>ERZ772878.80-NODE-80-length-130097-cov-338.349_pt1 | contig 130097 bp, 121 predicted proteins | sample MGYA00580578_ERZ772878 | MGnify/ENA primary metagenome ERZ772878 (study PRJEB29015, sample SAMEA2737686) | human gut metagenome | biome: human gut; feature: human-associated habitat; material: faeces | place: China | collected 2012 ...
ACCCTGGCAAGGAACCGTCCCGGCTCTGTGGTGTCAACAGACAACACCCCCTGATATTTATCCGCCGCCCTACGGACAGATGGCAGGCCGATCCCATGATTGCTTGTATCCGTTTTTGTTGTTCTCAGTTCCTCCCCCTTCCCTTTCGCCAGCTTTCCCCGGTAGCTGTTCTCTATCGTTATCAGCAGGTTGTTTTTGTCATATTTCATCTTTAGCCGTATGTACTTCCGGCCTTCTGCCCTCCCGGCGCCTTCCACTGCATTTTCCAACAGGTTTCCCATGATCAGGCTTATATCCGCTCCCCGGAACGGCATCTCCATCGGGATGCTGAGATCCGTCAGAAATTCTATCCCCGCATCTTCTGCTTTTTTCTTCCAGTATCCTACCAGGGAATCTGTCACGATATTCCCGGTATTGATCTCTTCGGACGGTCTCAGCCTGCCATCCTCTATTATATCGGTTACAAACTGGATAAGCTTCTCCCTCTCCCCTCTCTCTGCATATGCAAGGATCGACAGGAGATGGTTTCTCATACCATGCCGCACATCCCTCATCTGCAGCACGGACAGTTCCCTCTCTTCCTGATGCCTCGCACAAAGGTCTAGCTGCTGTTCATACACCAGATTCATCCGCCGTATCCGTAAATCATCTGCCAGCCGTATATAAATATAAAAAATCAGCACATTGATAAACAGCAGTATCAGACCGGAAACAAGAGAATACCCCTCGGCATATTCCCAGTCAGTCCTGTAAGCCAGTACAAACACTGCGTTCATGATATATATGCTCCCAGTCGGGATAAATATGATCAGGATGCTGTACCCCGTCGGCAGACCCGTAACCTTTTCATTTGTAAATACTTTCCTTAAAGCCAGGATGATCAGGAAGAACAGGAGCCTTGAAGCAAACGCACCAAAAATCTGCCGTTCCACGATGCTTTCCCCATAAATCATCAGCACGCTGCCAATCAGCATTTCCGCCAGCATCCAGATGGCTGCAAATGTAACCGCAAAAAAGCTTTTCATCCATGCCTTTCCTTCAAACACATTTACCACAACGAACAGGGCAAGCCCCACTGTTGTCCCTATGTTCCATGCTTTCGGAAGTTCATTGATAACCTCCGGGATTCCTACCTGCCAGAGTACAAGCACGATAATTCCAAGCAATACACGGATATTCTTTTTTCTCCTCTCAAAAAACATCCCAAAATAAAGGAAAAAGAGATATACCGTAAACATCGCCAGCAGCATATCTGCCATCCACTTACATGCCGACATAAAACGTATCCTCCATCGCACAGTATTGCTCACTGATCAGTTTCCGGCGGTCTTCGCTGATTGAGAGCCTTTCCTCATTATCCATTACGGCAAAATCGTATGCCAGCCCTTTTATGTGTTTATAGTTTATCAGGAAAGACTGGTGTATCCGGAGGAAAATGCCCTTGCTGGCTCTCAGGCTTTCCTCAATCTCATTCAGTTTTCCGTAAAATTCAAAGGTCTCTTTTTCTGTAACTATGTACACTTTTCTTCTCTTGCTTTCAAAATAAAGGATATCCCTCACCGGTATTTTGCAGTTCAGCCTCTGGTAGCTGTACCGGAAATAACTGTCGGCGCTGCTGATTTCTTCATATGCCGCCTCCAGACAACCCGCTATCTGTTTTTCTTCTACGGGTTTTACCAAAAAACGGAATGGTCTTACGGAAAATGACTCCTGCATATAGCTTTCATGGCTCGTGACGTAGATGATCAGGACATTTTTATCTGTCTCCCGGATTTTCCGTGCCACTGTGATCCCATCAGCCTGCCCCATCTCGATATCCAGGAAGATAACATCAAAGTTGTTCATACTCTCTACTGCCTCTGACAGATGCTCTCCTTCCCAGAACACTTCTGTTTCTATCGGAATAAAGTTTCTCTTTGCTATGCGGCACAACATGTCCTCTATCTTTCCGGTTGTCGCAATATCGTCATCACAGATCGCTACTTTTATCATTTCCCACACCCCGCTTTCTTTTCTCCGCAGTTTTCCCAACAGTCTGCATGATCGACCATACCATTTCCCTGTCATACCCGTCCATTCTTCTGTACACTTCTATCAGGTCATAATACTCATCCAATGTTTCATTCATCTTGATCTGACCGGACAGATCCCGCTTCATGTCAGACAGCCCAAGCAGGTAATCTGTTGTTACATTAAAATATTCTGCTATCCTTTTTAAGACATCTACTTTTATGATGGTAATATCCTTTTCATATTTGCTGAGCATTTGCTGTGTTACTCCTATCTCTACTGCTAGAAGCTCCTGTATCAAGCCCCTTTTTTCCCGAAGCATTTTAATCCGGCTTTCCATAATCGTTTACTCCTTAAATATACGTGATACTACCATGCTACCCTTTTCACATTTTCTTGATACAAATAATAGGAGTATTCAATTACGCCATATCAAAAAAAAGAAAGTGGGCAGCTCTATTCGCTGTCCACTTCCTGCATTATACCTTATATTTTTTAATTATCTTCTTATAATTAATTACAGTTTCTCATTTTTCAGTTCGGTTATATATTTATCTCTTTCCGACTCAGGAATCTTCAAACCACCCATCGCCTGTTCTGCAGACCATCCCATTGTCTCCATAAGGCTTTTAATTGAAAAAAGAATTCCTTTTTCAATTCCTTTCTCCTCAACACCTTTACTTAAATTGCACATAGTAGACACCTCGCTTTCCAAAGTCTTTGTCATCTCAATTGCAAAATCTTCCTGCAGAATCTTCTTTTTTTCTTCTACTTCTCTCTCCGTCGAAAGCAATACTTCCAATAATTTCAATATACCAGATGAATTATCATCCGTAGTTCCCAAACAAATCATGATTGCAGTTAATAAGTCGTAATTTTCAATCTTCTCTTTGACATTTCCCACCAGATTTTTTTCTGCAATATAATACTGTGTAATGGTATTCTCTCTATATTGCGGAGGATTCATACAAATCCAAATCGAATATACCTTTTTTATATTTTCGTAATGAGATGAAGTAAATTCTGTCCCATACTGTGATGAAATCATACGGCTACAATAATATATTCCACGTTTTATAATCGGATAACCCGGATAAAAGTCATTCTGCGCTTCAATATTGATTATTAGCTGGATTCTGTTCTCCGTTCCTGGAGCTTCCGCACAAAAACGAATATCATAGGTAACCGTGCCTTCATAAACAGAAGCATCTTCCACAGATACATTCCTTATTTGTTCTCCAGACAATCGCTCATCTACATTTACAGGCACTTGTCCAATATCCGGTTCTCCATCAATGTATCGAGAAACTATTTCCTGTATATTACAATTTCTATATTCTTCCAAACATTCTTTCATAATCCAGGCAAGTATCACTTTGTTTGCCAACAAGCGCTTGCAGGCCGCATCATATGCCGCTTTATCTCCCATTGCATCAATATTCTTTGACAATATGCTTTCTATTCTCATCCAGTACAATCCTCACTCATCATTCTTGTTTTATTTTAACATATCCACACAAAAAAAGCCATCTTTATATACTTTTCACAAATACAATTTATCAAAAACCTACGTATCTCTGATACCTGTTCCATAAAACAATATCCTCTAATTTCTGCTTATATTCTTGCATGTCATCTATATTAGTTATATAATCATATGCGCCTACTTTCAGTACAGAATAAATTTCCTGTGGTGTTCCATTCATTATTACTAGAATAGAAACATGTGTACCCAACCTGCCTTTTATTCTTATTATCGGTATAGTCGCATCTTGAATTCTATCCTTATCAAAATGTATAATGACAACATCTGCCAAAGGATATTGCCCTTTTTGCAGGTCATCATACTTATACCACATTAGTTCAAATTTACTTTGAATAATTTCATTAGTCTTTTCAAATACCCTTCTGCTATCACTAAACAATAATATTCTCACCTATGCCACTCTTTCCACAATCTATAATTTTATTAGTATATACCTTCTCCGCTCATTGTGCTGTTTAATGTCAAAATATCGAGTGTTCATGTAACTTTTCCCTTCACCACACTTTCAACTTCCATACAACACAACCCTGGCAAGGAACCGTCCCGGCTCTGTGGTGTCAACAGACAACACCCCCTGATATTTATCCGCCGCCCTACGGACAGATGGCAGGCCGATCCCATGATTGCTTGTATCCGTTTTTGTTGTTCTCAGTTCCTCCCCCTTCCCTTTCGCCAGCTTTCCCCGGTAGCTGTTCTCTATCGTTATCAGCAGGTTGTTTTTGTCATATTTCATCTTTAGCCGTATGTACTTCCGGCCTTCTGCCCTCCCGGCGCCTTCCACTGCATTTTCCAACAGGTTTCCCATGATCAGGCTTATATCCGCTCCCCGGAACGGCATCTCCATCGGGATGCTGAGATCCGTCAGAAATTCTATCCCCGCATCTTCTGCTTTTTTCTTCCAGTATCCTACCAGGGAATCTGTCACGATATTCCCGGTATTGATCTCTTCGGACGGTCTCAGCCTGCCATCCTCTATTATATCGGTTACAAACTGGATAAGCTTCTCCCTCTCCCCTCTCTCTGCATATGCAAGGATCGACAGGAGATGGTTTCTCATACCATGCCGCACATCCCTCATCTGCAGCACGGACAGTTCCCTCTCTTCCTGATGCCTCGCACAAAGGTCTAGCTGCTGTTCATACACCAGATTCATCCGCCGTATCCGTAAATCATCTGCCAGCCGTATATAAATATAAAAAATCAGCACATTGATAAACAGCAGTATCAGACCGGAAACAAGAGAATACCCCTCGGCATATTCCCAGTCAGTCCTGTAAGCCAGTACAAACACTGCGTTCATGATATATATGCTCCCAGTCGGGATAAATATGATCAGGATGCTGTACCCCGTCGGCAGACCCGTAACCTTTTCATTTGTAAATACTTTCCTTAAAGCCAGGATGATCAGGAAGAACAGGAGCCTTGAAGCAAACGCACCAAAAATCTGCCGTTCCACGATGCTTTCCCCATAAATCATCAGCACGCTGCCAATCAGCATTTCCGCCAGCATCCAGATGGCTGCAAATGTAACCGCAAAAAAGCTTTTCATCCATGCCTTTCCTTCAAACACATTTACCACAACGAACAGGGCAAGCCCCACTGTTGTCCCTATGTTCCATGCTTTCGGAAGTTCATTGATAACCTCCGGGATTCCTACCTGCCAGAGTACAAGCACGATAATTCCAAGCAATACACGGATATTCTTTTTTCTCCTCTCAAAAAACATCCCAAAATAAAGGAAAAAGAGATATACCGTAAACATCGCCAGCAGCATATCTGCCATCCACTTACATGCCGACATAAAACGTATCCTCCATCGCACAGTATTGCTCACTGATCAGTTTCCGGCGGTCTTCGCTGATTGAGAGCCTTTCCTCATTATCCATTACGGCAAAATCGTATGCCAGCCCTTTTATGTGTTTATAGTTTATCAGGAAAGACTGGTGTATCCGGAGGAAAATGCCCTTGCTGGCTCTCAGGCTTTCCTCAATCTCATTCAGTTTTCCGTAAAATTCAAAGGTCTCTTTTTCTGTAACTATGTACACTTTTCTTCTCTTGCTTTCAAAATAAAGGATATCCCTCACCGGTATTTTGCAGTTCAGCCTCTGGTAGCTGTACCGGAAATAACTGTCGGCGCTGCTGATTTCTTCATATGCCGCCTCCAGACAACCCGCTATCTGTTTTTCTTCTACGGGTTTTACCAAAAAACGGAATGGTCTTACGGAAAATGACTCCTGCATATAGCTTTCATGGCTCGTGACGTAGATGATCAGGACATTTTTATCTGTCTCCCGGATTTTCCGTGCCACTGTGATCCCATCAGCCTGCCCCATCTCGATATCCAGGAAGATAACATCAAAGTTGTTCATACTCTCTACTGCCTCTGACAGATGCTCTCCTTCCCAGAACACTTCTGTTTCTATCGGAATAAAGTTTCTCTTTGCTATGCGGCACAACATGTCCTCTATCTTTCCGGTTGTCGCAATATCGTCATCACAGATCGCTACTTTTATCATTTCCCACACCCCGCTTTCTTTTCTCCGCAGTTTTCCCAACAGTCTGCATGATCGACCATACCATTTCCCTGTCATACCCGTCCATTCTTCTGTACACTTCTATCAGGTCATAATACTCATCCAATGTTTCATTCATCTTGATCTGACCGGACAGATCCCGCTTCATGTCAGACAGCCCAAGCAGGTAATCTGTTGTTACATTAAAATATTCTGCTATCCTTTTTAAGACATCTACTTTTATGATGGTAATATCCTTTTCATATTTGCTGAGCATTTGCTGTGTTACTCCTATCTCTACTGCTAGAAGCTCCTGTATCAAGCCCCTTTTTTCCCGAAGCATTTTAATCCGGCTTTCCATAATCGTTTACTCCTTAAATATACGTGATACTACCATGCTACCCTTTTCACATTTTCTTGATACAAATAATAGGAGTATTCAATTACGCCATATCAAAAAAAAGGAAGTGGGCATCTCTATTCGCTGTCCACTTCCTGTACTACACTCTATATTTTTTACTATTTATTCTTTATTTCATTCATGTAACCAGATAAACTCTGTTGTTTCAGAATTGATATTTTGATAAATAATATCTGCCCTTTCGCCTTCTGACACATTTTTATTTATCTCTCCTATATTTCTTCCAATTTCATTATTATGTAAATCCATTTCCTTATGCGCTGTTTTCGGATAACCGTCCATTTCATTTCCTGATATATCCTTATCCTCATGTGCTGTAGCAAACAATTCTGCTCTCTCTTTACCAATCAATACTGTCATTTCTGCATTCCAAATTCCATGCCTAAAAGCATCGCTCCGATCCCCTAAACCATTATATCCAAATTTGTTTTCCGTCTGTGATGTTGCGATATTTTTTGCTTGATTAACTTTTAAGGCATCAAATGGATATCGAATACATAATACTTTTTCCGAGTATGTCAGCGCATTCCATATATCAGAAATACCACGAGTTTCGTTCAAATTTTGCTGATCCATTCTCATTATAATTGTGTCCTCAGTATCTTCTGGATAATTTTCTTTCAAAGTCAATATGTTGTCAATTATTTCCTTGAACTCTGCTTCATCAGCAAATCCCAGATCACCTTCCCCACTCTCCTGTGCTGCCTGCACGGGAATGAAAACTGATGAGCATATTACTAAAGTAAACAATAATCCTATGAACACTAATTTCTTTTTAAGCATATCCCTTCTCCTTCGTCTTCGTCAAATTTTTCTCATATTCGTAACGCAACATTTCAACTTTATCAGTTTTTTCCCAGGGCAGATCTAAATCATTTCTACCAAAATGACCATATGCCGCCGTCTGCTTATAAATAGGTCTTTGCAAATCAAGCATATCGATTATTCCGGCTGGCGTTAAATCAAATTTTTTACGTACCAGTTCAGTTAATAAAGTATCTGAAATTTTACCAGTTCCAAAAGTATCAATTTGGATAGATGTTGGCTGCGCTACGCCAATAGCATAAGAAAGTTGTACTTCACATCTTCTAGCAAGTTTTGCTACCACTATATTTTTCGCAATATAACGCGCTGCATATGCCGCTGAACGATCTACTTTTGTACAGTCTTTTCCCGAAAAAGCTCCGCCACCATGTCTTGCATATCCTCCATATGTGTCAACAATAATTTTTCTTCCAGTAAGACCACTATCCCCTTGTGGTCCTCCAATAACAAAGCGCCCTGTCGGATTAATAAATATTTTGGTATCCTCATCAACCATCGCAGGAGGAAGAACTGGTTCAAGAACATACTTTTTAATATCATTATGGATTTGCTCTTGTGAAACTTCTGGTGTATGTTGCGCAGATATAACAACAGCTTCCAACCGAAATGGTTCATTTTTATCATCATATTCTACGCTAACCTGCGTTTTTCCATCAGGTCTCAAATATTTAAGTGTACCATTCTTTCTCACTTCTGTAAGCCGCTTAGCTAATTTATGTGCCAACGCAATAGGATATGGCATATATGTATCAGTTTCATCAGTAGCATATCCAAACATCATGCCTTGATCCCCAGCTCCAATTTCTCTATTTATATTGTTATCCGTTTCACTTTTTTTAGCTTCAAGTGCCATATTGACTCCCATAGCAATATCAGCAGATTGCTCATCAACCATAGTTATGATTCCACACGTATCTGCATTAAACCCGCTCATTTCTCCTGTATATCCGATTTCACGCACAGTATTACGAATAATCTTAGGAATGTCCACATATGCTTTACTTGTAATTTCTCCCATAACTATTATAATTCCTGTAGTTGTGGAAATCTCACAAGCTACACGACTTAACGGATCACCCTTCAATAATTCATCCAAAATAGCATCTGATATAATATCACACATTTTATCCGGATGTCCTTCTGTTACCGATTCTGAAGTAAAAACTCTTTTCTCCATACTTTTCTTCCTTTCTACTACAATTTATTAATTACTCTTTCTCTTAATTTAGCATAGATTATAATAAATCATTTTATAATGTCATAAAAACGAGCAGTAATGTTATTTTTTCTATTTCAAGTAATTCTCCAAATATTCTGGCTTATTTGTTTGAATATAATCATAAATATATAATGTACTTTCAACCATGTACTGCCGCATAATACACATAAACTTGTGATTAGCTTTAATACTGCCTTGCATTTCGGCAAAACATTTGCCTCCACAAATATATCGTGCCCAACAATTTGCACACTCTTCGGGTTTCCCAAACTTCTCTCTCATTTTTATGAGCTTATTTTCATCCATTCCTGTATATATATTTCCCAATGCATATTCATCATACATTAATACATCACATGGATAAATATTCCCTTCAGGAGAAAAAGCATACAGACCATCTAACACATTGCATTTCCTTGTTCTTGGTATTCTATAATGAATTCGTTTTATATCATCTGTAAGAGGATGACAATTTATTATTTTATTTTTATCAATGCATTCTATAATGTATCGGGATAGTATATCTACCTGTTCCTTTATTATCGCAATATCTGTTTCGGAAAATAGAAATTCTGCCACTTCAGACTTAACAAAATCCAAATGCACATGATAGAATCCTTCTTCATAAAAACTTATAGCAGTTTGTGCAAAATTTTTATTAAATGGAGTAATTGTAATATGTGCTGCTCTCTTCTTTTGTTGACCTAAAAGTAATTGCTTTTTTCTCTGAATTATTTCGTATTGAGACTGTCTACCATTTGCCATGCTTCTCAAATAGTCATTAATGTTTTTATCACAACTATCTTGACTAATCATCGCCATTACATTATACGAATCTAATAACTGCAAATTTGAAGCATCAAATAATGTACCATTTGTTGTTGTAGCAAATCTAACACTAATATTTTTCTCCAAAGCTTTTTTCTTGCAATAGTGCAAAATATATTCAAACACTGGTATATTTAGCATAGGCTCCCCACCAATTATAACAACAGAAAGCAAATTACCCTCTATATGTTCAAAAACATAGTCAATAACTCGTTTAGCTTGCTTTTCATCCATAACACCATTCTTATGATGGCTTCCTCCATCTGCAAAACAATATTTGCATCTCATATTACATGCATTTATCATATTTATTTGAATACTATTTATAAAATCGTCAAATGGCTTTGATTGTTCCAAACATTTCCGAGTATTTTTTTCAATATTTATTAATTGCTTCACATTATTGGGAATATTTTTTTGACCCGGATGCTCAAAAGCACATTTAACCACCTCTTCAATATCTTTATTGCTTTCAAATAAAATCATTGATGAAGGCAAAAATATAAAACTCTTCCCCCAAATTTTAAACATTTTGTAAAATCCACTCATAAATTTATCTCCAATTCTAAACTAAGTCTATCGGCAACCGCCCCATTATAGAAAAGATATCTTCTTTTCTTTTTAATATTCTTTCATTTCCCAAAACACAAAGACAGTTTTGATTTATAACACATTCTATCTGATTAGCAAAATACTCAAAATCTTTCTTTGTAGCAACCATAATTGTATTAATCTGTTTTTCAATATGGCTCCAGCTTACATTCTTCAGATATTTGATCGTCTTATTGTCACATGGATTATTTAGTACGAAATCTTTCAAATATTTTTTTACTGCTTCCTTTTTAAGACTATCAATATCCTCTTGTCGAATCATTAACGAATTTAAAAACGCAGGTAATTCTTTAATTCTTTCTATAAATACTTCCAAGCCAGGATCATTGATAGATTCAAAAAGCAATGTTCCATCAGCATAATGTCGCATGAAAGAACTATACGCTCCTGTTTCAAATCGTAATCTTTTTCTAAAGTATTCAACATTTATTAGATATGAAAACAAAACAACAAGTCCGGTATCAGCGTATCCCAACCGTTTATAATTAGCTCCAATAGCGATATTTTGATTAGGTAAGGGAATGACAAATCCTTCTCTTTTATCTAATAATTCTAAATTTTTTAAATAACCACATGGTTTAGAAAAAAAATCCGACTCGCTAAGAAAACTCATTATCTCATTTTCTATTTTTGAATCCGAATATATACTCAATTGTGCCGGCAAAGAAAATATATCACAGAAACGCTCTATTTTTTCGCCTATATATTCAAGCAAATTCTTCTCACTACCAATAGTTTCATACATAAATATTCCCAAAGTAGCCTCTTCAATAAGACCAGACATAGAGCATGTTGCTTTAAACCGTCTTCTTAATAAAGTATCTGGTTCAGAATAAACCTGCCTCTCCAATGCTCTATAGTGCATATTTAGAACATCTATTATCGCATTTTCAACATTAGTTTTATATGTAAAAATGCTTTTGATAAATTCAAGTAGCTTACTTTCATTTCCACTTGAGATTTTCCCTACAAGAAGCAACTTTACTTTCACGTTATCCGGATTAAAATTATTCTCACACCCTATAATATGCATATTAAAAATGCCACCACTATTCCTGATATAACTATATTCTTTGGTTTCTAAGGCAATTTTCAATATAGTTTTTACTGCAAAATATAATTTTAAAATATCACTATTGCTGTTAATTAAAGAATTAATATCATAATAAAAATATAAATATGTAAATCCATCATGCTTGTCATTCGAATATAAACGCAAATCTTTATTTTTGTAACTTAGTTCTATTTTTTCATCCATCCATATTCTTTTTGCCTGCTCAATGAAACTTTTATTATCGCTGCATAATGTATTATGTATCTCATCGACTCTATTTTTACTTTTTAATGGAGGCAATGAATTTTTAAAAAAAATATCTTTGCTCCCCTTAGATACAATATTTTTTTCTGGCGTAATTAAGGCGATACTACACTTCCCTTGTAAAAAATTTGTATTTTGCCATAGAATCTCTTCATTGAAATTCAAGCTATCTATGAATTTTCCTAAATCCATATCATATATAAATATCTCTGCTAACCATCTCTCCCATACATCTATCCTCCATTCATCTCTATTCAAAAATTTATAAAATGATTGCTGTTCATCCATATTGCTAATATTTTTCATTAAATCATCATAAAACGTAATAATATCTTTGTTTTGACATAAAGCCAAGGCAAAACCTATATATGGACAATCAATCCCAGTATTTAAAATGATTTTTGTCATTCCATTATAGACCTTCAGTTTTTTTTGAAAAATAATATTATTCAAACTATTATACAATAGATATTTTTGTATTGTATCTGGCTTATCTAGCAAAAAATTTACAGAAAACACATATCTATTTTTCAAACTGCACAAAGGAGTTTTCACTACATTTATCCCCTGCCAAACCATCTTTTTTTCACCTATTCCTAGGCCATCACCTTCCGGTTTAAAATCCACGTACTCTTTAAGAATATTCAAATTAAGTTTCGATATAGTTCTTTCTATTCCTTCCAAATACGTTTCCAACTCCTCCTTTGCAGAAACAACTAAATAACTATTAGAAAGTTGATAATATTTTCTATGATAATCTAATATTTCTTCAAGTGAAAGTTTCCTAATTTCATCAGGTATCCCCCCTGCAATATAACTGCTCACTCCCAGTGTAAAAGGAATCACTCTATTTAACAACATATCAGGTCTGTTTAATGTCTGATTCATCTCATTAAAAACAACACCATTCTCTATATAAAAAATATTTGGTCTATTATATACACTAGGCTGATAAGCGCAATATAAAGTCCGTTCTAATAAAAAATCAAATATAGATTTATCTTTGCATCTACATTCAAATACTGTTCTATCTAATAATGTATAGAAATTATAATTACAGATTGAACTCTCAATATAATTCCAGGTAATCGGATCACTTAAAATATCATTTCCTATGCAATGCTCCAACACATGACTTGTACCTTTATTACTATACACAGGTGTTTTTACATTTAAAGAAAAACTTGATTCGTCACCTCCTGCCTTTTTTATATATAACAATTTCAAACCACTCGATACATGTCGTACATTATATATAATTTCACCACTAATACAAAACGCAGTATTAATGATGCCCCATCTCTTATCCACGCTGATCATCTCCATACATTATACTAAATAGACTATAAAAGTACCCTTTTCTTTTTATTAACTCTTCAAATGTTCCAAATTCATTTAGCTTTCCATCTTGAATTGCCAGAATGCAATCATATTTTTTCAAATTATCCAAAATGAATTTATGTGTTATAACAATTAGCGTTAACTCAGGTATTTCCAAAAGCATATTCTCAATATAAAACGAATTTTCCATATCCAATGCAGAGGTTGCTTCATCAAGCAATAAAATCTTTGTATTTTTTATAAGCGCCCTCGCTATTGCTATCCTCTGCTTTTCTCCGCCAGAGAGAAATTCCCCATTTTCTCCTCCACTTCCATTCAAGCCAATTCTACGCACTAAGTCTTCCAATCCTACCGTTCTTATAACTTTTTCAATATCAGCATCGTTAATACTATCATCAAATAATGTGATATTATTTTTAATTGTATCATCAAACAGAAACACATTTTGATGAATCATAGAGACTAGTTTATTTAATGACTTTGATTCTATTGTATTCATTTCTCTTCCATCAATAGTTATACTTCCACTATAATCTTCTAAACTGCCACTTATAAGTTGCAATAATGTAGACTTCCCTCCACCACTATTTCCAACTATGACATACTTTTTATTCTTTTCAAATCTAAAGTTCAAACCATTTATCACATTTGTCTTTCCAGTATATGAATAACAAACATCACGCAAGCATATCCCATCATAAACATTATCTATTGACTCTACATCTATTTGTTTTTCACTACCATCTACGCTGGTTAGTTTATTTATAATTGGTGTGTTTGTTCTTATCTTATTTATATAAATTCCTATAGTATTAATAGGACTTATAATATAGTCTAGCAACTGCATTGCTGCGATTGCTGCACCAATAGTTAATTTGTTTTGTATAACCTGAATCCCGACTATTACCAAAATCACACAAATTGTAAAATAATTTATAGATGTAGACACCGCTGACAAATAGGCATTAAATCTATATGTTCTATACTTTGTGTCTTCGGCCTTTATATTTGAATTATCAAATTCAAATATAATTTTTTTCTCAAGATTAAAACTTTTTATAATTTCAATTCCTGAAAATATATCTTTAATCTTTACAGTAAATGTGCTTAAACACTTTGAATACTCTTCTTTAAGATTCTTAAGTTTTTTACCAAACACAATTGGTACTATTAATACAATTATCCCTATTCCTATTGATATAACAAATAGACTTCCATTAAGAAAAGTAATACTAATACATCCCAAAACAAAATTAAATATTATCGTAAGCAATGAAAAAATACTCTCTAAGTATTCTCTTTCTATAATGTTAGAATCATTAGTAATATTCGATATATACTCTGCTACATTTTTTGATCTAAACTTTCTCGTATTATTTGAAATAAGCCCAATAAACAAATCCCGTTTAAGCTGCACCATGATATTTCTTATACATTTTCGTACAATCACGGTATTAAAGCATTTTGCTACAGCATATACCATCATGAAAATCAAGCATCTCAATCCAATACTCAATAAATTGTTGATGTCTCCAGTGGTTGATGCATTTATTATAAATTGTAATACAAAAGCTACCCCAACATCTAAACAAGACGAAATAAACGTAGCCAAAATTGAAATTATAAATATTCCCTTATTGAAAACAAAATATTTTTTCACAGCACAGTATTCCCTTCTCTACCAGATAATAAATAAACGATAATAACCCCTAACACAACTAATATGCATCCCCAATAGGGATAGGATAAATTATCGTTTATTCCTCATTTCATCTTTCCTTAATGCACGGTCCTTTCAACGGCTCATTGTACAACTTTGCAAAAATGTCTTTGTTATTAAGATAAAGTTTTGTATAAAGATAAATCGCTGCTTCTATCTGTACTTTTTTTTCCTCACAAACCAAGGGATTCGTCACATCAATATCTCTGTTATATATTTGATTAGCATATGCACATCCCCCACTACAAATCCTTTTCGCCCAACAAAATCGACATTCTGCGTTGTCCATTAAATATTTCTTAGGTTTAGCAATAAATTTTTGCCATTGTACCCCCGAATAAATATCTCCCATACAAAAATCCTTCATGCCAACCATCTTTCCACATTTATAAATTTCGCCTTCTGGAGTAACATGAATTGTAAACGGGTTAAGAAAGGAACATTCATTTTTGACGAAATTATTATGAAGTCGGTATCCTATGTCGATAAAGTTGATTATTCTTCCCGGTCTTCCATATATCAAGTTCTCATACATAAGATCTGCTAAATCAAATAATTGTTTTCTTAATTCAGTAATATCTTGATATGCGATTGTCATTTTTTCATCATTTGTTAAAGCAAAAATATATACAACATCTGTAAATCCAGCATCCCATAAATCACAAACAGACTGTTTCAATTTATCAACATCTTCATGAATCAAGGTAATCTTAGCTACTAATCTGTCATAATAATTTCTTAATTTTTTTGCACTCTCTACAACCATGTTATATGAGCCGTTTCCCGTTCTTAATGGACGGTTTTTATTTTGTACATACATTCCTCCGTCTACACTTATATCTGGCTGCATCCTATATTTCAAAAAAATCTGGATTAGCTCATCATTTATAAGTGTACCATTTGTTGTAATTGCATATGTCGGAATTACTCCTGTTCCTTCTAGCAAGCTTTCTATGTACTCGAGAGAATATAGAAAAACTTCCTTATTCAGTAAAGGCTCACCCCCAAAAAAAGTTATGCTTGTCCGTTTTCTTGATTTATCCAAATGTCCAAACCAATAATCAATACTATCTTTTGCTATTTTTTTTGACATAAGAGCGGCTTTACTCTGAAAGTGTCCATGATCTGCAAAACAATACTTACATCTCATATTGCATTCATGGCTTATATTCAGAATCAAATTTTCTAAGACATTTCCTTTGTCCCACTCTTCTTCCTGGATATCAGCACAACGAATTACCGGAATTTTTCTATTATTAAATATAATACCTCTTTCTTTAAGCTGAACTACTTCATCAAGTATGCCGTCTATTTGTGAAAAGTTATACGTCAAAGACAATTCTTTTTTTGCATCTTCTATATTATTGTATTTGCGATAAGCGCTTATTACATCATTAAACACACGAGATGTTTCTGACATAAAACCCGTACTTGCATCATAAAAGAAATAATGCCCCTCATTTTCACAAAAAAAAGAATCATTCATCTGTTTAACTTCCATTTCCTTCACCTCTCTTAAATGAAAATGCGATGAAAATCTTTTTCGTCTTCTAAATACATCTTTGCGTAGAATTTCAGGCTTTCTTCCGCCAGCATTTTTATTTCCTCACAGATTAAATCGTAATGTTTACTAACATCTCCCGTATAAATGGAATTTTCCTGCGCACAACCTCCACCACAAATACGTTTAGCCCAACAGTCTTTACATTCTGTTTCATCAATATACTTTCTAGTATTTTCTGAAAATTTATCCCAGTCTATCCCTTTGTTTAAACTTCCAACACAATGATTAGGATCATCCATCATCCTATGACACTTAAATATCTCTCCAGAAGGTGTAAACATTATTGTATAGGGACTCTGAAATGAACATTCATTTTTGAGTTTATTACTATGAATAAAGCCTGCAAATTTCAGTGTATTTGTGAAAAATTGCCGTTTCTTATTTATAATGTTGTGGTAAGTAATCTCATTCAATTCCTGAATCTGTTTTCTTAAACATTCCACATCATCTTTCATGATGCTTAAGCTTTCATCTGCGATAGTCACAAATTCATAAACAACATCCGTAAAACCAATATCCCACAAATCCATCACCGCCTGTTTCAAATAAGGAACATCATCATGTGTTAATGTCATCCTGGCAGATATTTTATCATAATATTTTCTCAGCTTAGCTACATTCTTTTTTATGATTTCAAAGCTACCTTTACCTGAAGCATATGGCCGATTTCTATCTTGTATTGCCTGTCCACCGTCAATACTTATGGCAAATTGAACATCATTTTTCATAAATAATTCAATAATTTCATCGTTAAAAATGGTGCCATTTGTCGTAATGATATATTGAACCCGAATGTCATACTCTTCCAATAACTTATTAACATAATTTATAGAAAATTTGATAACCTCTAAGTTCATAAGTGGCTCTCCGCCAAAAAAAGTAACTGTTGTCATTGGTATATTTTTATTCAAATATTTAAACCAATAATCAATACTTTTTTTAGCAGTATCAATACTCATTAACTCCCGGGTTCCCCCATAACTGCCGCCATGTCCAAAACAGTAAATACATCTCAAATTACAATCATGTGAAACATTCAGCCAAAGGTTGACCAAAAGATTACCAGCTTCCCAATCTTTTTGATAAGCTTCCGGTGATCTCATAACCGCTTTTTTTTCTCTATCAAACAATTTTTTCTGATTATATAATGTTTCAATATTCTGCAAGCAACCGATTATTTCTTCTTCTCCATATTTCTCGCGTAAAGCATCTACAATTTCCTCTCTCGTAGAACATGATATATAATCCAGAACGTCATTCAACAAGCCTGTTGATTTCGTTAAAAACCCCGTATCTCCATCATACATAAAAGTATCATTTCCTACATTAACACTCTTAACATTTATACTAACTGGAAATTCCATTATTAATATTCCTCCTTCTAAAATTTTGCGCTATAATAATTACGGGGCAATATTTGCCCCGTAACCGAATGTTCCCAAAACATTCTTTAGTGTTGTTGCATTAGCCCATGAAGCAAATGCCGTCACAGCTATCACATGTATCGCCCTTGCACTTAACAATACAAATCTGGATACCTGCATCACCTGACTCTTCTACATCAACATTGTTGATAGGTTTGATGTTCAGTTCGTCCATGAAAAGCGCCTCCTTTCCGTTTTGATATTAACCATTTGTAAAACTACAAATATGATTAATAGAAATGTGCACATAATACTCTGCACTCTTTCTGTGGTATATAATATCAAAAAAAGCATTACTCTTTTTCTTGATGTAACAAAATCGAGTGCCAATGTAATAATTCTACAAAGGGAGTCCGCGTTCTCTTACATTCAACATATTCTCTATAAAGCAACAAAAAAACAGCAGCCTTGATATCACATATGAATCAAAGCTGCCATTTACTATTTAGCCATTATTTTGAAAATCGCCAAACAATCAATAGAAAATATCTCAAAATTTTTCTAAAAGAATGAATTACTGTTGTAACTTAATGGTATCTACAATTGCCATTTTGACAATCTGTTTAGTTGGGCGTCTTATTGCAATTGCTGCTGATGCGAAGCATAACAAGACAATAAGCAAAAGAGAAGTCACTGGAACTTGCCAGCCCATTCCCCATTTCTCAGCAATCAAAAATTGAAACATCATCTTGTTAAGCGGCAAACCCAAAATACATCCGACTACACAGCCTAGCATTGCATAGGTAAGAGATTCCGTAGCAATCATTTTGTAGAGCTGATTTGTTCCCATGCCAATGGAACGCATGATACCGTACTGTTTTATCCTGGATGCTACGCTAGCGTTCATGCTGTTAAATATATTGAATACAGTTATTAGTGCGATGATGATAAGGAATCCATAAATGAAAATGGCTCCGGTATAATAAGAACTCTGCGCCTCGGAATTTGAAAGCCTCTTATCCGAAACAGAACTGTCGACTGGGAACAAGTTTCGGATAGCTAAAACCGTATCATCATTACCTGTTTTAGAAAGCTGTACATCAACTGTGGTATATCCTAAGTCCCCCGCAATATCAATGAAAGTCTGCTCAGAGCAAATCATATATCCATTACTGCCTGCATCATTCCTTGCATTGGTCGTAGCCAGGATTCCCGCTATTGTGACTTTTTTATCGCCTACGGATGTATGAATGCTTATGGTATCGCCAACCCCCCAAGTCATTCCATCACGATAGACTACTAAAACATTGTTCGTGTTGTCTTGGACAGGTGCAATTTTACCTTCATTCAATTCATCCTTTGCCCATTTGAATTGATTATCGTCATAGGAAATGAGTGTAATCGCTCCCTCCTCACTGCCAAAGGAAACAGACAAATCTGTTTGCTCCATTCTACCAAACACTTTATCTACGCCATTAATTCTGCCTATTTCCTCGATTACAGTTCTCGTAAATGGCACATTTCCCATAGTAGCAGATACATCTGCTGCTGAAGAAGCTAGGGCAGGCATTCCTTGATCCAGAAAGACAACCATCACCTGAAAAGACAGGAACATCATAATGCTGATAGCAAAAGAGCAAGTCATAAGAAATACATTTTTCTTGCCAGATAGCGCATGGAAAATCCCCATACTTGTTTCTACATGGAATAATTTGGTATTAGCCGCTTTTTTATTCTGTATAAATTGTGTATTTCCACTAATCGCAGTCACAGGGGAGACTTTAGCCGCTTTCTTCGCCGGAGATAGTGAAGCAAAAAGTACAATCAAAAAACCAACAACCGCACCTGCAATCAAGCCAACTATACTGAACTGAAATAAAGGAATCTCTGAAAAGCGATCACCACTAATTGATTTCAATAATAAGCAAGCACACCATGTGATGATCTGCCCGGTAATCAGTCCGATAGGAACGCCTCTCATACTTTGACGCAGCCCTTGCAGGATGACAAAATGCTTTACTTGTTTTTTAGATGCTCCAAGGCATCGTAATAATCCATAGAACTGTACTCGATCCAAAACATTTGTATTGAAACTGGCCGCAATCATAACCGTTCCGGCAATCAGAACCAGCAAAACCAAAAAAGTCGCCACAAGATACAGCGATTGCATGATACTATTTTCACTTTGTCCCATTAAACCAAGCAAAGCTGTATTTTCAGACACCTGATTATCACTTAACCCATAGGAATCTTTAATCTGCCGGACGGCCTTTTGAATATCTACACCGCTTTTGAATTGGACACGAAAGGTTGTTCCGTCATTTGCATTCTCGTCTGCAATCGCCCGGAAGCCGTCCTCACTTAATACCATGCCATAAACATCAGCCTTTAATAGACTTCCCATATCTTCAAGGATACCAGTAATGTGATATTCCTTTTTCAAACCATTTGGAACAACGACAGATACCGTATCGCCAATCGAAAGCCCCATCTGCTCTAAGGCATTATTGTTTAACAGGGCTTCATCTGATCTTATAGGATAGCTCCCATCCTGCATATTCATTTCAGAAAGCTCAGTAAACGCAGCCTCACTTGCACCGGCAAAACTCACTGTTTTCTGTCCTATTGATCCGGTACATCCCTGATATATCCAGCCACAGACAGCAACATCCACTCTAGCTTTAATTATTTCTACTGTCTGCTCATCAATCCCCGTCAGGCTGATGTGATACTCGCCATTCGTTTTGATGAAATAATTTTCTTGTGCGCGTATTGCCATATCAGCCATACTAAAAATAGCTGTTACAAGCAAAACGGACAAAACGATGCACAGGACGGAGATTCTGTTGTTTTTCCGATGTACTTTTTCATATTGAGGAACCAGTCCAAGATAACTTTTCACCGTGATGACACCCCCAAATCCTTCAGAACGCCATCTGACATACGGAAAACACGATCCGCCGCGCCTGCATGGTTTTCGTTGTGTGTAATCATCAAAATGGTCTGCTGATACTTGGATGACATAGATTGTAAAAGTGCGATAACCTCTTGACTGTTTTTACTGTCAAGGTTTCCAGTCGGTTCATCAGCCATAATCAATGCCGGACGAGTAACCAAAGCTCGACCAATTGCCACACGCTGCTGCTGACCACCTGAAAGTTGGCTGGGTAAATGGTTCCGGCGCTCCATAAGTCCCAACACATTCAACAGTTCATTCACAAATTTGGGGTTCGGCTTCTTATAGTCCAACAAAAGCGGAAATGTGATATTCTGCTCAACATTCAATTCTGGAATCAAATTAAATGACTGAAAAATAAAGCCGATATGCTGCCTCCTAAAAACAGTCAACTTCTTTTCAGACATGGAAAAGATATCCTTTCCGTCAATCAAAACCTTTCCAGATGTCGCATTGTCCAGTGCGCCCACTACATTCAGCAGTGTACTTTTCCCAGAACCGGATTCGCCGACAATCGCAATAAACTCTCCCTTGCGGACGGAAAAAGAAATGTGGTTCAGAGCATGAACCGCAGTTTCGCCTGTGCCATAAGTTTTGCACAGGTCTTTTACTTCAAGAATATTCATAATCATTACCTGCCTTTCAGGATTATATTATCCCTTGAGACTTACAAACAGATGAAATCTATCTTACTTATTTGTAAGATTAAAAAAATTTAATGTGAAAGTAGTTCCAACGTCAATTTTGCTCGCCACAGAAATGGTTCCTCCATGACTTTCCACAATAGTTTTAGCAAGTGGCAATCCTAATCCAATTCCATGAACATCCTGCGAAAATTGACTTCGGTAAAAACGCTTGAATATATTATATAAATCTTCAGGATGTATGCCTTTTCCATTATCTTCCACGACTATTTGAATAAGCAAAGGGGTCTGCTCCCATCGGACAGTGATATGCCCGCCTTCCATAGTATGTTCTAAAGCATTTTTTACGATATTCCCAACGGCCTCTGAAACCCAAAGGGCATCACAATAAAATATCGTATTATCATCTCCGGAAAGAATTATTGTTTTACTTTCCCTGTTTGCCCAAAGCTCAAATCTTTCAAGAATATCTTGCATGAGAATCGAAATATTCTCTGGTTCTTTTTGCATTTGAATAATTCCGGCATCAAGCCTTGCCAATTTTAATAGCGTATAAACAACATCTTCAATTCGCTTAATCTCCCTCAGAGATTTTTGAGAAAAGTCCATCACTGCCGCCTGATCCGTATCACTCCCACCAATAATCTCATTATACATTTTTAATGCAGACAAAGGCGTTTTTAACTGATGTGATACATCGGAGATAATATCCTGCAAAAACTCTTTTGTCTGTTTTGCATTATCCGCATGGGCAGAGAGAATAGCAGAAAGTTCATTTACAGCATGGAACAAGCTATACCAATCGCCAGTTTCCTCACTTTCAATGCGGCTCAGTGTATTACCATCTAAAAAATCTCGGATAGATTTTTCAGCACTATTAATCGCTTTATGCTGCCTGCTTAAGTAGTAAATCACTAAGACATACACGATACCAAAAGCAAACACCATCAAGAAAAAGAGTGCTATCATTGCACGATTTCGATATAACAAAACAGCGGGAAGCAATTTTGCGGAAAGGTTGTCATCATATCCGATAGTTTCCAGTGTGTTGCGACCAGTTTCTATATCATTCTCATTTCTCTCTGCAGTAAAAGCGGAAATTTTCAAAGCATCTGAATGGTTCAAAAGATACCCTGCCACAAAATAATCATGCTGCATCAAGTCTTTTTGATATTCCTTTGCCATCAAAGAGGAAATTCCAAACGCCAAAATGAAGGATATAACGCAAGTGATGGTTATCCCATATAACAATACTTTTGCTTCTTTTCCCAATTTATTCATAATATAGCCTCATTCGACAACCCACTTATACCCAAATCCCCGTTCTGTCAGGAGGAATCTCGGTGTATTAGGTGTTTCCTCAATTTTCCTTCGCAGACGTCTGATATAAACGGACAAAGTATTATCATCGACATAATTTCCGTTTCCGTCCCACATACGGTCCAATATCATTTCTCGCGTCAGTAGGTGGTTCGGATTCTGCATAAAAAGACATAGCAGCTTGTACTCAACAAGGGTAACCTCCAACCGCATACTGCCTTTCCAAACCAAACGCTCTGCCGTATCCACCTTGATTCCATTTGCCTCTAAAACAGAATCGGCCTTTGAAAACTGTATGGAACGCCGAAGAATGGCCTTAATCCTCGAAAGCAATTCATTAAGCTTAAATGGTTTTGTAACATAATCATCCCCGCCCATATCAAGCCCTCTGACTACATTGATTTCTTCATCTGATGCTGTTAGAAAAATAATCGGAATAGTTGATTGATTCCGTATCTCTTTACATATATCGAAACCACTCCCATCCAGCAGAGTGATATCCAACAATAACAAATCATATTTATTCTTTCTGTAAAAAGCCAATGCCTCTTTTACAGTTCGAGCATTATCTACCAAATATCCGCTTTTCACTAACGCATATTTCAAACCGTCAATAAGACTCAAATCATCTTCAACATAAAGAATTTTTTCCATCTTTTAAAAGTCTCCCACTTTCTATTCTATCAACAGGTATGCTATACTTTTTCTAAAAATACATAATTACAAATATATCTTTAGCAAAATATTATAATTTAGAACTTCAATTAATTCAAGCAGAAATAAGATATGAATTCACCCATACTCTATAATGAATCAGCTTCTCTTTTCTCTGTTCTAATCTATTACATCCACATTTTGAAATGCATATCCACAATGCCGTTATGATGTCGAACCATTACGTCGAACAAGCAAATCTAAAACGCTTCCCGATTGAAACTTTTTCATTAGTTCATTTTCTGCTGAATACCTCTTTTGAATCGTTTCTTACCTATCAAATCCCTTTTATTCCTTCCCCTATAATCAACTTTATTGAACAAAAATCGCGAATTCGAGATAACCAAAGCAAGATTCGCCCGAGTAACTCAAAACTCACTTCGTGATTTTTGTTTACCTGGCGATCTTGATGGGGATTTCGCTCCCCATTCCCTCGGACAGTGCACATTTTCAAATATGCAGATTGGCTCCTATAAAAATAGTCGCAGCGTGATTGTCTCCATCACGGAAAATCAGAAACATTTTCTCTATAAAACCTTTCCCTACACAATTCTCCAATTGGCTTATTTATATATATCACTAAATTGGTAGAGGAGAGATTAAAATGGCAAGACCGAAAAAAGAAAAGGAATTGAAACATCATCATCAGATTATGCTCCGTCTCACAGATATAGAATACGAACTGATTTCCACCAATGCCCAAAACGCACAGCTTCCATTGGCTGAATATGCCCGAAAACAGCTTATGAATAAAAAGGTGATTGTGAAATATGAATTTGTAGCAGATCTTCCGGAAATAAAGAAACTGATTGCAGAGTTTGGAAAAATCGGCAGTAATTTAAACCAAATTGCCCGCTACTTCAACTTTGGCGGTATTCATTCACAGGAAATGCGGAAAGAAATTAACCAATGCATTGCTGATATTTATGAAATGAAATATAAAGTTTTAAAAATGACTGGAGACTTTACTGCCTTTTCATCGCCTGCCCCAAACCATTCCAAGGAAAACTTACATGGCAATACTGAAACACATAGCAAGTAAAAATGCAGATTACGGAGAAACACAACGTTACCTTATTTTCCAATACGATGAATATACAAACAAACCAGTCCTTGATGAAAACGGGCGGCTGATTCCCCGTAAAGAATATTATCTCGATGGAATAAACTGTGATCCTTTTACTTTTGACATAGAATGTAAAGAACTAAATATGCAGTATCACAAAAATCACTCTTATGATGAAATCAAGTCACATCATTATATCCTCAGTTTTGATCCACAAGATTGTGCAGATCACAGATTGACCGGAGAACAGGCTCAGGCTCTCGGTATGGAATTTGCCAGCAAAAACTTTCCCGGACATCAAGCACTTGTCTGTACACACACAGATGGACATAACCACAGTGGCAATATTCATGTACATATTATAATCAACAGTCTGCGGAAACTGGATGTAGAGCCACAATCTTTTATGGAACGTACCTGCGACAGCCGTGCCGGATATAAACATCATTTGACAAAAGATTATTTGAAATATCTCCAACAATCTCTTATGGATATATGCCAGCGTGAAAATCTGTATCAGGTGGATCTGCTCTCTCCTGCTTCCAAGAAAATCACAGAAAGAGAATACTGGGTGTCCAGAAAGGGGCAAAAAGCCCTGGATAAACTGAATCAGGAAATCCTTGCCGATGGCTTAACGCCAATGAATACCCGATACCTTACGCAAAAACAATTTATCCGTGAAGCTGTCGATGATATTTCTGCTTCTGCCCACTCCTTTTCCGATTTCAGGAGACGATTATGGAAAAAATATAAAATTGAAGTGATTGATAAAAGAGGACGTTTCAGTTATAAACATCCAGAACGTGAGAAACATATTTCGGAACGAACACTTGGAAGCGATTATGGAAAAACACATTTACTTGAAGTGTTCGCAGCTCATACTGTTCGTCCTGAAATATACCAAAAAACAGTTCCATCGGAACAAAATTCTTATCAGAAAAGTTTTGACCACATACCTGCAGATTTCCAGAAATCTTCTTTTGAAACAGAGATAGAGGCAGAAGCACTTAAAATTTTATTTATCAAATCGGATCTCCGGCTAGTCGTCAATCTGCAGAACTGCATAAAGGCTCAACAAAATCAGGCATACGCACAAAAAGTAAAAATTTCCAACCTTCAGCAAATGGCAAAGACTGTTGCCTATATACAGGAACATCATTTTGATACAAGAGCCAATCTACAGAATGAATATGATGATATTACCATACAGCTATCTCAGGCAAGGCGTACTGTCAAAAAAACTGAGGCTGACCTGCGTGACATCAATGAACAGATTCACTACACCGGTCAATATTTTTCCAGCAAACCTGTCTTTACACAAATGCTACAGTCAAAGAACAAAAAAAGATTCCGGCAAGAACATCTAACCGAAATCGAAACTTATGAAGCCGCTGCCAGATACTTAAAAAACAAACATCCTGATGGAAAAATGCCATCTATGAAACACTTAAAAACAGAAAAGGAGAAACTACTCACACAGAAAAATGCTCAGTATGGTACTTACCGTTACTTTAAAGATTACCAGCAAGAGCTGCGTACCGTTTGTACCAATGTAGATACTATTCTAGGAAAAGAACCAGTGAGAACCCAGGAAAAATGGAAAGAATCTGAATTGTAAAAAATCCTTGTCAACCGGCAAGGCTTATTGTAGAATGATTGCATAGGTACTGCCATTCACGGTAGGCGGTTAGTCCTTCTTCTCGGAGGGACTGTTACCCTCCGACTACATAGACATCTACAGTTTTCCCTGTAGAAATACATGAAAGAGGAGGGGTTGCCAATGTTGACAATCGAAGGTTTGATCGCAGTCATTAGCTTATGCGTTGGCTGCTTCAGTCTCGGATACACAATAGGAAGCAGAAAACAAAAATAACCGCCCAAAGTCTGGAAAACTTGCGGTTATTTTTGTAACCAATATAATCAAGGACTGACCGTCTATCGGCAGTACCTTTTTTATCTAATCTTATCTTATCAAATATTCTTTTTACTGTCAACGGGTTTAAGTTTCGTAAAAATACCCCGGCCAGCAAACTTGTATCTGCTGACTGGGGTATCTTTTATTTCCTATTACGCTCCAAATCCTGTACCTGCTGTTTTCCGCTTCTGGCAGCTATATCCTTTTGCTTTTGATGCAATTTTTTTAATACAGATTCCCGCCCCCTTTTTTTCTTTTCATGGGTATTATTTATTCTGCCGTCAATCATATTATAGTTTTGTTCTTCTGCCAGTTCCGCACTCCGAAGATACTCACCATTCTCATAATATTTCTGATACGTTTCCAACTTCGGCTTTTCTATAGATTTTTCCGTATGTGGAGGGTTAAGAAATTTTCTGATCTGCTGGATTGTCTGCTCATCAAATCCCCTGCTCTCCTGGGAAACAATTTCTCCCTCTTGTGATACAACCAGGTATTGTGCAGAATTTTTGTAAGTATCACTCTCCATCAAAAAAAACTGTCTGCCGTCAATAATAATTTCATCTGCAGCAATCCAGTTCCCTTTTTTTCCTTCCACATGAAAATCTGTCGTTTCCATAGATACCATGGTACTGGAAGAATGCAACCGTATAAATCCTGCAATCGGCACTAATCTCTCTTTATCTATATAATAAGCAGAGGCAATCCCTTCATGGTTATACACAAGTACATCACTGATACTCAGGGAATGGTATCCTTTAAAATTCTTCGGTGTCTTTAAAGACAGCCGTTTCCAAATAGATTCTACCGTATCATGGGGAAGAGCCGTTGTTAGATAAACCTGATCATAATACTCTGCACGTACAGCAATTCCCTGTTCCTTTAAGCTCTGATAAGACCGGAAAGCAAGTTTTCTGCCCTGTGCATCCTGTTTCAACTGATAAACCGCAAACTGATTTAACTTCATTCTCCATCCTCCGGCTCCTGCTTATACCCCTCCAGATCAATCCTATGATAATCCATATCTGTGATCCGTTTCAATTTCTCAATTGTTTGGAGAACAAGCGAATATATTTCCTGGTCTTCTTCCACATGGGGAATGATTTCTTCAATCCTCTCCATCGTTTCTCTGCGGTTTCCTGCATCAAACATTGCCATAACCAACAGCTCGTTTTCTTCAAATTTCACGTTTCTCATAACTCCTGTTCCCCTTTCTTTTTCGTATGCGATTTTTCATTTTGTTTTGTCTGTTCCTGTGCTTTTAGCTTTGCCTGACGTTCCCTGAGTGCCTGCAGGACTGATTCTTTTCTTCCGCCCTTTTGCTGTTGGGAAATCTCATTCCTTTCTTCCTGCAATTTCTCAGTCACAGTCTGTCGTTCCTTGTTTTTTGGTATATTCTTATCAAATTCCTTTGCTATTTGATTTTCAAGATACTTTTTTACATCTGTTATAGCCTTTTGCACAAGAGAACTCTCCTTATAATGCGGAATCAGATCAATCATATCTGTCCTGACCTGTCCGGCTGACATCAACTCATACTCTACATTATCATAAGCGCTTCCATCGTGTAAGACAAAACCAATTCCTTTGATTCCGTTCATCCTCTCTGCTGGTATCTTTTCATAAACATCCAACGCTTCCTCTAAGGTAAGGTTTTCATGATATTCCCCCAATACTGGAAATTCCATACATTCTGCAGCATAAAATGAAATCATCGCTTCTGTTTTTTCTGCTTCTTTATCGTCCAGATATTTTTCTGCTATTTCCATATATTCTGCCAGCGTACCTGTTTTTTCCTCGGAAATTGGATTGATGTCTACCGGGATTCCTGCAATTTGCAATCCGTCCTTGTTTACTGCATTGAATAATACGTCCTCTCTCATATTACCACGATAGGAAACAACAACGTCTACGTCTGAATCCTTGTTATGAAGTCCATCTCTGCTTCTCGAACCATATACTCTTGCCCCGATCAGCAAAATGTCATTTTCCATTCCCATTTCTTCCAGAATTATCCTTGTATGAGCCAATACGTCATATTCAATCTCTGCCCTGCTCATTCCATTCAGTGTTGCTTCGCATCTGCCGAGTTCAGAAGTACGGCGAACATCTCCGCTTTTTAATAAGTCCTGAGAATGTCGGATTACTTTTTTCCTGAATTCTGTATCATCTACTTTGATACATTTTTCATTCTGCATCCCTTCCTTTTTCAGAATTTCATAGGCTGCTTCCTGAATAGAATCGTCTATATAGTCATGGACTCCACCGGATATTTCATGTAGTTCCTTATCATAGAAAATATATGCATACCCTTCTTCTGTCGGCTGCACGGTCAGATATGTATTTCCTGTTATAAATTGAACCGTTATCCCTTCGTATGTTTCCAACGCAGTTTCTTTGTTATAACCCTCAAAAATAGATTTCGGACAATTCTGTTCCAATTTTATCTGAAGGATGCGTTCCTTCTCTGCGTGTTCCGTTTTCAGTTCCAATTCTTCGTATTCCATCACAATCGCATCCCTTTTAGAAAGTCCTTCTTCCTTCAGAAGTTCATCAATTACTTCTGAAATAGAAATGGTTGGATCATCGTAAACACCTCCATCCTCTTCCTGATAATCCCTATCGTAGAACGTATAATCATATCCAGCATCTACCGTCTGGATTGTAAAATAGCGCTCCCCAATCCGATAAGCAATCTCTGTATCATGTACATCCAGACTGTCCTGAATGGCTGTGAACGCATGATATATTTCCGGATTGAGCCACCCTTCACTTTTCTGACAATCACGGATCAACGTATCTATTCCATTCTGGCACTGGATGAAATCAAGACTCCCCTTTAGTGGAGCTGTATTTTCAATTCCGAGAGCTTTCATCTTATGGTTTGGCAGGGAATAATACACCCCAAGAGCTTTCTCCAGACTTCCATAGCGTTCAATATTCAGAACACCTTTCCCCTGCAGGTCTTCGACTACATAATATTGATCTATATAATGACTTTCCGGCATTTTTAGCTTGATACCATCTGGTAGTTCCACCATACTAACTGCATAAAAATTAAACAACTCTTCATCCCCTGCTTCATTTTTCGCAACCATTCCTTCCATCCAGGTATCCTTCTGAACAACCTGTTTGTCCTCTGTTACCAGCACTCTTCCACTCTGCAATGTAACGATTGTGTTTTCCGGAAATTCCACCAGATCATAAACTGTCGCACCATTTTCTCCCAGATATTCTGAAATTGCTTCTCTTGCACCTTCATCAAATCCATGCCAGATGTCCTCTGCTACCAGCATTCCATTTTCAGAAACAATAATATCCGCCACTTCCTGTCCATATTGTTCATTCCTCATCTGGAAGAATCGTTCTCCATGATACCCTTTTGCCTCTATGCTATGCCATGTTCCTGTATGTCCATCTGCCTCATATCCTTTTGTCTTCTCGGTAATATGCTCACTTTTTACCCCAAGCGCCTGCTCCAATTTCCGGGTACGGATTTCTTCTCGCACCAATGTAATAAAACCATCTAAAACTGCCGGATGACTGTTTACAATATAATCCTTGTTTAAATCCATTCCCCTACTGATATTTTCTGGTACTTCAATGCCATCTGCCCAACGTTTATTTATGTTGGAAAATCTTCCATCATAAGAAAGCTGCTTCAAAGTATTTGCCAGGACAAATGCAACTCGTTCTTCTCCATATTTCTCTACCACACCTGCCGCTGCATCCTGATTCAAATGCATACCATCAAAATTTTGACGGATTGATTCCTCAATCGCACCTTTACATTCAATAGTAAGTTTTCTTGAATCAAGGTACGCATCCGCTTCCCCATGCTCCATTGCATATGTCAGATTATGATTGTATAATGGCGGAAAACTTGTTTGTCCGTCTGCGATATTTTCCTGTTTTGGATGCCAGTCAATGCCTTTTTCTTCCAGGAACTCTCTGATTGCTTCCATAGCGCCCTGATCAAATCCATTCTCCAAATCCTGTGCTACCAGCTCTCCATCTGCATTTAAAATAACTGCCGCCACAGAATCTCCATATTCATTGTGACGCATCAAATAAAATATTTCATTTTCAATTTCCATCTTATCAACCGTATGCCATAAACCCTCATGCTGTTTTATTTCTACGCCGGTTGTATCAAGTGTAATCCTGGAATCTTCCCTTTTACGGTTCATTTCTGCCTCTTGGATTCTCTGCTGTACAAAATCTGGCAGCTCCTTGAAACCAAAACTGTCCACATAATATGCTTTTGCTTCTCCATTTCTTTGTGCCACAACCACATCGCTGACAGAAAGAGAATGTCCGGTATAATTTTCCGGATGATTGATGTTAAAAGTCTGATACAGGCTGTCCAACGTATCATTCTCTGATAACAATCCGCCATAAATGTACGCATAATCTGCCCCCTGTACAGTCATACCGTGAGAAGTCACAAAATCCATTCCCATAAACGCATACTCTCTTCCTTTCGTATTGCCGGCAATCTGATAAATGGCATAGCGGTTATCTGTACCGGAAAGATAGAGGGATTCATTTGCTCTGCCTATGGCATTTTCAGTTTTTTTACGTTCCACAGTCAGATCATACTCGGACATTTCCGACTGATACTCAGGGATACGCTGCATCCCTCCTGTCGTATTCAATTCTTCCCCAATCCTCAAATACCCCTGTTCTGGGATATTCAGCGGGACAACAGTCAGGATTGTAGCTGCATGATTGACTGTTACATTCTTTTCAATGGTAAGAGGATAGCCCGGATCATAATCAGCTCCACGCAGTTCATAGCGATAAATCCCCTCTGGAAGTGATGCCAAATCCACACGCCCATTTGCAAACAGTGCCGGCACATCAAATAATTCCACTCTTTGGTATTCTTCAAAAGATAGCACTGATGTTTCCTGTTCTGAAAATGTTTTTTCTAACGGATGTTCCTTCTGTAAAACGTGAAGCTGCTCCATCATATTTTCGATAAAATCTCCCGCTGTTTTTCTGATCAAATCCATGGATGTACGAAGTTCTTTCATATCTCTGTCACTGCTCCATCCGGCAATATACGGAAAAGAATATTCCGAAGAATCCAGTCCCAAATGCTGACATACAATATAAGCAACACTTTCCGCTTCTACTTCTTTTGTCATTTTGTCTTTTTCAACGCCCTGTTCCTCCATCAGATCCCTGTCATGCAAAAGAGCATGGGTAACTTCATGGATGGCTGTTTTCATGGTCTGGCTTTCACTCATCCCGCTTTTAATCACAATCTCCTTATCCGTATTGTGATAATATCCATGGGATGTCCCCTCAATTTCTGCAAACCGGATCGGTACCGGAGAAACATTTCGGATTGCTTCCATAAATACCGTAAAATCTGCAACTTGCCCCGTCAGGTCCGCCCCTCCCAGATCAGGTAAAGGCTCCCCCTCTGTCTGTGAAACATCAAATACAGTAGCCACTTTAAATCTGGGAATCACATGCTCAATAATCTCCGTTTCCGGCTGTCCATTCTCTTTTAATATTGGTTCATTTGTTTCTGGATCAATCTTTTCTACTTCTTCCTTTTCCCTTATCGGGGCGGGAGAGATAATCTGAATCCCTTTCTCCCCACACAGCACATGTCGGTTGAATTTCTTCTTCCATGCCTGATACCCGGCCACCAGGGTAGCATCCGGTCTTTGCATTGCGATCAAAAGTGTATTGTTAAAGCTGTAATTATGGAATTTTGCCATCGTGTTTAAATATTCCCTGTAACGCTCAGATGTAAAAAGTTCCTGAACACCTTGTTCCAGCCGTTCTGTAATTTCTTTAAGCTGTTCTTCACGTTTGTTTGCCATCATTACATCCTCCTTCTAAAGTTATAAAAATCATCCCGCCACATGTAACCTGCGACGGGATATATGGTTGTTTTACAATTCCTGTCCTCTTCTTTGGGTTTTGGACATTTTCTTCTCTTTCTGTGCAGCTTCCACCTGCTTTGATCTAAGTTTCTGCAAGACAGATGGTTTTCTTTCTTCCTCCGTCATGCGGGACGCATCTGATACTCTCCCTGCCAGATTGGAATATCGTCTCGGAACATCCGCAACTTCTTCATCCATCCCCAGGGTATCCGATGAGCCTTTTCCATCCATATCCAGCAAAATATTTAACTCTGACAGCCGTTCCATTTTCATAGCCAGTTCTTCTTCCTGAGCAAAAGGACGGGTAACTTCTTCCTTTGCAGTGGAAAGCTGTTCCTGCAGTGTTTCTAACTTCTGCTTCGATTCCGCAAGATGCTTTTCAATATTTCCAAGAACATTTTGAATCCTTTGGACATTTCCCATGGCATCTTTTCCCATCTCAATGGAATAACTGCATTTCCCCTTGATCGTCAGTTTAAACTGCTGGTTAAACACATCATAACTGGAAGACAGGGAGAATCCCTGATATTCCCCGACAATCCCTTCTGTATGGACTGCCTTTAAGCCCGCACAGGCAGCAATCAATGCCGTTCCTGCTTCTTTTTTGTCAACAAAAGTCTTTCCCCCTATGACCATGGAAAAAGTATTTTTCTCCTGTTCTAAAATCGGTTTTGCAGTTTCCAGATCAGCAGCCAGTCCGGAAATACGTTCTTTCATGGATGTAATCTGCATCGGATACCGATTTGCAATATCTGTCTCCAGCCGATAGATCTGACTTGTGTGGTTTGCCTTCATCAGCTTCAGTTTACTGACTTGAATATCCAGATCCATTTTTTCTTTTATGTAAGGGTTTCCTGTGGCAAGAGCTTTAATCTCCGCATAAGAAAGCGCTGCATCATCCACATCCTCACAGGCACGTACCGGGGATTTACTGGTCATGATCTGTGAAATAAATTTCTGCTTATTCTCTAAAATCTGCCACATATACGAATCAAATGTATTTTCCGTGACATAACGGAAGATCTTAACTTTCTCATTTTGGTTTCCCTGGCGGAGAATACGACCTTCCTGCTGTTCCAGGTCAGATGGCTTCCAAGGGCAGTCTAAATGGTGAAGAGCAATAAGCCTGTCCTGTATATTGGTACCAGCACCAAGCTTCGGTGTAGAACCAAGAAGTACACGCACATCCCCTGCCCGTACCTTTGCAAATAATTCTGCTTTTTGTGCCTCTGTCCCTGCTTCATGGATAAACCGTATCTCCTCCCGTGGGATACCTTTTTCCACCAGTTTCTCACGGACATCATCATATACATTAAAAGAACCATCATTTTTCGGTGTCGAAAGATCACAGAAAACAAGCTGTGTTGACTTCCTCTCTGAAGTCTCCTTCCATATGTCAAATACATTTTTTACACAGCGGTTTACCTTGCTGTCCTCTTCATCCGGCAGCATATTATTGATAAGTCTCTGATCCAATGCACATTTTCTTCCATCATTCGTAATCTTCAACATATTATCGTCTTTTGCATCCACAGCACCGGCTCTTACTAATTCAGCACGATCTGCAAAACTGCTTACCATATCCGTCTGAATTTCACTGGGTTTTAGTACCTCATTGATATACTCTGCTTCAGGTACCGGAAGTTTGAGCATATCTGCAGTTTGTACATCTGCAGCTTCTTTAAACAATGAAATAAGTTCCGGAAGATTATAAAAACGGGCGAACCGAGTTTTTGCCCGGTAGCCCGTTCCTTCTGGAGATAACTCAATCGCTGTAACAGTCTCCCCAAAAGAAGCTGCCCACGCATCAAAATGTCCCAATCCCATCTTCTGGATCGTATCATACTGCAGGTAACGCATGATGGTATATAACTCCGTCATACTATTTGAGATCGGGGTTCCTGTTGCAAACGTCACACCCTTACCTCCTGTAATTTCATCCAAATACTGGCATTTCATAAACATATCCGAAGATTTCTGTGCGTCCGTCTGTGAAATACCTGCCACGTTCCGCATTTTTGTATATAAAAAAAGGTTCTTATAGTAATGTGACTCGTCTACAAACAGCCGATCCACACCTAACTGCTCAAAAGTAACAACATCATCCTTTCTTGTCTGGTCATTTAGTTTTTTCAATTTTTCCTGCAGCGTTTTTTTCGTTTTTTCCATCTGCTTAACAGTAAACCGAGTCCCCTCTTCCCTTGCCATATCTTCAATCGCAAAGGTAATATCTGCAATCTGACGGTTGATTGTCTCAATCTGCCGTTCCTTTGAAAGAGGAATTTTTTCAAACTGGCTATGCCCGATAATTACTGCGTCATATTCCCCGGTTGCAATTCTGGAGCAAAACTTTTTTCGGTTTGCCGGCTCAAAATCCTTTTTCGTTGCCACAAGGATATTTGCTCCCGGATAAAGCCTTAAAAAATCATTGCCCCACTGTTCTGTCAGATGGTTTGGCACAACATATAGATTTTTTTGTGCAAGCCCCAGACGTTTGCTTTCCATACCAGCAGCAATCATTTCAAAGGTTTTCCCTGCCCCGACACAATGGGCAAGCAAGGTATTCCCTCCATAAAGAACGTGGGCAATGGCATTTTTCTGGTGGGGCATCAGGGTAATCTCCGGTGTCATGCCGGCAAACTGAATATGGCTTCCATCATATTCACGGGGACGGGTGCTATTAAACAGTTCGTTGTATGTCCTGCAAATATCCTCCCGGCGCCGTATGTCTTTAAAAATCCAGTCTTTAAATGCTGATTTTATCATTTCCTGCTTCTGCTGGACCAGCATAGTCTCCTTTTTATTCAGGATACGTTTTTCTACTCCATCCTCCATGACCGTATCATAGATTTTTGTATCTTTCAGATTCAGGGCATCTTCCAATAAACGATACGCATTCGCCCTGCCGGTTCCATAGGTTGCCGTAATCAAAGGATTTCCAAAATCCTGTGTTTTCCCCGAAATATTCCATTGTCCATTGATCTTTGCATAAGTGACATTGATGGATTTTCCCAACCGGTATGCAGGCGTATGGAAAATCTCAGCCATAAACCGATTGATGTATTCCGCCTTGATCCATGGAGCACCCAGACGAACCTCTATCTCCGACGCATCCAGTTCTTTGGGCTGCACTCTTCTCAATGCTTCTGCATTGATCTGGAAAGATGGATCATGTTCTGCAGATGCTTCCGCCATCCGCAGTTTTTCACGTACATTCCCGGAAAGGTATTCATCCGAAGTCTCCCATTTCCCATCTAAAGGATTTTTAAAGATTACACCTGCCAGTTCTTCTATCACGGCTTCTTCTGAAGAATCCATAAGCTGTGCCATAAAAGGAATATCAACTTTTGCTTTCTCACCGATACATACAGCCAATGCTTCGCTTGCAGTGTCTACAGAAGTAACAGGTTCCGCACGTTTAATCGTTCTTTTGGTAAAAATATCCGCTTTCCGTTTCAGTTCCCCATTCTCATCCAATATCTCCAAAGAAGATAAAAGACAATAACTGCTATCCTGATTAAATGCCCTTCGGTTGGCATTACTGCTGATCAGTCCATACTGGGAAGTAAAGCTGTCATATGCTTTGTTCAGTTCTTCTTGTACCTTCTGGATTTTCTCTGTCCCTTCTCCATCCATCTGCAGCTCAATCAATTTCTGTGTGATGTTCCGAATCTCTATCATTCCAAGGACACGCTCTGCAGTCACTTTCGGCAGCTCCACCAGATTCATTTTTGAATTTTCCCGGTAATAGACTTTTCCTTCTATATTTGTAAAGCTGAAATTCTTTACGTTAGGATCAGCAGGGACAGAAACTGCCGCATCCTCCAGTTCCGAATCTTCCAATTCCCTTTCCTCAATGTTTCCCTGGATATGACAGACTGCCTCTTTCAACTGGTCTTTCAGCTTCCTGTCAGGGAGAGCTTTTACTGTAACCTCCTGTTTTCCATACTGGGTACTTTCTGTTGCAAATTCTCCCAACACCATTTCCGGATGCTCTGCAAAATAAGAATTGACCGTATAACCTTCCGGTGTCGTTCCAAGTTCCACCCACCCCGGTTTTTCCAATGATATACGGTCACGTTTCTGAAAAAACAGAATGTCTGCAACAACTCCTGTGTTCGCATTTCTCATAAACGCATTATTTGGCAAACGGATCGCACCTAGAAGCTCTGCCCTGTTTGCAAGATATTCCCGGACTGCCGGATTCTGTTTATCCATAGTCCCGCTTGACGTCACGACTGCAACAACTCCGCCCGGACGTACCAAGTCGATGGATTTAGCCAGAAAATAATCGTGGATCATGAAATTATAACGGTCATATTTCCGGTCAGTGACTTTATACGCACCAAATGGCACATTCCCAATCACACAGTCAAAAAAGCTCTCTGGGTACTCCGTCGTCTCAAACCCCTGGACTGTGATTTCGTTCTTCTGGTATAACTGCTTTGCTATTCTTCCTGAAATACTATCCAGCTCCACTCCATACATCTTTGAACCTGCCATGCTCTCTGGAAGAAGCCCCATAAAATTTCCCACACCACAAGAGGGTTCCAGGATGTTCCCATTCCTCAGTCCCATATTTTCAAGTGCTTCATACATTGCATGAATGACTGTCGGAGAAGTATAAAAGGCGTTTAACGTAGATGCCCTTGCCGCCTCATATTCTTCTTTGGTCAATGTATCGTATAATTCCCTGTATTCTTCTGCCCAATCTGAATTTTCTTTATCAAAGACATTAGGGATACCTCCCCATCCAACATATCTTGACAACACTTCCTGTTCCTGGGGCATTGCAAGTCGGTTTTCTTCCTCCAGTTTTTTCAACAGATGGATTGCTTCCATATTTGCTTTAAATTTTGCTTTCGGACCACCTGCACCGAGATCATCATCGGTAATACGGAAATTTACCCGTTCCGCTTTCCCTTCCTGTTTTTCTGGTTTCCATTCTACAGCATTCCCTTTTATTTCCGTTTCTCCCGGAACGATTTCTGAACCATCTAAAAAATCCTCCAACGGAAGATGCCTTTCCTGTCTTTGTGCATTGATCTCTTCTGGTGTCATTACTACAGAAGTCAGTTTTTCAATTTCCGATTCAAAACGGTGGCGTTCATTCGCTGATATGCGTTCCATCACATCTGCGATAAGCTGCATCTGTGCCGGCGAAAACTCCGGATTCAGCAACAGCGTAATATCCATCCCATTTTCTGCCGAAGAATAGATTACATCCATCTGCTCAGGAGAAAACTCATCAAAGGAAGTCCCTGCCTTTTCCATAGCCTCTAAAACATGTACATCTATTTGTTCCTCCACGCTTTCATAAAATCCCGCATCGGTATCCTCTGTTCTATCTGCTTCTTCCTTTGGTTCTTGTTGCATCTCTGGCTGAACTTTCAGTGTTATTACAGGTTCCGGTTCTGATTTCATAAAATCAAACAAGTTCATCTGCCTGCCGGTTCCTTCTATTTCTATCTCCTGCTTCTTCTGTGGAAAAATCGTATAAGTTCCTTCTATGTACTGATGAATTTCTGATAAAATCTGCACACGTTTCTCATATCCATCAAAATCTAACGGAAGTTCTGCAAGAGCAGTATCCATGCCTGCAACAAGCTGTTCTGCTAAATCCGGATCTTCCAATATCCCCGGAAGTTCTTCTCTTGCCCTCTCATAAAAAAAATCTTCTTCAAAGGGACGCTCTATCTCTTCTGGCAGGCGGGCATAAAAACTGATCACACGGTTTGCCATCCTCTCCCGTTCATAGGAAGGCATCCTTGTATAATCACCAGCTTTTAAATAGCTGTCATGGTCAATCAAATACTGGACACGTTTTGCAACCGCCGGCCACTTTAATAGAATGCTCACATCTGGCTTTCCATAATCCCCCCGTTCCAGTTTTAACCCTTTTCCGTTGTATTCTGCATGGGAATGATCAGCGCCGCTGAGTGCATGGCTCTGTCCTCCAGTCCCATACTGTTCCTTAACAAAATCAGTCTTTTCTTTTTCTGATTTATCCTGGATAAAAAAGGCATAGGTCGTCAGCCTTCCATCCGAATAAGTCCCGCCACGGGAAAGGAAAGCATCTATTTCATCCTGCGTGATAAAAATTTCATGTTCCTGCCATTGAAACCCTTCCCTTGCCTGATAGGGAACCGCTTCTTTCGCAAATTTCTGAAATTGTGCGGATACTCTGTCCGGACGGTAATAATGGAAACGCATAATTTCTTTATCCATCTCATATGCTTCTGCAAGTCCTTCCAAACGTTCATTAAGGTCTGTAAGAAATTCCGGCTGCTCCAACAAATTTCCGATACGCTCAACCATCTCTGGAAAACCGCCATAAAATATCTGGTTATCCTCAAAAACAAGTTCTGATACGCCTTCCGCCATATCACGCTGCATATACGCCAGCGCCTCTGCATGTTCTTTGACTGCATTTGCCCTGGCAGCTTCCAAAACAGCCTGTGGTGCATATTCACCCTGGCGTAAAAGCTGGTAAATCCGTCCTGCCACTTCCTCCCATGATAAAAAAACCTTATCTAAAATATGGTCATGTATGGTGTGTCCGACTGCAATCTGCATCCCCAGTTCATCATACCAAACCGAATATTCTTTCCCGTTTATCACAAGACCGATACCGCCCTCACCATATTCTCGCCTGACAAACTCGGTATATTCTTCCGGTGTCTGTTCGATCATAAAATTATAAATGATACGAAGATGGCTTCTGTCTTTGTTGCCGCCTTTTCTCAATACTTCATCCACCACATCAGAAGGGATAGCGATTTCTCCGGCATACAGAGCTGCCCGCCGTTCTTCGATAGAGCGTATCTGCTGTTTTACTGTAGGCAGTTCGGGCAAAGATAAAGCAGAGGCAATTTCTTCCTCTGCTTCGCTCAAATCCTGTTCTGTTGTTTCTTCAATTAACTGTACACCAATTCCTTCAAGATGATTTCCTCTGCCATCGCTGTCAAATTGTTCATGTGGGCTGCCCACCTCATCTGATCCATTTCTTTGTCTGGTGCCGGATAAGTCTTCAGGAGATTTTCCATCAGGACTTCCATCCTCTCCTGTGCTGTTTTCTCGATCTCCATCAGGTGGCTGTTCAATTTCCCTGTCAGCAGCATACTCTGATACCAGTTCTTCTTGTGTTCCTTCAGATAAGTCCTCCGAAGCATCCCGTATTTCCCGATGGTCGTCGGTTCTTCCTCTATGGTCAGGTTCGGAAACAGATAATCTCCTTTGCGATGATATGTCAGTTCCATTCTCTAGTTCTCCTTTCTCTTTACTTTCACGAATTAACGTGTTGAATTTCTTATTGTTATTATACACAGGATTTTGCGAAAAAGCAAGCTGTTGGGACAATTCTTCCTGATAAAATTTTCTGACTGTCCTTCCTATATCCCTCAGCACGGTTTCTGCAGACTCACAGACAGCATTTCCAAGAAATGCCAGTACCGGCAAAGCATTAAAGTCTGTAATCCCTACAAAATCCTCTGTTTCCAGATATTCCATCGGCTCAAGACCACACCGTCTTGCTAATGTATAAAAAAGACTGTCCACCATCAGGTTTCGGAAATTCACACGGATAGAATCCGCATCCATCTCCTCCAGAAAACTGCCTTTCACCTCATAAAAAAGTCCGTCCATAGCTTCCTCCAGATTTTCCTCTGTCATTTCAGAAGCTACTGCAAGCAGGGCATCTCCAAGCCCTGTTATATCATGTCCTGCCAACCCATAAGCGTCGGTGAGATGTTCCAGCAGTCTGCCTTCATACCGTTCTTCCATTTTCCATAAATATGGCGTCCTTCCTCCCCTTACCATATGGGTATCTTCTATATCAAACACATAGCGGAGTCTCTGTCTCGGACCAGTATCGTCAATCAGAGCTATCCCCTTTGCCCCACGGTTTACCCACCGTCCCATTTTTTCATTCCATGTTTCCAATTCCGCACAGGCAGTAGCCTGTGGACGCTGTGCGTGGATCAAAAGATTATCTGCAAAAGGATAGCGGTACAATTTTGCCGCTGTATCCAGATATGCCATCCAGTCCCGTGGGGAACTTGCCACATCCGAAGCGGTTTCTTCTGCCAAAACCCTTATATCATTTATTTTTGCCATATATTCCCTTCTTTCTTTTTGTTTTTTCTCCTGCACCCGTTGACTATATAAAGAAATTTAGTTATAATTTTGTTATAAAGAAAAGGAGGTGCAGGATATGCCAACCATTCGTTCCAGTGCTGATCTACGGAACAGCTACAATGAAATTTCCACATTTTGTCATAATTATTCCGAACCGGTATTCATCACCAAAAATGGGAAAGGTGATCTTGCAGTCATGAGCATCGAAGCCTATGAAAATCTGGTCGGTAAGTTTGAGTTATACGGGCTTATCCAGGAAGGTCTTACCGATATTGCAGAAGGTAAAACCCGCCCGTTTTCCGAAGCCATGTCTGATATAAGGAGCCGCAGAAAAAGGTGAATTATCACATTCACATCACACAGACAGCGGAACGGGATATGATAAGTGCTGCCGATTATATTGAATTTACACTCAAAAATCCAGAAGCCGCTGACCATCTGCTGGATACTGCAGAGGAAAAGATCAATGCCCTTTCCCAGTTTCCGCAGAAATTCCCATTGGTCGATGACCGCATCCTTTCTTCCTGGGGGATTCGTTTTACCATCGTGAATAACTATCTCGCTTTTTACCGCATTTCAGAAACAGAGAAACAGGTAACTGTTGTCCGTTTTTTGTATGCTAAAAGTAACTGGGCATCCATCCTGAAAACAGGATTCCCATTGCAATAAGACAAAACAAATGTCTCCGCCCTGACCGGCGGAGCTTTTTATTCCCTTTTACTTTTTCCTTTTGGAAATTCCAGGTGGAACTCTGCCTTTCCATCCTTCGTTCCCATAATCAGATACGCATTAAAGTATCTGTCCTTTTTGACAGAGTACAGATCTTTCACAAATACCCTGCCTTCTTTCAGAAGTTCCGCTGCCATACGTTTATCCATTTTTTTCCTCATTCCGGCAAGAAAACGGTTTTCTTTCCAAAGTGCAAAGGAACAATCCCGACTGTCACAGTAAAAATTATGTTTTCCTTCATAAACCGGACTCTGGCATACCGGGCAGATACCGATTGCTTCTTTGTCCTGAAACCGTCTGCGTTCTTCTGAAGATATGCTCCTGCAATCCGCAAGAATTTCTTCCAGAAGCTTTATGATCCCCTCCATAAATCTTTCACTGTCTGCCTTGCCTTTTTCAACCGCAAGCAGCTCATTTTCCCACTGTGCTGTCATGGCTGCTGATTTCAGTTGTTCCGGCAGGATAGATACCAGTTCCCTTCCTTCCATAGTAGGAAGAATCTGCTTTCCTTTTCGGACAGCATAATGGGAAGATACCAGTTTTTCAATGATCGCAGCCCTGGTTGCCGGTGTGCCCAGACCTTTTTTCTCTGTTTCTTTTTCAAAATCTTTATTTCCGGCAGTCTCCATTGCTGCGAGAAGTGTATCTTCACAAAATGGCTTCGGCGGTGCTGTAAAGCACTCCTTACATGCTGCCTGTATCTCCGGGAACACATGACCTTTTTTCAGATATTCCGGGAATATTCCTTCCTCCTCTTCATTCTCTTTTTCTGCCCCTGCTGATACTTTTTTCCGAAAAGCAGCTTCTACTTCTTTATATCCCATCTGCTCTGTTCTTTTTCCCTTTGCATGAAACTCATGTCCGGCACAGATAACCGTAATTTCTGCCTGCTCATACTGAAAATCTCCTGCCACAGCTTTTAACACCTGCATGGAAGTCAGATATAAAAGACTCCTCTTCTTTTCCGAAAGCCCTGTCCACTCTGCTTTCATTGCCTGCTTTGTCGGCAATATCGCATGGTGGTCTGTAACTTTTGCCGGATTGACCACACGCCTTACATCCGCATAAAAGGAAAAATCAAGAAATTCATCCATCATATCCCCTGCAAGTTCCAGAAGTGTTTCCTCCATATCACTGGTCACATACCGGCTGTCTGTCCTCGGATAAGTAAGCAGCTTTTCTTCGTACAATTCCTGCAGCGTGTCCAGTGTTTCTTTTGCCGTATAACCAAACAGACGGTTTGCTTCTCTTTGCAGCGTTGTCAGGTCATATAATTTCGGCGGCAAACCTCTCTTTTTTTCACGATTTACCTCCATGACCTCTGCGGATTTTCCACTGCATAATGCAGCAAGCTGTTCTGCTTCTGTCCGGTCTTTAATACTTTCCGAAACAAATATCATATCTCCTGCCATCAGCCTGACCTTATAATAGGTTTCCTTTACAAAATGCTCGATCTTTTCCTGACGTTCCACCAACATGGCAAGTGTCGGCGTCTGCACTCTTCCAACCCGGAAAGTTTTACCATAAGTCGTAGTAAAGGCTCTGGTCGCATTCATGCCTACCAGCCAGTCTGCTTTTGCACGGCAAACAGCCGCCTCTGCCAGATTTTGATATTCTGTCCCGTTTTTCAAATAGGCAAACCCCTCTGAAATGGCAGCATCCTCCATAGAACTGATCCACAACCTTTTGACAGGAAGCTTACTGCCTGACAATTCATAGACTCTCCGGAAGATCAGTTCCCCTTCCCTTCCTGCATCACAGGCATTTACTACATATTCCAGATCTTTCCGGTTCAAAAGCATTTTTAATACCTCGAACTGTTTCCTGGTACTTTGTGATACCAGAAGCTCCCAATTCCCCGGCAGGATCGGAAGGTCATCAAACCTCCACTTTTTATACGTTTCCCCGTAAGCTTCCGGCGGTGCATATTCTGCAAGATGCCCGACACACCAGCTTACGATGCAGTCTCTTCCCAAAAGGAATCCTTCCTTCTTCTGATAAGCTCCGATCACCTTTGCCAAAGCCTGTGAAACACTCGGCTTTTCTCCAATCACTAAATACATAACATATCCTCCTTCATTAAAATAAGGGCAGCCTTACTGGACTGCCCGTTTCCTGTCATTCCATATCCTTATTCATCCTCATCTTCATTGACCGTTTCCAGACCATCCCCTATTTCAAGGTTTTCACTGGGTGCTTCCTCTGTTTCCTTTTTGGAACGTATCTTCAGGAAATAAAAACCACCAAATCCCAGGAGCGCCACAAGACCGATCACACCCATCAGGTTTTTACTGCCATCCTTCTGCGGCTCTTCTTCCTCCGGCTTTTCCTCTGGCGGCTGTTCTGTTTCCGGGATCACTACGCTCGGCTCTGTTTCTGGTTCCTTTTTCTCAGATTCGTCTAAAAATTCCTGCAGGTCATTTTCGTCAATCGTAGAAAGCATATAGACATTCTGCGTGTTCTGCGCCTTGTCTACCACCAGATAAAAGGTGTTGTTATTGGCTGTACGGATTGTATAAAATTCTTTGCTGGAATCCTTTGTGATATGGTCTACGACTTCTCCATTTCCGGGTACAGAAAAAGCATCTTCTGGTGTAACTTCCTCTTCTTCCACAACTGGTTTCTCTTCTGCTGGCGGCGCTTCCGTCTGCTGTGCCTGCTTTTCTGCCTCTGCGACTGCATTTTCATCCACATTCGCATATGCGGTCACTCCGTTTGTCCCAAACAGGCACGCAGCCGTTACTGCCATAAGAGCCAGTATCTTACGAATTTTCTTCCATTTCATATCCTAAATCCTCACTTTCTGATGCTTCCTGCATCATTTCTTCATCCTCTTTATCCAGAGCCAATGTATCCTCCGGCTCCTTCCCTTTTGCGATCACAAGGGAACCCTCCTGCAGTCCGCAGAGCAGTTCATATAATTCCCTGGGCGGAAGTTTCATCCCACGGATACTTTTGATGATTTCCATATCTTCATCCTGTTTCTGCATTGCCTGCACATTCCTCAGATGCTCCTGAAGCTGTGCAATCTTTTCTTTTGTTTTCTCTGTTTCATCCAGATAGCGTTTTAATTTTTTATTCACTGTACTCTTTCTCCTTTCCATCATGGCAAACGTCCGAACGCCATGAAATGCTGTTGCCAGTAAGACGTTTCAATACTGGTATATTTAATAGGATCGCCACAATGGATCATCATGCCGTTTCCTACATAAATTCCCACATGGCTCGCTCCCGGCGTATTGTATGTACCCTGGAAAAAGATCAAGTCTCCGGGCTTTGCCTGTGAGGAAGGAACCTGTGCACAGCACCCCCGCAGTCCGTCTGCAGTCTGCCGCCCTACATTCCATCCGTTTCCGCAGTTGTTGATCACCCAGCTTACAAAACCGGAACAGTCAAAACTGGTACTCGGTGATGCCCCTCCCCATACATACGGGTAACCGAGATATTTTTCCGCTTCACGGATCATATTCGCAAATTTTTCATCCGATAATGCCTCCGGCGGTATTTCATAACCAAAGCCGCCTCCGCCAGATGGAAGGGACTGAATATCAAAAAGATAAGAACGGTTTCCATAGGTGTGATTGTAGAGGTCATACCGTTCTTCTTCGGCATCTGTCATACGGTTTCTCAGCACTGTATCCAGATCATGGTTGGTAAGGGTAACATCCATACGGTTAATTTCATGTGTCTGCGTCACTTCCACCTCCCGGTTTCCATTATCGTCCGCAATAAAGGCTTCCCATGTCTGGTGTCCATGTGCGGATGCCGTTGCATGATCGCCATAATAAACATCGAACTGAACACCGTACTGGTCAAAAGCTCCTGTATCCTCTACGGTGTACTCCACTCCATTCATCACAACTTTTGTCCCCATAGGTACAAATGGATTGGATGCATCCACTGCAATCGTATGGTTTGCTGTAGGATAAACACCGCTTGCAGTTGGTCCGCCTGACCACTGACCACAGCAGATAGAACAATTACAATAGCCGCTGGTCACTACATTTCCAAGGGATTCTCCCACCCGCACTGTCCTTGTTTCTGTCACAGTTTCCCTGTGCGACTGTGTACGGATGGAATATTGTTCTTCAAATATCTCCTGCAGCTCCTCTGCCACCTGATCATAGGTAAATTCACCATATTTCACTGTAAAATAGGAAATCAAATGATATGGATTATGGCTGATCTCATCAATGTTGTAACGGTATTCATCGTGTCCCTCATGGCGGTTCTCCATGCTGTTGATCTGTTCATTCAATGCTGCTTCCAATGCCGCATAAGCATTTTCCACCGCATAAATATCAGCATCCGTGCTGGCATAAGTTGTCCCTACAAAAGTAGTTCCAAATCCCTGTATCCCTGCCCCGCAGCTTGCAAGGGAAGTAGACATCAGGGCAAATAGAAGAGCAAAAATACCCAGTCCCACAAGCAGTCCGCTATTCCTTTGGAAAATCTCTTTCGCTACCTGTCTTGCCTTTACCGTCATACTTTGTACTGCTTTTACTGTATGTGCGGACTTCTTTCCATCTTTTGCAGCTTCATAGGCTTCTGTAATACGCCGCTTCTGCCAGAATCGTTTTATCTGTGCTTTCTTCTTTGCTTCACTCTGTGCCGCTTTCCCGGACATCCTTTCTGCTTCTTTTCCGCCCTCTGACATTCCAAAATGAAGAGTCTCCGGTCTGCCCTCCGGCATCTGTTTTTCCTTGAGACGCCCTGCATAAGACGAATGCTTTTTTCTCCTTTCCTGGGCATTTTTCAGCACTTTTGCTGCCTGCTCCGCTGCAAGTTCACTTTCCAGCACCCCCTCTATTGCTGCATTATCAGAAGCATCTTCTTTAATCTTTCCACGGAGCTGTGCCTTTGCCGCCATTGCAGTCACACTGGCGGCTTTTTTTCCGATCCCCGTTCCTGCACCTTTTACAAAACCTGTATCTTCATCATCAAAGGAAAGACGGCTGCCTTTTTTCTTCCCATCTTGTCCTGGATGTTCATGGAATTTTTTTGCTTCCTCTCCATCATCCGAAAAATTCTTTCCTTTATCAGAAGCCTCTTTCTTTCCTGCATATTCCTGAACCAGACGTTTTTTCCGGTTATGAATAACCGCTTCCTTTTTCTCCTTATATTTATCATCAGAAATTTCTTCTGTTTCCTGAAACTGTTCCATCCGTCTGGAGCTTTCTCTTATGGATTCTTTCTTTTCCTTTATTTTTTGATCCGATACAGGCTTTCTCTGTCTCATTTTGGGCAAAGAAGAAACCGCCCTTTCAGGCGGTTCGCACTCTTTTTCCCTATCCAGTTTTTGCGTTTCATGTTCCTCTGGATTCTGTCCGTTTGTTTCCTTTTCTCTGTAAAGTCTCCTTTTTCTATTTGGGGAAACTTCTTTTTCGTCCCCGGTATCCGATTTTTCCTCCGGGGAGCGTATTTTCGGGGGTGCTTCTGCCTTATGGCTGATTGATGTCTGGCTCCCATCTGACATATTTTCTTCCATAAGTCCATCCCTGCTCATTTTTTGAACCTTTTTCTCCCTGGCTCTATATTCCTTTCCTGCCATCTGTAGTTCCCCCTCTCCTGCTGTCGTTGATCTGCTTCGCTACAACCACCATCCTTCCATTTTTCTGTGAATACTCACAGGTTGATAACGTCAGAAGCTTCTCGCCATACCCCGCCTGGCAGCCTGTCTCATAAAGAGAACGTTCCTTACATTCTGCAACAAAAGTATCATATTCCTGCTTTTCATCCGCTTCGGCAAATGTATAGTAGGCAAAGCCACTTTCGGTATAAACCGATGTAGAAAATGCCGCCATGATTTCATATTTCTCGTTCCCATGAAGTGTTTTCAGGGAAATATATTTATGTTCCTGATAGAAAGTTTCTGATTTATAATCCTCCAACGCCGCTAACATTTTCCCACTGTTCATGTGATGACCATATATGATCAGATTGTCGCAGGCATCCGGATCACAATGCTCTGCCACAAATAAGGAACCATTCGCCGACCATTCTCCATAAAAATCACGTTTCAGATAGTAGTTCTTATCCTGTGGGCGGTACATAACCGGATAATCAATAACCGTTCCCTCTACGGAAAGCCACGCAATACAATCTGGATTTTCTCCGTGCAGAGCAAGCAGTCCTTCATCCACCGCTTCTATAAGATTGCCCTTTTCTTCCTGAAAAGGCTCTGTCCTTGTCGGCTTTTCATAAATATTCCGTATCGTTTCATAAGTCTGGTTGTCCTTTTTCTCTTCCATATACATCCCCATCAGGGAATAAATACTAAGTGTAAGCAGCACAATGGAAGAAAAAAGAAGCAAACCAGCCAGCCACTTTTTCATTCTGTATCCTCCGCTTTGACTTCTTCTGTTTTCTCCTGCTTTTCAAGGTCAGACGGTCTGGTTGTCATATAACTGTACAGCTTCAATGACTTGTCGAAACGGTCAATAAATGGAATGATTACATTGCCATAAAAAATCAAGCCTTCACCCTCTCCGCTGTTTGTCACATAGGAAAGCTGATGTGGGGAAATATTAAGCTGTTTTGCGAGAATCTGTCTGTCCCCTGCAGCCTGATTGAGCATATAGATAAAGTCACTGTTTTCAAAAATATTTTCAATTTCCCGGCTTGCCAGCAGGTCTTTAATATTCTGCGTGATCCCAGTCGGGATACCTCCCCACTTTCTGAATCGTTTCCAGATTTCCACGCTATATGCTGCAGTCTGTTCTTCTTTCAGAAGCAAATGGAACTCATCTATATAATATCTGGTGGACTTATGGGCACAACGGTTGATCGTTACCCTGTTCCAGACCTGATCCTGTACAATGAGCATCCCCAGCTTTTTAAGCTGCTTGCCCAAGTCCTTGATGTCAAAACAGACAATCCGGTTATTCAGTTCCACATTCGTCTGATGGTTAAATACCTTTAAGGAACCATTGACGTAAATCTCCAATGCAGTCGCAATCCTCTGTGCCTGCACTTCTTCCTGTTCACGCAGACAACGGTACAAGTCCCCCAATACCGGCATATTTTCCGGAATCGGATTTTCAAAATATTTCTGATAGACAATGGGCAGGCAACGGTCAATGACCGACTTTTCTTCTGCTTCAATCCCGTTCCTGCTTCCCATGATCAGCTCGCACAGGGAGAGGATAAAATCACTTTTTACCCCTAATGGGTTATCATCATCCGAATAATCCATATTGATGTCCATAGGGTTGATGTAATCGTGACTGGTAGAAGAAATATGGATTACCTGCCCTCCCAGTGCATGGACAAGTGGATAATACTCACCCTCCGGATCTCCGATAATAATGTCATCCTGCGTAACAAAGAACGCATTTGTAATCTCACGTTTTGCAGAAAATGACTTTCCGGAACCCGGCGTACCAAGGATCAGCCCATTCGGATTTTTAAGTTTCTTTCTGTCCACCATGATCATGTTATTGCTGAGTGCATTCAATCCATAATACAGGGATTCCCCTGCCATAAAAAGCTCCTGTGTAGTAAATGGAACGAAGATTGCCGTAGAAGTTGTCGTGAGTGCCCGTTTGATCGGAACATGGTTCACACCAAGGGGAATGCTGCTCATCAACCCTTCCTCCTGCAGATAATCCAGCCTCCTTAACACGCAGTTAAATTTCTGTGCAATCCCCGCAGTCTGAAATACAGCATTTTCAAGCTCCTGCTTTGTTTTCGCTGTATTAAAAAAGAGCGCTGTTACAAGGAACATACGCTCATTTCTGGACTGGAGATCTTCAAGCAGCCGTTTTGCTTCCCCTCCATAGGTATTGAGGTCGGAGGGGATGATGTCCATATCATACCCGGAACGTACTGCCTTTTTCTGTTCTTCAATTTTCATACGGTTAATATCTGTAACCTTACTTTTCACCAGCTTGATTGCCTTCATCTGGTCTACAGACTGCACATGGAGATTGACGATCAGGTTTTTATCCATATCCAGAAATTCTGCAAGCATTTTATCTGTCAGCTCCGGTGCAAGGATCTGAAGATAAGATACCGCCCCGATGGTGTTCCCCATCTGGAATGTTTTCCCATCCTTAAACACAAAACTGGTAGGTGCGATAAAGTCCTTTGTCCCAAGCCCTGTCTTTACGAGCTGGCTGTAATCAAACTGGAACGGCACATTATTCTCCGGATTAAAGGTTTCGTAGAGAATTTGCAGCCGTTCCTCTCCATTTAAAGGATAAGCAGTCACTCCAAGCACCTTAAAGTTATTCAGAATATCTGCTTCGATACGCTCCAGCTTTGGCTTTGCTTCACGGATATTCTCTGCTTCAATAGAAAACGTGATATACTTCGTCTTGACCAGACCATTATTCCCTTTTGCCAACTGGTTCTTTAACATCTGTGCATATTCCATACGCACTTCATCAAACTGGTCATTCTGTGGCTGGATACGGATCACCTGTTCAAATTCCTTCATACTGCTTTTATGGTTGATAAAAGAAAGCTGGAAATGGATTGTACTGTCAAAATAATTAAGGAAGTCACACCAATTCTCAAAGATTGCATTTTTATCCTCGTTCTGTGCCAACTGATAATTCAGGTCGTAGAAACGGATACATTTGGAATAAACCCTGTCCTGAACCCGGCAGATTCCATCCTTACCCATTTCTTTATATGCAATAGTTTTCTGGACAGACAGGCTCTTCTCTCTTTCCCTCTTTTGGGATGATTTTGTATTTCCCGCTGTTTTTTTGCCTGCCGGCTTTTTCTGTTCCAAGGGATAGTTTCTTCCGCCTCTCTTTTTCTGCCGTTTCAGTTGTTTTGCTTCTTCCTTTGCCTTACGTTTCTCCCTTTTTCTCTGCTCTTTCTTATTGATCTTCTCCCACTTTAAATCCTCTTTTCTACGGAGTTTCTCTTCTTTTTTAAGTCTTTTTTCTCTTTTTCGGAGATATTTCTCCCGCCTTGTCATGCTTCGTTCCTCCCTTCGTTTTCCTGTTTTCTTCCATATGGTCCGGCATTCCCCCTTCAAATAGATTCACGGTTTCGTACCTGCGGACTGACGGACGCAAAATTTTTACCCGGATGATATTGGATAAAATCTGTTCCAGGTGCATCCCATCCTTTTCGTACATGGCAAACAAAAATGCCGGAAGCATCAAAATCACCATTCCTGTGGCGGCATTGCTTGTCCCAAGTGTGTTTCTTGTAAGAAAATAAAAAGGGATGCCCAGTGCTGCCCCCAGCAGGATGCAGATAATCTGGCGTTTTGTAAGGTTGAACGCCACTTTATTTTTTACTTTTGTCAAGTCCTTTGGAACCTGCACATAAGCCATTTTCAATCACTTCCTTCCATACAACTATCCTTTGCCATTCATTTTTTAATGGCTATTAAAAATACTCTTACTCAGGCTTCCGGTTTTCATCAGGCTGAAACATAAAATTACTGTATATGCTGCCACCCCAAAAAGTGCCGAGCTTAGGTCACCAGACATCTGCAGACCAGATACCAGTACCGCATAAATTCCAACACAAACCATCATCAGAAATGCCTGGAATGCAAGTGCAAACAGCCCCCGGAAATAATTTAACCCGATCTGCCCCCATTCCTTATTGGACATGGTTGCAAACGGGATTGGTGCAACGGAAGTGTAGAGGTAAATTTCAATCATACGCCCATACATGATGACCGTAATCACAACAGACATAATCTTCATACCAAAACTGACAATCAGCGTTTCCAGTGCCAGCACAACAAGCTCCCCGATCTCCATCGCTTCCATTGTTGTCTCTATATCCGCAATCGCTTCACTGATGTCAATGGCTGTATCCCCGTTGAGCACCCCTGCGGCTGAGTTGACCACCGACTGCCCTACGTCAAAAACAGCCATTGTAATAGTAAACGTATTGCTTACCAGATACACAGCGATCCACATTTTCACAAAATACTTGAAGAACATCCAGGTATCAATTTCGTGCATATTGTTGCGTTCTGTCAGCATGGAGATCAGTTCATAACAAAGGACAAATGTAATGATCATCCCGGCAATAGGAATGATCACAGAATTTGAAAGTCCCTGTATCATATTAAAAATGCTGCTGTTCCACCCCTGCGGTGTCTGTCCAACCTGAGTCGCTATCTGTCCCGTTTTATCATTTACATCTGTAAACATGGTGGTCAGGTTGGACTGCACCATACCAGTCAGTAATTCCCTCATCCACTCCTCGATTGCTTCAAAAATACTATCGAACATGGATGTACTCCTTTCCCTTCAAATTTATCCGAATAGCCCGGAAAGCAGCGGAATCAACTGGGTTCCGATAAGGATAACCCCACCTCCACTCATAAGCTGCTTGATTCCCTGTGATTTTGCACCCGGATTATCATTACCGTAGCCTTCCATCAAATTGATAACGCCCCATACTCCTAAACCTGCACCAATCGCCACAACAAGCGTCTGCAGGATGGTAATTGCTGAACTAAAAAATTGCATATCGTTACCTGAAATCCAGATTATTCATGGTTATTGCACAGGATTAAAAAAGCCGCTGTACTCTGCGGCGACTCTGTCTCTGGATTTCTTTTCCTTTCTTATTTTTTGTAATTCCTGTGCTTATGTTTTTATTTTTTCTTACAGGCTCCGCCCTGACTGGCGGACGAAAATGCTGACATGTTCTGTACTTAATCTTCCCCATCATCCTCCCACATCTCAAATTCATCATTGACCGTCATTACAAGCTCGTGCTTCAAATCTTTTTCCACATCATAGGTATTCCTCTTGTCAAAATCTGCCAGTTCCCGGTACTGCTTATGTTTGGTTATGTCAAATTTATCGCTGAAAAACGGACGCACACCACGAAGCTGCAGGATACATTTATTTCCGTCCATTACCGCCAGTTCATCCCGGCTCATCAGTTCTTTTCCTGTTTTCTGGTAATTCAGACCATAAGACCGGCTTTGCCCACGGGTATCGGAAGTATTGTATAGATCAATGGTTTCCTTCCCCAGCGTTTCCGAAATTTCCTTTAAAGTAGAACCTTCCTTTCCTCCCAGGAACAGCATCGTATCACAATTCCCCAGAATGGTTTCTGCAGCATCCTTATAAATTGTCTTTAACTGGCTTTGTGACTGCAAAATAATAGAAGCCGATATTTCACGGCTTCTGATTGTAGCGATCAACTTATCAAATTTAGGAATCTGACCGATGTTAGCAAACTCGTCAAGTAGAAGCCTGACGTGATAGGGAAGCCTTCCCCCATGCACATCATCCGCCCGGTCACATAATAAATTAAATAACTGAGTGTACATGATCGCTACGATAAAGTTAAAGGTATCGTCCGTATCAGAAATGATTACGAACATCGCAGTACGCTGATCCCCCAGCATATCCAATTCCATCTCATCATAAGAAGTCAGCTCTCGCAGTTCTGCAATATCAAAGGGAGCAAGTCTTGCACCGCAGGAAATCAAAATACTTTTTGCTGTTTTTCCTGCCGCCAGTTTGTATTTTTTATATTGGCGTACTGCAAAATGCTCCGGCTTTTCCCTCTCCAGCTCCTCAAAAAGTTCATCCACTGCATTTTTAAATTCTTCATCATCCTCCCTTGCTTCGGAAGCATTGATAAATTCCAGTAAAGTAGAAAAATTCTGTTCTTCCTCCGGTGCTTCATAGTAAATGTAGCCGATCAGGGCACAATACAAAAGCCTTTCGGCTTTTATCCAGAAATCTTCTGAAGATTTTTCCCCTTCTCCTTTGGTATTTGCAATGATCGTATTTACCAGTTTCAGAATATCTTTTTCGGAACGGATATACATAAACGGGTTATAGTGCATACTTTTTTTGAAATTGATCGTGTTCAGTACCTTGATTTTATAGGGTTCATACACTACATTCCCCTTACTGTCCCGGACAGGCTTCCCATCTTTCATTTTGGGGGAACCTTTCTTGAGCATTTTCCCACACTCTACCAGGATCGTGCCCTTCGGATCAGTGACCACATAGCTGACGTTTGGTGACATCTGCATCAGATTCGGTTTCACATAAAAGCGTGTCTTACCACTGCCGGAGCCGCCGATCACAATCACATTTTTATTTCTCGCATACTTCGGATGTTTCGGACGGCTGTTCATGGTAAGCCTCTCTGTCTGTGTAAGAAGTACGTTGTTTTCAAAAACAGGATCAATAAACGGTTCTATGTCCTTTGCCGTTCCCCAACGGGCAGAACCGTATTCCTCTCCCTGCCGGAACTTCTTTGCATTTTTCCCTTTAAAATACACAACCAGACGGAACGCTGATGCTCCTATGATACCTACTGTAATATCCTGCAGATGCAGGCTCGGAAAAGGACTCTGAAATGCAAGAGAAAAATTCAGAAACAAATTCATAAGTTTCCTTACCATACTGTCCCCTGTGCAGTAACGGTATAACCAGGCTTCCTTTTCTACCAGATAAAAAATGATAAAATAGGGAAAATTCCTTATGAGCAGCTTTTTCATATCAAGCCTTCCAAACTGCTCTTTTACTTTTCCCTGAACCATGGCAAGCCACGCACTTCCACCGGTCTTTTCCGAAGGCAGCTTTCTCTTTGCTGCCTTCCCCTCTCCGTTCTTTCTTTTTAACTGCTGTTTTCTCATCTTATAGGCTCTGCCCCCTGTCTTTCTGTTTTGTTTTTTCTCTCTCACGCTGTTTTGCTGCTTTCTCTTTTGCAAGAGACAATCTTTTGCGGATGGAAACCCGTTTGTTCTTATTCAGTACCACGCCGCTGTATTCCTGGAATGCTTTTGTCATAACATCCACATCTTTCGCCTTAAAAAAGACCATATACTTTGGCGGTTCAACAGACTTATCTTTCCGCAGGCTGTAATCAATCCCGTATTTCCGGGCAACCTTATCAAAAGATTTGATATTATTGTCCGTCACTTCAATATTAGTAAGCTGGCTTCCCTGATCCATCAGCTTTTTTAAAGTCTGCTTTCCCCTTACCGGGGCATTTTTTTCAGCCTTCTCCTGTGCTGCCTTCTCTGCTTTCTTATGTTTTACCTCCTGTTTATGCTTTTCCCTGTCTGAAAGATACTTCCGCATCAACCCTTTTAAAACATCCGCCGTCATTTTCGCACATCTGGTACATAAGGCAATCGTCTTCTGATTCACTTCTTCCTGCATCTTATCTGCCGGGTTTTCCGGCTCCCTCCTTTCTCACAGCCATATCCAGACAGGTATGTCACTGCTTTTTCATTTCCATCAAAAGTTTTACCATGCAATAACCGATACACGGAAAATATTTCCCGTATGGGCAGAAATCGCAATCCCCGGCTTTCTGCTCTTTTATATCTTTTTGTCCTTCTGGAAGCAGATAAAAGCATTCTTTTCTGATACATCCGCCTTTCTTTCCGCCCCACCAGTAACACCATTCGCAATCTTCCGGCTTATCTTTTGCATACTGCGGGCTACCCATCTTTCCACTTATCCTTTCTGCTCATACAGCACCTCCATTAAAAAAAGGGCGCATACAGACTTCTCCTGCCTATATACGCCCTTCCCGATCATTCGGTTTTCTTACGTTTCAGATACCAAAGGGAACTTCCTGTCCCCACACCTGCCAGCAGCAACAGGAACATCCAGACAAGGGGGTGTCTGTCGTCTCCTGTTTTTGGAGTATCCGGGACTGGTTTTTCCGGTGTTTCCTCATTTGGTTTTTCCGGTGACGCTTCCTTCTTGTCTTTCATAACAACTTTCTGGATTTCTCCTGTATCTTCCACCGTAAATTTCACATCCTCTGCTACAAGATAGCCCTCTGGTGCTGCTTCCTCATGCAGTGTGTATTCACCGATTGGAAGTTTTTCCATATAATAAGGCTTCTCACTGGATGTCCAGCTTTTTACGGTTTTCCCATTCTTATCAAGGATACACAGCTTTGCTCCCGGAAGTTCTTTTCCAGTTGCAATGTCCTGTTTTGAAATCTCTACTTTTGTCACATCATCCTTCATTTCCTGTTTCTGTACTTTTGTTGTATTTTCAACAGTAAATGTAATGCTCTCAGCAGTGACATATCCCTCTGCCGGTTTTGTCTCTGTCATGGTATAAGATTTCCCAACTGCCAGCCCTTTGATCACATGTGCTTCTTCTCCTGAAACCCACTCGTCTGCCACGTTTCCTTCTTCATCCTTCACACAAAGATGTGCCCCTGGAAGTTCTTTTCCTGTAGTAAGGTCCGTCTTTGTAAACTCCATGGTGGTCGGCTCATTCTCAAACGTAAATTCATAGCTGACCTCTTCCTGTCCGGCTCCTGCATATGTAAAAGTAAAATCCTGTTCTTCCTCTGTTGCCACAAATCCCTCTGGGGCAGAAAGTTCTTTTACATAATATTTTCCATCTACCGGCAAGTCTGCCCTGAATACGATCTGACCTTTTTCATCCGTGGTCTTCTGCTCAATCAGGCTCTCTGCTTCCATCAGCACTTTACCATCTTTATTTTTGATGTCCTCTCTTGTATAAAGTCCGAAAACTGCTCCTGCAAGAACATGTTCCCCGTCTTTTTCTTTCTTGAGGACAGATACCTGAACCTTCTGGCGTCTGTTCTGCCATTCTTCCTGAAATGTGATTACCGGCGTATCCTGATCCCGATAACTTAAATCCACATATCTCGGTTCTTTATCCAGTACAAATCCATGTGCAGTTTCTACTTCTTTCACATAATATCTGCCTGCCGGGAGATTTTCCATCTGTGCAATCCCATTATCGCCTGTAACAATTTTTCCTACCAGTTCATCTGCTTTAAAGTAATCCTCGCTGACACCATCTGCCGCATGAATATCCTCTGCCGCATAAACCTCAAATGTTACTTTGCTTAAGTTTCCGGAAATATATTCAAAAAGATGTTCCACAGCTCCTTTTACCTGATCCAGAAGCGTAATTTTATCAAGGAACTCCCCTTTTTTGTTGACGATCAGAAGTCCCGTAGGCACTTTATCTTTTATTTCCACTTTCTGAATTTGAGCAATATCATCCACCGTAAAAGTTATTTCTTCAGCTTTCAGATACCCGTATGGTGCAAATTCTTCCCGAAGTATATAGGTTTCCCCCACAACAAGACGTTTGATACTGTGGGGTTTCCCTTTTTCCGAAGTCCACTCATCCACAATATTTCCATCTTTATCAAGCACTTTCAGGCTTGCTCCATCCAGTTCTTCTCCTGTGGTAATATCTGACTTTGTAAACACAAAGGCTGTCGGCTCGTTTTTCTTTACTGCTTTTAAAATAACTGTTGCAATCTCCTGACCCTGATAAGAAGCATCAAACTCCAGAATTTCATCAGAAGTGACATAACCAGCCGGAGGTTTCAATTCTTTTACAAAATACTTTCCAAGCGGAAGATCCAGAGTACAACGTGCAAGACCTTTTTCATCAGAGGTCATTTCCTGCAGAAGCGTTCCTGCTTCTACGATCACCTTACCATCCACTACAATGTCCTCTTGATTATAGATGCCAAAGACTGCACCAGATAAGACCGTACCATTTTCTGCATCCTGTTTTTCAACTGTAATCTCAACTTTCTGCCGTTCATTTTTTACAGTCACTTCCTGCTCTACTACCGGGGTATCCTGGTCTTTATAGACAAATACAACCTCTGAAGGCTCTTTTCCCACCACGAATCCATCCGGGGCAGCTTTTTCCATTACATAATAGGCACCTAATGGGAGATTATCCATCGTTGCTTTTCCATCTTCCCCGGTTTTGACCACTCCCACAAGGGAATCTTTTTCATAAATCAGGATGCGGTTTCCATCGGAATCTTTCTGACAGTCCGGCGTATAAATATCTTCTGCCGCATATACTTCAAATTCTACATCTGCAAGATATTTTTCTTCATACAGAAAATCCTTGTCAAATCCGGCAAGTATCTCTCCTTTTTTATATACTGTGAGTTTTCCTTTTACCGGATGGTTTTCATAAGAAACTTCAATCACTGCATCGCCGCTGACTGCATCCATCTGGTAAGCAGTATTGGAATCCACTTTGATCTCCACAAAGTTTTCATTTATGGTATAACCGTCCGGGGCTGTCACTTCCTCAATACGGTAATTTCCAATTTTAAGATTCTGCGGAAGAATCAGGTAGCCCTGGCTGTCTGTGAAATAGGATTTATGGATGGTCGTAACCGGATAAGTCGTTACCTGTTCCACATACTTTTTATGATCCATGTCATAAACCTTAAATTCTGCACCGGCAACCAGTACGGGCTTCTTCGTTTCATCGTCTTTTTTGATAATCTTCAGCTTTGCTGCAAATTCCTTATCCAGAAGCACCCTCCATACCTGCGGCTCGTCCGGATGGTTTTCATGGATCGTCACCGTAAAATCCTGAACCGGTGTATAATTATGCGGTGTGGTAGTCTCCCTCACAATATAAGTTCCGTATGGAAGCGGAATGCTGCAGGCATAACCCTTTTCATCCGTAAACATTTCTGTTGCCCCATCTGCACCGATCACAACAGGTTCTGCCGAATCAAAGTCATAACTTCCATCCGGTTTCTTTTTCAGGCTGCTTTTTAAGTAAGCCGTAAATCCAGCTCCCTTTAACAGCGCTGCATCCGTATCCCCGTTATTCGCTGCTTTGATGATCTGGAACGGCTGCTTCATAACCTGTTCTTCCGATTCCACGTTACGCTCAACTGTTTTTACCGTGTCGCCTTCATAGCTGCAGTCCACTTCATACTCTGTTTCATCCAGAAGATAGCCTGCCGGGGGAGTGATCTCTTTCACAAAATACTTTCCAAGATACAATTCCCCAATCTCTGCCTTTCCCTCTTTGTCTACGTTAAATGCTGCCACCTGTGTTCCGGCTTTATGAAGGACACCGGTGCTTCCATCTGGATGCACAATATCCTCTCTTGCATACAAGCCATAGACAGCTCCTTCAAAAACAGCATCCCCCTGTGGTGTACTGCCAGTCTCTTTGTCTTTCTTTACCAGAGAAATCCGGGCATTGACACGTTCGTTTTCAAAAATATGGGTAAAGGAAATCGTTTCCTCCCTGTCATTGGTATAATCAAACCTGAATGTAAATACTTCTTCGCTGTTCCTATAATATTTTTCAGGTGCTTGAAGTTCTTTCACATAGTAGGAATGATTGATCGGCAGTTCTGACTGATATGCCCCATTTCCATCTACTCCTGTTGTAACCTTTTCAATCAGCGTATCTTTTGGGACTACCGTTTTTCCAGATACATCCTGAATATCCTCCCCGGCATACAGGCCATAAATTCCTCCGGAAAGCGGATTTTTCGTCAGATCATCTTGCTTTCTGACAGAAACATTTGCTCTTTGTCGTTCATTGAAAAAGGATACACTTCCAACTGCCACTTCTACGTTTTGTCCTGAATAGCTTAATGTAACGGTTTTCGATTCTCCTTTACAGACAAAGTTTTCCGGTGCCTTTACTTCCGTAACTTCATAAGTTCCAAGATGCAGGTTTTTCAGGACTGCACTGCCATCCTCCCCGGTTGTAAGGTTTTCTTTTACAAGTTCCCCTTTTTTATAAATAAGCGTACCGTCTGCCGCCTTTATATCTGCTCCAGCATAGACGTTGTAAACAGCCCCTTTTTGTCTCTGCTTTGTATAAGTAAACACCACTCCGTTTTCCGTAACAGAAGCCCCTGTCAGCACCTCACCTTCTTTATAAACAGTAAGGTCTGCAAGCTGCTCTTTATCTGTCACAACCTTATTTGTAGTCTTTCCAATCACCAGATTTATCCCGTATGAAGTTCCGTCCAGAACATAACCAGCCGGGACAGAAATCTCTTTTAAGTAAACGGTTTCCTGTGTCTTTTCAATCGTGATGGAGGATGCACCATTTTTATCCGTTGCAGGCATTGCAGTGATCAGGTTTTTCCCTGCCTCATCCCTGTAGATTCCATAAACTGCACCTTTTACCAGTGCATTGCTTCCACGGTCTTTCTTTACGATACTGACGGTTGCCATCTTTACCCATTCCACTTTAAAATCTACATATTTTTCATCATCCACACCTTCTCCAAATACCAGTGCCAGATCCTGTGTCCCCGAACCGGTTGTGATCTTATAAGCCGAATAGTCTTTTGTGATACTGCCCTTCATAGTTGCAGACCAGGAGCCTTTCACATCTTCTGCCTGTGTCAGCGGCGCACTTAGATAAAACTTCGTACCACCGGACACTTCCACACTTGCTCCTTCCTTACTTGTCTTCCCGGTTGTCACATTGTGGAATTTCACACCTGACGGAAGTTTCATGGTGATCGTCTGCTGTGCATCTGCACGGAATGTAACCTCTTCTGTCCTCTGTCTGTTTCCCTCGATATACGCTTTCACATTTCCATTGGAAAAAGACATTTCTACATCCGGAATATCCGGCTGCTTGACGCAGTAATCATAAAGTTCCATGGCTAATGCCTTTCCTGTTGCATTGGCACCGGAAAAAGCATCACTGCTCCCATTTGCGTAAGCCGCTGCAAGATGGGTGATGATAAATCTTTTCCCTGTTGAAAAATCCGGATATTTCTCTGCAAAGAATCCTTCACCGCCACTGGCTTTTGTTCCGTAATAACACACTTTTGCAAGTGTTTTCCCATCTTTCAGTCTTGTAATGGTATAAGTTCCATCCCCAGGTCCCGGTTTGGACGGCTGCACACAATAGGCAGTTGCCTTGACATTCCCAAAGGAAACAGTATAATGACAGGTCAGATAACTTCCAAGACCATAATCTGCATAATGATACCATTCCCCTGCTGTTACCGTTACCTGCTGTGTAGCTTTTGCAGAAAACAGGTTTACACTTCTGGCAGTAAACTGAAGGCTCTCCCCCTCTTCTAACTCCAAAAGGTTGACTCCCTGCTCTACTGCCTGCAGCATAACAGTTCCAAGAGATAGCCCTGTTTCTGTATCTACTGTTTCCTGTGTTTCTGCTTCTTCCAGCTCCTGATCCAGCTCTTCCTCAGAATGAATCTCCGTTTCTGGTTTTGTGCTGTTTTCTTCCGGCAATCCTGTTTCCATCTGGATATTTTCTGTCATGTCTGCATGATCTGGATCTGCATCCTCACTTTCTGCTTCTTCCTCCGCATTGCCAGAGTCTTCTCCTGATGCCGCTTCCGTACCTTCTTCTGTCTGTGCTACAGCAGCCCCTTCTTTTACAATCAGTTTTCTGCTGATCTGATATTTGGGATGGTCTGTTTTCTGCGGCTCCACATAGTAAACTGCCGTATAGGTATCCTCGTGGTTTGTAGTAAATGTTTCTCCCTGTTCATTGAACGCTTCTTCAAAAGTCACTTTTACCTTTTTTTTGTCTGCAATCCTAATGCCGGAAAAATCCTCTTTTACATCGAAAGAATACCCTACCCCGATTTCCAGGTCATGGGCAGTCACTACTTCATCCTCATCCAACTGATCCTTTACCACTTCATAAAGAGGTGGTTTTTCCTTTGCTGCATCTCTTTCAGCCGCATAAATATTTACTGGCTGAAATACAGTAGAAATAAGTGTAACTGCTGTAAGAAAGCCGGATACAGCCCGCTTCATTCTTCCTTTCATCCTTAAACCTCTCTTTCATTTTTTTCGTTGTTGTTTTTTCCTGATTCCATGCTATGTTTTCACTGGTATCCTCTCCTCTCGCTCTTTTATAAATTTGTACCGTTTTATCCTTAAATGTCCCGATAACAGTACATAAATACAGCGGTAAGCTCACGTTTTTCAAAAGCATTACCGCCACATCTATCTATTGTTATTCCTAATATCTCCCGGTACCGGTTTTCCCTTTTCAACCCACCTTCTATACGGCTCATACTCTTCAAAACGTGGACATTTTGTTAAAATCTGTATCTGTCCGCACCACCGCTGCATATGCTGGCAGACCTTAAATGCCTGTAATTCTCTCTTTGAATATCTTTTTGCAGCATCCGGCAACCAGCGTCCATTTCTGTCCACAAATTTCTGTTTATCATAGATCATTACAAATGGCATATACCCCATCTCCCGCAGTGTATAAATCCGGTAAAGATCCTCCTCCATGCTGCTCCAGTAATTTGTCAGCACATATACCCTGCACTGATTTTTTGTTTTCAGACCGGATTCTTTGAAGAAACGAAATTTTTCTTCTAACAGTTCCCGTGGATCATCCCATGCAAAATGATAGTCCTTCACTCTTATTTTTCTTAATACTGCAATAATTTCTTCATTCAAAAACCGGACATCCATCCCACCGTTAAACTCCACCTCCGCACCGGATGCTGCTAACTGCCCCAAAAGCTCCATACGTTCTTTGCAGGCAAGCAGGTTCTGATCGAGGAGAAGGATTTTTCTCTGTCCGTGCCAAAACTCTGCAAGATCTGCCGCTTTCCTGCTGATACATCCATCCTTTTTCGGTGTGATACAAAATCTATGATTCTTCCTGGGACATCCCCTGGTCAGGAATCCATATGCTGTGTCTTTTGTAAATTGAGGATACAAACTGTAATCCGGATAAATATGCTCAATCTGGTCTGGAAGTGTATTTTCCAGATCATAACCACTCCCTCCCCGGAAAATAATTCCGGCTTTTGGAAGTTCCGGCTCTTTTGTTTCCGTAAAAATCTTGCTCACGAACAGTACCTCATATTCCCCATCTTTTTTGGCAAACTCTACGTTATTCCCTTTCGCCTTGTAATAAGCCGAAAGTTTCATCAATGGAAGATTTGGAAAATGGTAACTGTCACAATCAATAAGTCCTATCTTCATAGCGTCCCCCTTCCTTTTTATTTTTGCTATATAACAGCACATATATATGGCGGTAACTGCTTCTTTTCAGACAGCCACCGCTACATCAATCTACTGTTATTTTTAGGTTTGAGCGTTTTCCTGTGTTCTTCCCGGACACGTTCCTGCTCCGGTTCCTGATGTTTCCGCAGCGTCATGGTTCCCCACCACCGACAAGGCACGCAAAATGCACACACAATGCCAGGTATCTATCCGGGCAGGGTATGAAATTTTCAAGGTTCAGGAAAAGGTAAAAGAAAACCCCTTCACTAACTGCATAGTGAGAGGGGTAAAATTAAACGGGGATATGAAATTTTTTGAAAATAATTTTTGTAGATTATAAAATGCCCTTTTTTGATATTTGATGAATTCTATTAGAAATCTATTGACAAACGAATAAAACAAATATATTATTATAAATAATTAGAATAATAAAATATAATATAATAATAGAAATAAATAGACTAGGGGGACAACAAATGAATAAAACAGAAATATTGATACATCCGGTAAGATTAAGCATTTTACAGTATTTATCTATAAACAAAAAAGCCACCACAAGTGAGATCATAGATTCGTTACCAGCCGTTTCCAAAGCATCCATTTATAATCATATTAAATTGCTTGAGCAAAATGAGATTATAGAAATAGTGCAGGAAAACAGAATTCGGGGAACAATAGAAAAGATCTATTCGCTGAAAAAAGCAACTAAAAACAATGACTTTAATGCAATATTGACTTTCGTATTATCTTTACTTTCAGATTTCCAGAGGTATTACGAAAAGGAAAATGATCCCACAAAAGATATGCTATTTGCAGGGAGAGATTACTTATTGCTTACTGATGATGAATATCAACAGTTTATCCAGGATTACGAAAATTTATGCCAGAAATATTTTGGAAAAAGTAGTTTAGGAGCAAAGCTCAGAAATATCTCAATCATTTCTGCTCCTGTTAATGAGAAAGAGAAGGGGGATTCAGATGAATAAATACTGTAAGTATTCTAAAAGCTCCTTGTTTATTTACATAGTATTAAATGTTATAACAGCTATTTTGTCAGTGTCAATCGCACTGATTATTGAACTGACAATTGATATAGTAAGTACTGGTCAGATGGATGACTTTAGGAGGATTGTCTTTGGCGCATTGATTTTTATGGTCTTATATTTTGGATTTAACTATCTAAGAAATTTTTACATGCAAAAAATGATCAATCATTATATAGAACAATTACGTAGTCTTTTGTTTCGAAAAATAATGTCGTATTCATTTGTTGGTTTTAGAAAATCTTCAACATCGGATTATTTGTCACTTCTAACAAATGATATTCAGATTTATCAGGAAGGGATAGTTAGAAGTAAACTTTGCATAGTACAAAATGCTATTTCAGCAACAATTGTACTGCTGGCTCTATTGAACACAAATATAAGTATTACTTTTCTGATCATTACATGTACAGCAATTATTTATTTTTTGCCGCGTCTTTTTAATAACAGGATTTCTTTGGCACAGGAAAAGGTTTCGAAACAGCTTGCTCATATAACTGGGACTGCATCTGATTATTTAGAAGGATTTTATGTAATCAGTACCTACAATTATCAAAAAAAAGCAGGAGAAAAATTTGATTTTACTAATAAGAAATATTATGAAAAGAAGAATTCACTAGATAAAAATCTCTCCAAAAGTGAGACTCTCTCATCAGCTCTGTCCGTTGCAACAGAATTGTTGGTATTATTTGTTTCAGCTCAATTTGTGTTTATGAATATATTAAATGTCGGAAAAATGGTTGCGGTAATGCAATTGACAGGTGCATTTGTTCAGCCGTTGATACTCATTATGACAAATTTACCAAAGATTTCTAGCGGTCGGGCAATAGAAGAACGTTTTTTAAGCATATTGAATGTAGATGAAAATGATATGGGAACCCCCAAAGAGGGCTCTGCATTACTGCCTTTTGAAAAAGACATTGAACTACATAATATAGGTTTTTCTTATGAAGAAAAAAAAGAAATATTACATGGAATTGATTTAAAAATACGAAAAGGTAAAAAATATGCAATAGTAGGAGGCAGTGGTGCAGGAAAGACAACATTAGTCAATATTATTAACGGGATTTATAGGCAGAATATAGGAGATATTCTGGTAGATGGATACCCTATTGAAGACAAGTACCGGCAATACATTAATTTGTTTGCCACAGTCGGACAAAATACTTTTTTATTTAACTCAACCGTACAAGAGAATATTACACTTACAGAAAAAGACAGTGCTAATCATTTGGTTGATGCCTGCAAAATCAGTGGAGTCTCAGAATTGATAAAAGATCAAAAATGTAAGCTAGAGCAAATAATACAAGAGAATGGAGAAAATTTGTCAGGAGGGCAAAAACAAAAAATAGCGTTGGCACGGGCTATTTATCATGAAAAGCCGATATTGATTCTCGATGAGGGAATGTCGGCAATTGATAAGAAAAGTGCTTATGATATAGAGAAACGGCTTCTTGATAGAAAGAACGTGACATTACTGTCGATTACACATGATATTCATTCTCCACTTTTAAAAGAATATGATGAAATTATTTTTCTTGTAGATGGTCGAATTGAAATGGCAGGCAGTTATACTGACGTTTTTGAACATAGCGAGAAGTTTCGGAATTTTTTGAATAAAGCTGGTTGATGTTTTATCAAAGAGTAATTAACTTGTTGAGGAACCTTTAAAGAAAAATTAAATTAGAAAAGGAGAAATGATTATGAATACAACAGAAAACACTAAAGAAATTGAAGAGGAACTTTTGGTAAACGATTTAGAAGATATGAGTTATAGTGTAAATAATTATCTGATCTATGGTTAATGAGAAATTAAATATAGAAATATAACATAATTCTCTAAAACTAAACATCAACATGACAAGTTAATTACTCTAAAATAGAATTGTTATAAATGAGGTATGCTAATATGGATATTGTATTAATCAATGGTGTTAATTTTTCAGAAGATAATACAGAACCGCAATTAGGATTAATTGCATTAAAAAAAGTTTTAAATGAAACTTTTAATGTTGACATTATTAACTTTGACACTTTATATAATCAAAAAAAATTCTTTTATACGGATGATGTCAATGAGAACATTCAAGAAATGGCTGAATATATATGTAGGTTAAATCCAAGAATAGCAAGTTTTTATACAATTTGTAATACATATCCGATTACTATTTTATTGGCTGAAAAAATAAAAGAAATAAATTCTGAAATAACGGTAGTTTTTGGTGGTCCTCAGGCAACGTTGACATCAAAGGAGACGCTAGAAAACTATCCTTTTGTTGATATTGTTGCAAGAGGAGAAGGAGAAACCTATATTACAGAGTTAGTGTCTGCAATACTGAAAAAATCATCGTTAGCAACGGTAAAAGGAGTTGCATATCGAGATGAGAAAGGAAGTATCTGTTTAACAGAAATGCCCTCAATTATTAAAGGCGAAGAACTGAAAGAATATACTGTATTAGACCTAGAACAACAGCCTATAGTTAACAAAAGCAGAGCATATAGTGTAGAGGCAGGACGAGGGTGCCCATACGGTTGTAGTTTTTGCTCAACAAGTATCTTTTGGGGAAGAAATTTTCGGATTAAACCGATTGAAGATATCATATATGAAGTCAAATATTTAAGGGAAAATTATGGGATTAAAAGATTTCGTCTGGAACATGATCTGTTTACAGCAAATAGAAATTATATTATCCAATTTTGCCATGCTTTAAAAAAAGAAAATTTAGATATTACATGGGGATGTTCTTCTAGAATAGATATATTAGATGAAGACATGATGCAAAATTTAAAGGAAGCCGGATGTAATTCGATTTATATAGGGTTTGAAACCGGATCTCAAAATATGCAGAAAAAACTCAAAAAAAATATACGAGTTGAAAATGCAGACCAAAAGTTACTAGAATTGTATAAATACGGATTTGAAGTCACAGTCTCTTTCATTTATGGATTTGAAGAGGAATCAGAAGAAGACTTTGTCAAGACGCTGCAATTGATTGAGAGCCTGTATTGTCATAACATTTCTAAAGTTCAGCTTCACAAATTTATGCCGCTACCAAGCACAGAAGAGACATTAAAAGTATCTGATAAATTACATAAGGATTTATCAGATATAGATATTTCAATTTATCAGAGTTCAAGATTTAACGATAAGGTCCAAAATATTATTTTTAAAAATAAAGAAATTCATTCATGTTTCTTTTCATTTGATAGTTTTATTCGAACGAAGTATAAACGAATGGATATTTTGATTACATGTTTGAGTTTGTCTTTTAAACAATTTGCTATTAGTTGTAAATACATTATTTCCAAATATGGATTAATAAAGATATATGAAATGACTAAAGATATCTTAGAAAAATGTTATCAGGATATTCAATCACTTTCTTTAACACAAGCATACAAAAATACAGCGACAAACGAATTATTGATTAAATTATATATTAAAATGGCACATAACTTTTCTAAGATGGATGAAGACGATAACATTAAAGAAATAATTAGATACGAAACGGATTTGTATGATTTTACATTTTCGAATAAAACTTCAGAAATAAGAGAGTATAATGTGGATATATATAATTCAGTAAAGGTACGTCAGATGATTACGGAGAAATTGGATGTTCCACAAAAGATTCAATTTATCAGGCGGAAGAGTAAAATCTCTATTTTAAAAATATAATCCATGAAATTGTATAAATGAAATCAAAAATCAGAATGTAGCTTATATCTATCTAAAAATTTGGAAATCAATTCTAAAGAAAATATGCTACCGACTACCCTCTCTTTCTTGATAAAAGAAAAGAGATTATGAAAGGTCTTCTCTGATAAATAACTCATCATAGAAGACCTTTCATAATATCATTTACAGAAAAAGTTTCACACGCACTCCAAATAAGATTTAACGGCTCTTCCCTTTATAATTTTTAAACTCAACTATAATTCCATAATTCTCTTAAGTTTCTGCAGAACTGCTTTTTTTCTGTTTGTAATCGTTTTTCGACTATATCCAAGCTGTGCCGCTACTTCTTTTACTGTTTTTTCTTCATAGAACAGCAAAAAAATCAAAAACCGCTCTTCTTCTGATAAAGCCTGAATCCCCTGTCTTAGACATTCTTTCTTTTCTTTTTCGATACAGGCTTCTTCCGGGCTGTTATCCCATATGTTTAGTCTTTCCTGTGCAAGCTGCCCTATTGTCTCCAGACTGCATACGCCATGTTTTTTCTGCTTTTCTATCTGGTATTTCTCTCTGCGTCTGGATTGATACCATTCCAGGTAAACCTCCTTTGTTACTTCCACCAAAGAATCATTGATATAAAGCACATACCGTTCCCGTTCTTTTGGTTTTTTTCCACGCATCAGGCATTCCTCCCTTTTACTGCCCCTTCCTATCCAAGGAAGGGTATTCTCTAAGTATCCTCTGCCTTCCCCTGATTAGAAGCCACGACACTGCTGTAACTGTAATCCCCAGCTCTTTTGCAACTTCTTTCATGGTTTTTCCTTCTACAGCATAAGCTTCCATAACCCTTCTCTGGCGTCCTGTCAGACAGCCCAATACATTTCTGATCATTTCCCTTTGTATTACACAGTCAAAAACAGAATCCTCTGCATCAGCCAATTCCTGCCAATCCTCCGCAACAAAATGGTAGGATACAGTATGGTTCTGTTCCTTTGTTTCCAGATTCCGGAACAGACGGTCCTCCCCTTCCAATATCAAACGGATATACCATGCCTCTTTTTCAAAAAGCCTTGCAGACACGGTACAGACATAAGGTGGGAATCCATAACAATAATCCCCACACGGATGTACCGGGAAAACAGTCGCAGATCCATCCGCTTCATAAAGGGCATACCCATTCGGATAAACCGTGATTGCTGCTGTTTCATTGATTTTTCTTTCCATAATGCTCCTTTCATTATTTTTCAGATAATTTGCTGTTGGGATTCTCTGCTCCGGAACCGGGCAGCCAATGAGTTGTTTTAATTCCTGCAGTGTTACCATATCTACCATCCTTTTCCCGGATGGCTGGAACTGTACCGCACAGGCAGAAAAAAACAATTCCAGCTCACCCGTTTTTTTTAATGGGAGCCGGAATCTTCTTCTACAGCCTGTACGTCGTCCGTTCTCATGTATTTATTTTAGAAAAAAACAGCCCTGTTTTCCTCAACCGATAAGTGGAAAACAAATTATCTGAACACACAATACGCAGAAATTCCTTATCTTCTCTCTAATCCATCAATCAGTGTTTCCATGGTCTTGACTACAATCTCCTGTTCTTTTTCCTGCAGTTTCCATATTCTGCGGCACACATTTTGTATCTGATGGCTTTCCTGCGGTGACTGTCCAACAGTATCTAATAAAGTATCTGCACCCATGCATAAAACTTCTACCAGCTTTCGGAACGTCTCCACAGACATTGCCATCTGTCCTCCTTCAATCCTGCTCACTGTGTTGGAATTGATTCCCGCCCGTTCTGCCAGTTCCTCCTGTGATAGTTTCAGTTCTATACGTCTGCTGCGGATACGCATTCCCAGTTCCATCAGTTCCCTGGATTTCACACGGTTTCCCAACACAACCCCCTCCTTCAACATGTTCCAACTTTGCGACACTGTGGCGCAAAGTTTATTTCCTTTGTTTCTTCTGTTTCTTCCTATATTCCCGTTCCTTTCTTCTCCACTCTTCACTTTTCCATGGTCCTGAAAAAAGGGTAGAAAGAAGAAAAATAATATCTACTACCAGCATCAATGCTGCCACCACTAAAAATGCAATTTCAAATATAAGCATCTTCCATCCTCCTGAAACAAATTTCTCGAATCAAAAAAGCAACCAAATTTCCATTTAGCTGCCTTTTTTAATCTCCTATTCTGTTTTATCCTTCCCAGTCAGAAAGGCTTCCACCGTCAGCCGTGTTCCCAGTGCCATTCCCTGTATAAAACATTCCTCATTCTCCAGAGTTGCCAACAAACTGAAATACTCCTTGTAGTTTTCCAACAGCTCCGCCTGCTCTTCTGTAAACTGTTTTTTCATATCGCTTTCCAGTTCATCCAACAGGTGCATGGTATCTTTGTATTCCTGCTTCTTTGGACAACACATTTCCCTGGGCATGATTCCTTCTCGGAATAACTGTTCCATTGTCCATCCCATCCTCATTCCTCCATTCCTGATTTTCTTATCCTGTATACCCACACAATACCTGCATATATTCCCCATATCAAATAGACAGCCGCTTCCGCCAGTTTCCACAGCATGACTATACTTCCGACAACACCTCCAATCAAAATCTGGAATACCAGAAATCCCAGTACCTCTCCCAAATCAGTTCGTCTCGGTACAATCCATACCAGCATTTTCCCTATTCCAAAGGGAATCCCCATCAGCAGAACCAGCAACCAATAATCACATTTTCCCTGCTCCATACAGAACGGACGCAATAGAAAAAACAGGAGTATTGCTGCCAGTACCGGATATACCACTTTGCCAGCAAATTTATGTACGGTCATTTTCATCCACCTCCATACAGGTCATGGTTTACCTCTGCGTGATAATAGTGATCCATTGTCATTACAGAATTATAAAGTGTGGTCAACAAATATGCTTTAATATTTCCGACCTTTGTTGTGTTGTTTTTCAGGCATTCCGTAACATATTCGATATGCGGATACCGAAGCTGCATAAATCGGCTCTTTACTATCTCCGCCGGCCTGTCTGCTCCGGCGATCCGCACCATTTGCCCTTTCGGGAGCATCATGGCTTCTACCATCAGTTCTACCAGTTCATCAACCTCTTCCTTTGTTCCATATCCCCTGTTCTCAAAAGCTTCGTAAGAAATATTTTCACGGATCAATGTGCGGTAAGCACTCATCCTCTCTATCTCATCCATCGTCTCCCCTTTCGTTTTACCTGCAGCATAAGATGGATAAGATAGATAATCCTCAGTATCATTAATATCCGTCTTACTAAAATCAATATCACTATACTCAGTATTATTATTATCAGTCTTATTACCGTTTGATTTTGGAACTTCTGGAAGTATGATTTTCACACATCTGGAAGTTCGATTTTCATACTTCCTGAAGTTTGATTCTGGAACTTCCTGAAGTTTGGTTTTCGCACTTCCTGAAGTTTGATTTTCATACTTCTGGAAATTTGATTCTGGAACTTCTGGAAGTTCGGTTTTCATACTTCTTGAAGTTTGATTTTCATACTTCTTTGTATTTTCGGCACTTTCCGGGCATTCTTCTTCCATTTCCGGAATATTTTTCAGCATGAAATTCTTCACATAAATTACATTTGGTCTGCCAAGACCTAACCTTTTCTTCTCTATCAGACCAATCCCTTTTTCTGAATCAAGTTCTGCAAGGTTCTTGACTGCTTTCTGCCTTCCGCATCCCAGTAGCTCCATGATCTCCTCTATGGTAAAAATGATATATACCCTGTCTTCTTCATCAAACCAACGGTTTTTAATACTGAGGCTCATACGGTCCAGCATCAGGCCGTATAACACCTTTGCTTCACAGGACAGTTCTTTAAAGCACTCTGCCGTAAACAGGACTTTGGGAACACGGTAAAAACTATACTGTTCCGCTTCCATGCCCCGAAAATACTCAAACTGTATCTGTTCCATTTACCGGTTCCTCCTCTCCCATTTCTTTTTTCCACTGCTCCAACAGCCTGTAGATCACCTCTTCCATCTCTGTTTTTGTATATGAAGGTGGAAAATAATCACGAACCTTCTTTGCCGGGATTGTAACGCCCTGGCTGCCCTTTTCTTTTCTGATAAGGACTGCAAACACTCTTCCTTCTGTCAGCTCCCCACTCTCCTGCATGGTCTTTAGCTGCTCTGCCTGTGCCTTTGACGGATATACACCGCAATCCGCAACTGCACCGGCTACCCAGTCTTGTGCTTCCTTTGTCAAATAAGACAGCTTCTCCCCTGCCATCATGGGTATTTTCCCGTTATCTACTGCGTCCAGAAGTTCTTTTACAAGTTCCGCCAGACGGATATACCTCTGTACGGTTCTTCCGCTGTCACCAGCAGTTTCCCCCACAAGGACTGCCGTATTTTTTCCTTTGCTTCCCTGGTGTTTCAATGCTTCATACTTCATTTTATAAGCATAGGCTTTTTCACTGGGCAGTATATCTTCCCTCTGGATGTTCGTATCCACCATGATTACTGTGGCTGTATCATCATCCATTTCCCGGATGATCACTGGCATTTCAGAAAGACCTGCCAACTCACAAGCCCTCCATCTACGATGTCCGGCTATTACTTCATAGCCTCCTGCCGGATATGGACGGACAATTCCCGGCATCAATACCCCATATTGTTTAATGCTTTCTACCGTCTCCTGCATTTTTTCATCATCCGCAACACGAAACGGATGTTCTTTAAAAGTATGTAACTGGGAGAGGGGAACGGTTGTCACCCTTTCCCCTGAATCTAAAGAAGCTGTGCCAAACAGATCATCAAAAGAAGTCAGCTTTACTTTCTCTGCACTTTTATTCATTGTCCAGTACCTCCTCCGTCAGATAACGGTATCCCTCTGCTACGATTCCTTTCGGATCATGGCGGTAAATACTCTTTCCCTCTGCAGGTGTTTCTGCGGCTCTGATGGACATGGGGATGCAGTTCGCAAAAATATGTATCTGATTTCCATAAACTTCCCATATCTTCCGGGCAATATCCCTTGCAAAGTTTGTACGGCGGTCTACCTTTGTAAATAAGATTCCCATAATGGAAAGCTCTGGATTCAGTTTCCTGCGTACCCTTCCTATGGTTTTAATAAGCTGCTGAAGCCCTTTGACCGGAAGATAGGTTGCTTCAACGGGTATCAGAACACTGTCCGCCGCTACAAGGGCATTAATCGTTATCATACCAAGGGATGGCATACAGTCGATCAGGATATAATCATAATCCTTTTTCCGATCAGCAAGATACTGGCGTAATATCATTTCCCTGCTCATTACATTCACAAGGGCGGTTTCCACCCCTGCCAGTTCAATATTTGCAGGGATAAAATCAATCCCTTCTTCATGCTGGATCATTCCCTCCCGTGGTTCCAGCTCCTCGTCATTAATCACTTTTTCCATGATATTTGCAAGTGTGACTTCCAGTTCATCCGGCTCCTGTACTCCCAGGCTTGCAGCCATGCTTCCCTGTGCATCTGCTTCGACTAACAGCACTCTTTTCCCTGCTCTTGCCAGTCCAATCCCTAAATTTACACATGTGGTGGTTTTTCCCACTCCGCCTTTCTGGTTTGCGATTGCGATAACTCTGCACATATTACTTTCCTCCGTCTTTTATTTATCTTCTTTTTCTATTTCCGCATAAACACGGACATATTGATCTGTTCCCTTGTTTTTAAACGGCTTCGACACATCTTTCACTTTAATTTCCCCGTGTCGTTCCATAAGTCCCTTGAACCAGCGAATATCCTTTAAGGTTCCCTGCATCCTAATTTTCAACATAACTGTCCTCCCAATCCACATAAAAGCAATACTCCGGATAGCGTATTTTGACCGCTTCCCAAAAATACTGAGCGTAACCACAGCAGAATAATTCCTCTACCGTATAAAGACTGCACTCCTGTAATTGCCCTTCCAGATCAGAATCTTCAAAATTATAAATACTGGGTGTTCCGTTGCAGTAGAGATTAAATGCCATCCGGATAATTTTTACACTGCCGCTGGTCTGCCAGCCTTCCTGCAGACACTCTGGTTTCACACATCCTGTCTGAAAATCATAAATCTGCTTCACATGATCTCTGGTGTCACGGTCAATTCCAAGGCAATAGACCAATGCTTTATGGTACACATCCTGATACCGGCATTTTGACAGGTACTTTTGATAAAATTTTTCATGTTCCTTGTTCTTGAAAATAATTGTGCAAGTTGTTTTCTGATTTGCTCTTACCGCTGTGCTTCTCATGTTTCATTCCTCCTGATTTTTAATTTTTAAAAGAACATTCATTCACAAATGTTCAAATATAAAAAATAAGGACACCCGTATTTAACAGGTATCCCTATAATCTATCATTTATCTGATAGCCAAATATTCACTTTCATATCTCAAGATTTTTTGTGTTCCCCGTACCGAGGTCTAAGGCTACAATCACCGTTACTTTATTTACAAGTACCTTTTCCTTATGATTTTCACCAATTTCATTGAAACTGAAAAACTCCACAAAGTGCGTAAATTCAAGGATTTCTACATATCTTTGCGATGTAGTCCCACCACAGTCTCCACATGTGTCGTATGCGCAAACTGATCCACAGCCCGGACACGTTTCACCTCATATCCGCCTTCCGCCAGCACCTTAAGATCTCTTGCCAGTGTCGCAGAATCACAGCTCACATAAACAATGCGTTCCGGCTTCATCAGAAGCATTGTCTCTAAACATTTCTCATCGCAGCCTTTTCTCGGAGGATCAACCACGATCACATCCGGGTGCAGCATATCTGTCTTTTCATTCTTATGCTTCGCATAAAATTCCGGCAATACTTCCTCTGCTTTTCCAACGAAAAACTCGGTATTGGAAAATCCATTCCGCTTTGCATTGTCTTTTGCATCGGCAATCGCCTGTGGTACAATCTCCACTCCATACACATGCCCGGCTTTTCCGGCAAGGAATAGCGAAATCGTTCCGATTCCGCAGTACAGATCCCAGACGGACTCCTTTCCGGTAAGTCCTGCATACTCCAACGCAAGGCTGTAAAGCTTCTCGGTCTGTTCCGGGTTCACCTGATAAAAAGACTGTGGTGAAATATGATAGGAGATTGCTTTTCCAGTCCGCTCAAAATTCATGCAGTCTCTTAAATGAATGTAATCCGTAATGTAAGACTGTCCCCAGATAGTCTCGGTCTGCTCGCCGAGGATCACATTCGTATCCTTCTGGTTGATATTCATGGAAATACTTGTCATGCCGGGAATTGCCTGCAACTTCTCCACAAGCACATTCTGTGCCGGAAGTTTCCTGCCGTTAACGACAAGGCATACCATGATCTCTTTTGTCGTAAAACCATAGCGGATCAGTGCGTGGCGCACAAGCCCTCTTCCGGTTTTCTCATCATAAGGTTCTATGTGGCACTCACGCATATAGGATAGGATCGCTTCTAAAATCTCACGGTTCTCTGCCACGCCAAGCATGCAGTCTTTGACCGGAATAATGCTGTGCGTGCGCGAGGCGTAAAACCCGGCAATGATATTTCCCTCTTTATCTTTTCCGATTGGAAACTGTGCCTTATTGCGGTAACGGTAAGGATTCTCCATGCCAACGATTGGCTCCATCACAGAATCCACAAAGTCTGCATGAAATCCGCCGAGACGGATCAGATTATTTTTTACCTTGTTCTCCTTAAACTCCAGCTGTTTTGCATAGTCCATCGCCTGAATCTGGCAGCCGCCGCAGCGTCTGTGCAGTTCACATTTTGGCTCCGTGCGGAACTCAGACGACTTTAGGATCTGCTCCACTCTCGCATAACCATAATTCTTTTTCAGCTTGGTAATACGCGCCTCGATCTCATCCCCGATCACGGCATCCTTGACGAAAAAAGTCATGCCATCTATCTTTCCAATGCCCTCTCCGTCAATTCCCATATCCTCAATCTTCAATGTAATAATATCGTTTTTATTCATTCTTCTTTCCTATTTCAGACTGGATCTCCGGATATTGCTGTCGAGCAGACGGTTGAATCCCTGCCACTCCACATTATTCTCCGGTACATTTGTAAAAATTTCACGAATCGTCTCCATCTTCGCATCCACATTATCAGCAAAACTGAGTGCCAGTGCTTCTGCAAGTGCCGGCTTCTTCGGCGAACCATATTCCAGCTCTCCGTGATGTGCGAGAATACAATGCTTTAATTCGTTTGCCATGCGAACCGGGAAACCTTCGATTGTGCGGATACGCTCTCCGACCATCTCTGCCCCGATCATAATATGACCTAACAGCTGTCCTTCGTCTGTGTAATCATTTTCCGGGAAAACAGATAATTCTTCCAATTTTCCGATGTCATGGAAAATCGCCGCAGTCACAATCAGATCGCGGTTTAACATAGGATAATAAGCTGCAAAATAATCACAGTGCTTTGTCACACTGAGCGTATGCTCTAACAATCCACCCACAAAACCATGATGAACGGTTTTCGCTGCGGAGTGGAATTTGAAACGTTTCTCAAACTCTTTGTCCTCTAAGAAAAAACTGCTTAACAGTTTTTTATAATATGGATTGTTCACCGAACGGATAATACCGCACAGTTCCTCATACATTTCATCAATATTTTTCTCGCTGACCGGAAGATAATCCTTCGGATCATACTCCCCTTCCTGCACTTTTCTGACACGCTTGATGGAGAGCTGTAAATTCCCCTGAAAACTTGTGATATCTCCCATAACAGCAACGTAATCCAACGAATCAAAATCATCGATTCCAACAGAACCCGGATCCCAGATTTTTGCATCCAGGATTCCTGTTTTATCCTGTAAAATAACGTTTTCGTAAGGTTTGCCTGCCTTCGTCAGCGCAGACTGTTTTGTCTTGCACAGGTAAATCTCATTAATCCTCTCGCCTTCGCGGAGACTTTCAATATATTTCATAACAATTATTTCCTCCAAATTATGTATTTGTATTACTGTAAAACACTGACCGTTACAGGGCATTTAATCTCCGTATAACCATCATTTCCCTGTCTCTGAATCGTGACCTCCGCCACATCGCCCGGTGTGAGGGAAAGCAATTTTGTCTGATATCCATCAACCGAGATCACCGCTTCCCCGTCAATCTCTGTAATGACATCACCGCTCTGTAGTCCTGCTGCCATCGCCGGCGAATCCATTTTTACTTCCTTAATATAAACGCCCTTTGGAATATCATTCTCTTTTGCGATTGTATTGGTAACTGTAGTGATTTCCAGACCGATGTATGGAATATCTTTATTATTGGACAACATCTCGATCACCGGTTTCAATTCTGAAATAGAGATTGCTGTCAGCGTATTCTGATCGCCCTCACTGCTATATCCCTGTGTGACAAGACCGATCACTTCGCCGTTTAAATTGATAAGTGCCCCACTTCCGTTTTTGCTTCCCACGATATCCGTTGTGAAAATATCATAATTCGCATCAATTGTGGAAATGGAATAAGCAGAGGAAGTGATATTTCCTGTCAAAATGGAATAATTCGTTCCAAGCGGACTTCCAACCGCAAGCGCAAGCGTTCCCTGTGTGATGGCAAGCGAGTTGCCAAGCACTGCGACTGAGATCAGATTCATGGTATCATTGTCGATCTCATCCACCGGAACACTGAGTACAGTAATTCCTGTATTTCCATCGTATTTCTTGATGGAAGCCTCTACTGATGTGTCATTGACAAAGGTCACATAGACAGAAGACGCTTCTGCGATCACTTTTCTCTCAGTCAGGATCAACAGCTCCTGACCACTGTTTGCAATAATAATACCGGAACCCTGTCCCTTGCTCTCATAGGCATTGTTGAACCAGTCTGTATTGCTCTTTACCCCTGTCACTGCCACGATAAACTTGTTTGCCTGCTTCCCGATCGCATACATCTCATTCTGCAATGTCTGGAAATCATCCAGTGTAAGCTGTTCGTACACGATCTGTGGCTCAGAATCCGGTTCGTTTGTTTCTGTCTCCGTATCCGGCTCTTCCGTTTCCGTCTCCTGCTCCGGTTCATCTTTCGGGATCGTGATGGTCGGATCTTCCTTCGGATGAAGGAGATCATCCATTTTCGGCTGACAAAGCACGAACGTAACGCTTGCCACAATTCCAAATAAAACTGCCAGAAGTACGACAAAGCATACGTGATATACCAGTTTCTTTTTATTCACTGGTTTTTCCTTTATTTTTTCACTGATAAATTCATATTTATCCTGTTTGTTTTCCTGCATGATATTCCTTTCCAGGCAGTGACATTCCTGCCGCACCTTCAAATGCAATCAAGCTTGTATCTGTTTTACTTTTTGATCCATACATGAAAAATCATACCAATCTATATTATAAATTGAAACACATACGCTTGCAATACTTTCTTTTTTTGCGCAATTCCTGCCAAACTCTTCTTTTCATCAGCTTCACTTTGGTCTATAATAAAAACTGATCAGCTAAAACGATGATGGAGTACTTTTGTTTTATGAATGAAAAAGTTTTAAAAACATTAGAATATAATAAAATTTTAAATCAGCTGTCTGAATACGCATGCAGTCCGGAAGCAAAAAAACGCTGTCTTGCACTGCGTCCCATCACAGACAAAGCTCAGATTGAGCAGCTTCAGCTCCAGACAAAGGATGCTTTAAGCCGTCTGTTCCGGTGTGGAAATCTCTCATTTTCCGGCGTGCACAGTGTCAATGACTCGCTGAAACGTTTAGAGATTGGTGCCTCCTTAAGTGCCGCAGAACTGCTTTCGATCTGTTCTCTCTTAGAGGCTGCCAAGCGTGTAAAAGCATTTTCCCGCTCAGAAAAAGAGGAAGTTACAGACGATTCACTGACCGGATTTTTCACTGAAATCGAACCGCTGACACCGCTCTATGACGAGATCAAGCGCTGCATTCTCGCAGAGGACGAGATTGCCGACGACGCAAGCAGCACACTGCGTTCCATCCGTCGTTCCATGCGCGGCATGAACGACAGGATTCGCGCCCAGATGAACAACATGATCAACAACAGCACAACCAGAAGCTATTTGCAGGACGCTGTGATCACCATGCGCGACGGACGCTACTGTCTGCCAGTCAAAGCCGAGGCAAAATCCCAGATTCCCGGCATGGTGCATGACCAGTCCTCATCCGGTTCCACCCTTTTCATTGAACCGATGGCGGTCGTGAATCTGAATAATGAATACAAAGAACTTCTGTTAAAAGAAAAAGACGAAATCGAAAAAATCTTAGAAAACCTGAGCAGTCTGACTGCTAATTTTTCCGAACAGATTGCTGCGGATTATACGATTCTGGCAGAACTTGATTTTATTTTTGCAAAAGCTGCTTATGCACAGACCTACAACGGTGTTGCACCGACGTTTAATAATGAGGGATATCTTCATATTAAGAAAGGACGCCACCCACTGCTCGATAAGAAAAAAGTGGTTCCGATCGATGTCATGCTCGGCAAAGATTTCAAGCTTTTGATCGTAACCGGTCCAAACACCGGTGGTAAAACTGTCTCTTTAAAGACCGTGGGACTTCTTACTTTAATGGGACAGTCCGGGCTTCATATTCCGGCTTCTGAGCGGTCAGAGCTTGGTATATTTGAGGAAGTGTTTGCAGATATCGGTGATGAGCAGAGTATCGAACAGAGCTTAAGTACTTTCTCATCCCATATGACCAATATCATCCGTATTTTGAAAAAGGTCAACGACCGTTCGCTCGTTCTCTTTGACGAGCTTTGTGCCGGAACCGATCCGACGGAAGGTGCCGCCCTTGCGATCTCCATTTTATCCAAGTTGCACTTATATGGCGCGCGCACCATGGCAACCACTCACTACAGTGAATTGAAAGTATTTGCTCTTTCCACCCCGGGCGTGGAAAATGCCTGCTGTGAATTTAATGTTGAAACTTTAAGTCCGACTTACCGGCTTTTAATCGGTATTCCGGGAAAAAGTAACGCCTTTGCGATCTCGGAAAAACTTGGTCTTGGCAAAGACCTCATCGAAGATGCCAAAACCCGCATCAGTGAAAATGATGAAAACTTCGAAGATCTCCTTGCCGATCTCGAAAAAAGCCGTGTGACCATCGAAAAAGAACAGGCTGAGATCAACCGCTATAAACAGGAAATCCAGTCCTTAAAAGAGCGTCTCGAGCAAAAGCAGGAAAAATTGGATGCAAGCCGCGACAAGATACTGCGCGATGCAAACGAGGAAGCGTTCCGCATCTTAAAAGAAGCCAAAGACGTGGCAGATGAGACAATCCGCAACTTTAACAAATACGGCAAAGCAAATGCTCCAATGAGCGAGATGGAAAAAGAGCGCACCAGACTTCGTGACAAGATGAATGCGAGCCAGAAAAAGCTTGCCGACCAGAAGAAAAATGCTGTTCCAAACCACAAAGTCCCGAAAAAACTTCAGATTGGCGACACTGTAAAAGTGATCAGCATGAATTTAAAAGGAACCGTGCACACACTTCCGAACGCGAAAGGCGACCTTTACGTCCAGATGGGAATTTTACGCTCTCTTGTCAATATCAATGACCTGATCCTGATCGACGAGGATTCCCCGATGATGTCCGGTGCCAAAGCAAACAAAACCGGAGCCGGAAAAATCCGCATGAGCAAATCCGCAACGATCTCCCCGGAGATCAACCTCATCGGAAAAACCACAGATGAGGCGATTGCTTTATTGGATAAATATCTCGATGACGCTTATCTTTCCCATTTAGGCTCCGTGCGCATCGTACATGGAAAAGGAACCGGTGCACTGCGGAATGCCGTGCACACTTATCTGAAACGCCAGAAACATGTGAAGTCCTATCACCTCGGCGAATACGGCGAGGGCGATGCGGGTGTAACAATTGCCGAATTTAAATAACAAGGAGGCTAAATCCTCTCCTCACACAGAGGTGTTCGGATTTGCTTCGCAAACAAGGAGGATATATGGCAGCGAAACAGAAAATTTTAATTGTTGATGATGATAATAATATTGCAGAGCTGATTTCCCTTTATCTCACAAAGGAATGCTTTGACACAAAGATTGTAAACGATGGGGAGGAAGCACTGACCGCATTTGAGCAGTATAATCCAAACCTTATTTTGCTCGATCTGATGTTACCTGGAATCGACGGCTATCAGGTGTGCCGTGAGGTACGTGCAAAGGCAAATGTTCCGATCATTATGCTCTCCGCAAAAGGTGAAATTTTTGACAAAGTGTTAGGTCTTGAACTCGGTGCGGATGATTATATGATGAAACCTTTCGATTCGAAGGAACTTGTTGCCCGCGTCAAAGCCGTGTTAAGACGTTATCAGCCAGTGAAAACCGAGGAAGTGATCCCGGATCTGAAATGTGTCAAATATGAAGATCTGGTCATCAATCTTTCGAATTACTCCGTCATTTATATGGGGCAGGCAGTGGATATGCCGCCAAAGGAACTGGAACTTTTATATTTCCTTGCTTCCTCTCCAAATCAGGTTTTCACCAGAGAACAGCTCTTAGACCATATCTGGGGCTATGAATACATCGGTGATACAAGAACGGTGGATGTCCATGTAAAACGTCTCCGTGAAAAGATTAAAGACCATGCGAACTGGAGCCTTGCTACGGTATGGGGAATTGGATACAAATTTGAGGTCAGAGATTAAATGAAACGTACATTATACTTAAAGCTTTTAGGTGGTTATCTGCTTTTTGGCCTGCTTGGTTTTCTCATCATTGCGACCTTCACTTACCACCTCACCTTCCAGCACCTTGAAAAAAAAGAGGCTCAGAATTTATACCGGGAATCTGCCCTGATCTCATCCAGTTATGCGCAGAATTATTTCAGCAATTCCATGACGTTAGATGAGATCAACGAGCAGCTCAGTGCCCTGGACACTTATCTGAACGCAGATATCTGGATCGTGGATACACACGGAAAGATTCTGATCAATACTGCTGCCACAGAGACTACAGAAGAAACGATTCCAGACTTTGATATGACAGACTTCGGCAACCGCTATTATCGTGTCGGGACTTTTTACGATTATTTTCAGGAAAATATGCTGAGTGTATTTTCCCCGATCACTGTCAACTACAAAGTGCGTGGCTATGTGATCATCCACAAATCAGAATCGTATCTGACCGCATCTGCAAACAGTCTGTCCGCGATCGCATACACAACACTGGCTCTGATCTTTGCCGCAGCGTTTGTCGTACTTGCATTATTTACATATGTAGTTTATATTCCGATCCGCAAGATCACCCATGCGGCAGACGAATATTCCAAAGGAAATTTTGATGCCAAGATCGACGTGCACTCCAATGATGAGATTGGTTATCTCGCCGCATCCTTAAACTATATGGCGAATGAGTTGAACACGTTAGAGGAAGATCAGAGAAAGTTTATCTCCAATGTCTCACACGATTTCCGCTCCCCGCTCACCTCGATCAAGGGATATGTGGAAGCGATGTTAGACGGAACTATCCCGGTTGAAATGCAGGAAAAGTATTTAAACATCATCCTGTTTGAGACAGAACGGTTAAACAAACTGACCAAAAGCCTTCTGGAATTAAATAAATTTGGTTCTCATGGTGTTATGCTAGATGTGACGGATTTTGATATCAACCAGACGATCAAGACAACGCTCCTGACTTTTGAGGGAATCTGTGCCAACAAACATATCCGCTTCAACCTGATTCTCTCCGGTGAGCAGTTGTTTGTCACTGCTGATTTCAGCAAAATCCAACAGGTACTTTACAATCTGATCGACAATGCGATCAAGTTCAGTCATCCGGATTCCACGATCACGATTGAGACAACCGAGAAGAACGACAAAGTATTTGTCTCGGTCAAGGATACCGGAATCGGTATTCCCAAAGACAGTCTGAAAAAAATCTGGGAAAGATTTTACAAAACCGACCTCTCCCGCGGAAAAGACAAGCGCGGCACCGGTCTTGGACTTTCCATTGTAAAAGAAATCATTCAGGCTCATGGAGAAAATATCAACTGTATCAGTACAGAGGGCGTTGGCACAGAATTTATTTTCACTCTGCCGATCGCCAAAGATAAAGAATAAAAACGAAAAGCGGAAGCTGTGTTTTAAGACAGCTTCCGCTTTTCGTTTCTGAAAATATCCACAATAATTCTATACGCTTCTCATCCCACTTGTTTCTCTAACTTCCGTAGCAGTGTCACAATCGGAACAATCAATATTCCACAGAAGAAATTGCTGACACCGTGCACAAAATCCCACGGCAATCCTGCAATGATCCAGGCGATCATCCCCTTAAAACTCAGTCCAAAAAGAATTGCCTGCGCCGGGGCATAGAGTGTTCCAAACAAAAATCCGTGACATGCGTTTACGATCATATACACAATTGGCTGTATCTTCTTCGGAATTTTTTGTGGGAGCAGCATGGTCACGCCCCAAAGAATCGTCCAGAGATACAGATACGGTATCCACCATGTCGCAAATCCCGCAAACAACCCATTCAATAATACATACGTGTAAATCGGGTACAGTGCTTTTTTCCGATAAACAAGTGTAAAAGAAATGGTAAAAACTCCAAGTAAATGTACATTCGGCAGTAATTCCATAAATACTTTTGATGCATACATCAAAGCACCCAGCATACCGAATATTGCCACTTCCCTCGTTTTCAGCTTCATTATTTTTCTACCTTAAACTCGTAGGTATCGCCTTCGTTCACCGGAGTGGAATCCACACCTGTGCTTGCATACTCTCCATTTACATAGAATGCCCAGTAAGTCTGGTCTGTATCATAATCTGCAGTGATTCCGTTTACAGTCTTTACATAAAGACCATAATCACCTTCTTCACCTTCGATCAGATTCAGCTCTAACAAAGCGTCGCCGACCGTTTCTTTATCTGTGCTGACCACAAAGTTTGTCTCGTTTCCATCTGCATCAACTACAATAACTGTAATTTTGACACTTCCATCGCCTAATACGATTTCCTGTGCCTCTGCAGTCTCGATACTCTCTGTCTCTGCAACCGCTTCTGTCTCTACAGTTGACTCAGTATTAACGATTGCTGTCTCTGTATTTTTCTGAGTATCTGCTGTATTCTCTGTCTTGCTGCCACATCCAACTGCTGTGATTGCCATTGCCATAGTAAGCATCATGCAAAGAAGCATGGATTTGATTTTTTTGCCTGTTAATTTCATTTTGGTTTTCTCCCTTTTTTCATTTTAATACACAATCACAAAACCCTAACCTAAGCTATACAAATTGTGAAAAATTATATTTACTTTTTTATGAGTTTTGCAATTACTTATAAAAGCAACAGGCTATATGTTAACATATATCTTTTTTTATGGCAATGCATTTATTTTATAGTCATGAACAGCCCTGATTTTCGTAATGCCGGGCGAAGTGCCATGCAAGTGTCACTTCTGCTATAGCCGTTCACATATTACCCAGCACCGTTTTTTGCAAAACGCAATTCCATATGCGAGAATATCTTCTCTTCCGTCATTGCGAAGTTCCTCGTCATATCTGCGGTCTTTAATCTGCCTCAGTGCTGTTTCACACATTTTTTCCATGCCGTCTAATGACGCAGAATATTTAACTTCTATCACAATTCCGGCATCCGGATTTTCGGGTTCAATAAAAATATCACAAAAACCGTCCCCTGATTCTTTGTTTGACTTTATCAGCCACTCCGGTTCACTCCTTAATAACCCGATCAGTAAACCATGATAAAAGTTTTCTTTATACTCATCACGGGCTTTTGTATCCAAAATACTGATTGATTTATCCAGAATCGCCGTCATACGCTTCTGGATTTCCTCTGCATTGCCCTCTAAAAAAGCCTTGCAAAATTCCTGCACAGGTTTTGCGTCCTTCATAACAGTCTGCTTAAACCATTCTTGTATCTGGATAATAAAGACTTCACGAATCTCGCGATTCGGAATCACAAGCCTGTATGCACCGTTAACTGCTCCGCCTGTCCTTGTCAGATAACCTGTGGTAAACAATACACTCCATAAATTGTCAATGCTGTTGTCAATTTCATCATAAGTCAGATCAAGCCGGATATTTTTTTCGATTGCTTCTCCTGCAATTAACTGTTCAATCTCATCTCTCGTCGTTTTATCTGCTTTATCCACAAAACGTTTTACCAGATCATTGCTGCTTGTATTAATCCAGAATGCATCTGGTCTGGCGTTTGGATCTGCCACCAGTTTTTTCACATAGTTCATAACATCCCACGGACAGTAAATCTCCGTATCTCCAAAGCGGTATCCGTCATACCACTCCTTGATATCCGAATCATATTCCGTCAACTGATAGTCTTCTAGTAGCTTGTGTACTTCATCCTCTGTAAATCCAAACTGTTCATCATGCTCTATGTCGACGATCGAGTTGATTTCAAAATTATTCAATCCTGTAAATATGCTCTCTTTGGATACTCTGAGACATCCTGTTAACACCGCAAACTGTAAGAACTCATTCGTTTTTAAAGCCTGCCCGAAAAACCCACGGAGCAGGGAAACCATTTCCTGATAATAACCGTTCTGAAAAGCTTTATCCAGAGGAACATCATATTCATCGATCAGAATGACTACTTTTTGCCCATAATGCCTGTATAAAAGCTGGGACAAAGTCTGCAGACTGAATGTTAATTCGCTTCCATTCATAGTATATCTGCCACCATTTAGGGAAACCAGTGACTGATATTTCTTTTTTTCATTCTCCGATAATTTTTCACTGTTCCTAAGAAATGAAAAACGCTCGGCTTCATTTCCGATCAATTGCCGGAAATTGTCCTTTGCCTCTTCAAAGTTCAATCCATCAACACCTTTCAGGGAAAGAAAAACAACCGGATATTTTCCCATATATTCCTCACACAGTTTTTCGTTCTGTGATATATACAGTCCATCAAAAAGTGTACTATCCGCACCGATTTCAAAGAAATTTTTCAGCATACTCATATTGAGTGTTTTCCCAAAGCGACGTGGTCTTGTAAAAAGATTCACTTCTCCCCAGTTCTGCAAAAGCTGCTGAATAAGTCCTGTTTTATCAATATAATAAAAGCCTGCTTCCCGCAATTTTTTAAAATCATCAATTCCTACCGGTAATTTTAAAATGTTCCCCATAGAATCCTCCAATAAAAGAAATCCGCTATACTATGTTTCTTAGTATAGCGGATATATTTTGAAAACACAACCAACCTTGTTATCTGACTATCTACTTTTTATATCGTGATTTCATCTCTCAATAATTTCGCCGTTCGTCAAATACAAATAAATTTGTATTTTCCTCTCTTTCGCTCATTATATCATAAGTTCCACTCTGCTCTCAATTGCTATCCCTGATTTTTCAATTCTATCTTTTTCCTGCGCATACTCCTCCGGGCGCATGCGCCACGCAAGTCCGCATCCTGCGGAGATCTCCTGCGGCAGCGGGATCATCCTTCCCGGTATCCCATGCTCATGACAGTAATCTTCCATCGCCATCGCGGCTGTTGTCGTGTGAAAAGTAAGTATCTGGTAATTTTGTTTTGTACGCATATCGTCGTCACCTCCGCTACAAACCAAGCACATTAGCCAGTTTTTCGCAATTTTTATCTGCTGCGAAAATATTCACTCCGTCCAAATCCGTACTCCGGTTCGAAAAAGCCGGGAATAGAAATCCGGCTTCCGGTGTTCCTGCTTCATATTCGTCTGCGAGCGGGCAGACCGCCACCACCAGAAAACGATACACTTCTTCCGACTCCCATTGATTCTCCTTATCTGCACCTTTTACCGGGACATCATAATTTCCACAAAAAACCTCAATTGCATAAGACTTATCCACAGAATAACGTTCTCCGATATATTCATACAATGAATATAAAAGTGCATCATTTTTGAGTTCACAGTCTCTTAACGCCGTCAAAAGATGCCAGATACTTCCCGGTTTCTTCTGTTTACTTTCAATTCTGTAGTTTTTCAACTGCTCATTGGTTTTTGCATATGGGATTGTCTTGGCGATTGCAAGCTGTTTCTCTTTCTCTGCCGGAGACAGCTTTAAAAAATGCGTGTTGAACGAGCCGTCAATGAATCCTTCCTCATCCATATAAGCACCCGCTACACGGTTAAAACAGTTTCTTGCTATCGTCATTCTTCTGGTCAGTTCCAACATATCTTCTCTGTCGATGTGCATGATAATATCTCCACTTATATCTTAATATCTGCAGCCAATTGTGACGCAATTATTTTTCACTTACCGGGTCAGTACCGTGTTTTTCCAAAATCTCCTGCCACGCCCCAAGCAGCCTCTCCATCTGGAACGCCGCATTCGCCGGACTTGTGGAGGGAAGTTTTCGGATGTCCCTGCCAGTGACCGGATAAGTATACTTTTGATACAGGTCATATGCTTTCGCACCATTGGCATAGATTGTCCTGATCGGCGCATGGTCAAGGATCACAGACAGCTCCGCCGGAACAACATTTTTGATGGAACTGTCGGAAGAACCTGCAATATCGCACTCTGCGATCACATCCCACAGCGCAATATGATGTTTTAACAGCAAATCCTTTTTCTCTGGGATTCTCTCCGGCACAGGCTCACAAAAAAGTGCCGCAATGACTTTCCAGAAACGGTTCTGCGGATGTCCATAATAAAAATTCTGCTCTCTCGACTTCACGGAAGGAAGTGTACCGAGAATCAATATCTCTGAATTTTCATCAAAAATAGGATCAAATTCATGTTTTACATGTGTTAATTTCTGATTTTGCTGTTTCATGCCAAATTCCTACAATTCCATAATAGAAAAGACGTTCTTATCCATCTCTTTCGTCTTGGCACCTATTTTAGCATAAAATTACTTCTTTATAAACAAAAAGAACAGTCCTCACATTTTTTATGTTAAGACTGTTCTTACTGTCCACGTTCAACTTTTATGAAACTTCGCACCGATCAAATTCCAGAACGACTTTGAATAAATCTCCGTCCACGAAAAGCTGCATTTTTCCATGCATAAGTTCCATCAGGCTTCCTGCGATCGACAAGCCCAGACCATTTCCTTCTGTGTTTCTGGAACTGTCTCCACGGACAAACCGCTCCATCAGCTCCTCACTGGAAATGTTCAGCGGATATCTGGAAGTGTTTCGGAACGTAATCTGCACTTTCTCTCCGGTCTGCTCTAAATTGATATAAACTCTTGTCTCCGGCTGTGCATATTTGCAAATGTTGTTCATCAGATTATCAATAACACGCCAGAAATGTCTGCCATCCGCCATAATATAAATCGGTTCTTCCGGCTTTTTGATCTGAAGATCTAATTTGTTCTTCTCGGTCTTCTCCTTAAATTCCCCTACAGTCTGCACAAGGAACACTCCTGCCTCCAGTTTTTCCAGATTCACGGAAAGGCTTCCACTTGACGCTTTGGATGCCTCTATTAAATCTTCGATCAACTTTTTCAGGCGGGCGGACTGCCGTTCCAAAACCTCTAAATATTCCTTTGCATTCTCATTTGGGATCTCTTCTTTTTCCAGTAAATCCACATAGTTGATAATGGAAGTAAGCGGTGTCTTAATGTCGTGCGAGACATTGGTAATTAATTCTGTCTTGAAGCGTTCGCTTTTCATTTTTTCGTTCACCGCTTTGGAAACACCCTCATTGATGCGGTTTAAATCTGCCGCATGCTCTTTTAATGCCGGAAGCATACGTTCCGTGTCGATCTGATAATCCATATCGCCCTCCGCGATATGTTTTCCTCCTTCCTGAAGTCTCTTCATCTGAATTAAGATCTCACCGCCCGCAAACAGAATCACGGCTTTCTCTGCAAACCAGACGATCATGATTTTAGAATAATCAACACCAAACACAACAAAGATCAGAACTTCCAAAAAGTTTACGCCAAGAAAAATCGCAAGTCCTTTCCACAGGATGGACTTATTCTCGCCCACTTTGTTCCAGCCACGGTAGATCGAACGGAGCACTTTATAGATGAGTGTATTTCTCCACCACTTTCCAAGCTTGATACGCACTGCAAAATCCAGAAGATACCCTAGTGCCAGCCATCCGCCACACAGAAGCAGAAAAAGCATTGCCGCCACATAAAAAACATAGTTGTCAGGACTTCCGGCATTGCCAAGCAGTGAAATGCCCACTGCCAGACTTGATTCTGCTGCTAAAAATATGACAGTAAGCAGATCGGCCGGTACTTTGCAAAGAAAACCTCCCTGCACCTGTTTTTGATCTTTTTTATGTCCTGCTGCACTTACCAGATAGACAAAGCTTGCCACAAATACCGTCAGGCTGAGTGCGAGGATCACATACACGCTGTATTTCATGTGATCCGCCAGATTCACAATCTCATTGATCTGGACAAAATAATCGCTGCCCCAGACTCCGACACCCTCTTTTTTCATAAGACTATCCGCATCCGGAATCACAGATAGTACATAGTAATCGGTTCCTGCATCACTGCCCTGAACAGTGGAAAGGAAATCTGCCTCGGTGGAATCATAATCGGTACGGTTTTTTATCATATCATCCGGCAGCCCTCCGATATAGGAAAGCTCTACCGGCTGCGATGTAACCGTTGTCGGTGCACTCACGACTGTCTCTGACACTGTGACCTGCTCTGTCTGCTGTTCCTGCGTATATGGATAACGCATCTCTGCCGTCCAGTCTGATGTTCCATAAGAATAGGTGGTCGCAGTCAGCTTCCAAAACGTCAGCGGTGCATTTTCCAGAATATTTTTTACATTGCGCAGATCATTTTCATCTGCACCCTTTGCATTCTGGATGGTAATACAAAGTACCGCCTGACCGTCACCTTCTGACATCCCCTGCTGCAGTGCCTCATACTCTTTATCTGCCGTATTGTATACATACGCATAGTCTGTCGTCTCTCCGGTACTGTCATCCACCAGTGTCACTTTCACTTCTGACACCGGGAAATACCATATTTCAGCTGCAGTTTCTCCTTCTTCTGAAATCTGTGCAGCTGACACATCTGACACCTGATAATAAAAAATACCGCTATCTGTATCATACACATATTCATTGATATATTTATTTCTGTACTCTCTGGTACTGTGCGTAATGTAATACCCGCCAAGCACAGAGTTGTCCACATAAATCGATGTGTCAGCATTCATATTACACTGAAAAAGATGAAGATTGTCGAGACTTACTTTCTCATCAAAATTCGACTGCACATAGGTGCTCTGCTGATTCAGATCCAGTTTTTCCAATTCCTCGTAATTGGACGCTTCCACAACTCCATACCGGAAGTTGGTATCCTTAAAATAGGTTTCATTTTCCGTGTTATTCAGATTCAGCAGCACTCTCGCAGAGTACTTTCCGGCAATCCGTTCAAACTGCTCCTCCCGGATGTCTTCTACACTTCTTGTATAAAACCCAAGTTCACTGATGGCATATGCCCCGGCTGTGCCTGCCAACAGCATCAGGGCTGACACCGTGATCAAAATCCACGCAATGATTTTTGCCACGGGCGATTGTTTCAACTGTTTCATATCGACTGTCCTTTCTTACTTACACTTCCATTTTATAGCCTCTTCCCCAGACAACTTTTAAGTGTCTTGGTTCCGCCGGATTGTACTCCACTTTCTCCCTCAGATGTCTGATATGTACCGCTACCGTATTCTCATTCCGAAATGGATTATCGTTCCACACTTTCTCATAGATTTCATTCGGTGAAAAAACCTGCCCCGGATGCTGCATCAGAAGTTTTAAAATATCATACTCGGTTCTTGTCAGCTGCACTTTATCCCCATCAAGTGTCACTTCCTTCGTGACATCATTCAGTTCGATCCCACCGATCACGATCGTGTCCGGTCGGACTGTGCCGCCTCCCAGTTTCATGTAGCGCCTGAGCTGGGATTTCACGCGCGCCTGCAGTTCCACCGTATTAAACGGTTTCGTCACATAGTCATCTGCACCAACGGTAAGTCCGAGCACCTTATCGGTGTCCTCGCTTTTGGCGGTGAGCAAAATCACCGGAACATTGCTGACTTCACGGATTTTCAACATTGCTGTGATGCCGTCCATCTCCGGCATCATAATGTCCATAAGAACAAGATGAATATCTTCACTCTTTAAAATTTCCAACGCCTCTCTGCCGTTGTAAGCCTCAAAAACCTGATAACCGTCTGCCATCAGATATATTTTCAATGCGGAAACAATATCTTTTTCATCATCACATACTAATATACGGTACATTTTCTTCTCCTCCGGATTCGAATGTTCTCAGTGCGTAACTGAAGCATTCCCTTTATGATCATGCACTTATTGTAACGGATTCTTTATGAACTTCCAATGAGGTAAAACATTAAGATTTGATGAAGTTCTTTCGCTTTTTTCCTCTCTTCCATGCATTGGAAGCATTGCCAATCGCCTCCTATTGTCTATTTGTTACAAACTTGTTACAATTCATTTGTCCTTAAGAAATATGTTTGTAATATTCAAGCATTGGTTCCCGGCTTCTCCCCGAAGTTGAATACCGGTTTGGAACTGTCTAAAGGACAAACGATAACCCTTTATGCGTTATCAAAAAAATAAAAATAAGGAGGTCGTCACTATGTGTTTTACAACTAATTGCGCTGAATTATTTAATCTGATCTGCAAATATTTTAAATTTGGTTGCTAATTCTGTTTCAGATATTCAGCTATAAGATGATTTATATAATGGGATATTAAAAATATTCTCTATTGTATAAAAAACAGGCAGCCCCGATGTTCGTAATGAACATTGGGGCTGCCTGTTTTGCTAATCTCTATTTATTTTATTTGTTTCTGGTTTTATCAGCAGTATTCCTTGATATAATCTGCAAAATACGGCAGTGCAAGTGAGACATATCCCTGTCGGTTATTCAAGATTCCTCTTTTTATCAGACGATCCCTGTACATTGAATAACTGCCTGCTTTTTCACCCATAAGCTTCAGTATTTCATCACGCTTATATTCTTCCTTTTCTGTCAGCAATCCAGCCAGAAATCGATCCATTTCCGTCATTTCTTCCCATATTTTTTCATAGGAATATGCAAATAATTCTGACTTTAACTTTGAAAGGATATCTTCCAGCGTCTCATTCTCTTTTTTCTTAAAACACAGCACTCCTAATTCCTGAAAAGCATAGGCATATCCCTTTGTAATCTTCGCCAGCTCTCTTGCCTGACTGACATCAATGTTTAATTTGCTCCTGTACATCTCCGTCATTCTTATCATATTCAGAGGTTCTGTCTTCACTGTCGTCGCTCTTCTGAAAAAGGTAAGGTTGTTGACGTTGCAAAGTTCCTGAATATTTTCATATAAACCAGTGCATACAAAATAAACCGGATAACCCGCACGAAGCCATCTTCCATATTCTGATGCAAACTTTATCATCTCTTCTGATTTTGATACTTCATCAATCCCTATTAATATCTTTCTTCCCTTCTTCTGGACATTCTGTATCATTTCTTCAACCTCTACACCAATGTCAAAGAAATGATTACTCTTATCCGCTGTATATCCTATTCCACCGCCAGAGCCCAGCACTGTTGCTGAAATATTGATTCCAGTTGTTTTTTTCTCTTCTGAACCGAAACCGGCTTTGACTAACATTGCCGCTATCTGTTCGAGGATATCCCTTGTTGGATTCACATCAAAAACAAGCCAGTTTATATACCTGTTTTCATTATTCTTCAATTCTTCTTCCACCTTCGCAAGTATCACTGTTTTCCCGGAACCTCTGACGCCTGTTATTTTATATACCGACTCTGATGGATTTTCATATACAAAATTTTCTAATATCTCTTCTGTTTTTTCTGTGTGTATATAGGTATATTCCGGAGTTTTGCTAAATGTTGTTGTAAATGGATTCTGCATAAGTCACCTCACAATATTTTTTGCCGTTTATAGTTCTTTATACTTTTTGTAACATTTTATAGTTTTTTATACTTTTTCTATTGTTTTATACTTTTTTATAGGTTTTTATACTTTTGTATTTATTTTATACCTTTTTATACTTTTTAGCAATAATTTCTTTTATATAAAAAAAGAAGATACCAGCATATCTAATGCCAATATCTTCCAAAATTTTCATTTTCTTTACTCTGCCTCCCGCAGCCGTTCCACAATACTCTGTCTGCTTCCCGCCTGATAAAGTACCGCAGGGATCAGGCAGCCGAGCACAGCAAACACCGGAAGCATCGCAATAACCGGAAGGATGGTGAAATGATAAGTGCAAAACCAGAACATCTTCTCCATCATGTCTCCTGATAATGGTCCGCAGACCAAAGACAGAAGAAACGCCACCACTACAGAACCGGCAGTGTAAAACAGCCCTTCCTGCACAAGCATCTGCTTTAACTGGCGGTTTGTCATTCCAACCGACTGTAACACTGCAAACTCTCTTTTTCTTGCAAGGATTCCGGTCATGATCGCATTGAAGAAATTTAAAATGCCAACCAGCCCGATGATCGCACACAAAACACCGCCCAGAAGGAAAAACATTTTCTGAAACTGTTCAAATTCACTTCGGATAGAAGCTTTGCTCTCATACATCAGAACAGAAGTATCTCCTGCTGTAAGCTCTGCAAGATAACGCTCCGCTGCATTTTCCGCTTCCATATCCGGAGTATCAAACAGATAGTATTTCCGGATCAGCTCTGCACCGCAGTCCTCTTTCATCCGTTCTGCCGGAAGTATTGTGTCATATCCTAATCCGCTATAGCGGAATGTCATGGCATATGGAACTTTCACAAGTGCACACACGGTATAGTCCACTTCCCTTGGTTCTTCCTCACGGATCTCCACATACTCTTCCGGCGTTGTCGCAGGATCAGCAGGTTCACCTGTCCTGGTATCAATCGCATACATATTCTGGTAAACCATGGTGAGCGTATCCCCTATTTTGGGATAACGTTCTATATTTTCCACATTGCCATAATCATCTGTGTGGACACGGATTGCAATTGCATGTGTATTCTCATCAAACAAAGGATCCAGTTCTCCATCCAGTACCGTCACCTTTTCAAAGAGTGCCTCATCCAGACCTTCCAGTATTGTTGGAGTCTTTATTTCACTGCCCCTTTTTTCATAATACTTCACTTTTTCTTCCAGCTCTTCTTCGCCAAGATACGGTACTGCCATTTTCTTATATTGCTCTGTATCCATCCATACCATTGTGGACATATCTGTCATATAACCGCTGCCGCTGACCGTCTCACTCGTATTTTCCTGAATTTCTGCAATTGTTTCCTCTGAAATATATTCATCTGCATCATTGTAGCGGAAATAATCTGTGCTGCTCACGATAAAATCGGCGCAGGTTCGTTGTGAAATATATTTTTCCGTATCAAAGCCACCCACAAAAGAACAGAGTACATTCAAAAGTGTTACCGAAAGTGCCAGGGATATCACAACAAGAACTGTTTTCTTTTTGTTTCTTCCCAGATTGGCAAATGCCATCTGATAAACCTTTGCTCCATGCGAGCTGCGGCGCTTTTTCTTTACACTGACACACTCTGTATATTTTGTTGCTTCCACCGGAGAAACTTTTGCTGCCATTTTTCCGGGCTTTGTACAGGAGAGGAAAACAGTGATCACTGCAAAGATTGCAGAGCCGGCAAAAATTACCGGGGAACTGCTGATCGTTACATGTGTTCCCACAACTGTTGTGCCCTTTAAAACAATAGGTGTCAGCCATGCCCCGATTCCATATCCCAGAAGAAGTCCGGCCGGAATACCCACCACACACAAAAGGAATGCCTGCTGTCTGATCATTCGTTTTAACTGCCGCGGCGTTGTTCCGATTGTCTTAAGCAGCCCGTAAAACCGGATATCTCCGGTAACTGAAATCTGAAAAATATTATAAATGATCAGATATCCGGTAAAAATCACAAGAAGCAGAAATGCTGCGATCGCAGCAAGAAGTTCCGGATCCATCCCTGCATTTAGCTGTGAAGCAGTAAGACCCCAGTTGACTCCGATACGGGCACTGTTCTCCTGATCTCTCGTATTCCAGTCATATCCTAAGTCTGTGTCGATTTTCTGCATCTGTTGTTCAATATTTAATTTTGAAGGCAGCATGACATTCAGGTCTGTCCGGAAAGCTTTCTCTCCTGATGCCATCCACTTTTCTTCCACTGACTTCACGTAATCTTTTGATACATTGATATAATGAACCGGCATCAGATCATCATATTCCCAGTATCCTGACAGAATAAACGTATCTGTTTCCTGAAATCCCCCATTCGTTTTATCTCCAGCCTGATACTCTATCGTCACCTTTGCTCCAAGCTCCGGTGTCACCCCGAGCAGCTTTAATGCGACCGTGTCCATTGCGATTTCATTGCTCTGCTTCGGTTCTCTTCCTGTCGTTGGTGTTGCATAGCTCCATTTTGTACAGTTTTTGTCCATGTAACTGACTTCTGCCGGAACTTTTCCAAAAACACCTGTGGCGCAAAATCCACATACGATGCGTTCTCCGGCTTCCCTGATTCCCGGATGTGCTGATATTTTTTCCACCTGTTCCTCACTCAGTTCTTTGAACGTTCCGTCCGAATAGCCGCCTGCCTGTCTGAAATTGTAAGTTTCATAACTCTCATTCAACGACATAAGAATTGTGAAAAGTGATGTAAATAATAACGTGGTAAGAGCAATCGCAAAGATTGCGATAACATTTCTTTTTCTGGTCGCCCACAGCGATTTATAGCTTAGTCTGCGTATGCATTTCTGATTTTTTACTTTCATAATTTTTCTCCGTTTCCTATTCGAATCTGTCCTGTGCCTGCCTGTATCTTTTACTTTATAATACGTCCGTCCTCAATTCGAATAATACGGTCTGCAAGCTGTGCGATCTCCTCATTATGTGTGATCATCACAATGGTCTGTGCGAATTTCCGGCTGGTCACTTTCAAAAGACTTAGCACATCCTGACTGGTCTTTCCGTCCAGATTTCCGGTCGGCTCATCCGCCAATATGATCGCCGGTGCTGCCGCTAATGCCCTTGCGATCGCCACCCTCTGCTGCTGACCACCGGAGAGCTGTCCCGGAAGTGCATCCAGTCTCTGCTGCAATCCAAGTGTCTCTGTAATGCTATCGATAAATTTCCGGTCTATCTTTCCGCCGTCCAGTTCAATCGGCAGCACGATATTTTCATAGACATTCAAGACCGGTACCAGATTATATGCCTGAAATACAAACCCGATCTTTCTTCTCCTGAAAATCGTAAGTTCCTCATCCTTCAATGCAAAAATGTCTTTTCCATCCACAAACACTTTTCCCTCTGTCGGTCGGTCAAGTCCGCCTAACATATGTAAAAGGGTTGATTTTCCACTTCCACTTGTGCCGACAATTGCCACAAACTCGCCCTTCTCCACCGTAAGGTTCACACCGTCCAGTGCATGTACAGCTGTCTCTCCGCTTCCGTATATTTTCCTTAAACCACATGCTTTTAAAATATCCATATATCCTCCTTGTTTTGCGAAGCAAAATCCAATTTTACGAAGTAAAATTTGCTCTTCTGGTGAGGAGAGGATTTAGCCTCCAAAAAAAATCTGTATATAACATTTTTGGTTACATACAGATTATCACACAGTATTCTTTCCAGACTCTTTCCACGGCAAATGAAATTCTTACAGAATTGAAAGAATTCCATTTACTATTTTAAAACATATTTCTGCGATTCCGGTATAGTTGATGTACTTTTTCAAAAATTATTTTTAGGCAGATAAATGGAAAACTTACTTCCTTGTCCGTATACGGAGGACACTTTGATATAGCCACCCTGCTCCTGCAAAATTTCTCTGGTCAGGTAAAGTCCGATTCCAACGCCCTCTTCATCCTTTACCAGCTCCGATCGATAGAACCTCATAAAAATCTTCGGCAACTCCTCTTCCCGGATACCATATCCGGTATCTGCAATGTCAATTCTCACAAACATTTCATAAGAAATAGCCGAAACGGATATTTCCCCATGCTCTGTGTATTTAATCGCATTATCAATTACATTACCGATTGCTTCTCCTATCCACTTCGGATCAAAATAAGCTTCAATATCAGTATTATGTAAACTTATCTGTAATCCTTTTTCTTCTGCTTTCTGTTTCAGTTCCCATACTGCACGCTCTAACATTGGCTGTAGCTTTTCCATCCGAGGAACAAGCTGTAAAATTCCATTTTCCAGACGTGATAATTTCACAAGCGACTCGATCAGAAATTTTAATTTCTGCGTCTGTTCATGGATTGCAGACACATTTCCTTCAATCTGCTGTGGAAGCTCCTCTTCAAGTAAAAGCTCACTATATAAGAGAAGATTTGCGATCGGCGTTTTTGTCTGATGGGAAATGTCTGCGATCAATGCTTTTATTTTGTTTTTCTCTGCCTCTACATTTTGTGCGGACAGAGCAGATGCACTTAAGTAATGGGCAAATTTTGTCTCCAAAGCCGACATGCGTGTCTCGTCGAATTGTCCCTCTGTAAATTCTCCCTTGACTGCCACATTCAGCATTTCTTCTATTGTATCCATTGTTTTCTTTGTGCGTCTGTAATTTACAAAAATAATAATTGCAGTAACTGTCACGCAGACAAACACTATGAATATCCACATATCACTCCCACCTGTAACCAATTCCATACACTGTCCTGATCGCATGCTCCGCTCCGAGTTTATCCCGAAGTCTCTTGACGGATACCGATAGTGCATTCTCATCCACATACTCTGCGCCATCGCTCCAGACACGATCCAGTAAAAGTTCTCTGCGCATATTCATGCCCGCATTTTCCACAAGAATCCGCAACAACTTCTGCTCGGTCTTACTGAGTTCGATCTCCTTACCGTCCACCATGAATTTCATCCGGTCAAAATCAAACACATACGGTTCTTTGCGGTAAACGTGTTCGTTATCCTTTTCTTTTTCACCCATTGCCGCCGCTTTTCGAAGCTGTGTATTCACTCTTGCGCGCAGTACCGACAAGGAAAATGGTTTTGTGATATAATCGTCTGCTCCAAGCTCCAGTCCATTTACAATATCGCCGTCGGTATCATTTGCTGTCAGTAAAATAACCGGGCAATCCGGGCATTCCCTCTTTACGCTCTGTAAAAAATCCAATCCGCTTCCATCCGGCAGATTGATGTCTAACAGGATCAATGCTGGCATTCCACAGAGCAGTTGTTCTTTCGCATCTTTTAAATTTTCACAGGAGACAATCTGCCTGTCTGTTGCTGATGCATAAAGTCCGCTGCACACCTGCATGCTGTTATTATCTGTTTTTAACGCCTTACATAAGCCCTGATTCAAAGCTCTGTCATCTTCTATAATTAAAATTTGCTGCATTCTTCCTTCTGCTTTCAGTCGTTTTTTTCATTATACACGAAAAAATCCCCAAAGTATATTCCATACTCCAGGGATTTTATATCATCTGAACTACTATAAACAGCTATACTATGAATTAAACTAACTCAAGTAATACTTCTAAAGCGCCGTCACCTTTACGCTGTCCGATCTTAACGATTCTTGTGTAACCACCGTTACGATCTGCATACTTAGGAGCGATCTCGTCAAATAATTTTGCTGTAAGATCAACTTCTTTTGTATTTTTCTTCTTTCCAGCAGCTGCTGTTGGAACTTCTGTTACAGTGTAAAGAACTTTCAGCATTTCTCTTCTGGCGTGAAGACGGGAAGGCATATCTTTTTTGATTGTCTTTTCTACTTCATCATAAACAGTTACTTTCTTACCGTCTACTACTTCTTTTACTCTCTTGCCTTCAGCATCTTTGCGGGCAACTTTAGCTTTTACAGTAACTTCTTCGAAGTTATCTTTTTCTCTTACTGCCATTGCAATAAGACCTTCAGCGATTTTACGTACTTCTTTTGCTTTTGCTTCAGTAGTAACGATTTTACCGTTGTTTAATAATGCTGTTACCTGACCTCTTAATAATGCTTTTCTCTGGCTTGATGTTCTGCTTAATTTACGATATTTTGCCATTTTTAAATTCCTCCATTTGTGGTGTACATCCGGCCACGCTCTTTGGACTTACTTACCGAATGCCTTTTATATAGTTGCCACTCATGAAAATGTGGGGTGTTGTCACCTCACACGGACATACTGCATGCTCATTGGACTTACTATTTCTGCCCGTTTTTCATAAGGTACCCTTTGAACATTAGCAGTTCAAAGAGAAGTGCACAACTTCGTTGTGCTTTATCGGAGTAAAACCGCAGGTTTTACTCTTCACCCTGGTTTAACTGAAGTCCTAACTCTTTTAACTTCGCTAAAACTTCTTCTAAAGATTTACGTCCAAGGTTACGAACTTTCATCATGTCTTCCGGAGTTCTGTTTGTCAATTCCTCAACAGTGTTGATACCTGCTCTCTTCAAGCAATTGAAAGAACGAACAGATAATTCCAGTTCATCGATGTTCATTTCAAGAACTTTTTCTTTTGCATCGTCAGCTTTCTCGATCATAACGTCAGCCTGCTGAGCAGCTTCTGACAGGTCGATGAAGAGATTTAAATGCTCACTTAAAACTTTTGCAGCCAAGCTTACAGCTTCGTCTGGTTCAAGAGTTCCGTTTGTATAAACATCTAATGTAAGTTTGTCGTAGTCAGTAATCTGACCGACACGGGTATTTTCAATAGAAAGATTTACTCTCTCTACTGGTGTATAGATAGAATCAATTGCGATTACGCCAATTGGAGTATCTTCTGTCTTATTTTTGTCTGAGCTGACGTAACCTCTGCCTTTTGTGATAGTAAGCTCCATGTATAATTTACAATCAGCACCACCATTTAAGTTAGCGATTACTAAATCTGGATTTAAAATCTGAATATCAGAGTCAACCTGGATATCAGCTGCAGTTACAACGCCTTCACCTTCGAATTCAATATAAGCAACTTTTGGTTCATCGGATGAACTATTATTGCGGATTGCAAGCTCTTTGATGTTCATGATAATTTCAGTAACATCTTCCTTTACTCCAGGAATTGAACTGAATTCATGCAATACACCATCAATCTTAACCTGGCTAACAGCTGCACCTGGTAATGAAGAAAGCATAATTCTTCTCAAAGAATTACCAAGAGTTGTACCATAGCCTCTTTCCAATGGTTCTACAACGAACCGGCCGTACTTCTTGTCTTCTGAAATTTCAGCGATTTCAATCTTAGGTTTTTGAAAATCGAACACTACAAAGTCCCTCCTTCTCGGGTTTTTTGCTTACATTAAAAAGTAAACGCCATATGATCTGGCAAAACTGCCAGACAATGGCTTTACTCTTGTTAATCCGTTGCTCTGGTTTATTTAGAATATAACTCGACGATAAGCATTTCATCAACTGGAACGTCGATCTGCTCTCTGGAAGGTAATTCTTTTACAGTTCCCTGTAATTTCTCAGCATCTACTTCTAACCAGTCTGGAACTAATCTTCCACCAGTTACTTCAACGATGTCTTTCATTCTCTGAATGTTTTTGTTCTTCTCTTTGATTTCGATAACATCGCCAGCTTTTACAAGGTAAGAAGGAATGTTAACCTGTTTTCCGTTAACTGTAACGAATTTGTGGTCAACGATCTGTCTAGCTTCTTTTCTTGTTCTAGCAAATCCTAAACGGAATACTACGTTGTCTAATCTTGACTCTAAAATAGTCATTAAGTTCTGACCAGTCATACCTTTCATCTGATCAGCTCTCTCATAATAGTTGTGGAAAGGTTTTTCCAAAACACCATAGATGAATTTAGCTTTCTGTTTTTCTCTTAACTGAAGACCGTACTCAGACATCTTCTTGTTAGCTCTTTTTAATTCTCTATTGGATTTTTTATCATATCCTAAGTAACTTGGCTCTAAACCAAGTGATCTACATCTTTTAAGAACAGGAACTTTATTTACTGCCATCTTAGTATCTCCCTCCTAATTAAACTCTTCTACGTTTTGGTGGACGACATCCATTGTGAGGTACAGGAGTAACATCTTTGATACTTGTAACTTCAAGTCCGCATGCAGAGAGCGCACGGATTGCTGCTTCTCTTCCTGATCCTGGTCCTTTTACGAATACGTCTACTGATTTTAATCCGTGAATTAAAGCTGCTTTTGTAGCAGTTTCAGCTGCCATCTGTGCAGCATATGGAGTAGATTTCTTTGAACCTCTAAATCCAAGACCACCAGCACTTGCCCATGATAAAGCATTACCTTCAGCATCTGTAAGAGTAACGATTGTATTGTTAAAAGATGACTGAATGTGTGCCTGTCCGCGTTCAACGTTTTTCTTTACACGCTTTTTTGTCACTTTTTTTGTAACTTTAGCCATATCTAAACTAACCTACTTTCTCTAATAATAAATGATTAATTGCATCTTTAAAAGCAGTCACAAAGAAGCTTATTTCTTCTTATTAGCAACTGTACGCTTTGGACCCTTGCGAGTTCTTGCGTTTGTCTTTGTCTTCTGTCCACGAACTGGAAGACCTTTTCTATGACGGATACCACGATAACATCCGATCTCCTGAAGTCTCTTGATGTTCATAGCGATTTCTCTACGTAAATCACCTTCTACAGTCTGTGTATTATCAATAACTTCACTGATTCTCTTAACTTCGTCGTCTGTTAAGTCTCTGCAACGAGTATTAGGATCAACATTTGCTTCTGCAAGAATACGATCAGCACTTACTCTACCAATTCCGTAGATATAAGTTAAACCGATCTCAACACGTTTTTCTCTTGGTAAATCTACACCTGCGATACGAGCCATGTGTTTTTTAACCTCCATTAATTCTCCGATGCTTTGTGCATCTAAGTTTTTATTATCAACGTAAAGTCACTTTGACCTCATGACTTCCTACAAAGCTCTTCTTCCCTATGCCTTTTGGAAGAATCTTCCAACCCATAACGGCATAATATCTTTGCTGTCGATTGCAAGCTAAGCAGCTCCGTTGTCGTCCGGCCTGAAATGTGTGCCATCGCCTGTCAACCATTTTTCGATGTTCTCTCTGTTATGTCTCGGTATTAACATAACAAAGCAGCTATCCATTGCTGTTATTATGATAACAGTGTCTACAACCTGATCGGGTGTTCCACTGCAGCCGCACATAATGAATTTGTAATAGTTATGGTACTATTACGATCAGAATAAGGACTAATTAACCCTGTCTCTGTTTGTGTTTTGGATTTTCACAGATAATTCTGATGCTTCCTTTTCTTTTAATGACTTTGCATTTTTCGCAAATAGGTTTAACTGATGATCTTACCTTCACAGCAAATCCTCCTTTCTTCTCAAAAGCCCCTTTTTGCACACACAAAAAGGCACTATTCAAAAGTGTCCGAATAGCATTATAGCATGTGCTTATTAAAGAAGTCAATGATTTTTTCAAATAATTTTTATTTATCTCTCCAGATGATTCTTCCTTTTGAAAGATCGTATGGGGACATTTCAATAGTAACTTTATCTCCCGGTAAAATACGGATGAAATTCATACGTAATTTTCCACTAATGGTTGCAAGGATCTGATGACCATTCTCAAGTTCTACCTTAAAGAATGCGTTTGGTAACTTCTCAACAACTACTCCTTCAACTTCAATAACATCTGCCTTTGACATATAATCCTCCTTGTTTAGCTGTTCAGCTGCTTTTCTATTATTTTTATTGCTTTTCTGATTGTGATATCTGTTGGATCACCGTCAAACAATCCGGTTATTTCATCGGATATATGTTTGATTATCTGAATATGTTTTCGATTTTTTTTCTTCGGTTTTGTAAGTGGTTTCGTTGTTCCATTTACCAGATACACAAATTCATCATCTTTTTTTATGATCAGATAATACTGATTTCTATCGTGTCCTGACATGGACTTTGCAAATTCAATGTTCATAGTCTTCCCTTTTCCGGTGGTTATTCCCATATATGAGCTGCAATCTCTGAGTCTGTCAGCGTCAGGATCTCCGGTCTTCCCTCTGTGATGATGATCGTATTTTCATAGTGTGCAGATAATGACATATCTGCTGTGATCACTGTCCATTCATCATCTAACCACAATACATCCGGTGTTCCGATATTGATCATAGGTTCCACCGCAAGCGTCATTCCGGATTTTAATTTCATTCCTCTTCGGAATTTCTTAAAGTTCGGAATATCCGGTTCTTCATGGAGATGCGTTCCGATTCCATGACCACAAAGATCCCGCACGACCCCATATCCAAAACTTTCTGCATAACTGCCGATTGCTCCGGATATCTCATAGAGATGTTTTCCTGCGGCTGCATATTTCATACCTTCAAAAAAGCTTTGTCTTGTACGCTCAATCAAAAGCGCTGCTTCTTTTGAAATTTCTCCCACCGCATGTGTTCTTGCAGCATCTGAATGGTATCCTTTGTGGATGACACCGATGTCCAGGCTCACAATGTCGCCTTCCTGGATAAATTTTTCTTTGGATGGTATTCCGTGCACGACTTCCTCATCGATTGACACACACACAGAAGCCGGATACCCACAATAATTTTTAAAAGATGGTTCACAGCCAAAGCTTCGGATCATTTCTTCCCCGATTCTGTCTATCTCATAGGTAGACATCCCTGGTCTTAACTCGTTTCCAAGCTGTTCGTGTACTTTTGCAAGTATCTTCCCGGCTTCCCTCATTAATTCCAGCTCTTCAGGTCTTTTTATCGTGACAGACATCTTTATTCTCCTAAAATGGCTACGATATCAGCAAATACTTTTTCCATTGGCTGGGTACCGTCAACTGTCTTTAAAATATTCTGTGCTTTATAGTAATCGATCAGCGGCTGTGTCTGTTCATGATATACGCTTAAACGTTTCTGAACTGTTTCCGGCTTGTCATCATCTCTTAATACAACCGGACTTCCGCATCTGTCGCAGATACCTTCCACTTTTGTTGGAATGGAAACAATATGATAGGTTGCTCCACAATTTAAGCAGGCACGTCTTCCGCTCATTCTGTTTACAATGTTCTCGTCCGGAACATCTACATCAATGGCATAATCCATTTTCTGTCCGATTTTCTCAAGTGCTGCGGTGAGCGCCTCTGCCTGAGGAATGGTTCTTGGAAATCCATCTAAGATAAATCCATTTTTGCAGTCATCCTGCTGGATTCTGTCCATAACAAGATCACAGGTAAGTTCGTCTGGAACTAATAAGCCCTGATCCATGTATTCTTTGGCTTTTTTGCCAAGTTCTGTTCCGTTTTTAATGTTGGCACGGAAAATATCTCCTGTAGAGATATGTGGTACGCCATATTTATCTGCGATCTGTTTTGCCTGTGTTCCTTTTCCAGCTCCTGGAGCCCCTAACATTATAATTTTCATATAAAAATTACCCCTGACCTTTCCATATATTCAATGTTTCTGCGCCTATTATACGAATTTTGACGCTGCTTCGCAAGTTTATTTTAGTTCTTTCCTTTATAAAACTTCAAAAAACGCCGGGCCACAAGACCCAGCGTTTCTGTTTTAGTCATTTAAGAATCCTTTATAGTAGCGAACACGCATCTGAGATTCAATCTGTTTTAATGTTTCGATAATAACACCAACAATGATGATGATGGATGTTCCACCAAAGGATACATCAGCATTAAATACTCCATTAAAGAAGATTGGAATAAATGCTACAAATGCTAATCCAACTGCGCCTATAAAGACAATGTAATTTAAAATCTTATTCAGATAGTCACTGGTAGGTTTACCAGGTCTGATACCCGGAATAAATCCACCTGCTTTTTTCATGTTATTTGCAATTTCTAACGGATTGAATGTAATCGATGTATAGAAATAAGCAAATGCAATGATCAAAATGATATATACCACAAGACCAATGTTATAAATTGGTTCATTTGGATTACACCAGTTAGACTGGGACATACCTTTTAAGATCTTACTTCCAATACCTGTTCCATTTCCCTTGCCAAGTAAACTCGCAATAATGACTGGTGTCTGTAATAAAGACTGAGCAAAGATGACTGGGATAACACCACTGGTATTGACTTTCAGAGGAATATGTGTTGACTGACCGCCAACCTGTTTTCTTCCCTGAATTTTCTTGGAATACTGAACCGGAATTTTTCTTACTCCATCCTGAAGTAATACTACAAATACTACCATTGCAACGATGATTGCAAGGATAATAACTGCAGCAAGAATTCCCTTTGGAACTGTCTTTCCAGAAATAAACTGCTGATATAATGTTCCGATATCATTTGGCATACGGGAAATGATGTTGATTGTCAACACGATGGAAATACCATTTCCTACACCTTTCTCTGTGATTCTCTCACCAATCCACATAAGGACTGCAGAACCTGCTGTAAGAGTAAAGATAACCATAATGATATTCATAACATAAACAGCGGTCGAATCACTCTGTTCTAAGTATCCACCTCTAGAGAAACCAATTGCCATAGCGATTGCTTCAATCAAAGCTAAAGCAACTGTGAGGTATCTTGTGATCTCGGCGATCTTTTTACGACCATCTTCTCCGTCACGCTGCATTTCTTCCAACTTAGGAATAGCAATAGTAAGAAGCTGCATAATGATGGATGATGTAATGTATGGTGTGATATTCAATGCGAATATAGATAAATTCAAGAATGATCCACCAGTAACGGCATCAAAAAAGCCCATTCCATCAGCGGTCTGACTAGCAAACCAGTTTGCAAATACTTCACTGTCAACACCAGGAATAGGAAGCTGACTTCCTATTCTGATGACAACTAACATTAAAAATGTAAAAATAATTCTTTTGCGAATATCTTTAATTTTGAATGCATTACGGAGTGTCTCTAGCATTAGATCACCTCTGCTTTTCCACCAAGAGCTTCAATTTTCTCTTTTGCAGAAGCGCTGAATGCGTTTGCCTGAACTGTAAGCTTCTTAGTAAGTTCTCCATTTCCAAGAATTTTTACTCCATCTCTTGGGTTCTTAACGATACCAGCTTCGATTAATGTCTCTACAGATACTACTGCGTCATTCTCGAAAGCTTCAAGAGCGGAAAGATTAATTCCAACGATTGTCTTAGAGTTTCTGCATTTGAAACCTCTCTTTGGCAATCTTCTGTATAATGGCATCTGACCACCTTCGAAACCTGGTCTAGGAGCACCAGAACGAGCTTTCTGTCCTTTATGTCCTTTACCTGCGGTCTTACCATTTCCTGAACCGTGTCCACGTCCTCTTCTGAAATTATCGCTATGAGCTGAACCGGCAGCTCCATGTAAATTGGATAAATCCATCACCGACACCTCCTTATCTTATTTTTTATGCTTCTTCAACTTTTACGTATGGTGCAACTTTGCGAAGTGCTCCAGCTGTTGCAGCGTTGTCTGGTAACTCAACTGTTTTGTAAAGTTTTGTTAAACCAAGAGCCTCGATTGTTTTTTTGTTCTTTGGAACAGCACCAATTGTAGATTTGATTAATGTTACTTTAAGTTTCTTATCTGCCATTTCAAATTCCTCCTTAACCCAGAATCTCTTCAACGGATTTTCCGCGGAGTTTTGCTACTTCTTCAGGAGATTTTAACTGACCCAGAGCGTCGATTGTTGCGAATACAACGTTCTGTTTGTTGTTGGAACCTAAAGATTTTGTACGGATATTTTTAATACCTGCTAACTCACATACAGTACGGGCTGGACCACCAGCGATGATACCAGTACCTTCTGGAGATTTCTTTAATAATACGGATGCACCGGTGAATTTACCCTGAACATCATGTGTAATACTATCAACTTCGTCTAACTTAACGCTGATGAGCTTTTTCATTGCATCTTCTTTTCCCTTACGGATAGCTTCAGGAATTTCAGTTGCTTTTCCTAAACCTGCACCAACATGACCATTGCCGTCGCCAACAACAACCAAAGCTGTAAAACGCATGTTACGTCCGCCCTTAACAACTTTTGTTACACGTTTGATTGATACTACTTTATCATTTAATTCTAACTGACTAGCATCAATGATTTCACGTTTCATGTTTTCGTTTCCTCCTACTAAAAATCTAATCCAGCTTCTCTTGCTGCATCGGCTAAAGCTTTAACTTTTCCCTGATATATAAAACCGCCTCTATCAAAGACAACTGTTGTAATACCCTTATCTAATGCTTTTTTAGCAATTACAGTACCAAGTTTGGATGCTGCATCTACGTTATTAGTCTTCTCTAATTCTGCTTTTAACTCTTTGTCAAGAGTAGATGCAGAAACAAGTGTATTTCCAACTGTGTCGTCAATAATTTGAGCGTACATATGATTATTGCTTCTGAACACAGCTAAGCGTGGTCTCTGTGCAGTACCTGCAAGATGATGACGCATTCTTCTATGTTTATTTTCACGAACTGCTGTTCTTGATTTCTTACTAACCATTCTTCGTCACTCCTTTAATTATTTCTTACCAGTCTTACCAACTTTACGTCTAATAACTTCATCAGCATATTTGATACCTTTTCCTTTGTAAGGTTCAGGTCTTCTCTTATCTCTGATTTCAGCTGCGTATTGGCCAACTTTTTCTTTATCGATACCTGATACAATGATCTTGTTACCGTCTACTGTAGACTCGATTCCTTCTGGATCTGTCATCTCAACTGGATGAGAATATCCTAAGTTAAGAGTTAAAACTTTACCAGCTTTGGAAGCTCTGTAACCAACACCATTCACTTCAAGCTCTTTCTTATATCCGTCTGTAACACCAACTACCATGTTGTGGATCAGTGTTCTTGTTAATCCGTGTAAGGATTTCATTTTTTTCAAATCATTAGGTCTTGTAACGATTACTTCAGCACCTTCTAATTTGATGTCCATCTCAGATGGAAGGGTTCTTTCAAGAGTTCCCTTAGGACCTTTTACAGTCACATGATTATTTTCTGCAATTTCTACTGTAACGCCAGCTGGAACTGCGATTGGCATTCTTCCTATACGTGACATGCCCGTACCTCCTAATTTTTCGTTGCGGTGAGGATTCACCGTAGTTAAAAAGTTACATATCTATCAGAATGGTAGTCCATCCTCCTGGCATAAGCCAGGAAGTCATTATTTCCTACCAAACGAAAGCTAATACTTCTCCACCAACCTGGAGTTTTCTTGCTTCTTTGTCTGTGATAATTCCCTGATTTGTAGAAAGGATAGCGATTCCTAATCCACCAAGTACTCTAGGAAGCTCGTCTTTACCAGCGTAAACACGAAGTCCCGGTTTGGAAATTCTCTTAAGACCTGTGATAATTTTTTCATTCTTATCTGCACCGTATTTTAATGTGATGCGGATTGTTTTAAAATTACCATCTTCGATAATATCGTATTTTGTGATATAACCTTCATCTAAAAGGATGCCTGCGATAGCAACTTTGATCTTAGATGCCGGAATATCTACTGTATCATGTTTAGCAGTATTTGCATTACGGATTCTTGTAAGCATATCTGCAATTGGATCACTCGTCATCATCATGATGTATATTTCCTCCTTCTAAAAATTACTCGGCCTACCAGCTTGCTTTCTTAACGCCTGGGATTTGACCTTTGTATGCTAATTCACGGAAACATACTCTGCAGATTCCGTATTTTCTTAAAACAGAATGTGGACGACCACAAATTTTGCAACGTGTGTATTCTCTGGTAGAGAATTTTGCTGGACGCTGCTGTTTAACTTTCATACTTGTCTTAGCCATTAAAATTCCCTCCTATTATTTGGCAAATGGCATATTGAACAATGTCAATAATTCACGTGCTTCTTCGTCTGTCTTAGCAGTAGTTACGATAATGATATCCATACCTCTTACTTTGTCAACTTTGTCGTACTCGATCTCTGGGAAGATGATCTGCTCTTTGATACCAAGAGCATAGTTTCCACGGCCATCGAATGCGTTAGGGTTAACACCTCTGAAGTCACGTACACGTGGTAATGATAAGTTAATTAAACGATCTAAGAACTCATACATTTTCTCGCCACGTAATGTTGTTTTACATCCGATTGGCATGTTCTCTCTGATCTTGAAGTTTGCAATAGCGTTCTTTGCTTTTGTAGCAACTGCTTTCTGACCTGTGATTGTCTCCATGTCTTTAATTGCAGCCTCTAATACTTTTGCGTTCTCTTTGGCTTCACCAACGCCCATGTTTACTACGATTTTATCGAGCTTTGGTACTTCCATAATATTTTTATATCCGAACTTTTTGATCATTGCGTCAACGATCTCGTTCTGGTACTGTTCTTTAAGTCTGCTCAACTGATTGGCCTCCTCTCTTTAATTAGTCAATAACTTCGCCTGTAGCTTTTGCTACACGAACTTTTTTGTCTCCGTCCATCTTGAATCCAACACGTGTTGCTTTTCCGTTGTGAAGAAGCATTACGTTAGAAAGATCGATTGGAGCTTCCTGGTGAAGGATTCCACCCTGCTGGTTAGCCATGCTTGGTTTTGCATGTTTTGTAACCATGTTGATTCCTTCAACAAGAACTTTGTTATCTTTTTTGTTTACGGAAATTACTTTTCCTTCTTTGTCTTTATCTTTTCCAGCGATCACTTTAACCATATCGCCTTTTTTAATTTTCATTGTTGCCATATCTTCGTCCTCCTATAATACTTCTGGAGCTAAGGAAACAATTTTCATGAACTGTTTCTCACGAAGCTCTCTAGCTACTGGTCCAAAAATACGGGTTCCTTTTGGAGTTTTGTCATCTTTAATAATAACAGCAGCGTTCTCATCAAATTTGATATAAGAACCGTCTTTACGACGAGCACCTTTCACTGAACGAACAACTACAGCTTTAACGACGTCACCTTTTTTAACAACACCGCCTGGTGTTGCATCTTTAACAGTAGCAACAATAACGTCACCAATGTTTGCATATCTTCTAGTAGATCCACCCATAACACGGATAACGAGTAACTCTTTTGCACCTGTGTTATCAGCTACTTTCAGTCTACTTTCCTGTTGTACCATGCTTGTAGCCTCCTTTAATTATTTTGCTCTTTCCATGATTTCTACAAGTCTCCATCTCTTATCTTTAGATAATGGTCTTGTTTCCATAACTTTTACTTTATCACCGATTTTACATTCGTTGTTCTCGTCATGGGCTTTTAATTTATATGTTTTCTTAACGATCTTGTTGTATAATGGATGTCTTACGTTATCCTGAATTGCAACAGTGATTGTTTTATCCATCTTATCACTTACAACAATACCAATACGTGTTTTTCTAAGATTTCTTTCTTCCACGATAAGTTCTCCTTTCTAGAGTTCTATTCAGCAACTTTTGCTTTCTCAGTAATGAGTGTCTGAATTCTTGCGATATTCTTTCTCACTTCTTTGATTCTGCTTGTGTTATCTAACTGATTAGTTGCGTTCTGGAATCTCAAATTGAAAAGTTCTTTTTTAGCGTCTACTAACTGTGCATTTAAATCTGCAACAGACTGTGTTTTTAATTCTTCTAAATATTTACTAGTTTTCATTTGATACACCGCCTTCTAAATCCGCACGAGAAACTACTTTACATTTGCAAGGTAATTTGTGTGTAGCAAGACGTAATGCTTCTCTAGCTACGTCTTCCGGTACACCGGAGATTTCAAATAATACACGACCTGGTTTAACAACGGCTACCCAGTACTCAAGGGCACCCTTTCCTTTACCCATACGAACACCCATAGGTTTATGAGTTACAGGTTTCTCTGGGAAAATTTTGATCCAGACTTTACCACCACGTTTGATATATCTTGTCATAGCAACACGGGCTGCTTCGATCTGGTTTGCTTTAATCCAGCAAGGTTCCATTGCTACGATACCATACTCACCATAAGTAAGTTTGTTACCTCTTGTAGCTTTACCAGCCATAGAACCACGGAACTGTTTTCTATGTTTTACTCTCTTTGGCATTAACATAATTACTGAGCTCCTCCTTCCTTATTAGCCTTTGTAGGAAGTACTTCGCCTTTGTAGATCCAAACCTTAACACCTACTTTACCGTAAGTTGTGTCTGCTTCAGCGAATCCATAATCAATATCTGCTCTTAATGTCTGAAGTGGAATAGTTCCCTCAGAGTAGAACTCTGTACGAGCCATATCTGCTCCACCTAAACGTCCGGAACAAGATGTCTTAATTCCCTTTGCACCAGATTTCATTGTTCTGCTCATGCAGGATTTCATTGCTCTACGGAAGGAAACACGGTTCTCTAACTGTAAAGCGATATTCTCTGCTACTAACTGAGCGTCACGGTCTGGTCTCTTAACTTCTTTGATATCAACAACTAATTTCTTAGATGTGAATTTCTGTACTTCAGCTTTGATCTTCTCGATTTCAGCTCCACCTTTACCGATTACTACACCAGGTTTTGCTGTGTAAATAATAACTTTAACGCGGTCAGATGCTCTTTCGATCTCAATCTTAGAAACGCCTGCTGCATATAATTTCTTTTTAAGATATGTTCTGATGTTGTAGTCTTCTACTAAAAGATCTGCAAAATCTGCTTCCGCATACCATTTAGAGTCCCAGTCTTTGATAACACCGACTCTTAAGCCATGAGGATTAACTTTCTGTCCCATGTTTGCCCTCCTTATCTTTCATCAAGCACGATTGTAATGTGGCTCATTCTCTTCTCGATTCTATAAGCTCTACCCTGTGCTCTTGGTCTGATTCTCTTCATTGTTGGTCCTTTGTTTGCATAACACTCTGCAACATAAAGGTTTTCTGCTTTCATTCCATTGTTGTTCTCAGCGTTTGCGATTGCTGACTCTAATAATTTCTTTACTAAGCTTGAAGCATATCTTGGGTTATATGTTACGATAGCAAGTGCTGTCTGAACATCCTTTCCACGGATAGCATCTAATACAAAGCAAGCTTTCTGAACAGACACTCTAGCATAAGATAACTTTGCTGAAGGTCTGGTATCTTTAACTTCATTTCTTTCTCTTTTAATCTGACTTCTATGTCCCTTAGCCATGGATGAAACCTCCTTTCAAAAAATAGTTCTTATCTAACGCCTGATTTCTTTTCGTCTTTTCCATGTCCTTTGTAAGTTCTTGTAGCAACGAACTCACCAAGTTTATGTCCAACCATATCTTCTGTTACGAATACAGGCACATGTTTTCTTCCGTCATGAACAGCGATTGTATGACCAACGAACTGAGGGAAGATTGTAGAACGACGTGACCAAGTCTTAATAACAGATTTGTCACCAGATGCGTTCATAGCGTCTACTTTTTTCAGTAAGCTTTCATCTGCAAATGGTCCTTTTTTTAATGAACGAGCCATAATTTACCTCCTATAGTCAAGCACGAAAGACCGCTACACGCGGCAGCGTTGTCTTAACCGTGCCATCAATTGTTTCATATTTAGCAACTTATTTGATTGCTTTACCGTCTCTTCTTCTTACGATCATCTTATTGGAAGATTTATTTTTCTTTCTTGTCTTAAGTCCAAGAGCTGGTTTACCCCAAGGTGTCATTGGGCCAGAACGTCCAATTGGAGCACGTCCTTCACCACCACCGTGTGGATGGTCATTAGGGTTCATTACAGAACCACGAACTGTTGGGCGGATACCCATGTGACGTTTACGTCCTGCTTTACCGATCTTAACAAGGTTGTGGTCACCGTTTCCGATAACACCAACTGTTGCGCGGCAGTTTAATGGAACCATACGCATCTCTCCGGATGGAAGTCTTAATGTAGCGTATTTTCCTTCTTTTGCCATTAACTGAGCAGCCATACCAGCGGAACGAACTAACTGTCCACCCTTGCCTGCGTATAACTCAATGTTGTGTACCATAGTACCAACTGGAATGTTCTCTAATGGTAAACAGTTACCAACACGAACCTCAGCTTCTGCACCACTCATAACTGTCATACCATCTGTTAATCCCTGAGGAGCTAAGATGTATGCTTTCTCTCCATCTGCGTAGCAGATTAAAGCGATGTTTGCTGTTCTGTTTGGATCGTACTCGATTCCGATAACTCTTGCTGGAATACCATCTTTTTTGTTTCTCTTGAAATCGATTACTCTGTATTTTCTTCTGTTTCCACCACCGTGGTGTCTTACAGTGATTTTACCCTGATTGTTACGACCAGCGTTCTTCTTTAAAGAAGTTACTAAAGATTTTTCAGGAGTTGTTTTTGTGATCTCTGAAAAATCAGAACCAGTCATATTTCTTCTGGAAGGTGTATATGGGTTATATGTCTTAATTCCCATTGTTTTTCTCCTTTCGATGTTTATTATCGTGCTTGCCTGCACATATTGTATAGCTTTCATTTAACATTCAAGCTTTTGATTTCTGCATTCCAATTTGCTTCGCAAAGCAGAAATCAACACCTGAATCATGTTCTTACGCAATCTGACAGCAAGTGTCCGATTGCTGAACCTTCATCTTATAAACCAGCGAAAATCTCGATGTCTTTGCTGTCTGCTGTTAATGTTACGATAGCTTTCTTTGTTTTAGCAGTTTTACCAACTACCATACCACGTCTCTTATTCTTTCCGTCTAAGTTCATTGTGTTTACGCTGGCAACTTTTGTTCCTTCGAACATTTTTTCAACTGCTTCTTTGATCATGGATTTGTTAGCTTCTGGATGAACTAAGAAAGTATATTTCTTCTCAGCCATAGCTGCCATGCTCTTCTCTGTAACTACTGGTTTGAGGATTACATCATAATATTTAATATTTGCCATTATGCATACACCTCCTCGATTGTCTTAACAGCGTCTTTTGTTACAACTACTGTATCATATTTTAAGATATCATATACGTTGATCTCGTTTGTCTGAGCAGTCTTAACTGTTGCAAGGTTGCTTGCAGATTTGATCACGTTTACATCGTTGTCGTTTAATACAACTAATGCTTTCTCAACTTTTAAGTTGTTCATAACTTCAACAAATTTCTTTGTTTTGATCTCATCAAGTTTTAACTCGTCAACAACAACAAATTTGCTCTCGTTTACTCTTGATGTTAATGCAGATTTAAGAGCTGCTCTCTTCTCTTTCTTGTTAAGTTTGAAAGAGTAATCTCTTGGTACTGGAGCGAATACTACGCCACCATGTGTCCACTGTGGAGCTCTTGTAGAACCCTGTCTTGCATGACCTGTTCCTTTCTGTCTCCATGGTTTTCTACCACCACCGCTTACTTCGGAACGAGTTTTTGCTTTCTGTGTTCCCTGGCGGTTGTTTGCCAGCTGCTGAAGTACTGCCATGTGTACTAAATGTTCGTTAACTTCTACTCCGAAGATAGCGTCGTTTAATTCCAGGCTTCCAACTTCTTTGCCTTCCATATTATAAACAGCTACGTTAGCCATCGTTAAGTTCCTCCTTTCCTATCTAAGCACTATTTACCTGCTTTAACAGTTTCTTTGATTGTTACTAAACATTTCTTAGCTCCTGGTACAGCACCTTTAACTAAGAGCAGGTTGTTCTCAGCGTCAACTCTTACAACTTCAAGATTCTGAGTTGTAACTTTTACGCTACCCATATGTCCAGGCATTCCTTTTCCTTTGAATACACGGCTTGGTGAAGAACATGCACCATTGGAACCCTGATGACGATGGAATTTGGAACCGTGAGCCATAGGACCTCTGTGCTGTCCAAATCTCTTAATAGCGCCCTGGAAACCTTTACCTTTGGAAATTGCAGTTGCATCGATCTTGTCGCCTTCTGCAAAGATATCAGCTTTGATCACATCACCCAAGTTGTACTCAGCTGCGTTCTCAAATTTGAACTCTTTTACAAATCTCTTTCCGGATACACCAGCTTTTGCAAAGTGTCCCATCTGGGCTTTGTTAACACCATGTCTGTTTCTGATTTCTTTCTTTCCGTTTGCATCTTTGTTGACAACTCTTTCTTTCTTGTCAGCAAATGCAACCTGTACTGCACTGTATCCATCGTTCTCAACAGTTTTGATCTGTGTTACTGAACATGGACCTGCTTCTAATACAGTAACCGGTACTAAAACACCGTCTGCATTGAAGATCTGAGTCATTCCGACTTTTGTTGCTAAAATCGCTTTCTTCATTCTTTTTACCTCCTGTTTTCTCTACAGCGGAACGCTTCATGCCCATCTGATGTGGGGTAGCGGAACCGTTCATCCTAGAAAGTCCATATAAGTGGAACCAAAGGGGTAAACCTTTGTATTGCTTCTATATAAAACCCTTCAGGATATTAACTAATTCATTTTGAAAAACAATTTATTTGTTTTTCATTTTGATATCAATGTAAACACCAGCTGGCATCTCTAAACGAGATAAAGCATCAACTGTTTTCTGGGTTGGTGTCATGATATCAATGAGTCTCTTATGAGTTCTCTGCTCGAACTGTTCACGGGAATCTTTGTATTTGTGAGTAGCTCTTAAAATAGTAACAACTTCTCTCTTAGTTGGAAGTGGTACCGGTCCGCTCACCTGTGATCCGTTTTTCTTTACAGTCTCGATGATCTTCTTAGCTGAAGCATCAACTAATTCATGATCATAAGCTTTCAATGTGATTCTCATTACTTGACTTGCCATAAAAAAAGTCGCCTCCTTTTCGCACTTATAAATCAGTACGACAAGCGGTGACTGTACACATTCCCGTGCGTGTCATCCACTTTCGATTTCAAAACATCTTCCCGTTGATGATTTGGCACGTTGTTTCTACCTTTTGTAGACGTTATTCGTGATACAGTGACTTGTCGCCAGTTTCTTAACTTGACATTCGCTCCACGGAAAACCTGCATTTTCATGCAGCAACCTCGCGTTTCTACGCTATCAATGTCACAACAGTTGCTATTTTACATGATGTTCCTTTATATTGCAAGTGTTTTTTTCAATTTTTTTAATTTTTTTTGCATAATCCGCTCTCACATTAATATTTCCCCTATCCGATACAGATACTGTGTGCTATAATCAGCTATGAACTATTTAGAAATGAAAGGTATCTTATTATCATGAATATTATAATTGTTGGCTGCGGCAAAGTAGGATGCACGCTTGTGGAAGCCTTAAGCAGTGAAAATCACAATATCGTTGTGATCGACTCCCGTCCCGAAAAAGTAAGTGCCCTTACGGATACAGTGGATGTTATGGGTATTGTTGGAAATGGTGTAAGCCACACAACATTAAAGCAGGCCGGTATCGAAACCGCAGACCTGCTGATCGCTGTCACAGGATCTGATGAGGAAAATCTCCTCTGCTGCGTCATTGCCAAGAAGAGTGGCCACTGTCAGACCATCGCCCGCATCCGCAACCCTATATATAATGAAGAAAAAGATTTTCTCCAGAAGGAATTCGGACTGAGCATGATCATTAATCCGGAACTTACGGCTGCAAATGAGATTTCAAAGGTTTTCCAGTTTCCTTCTGCTATCCGCGTGGATACCTTTGCAAAGGGACGTGTGGAATTACTTCACTTTAAAATAGGAAATAACTCCCCTTTATGCGGCCTGAAACTTTCCAAATTCCACGCAACCCTGCACTGCAATGATATTCTGGTCTGCACAATCGCAAGGAACAGCGAGGAAGTCATCATTCCAAACGGTGATTTTGAATTTGCGGCAAATGACATCGTCTCCATCGTTGCAAAACGCAGGGATGCCATCGACTTTTTCCGCAAGATCGGCTTAGAGAAAAACCGTGTATCCAACACGATCATCGCAGGGGGAGGTAAGATATCCTATTACCTTGCCAAGAGTCTTCTGATGTCCGGAATCAAGACGACCATTATCGAAATCAACCAGCAGCGCTGTGAGTTTTTAAGCGAGCAGCTTCCGAAAGCTACAATTCTCTGCGGCGATGCCACTGACAAGGAGCTTTTATCTGAAGAATGCATTGAAAAGGCAGCCGGTTTTGCGGCGCTGACCGATCTGGATGAAGAAAATATTCTTTTATCCCTGTATGCGAATGGAATCTCTTCCGCAAAGACAGTGACAAAGGTAAACCGCATTAACTTTACCTCCGTCATCAATAAGCTGGATCTCGGAAGCATTATTTACCCGAGAGTGATCACTGCAGAGTACATTATCAAATATGTGCGTTCCATGAATAATTCTTTAAACAGCAATGTGGAGGCGCTATACAAATTGGAAGATGGAAAAGCAGAAGTTCTGGAATTCCTGCTCAAAGAGAATTCTGCCGTCTGCAATATTCCTCTTCAGAATTTAAAGATCCGCAAAAATACTTTGATCTGCTGTATTTACCGTAATCATCAGGTCATCGTGCCAAGTGGACAGGATTGCATGATGCCCGGCGACTCTGTTATGATCGCCACCTCCGGTTACAATATATCCGATATCAAAGAGATTCTGGAGGATTAAGCTGCTATGAAGTATTCAACAATAGGCTATATTCTTGGACAGGTTTTGAAATTCGAAGGTATTTTTATGCTGCTTCCGTTTCTGACCGGAATGATCTATCACGAAAACGAAGCGTATTCTTACCTTATTATAGGGATCATCTGTTTTGTCCTCGGATGCCTGATCACGTTAAAAAAAGTAAAGCATCCGCAGATATTTAACCGCGAGGGGTTTGTTGCCGTTGCATTAAGCTGGATCGTTTTAAGTATTTTCGGTGCCATTCCGTTTGTGATCACTGGTGAGATCCCATCTTATGTGGACGCCCTGTTTGAGACGATCTCCGGTTTTACCACGACCGGCGCAAGTATTCTCTCGAACGTGGAGGCACTCACACACACAAGTCTGATGTGGCGAAGCTTTACCCACTGGGTTGGCGGCATGGGGGTTTTAGTATTCATCATGTCCTTTCTCCCTCTGATGGGTGGTTCGACGATCAACCTGATGAAAGCTGAGAGCCCCGGGCCTTCCGTCAGCAGATTAGTACCACATGTGAAGGACACTGCAAAAATTCTGTATCGTATTTATTTGGTCATTACGATCATTGAAATTGTTTTATTATGTATTTTCGGTATGCCGATGTTCGACTCCCTGACGCTGACATTTGGTACGGTTGGAACGGGTGGATTTGGTATCCACAATGACAGCATTGCAGGATATAGCCCTGTGTTGCAAAATATTATCACCGTCTTTATGATTTTAAGCGGTGTCAATTATGTCGCTTATTTTTACATTATGACAAAGCAGTTGAAAGAAATTTTTAAAGTGGAAGAAATCCGGGTATATTTTGGCATCATTCTGGGTGCGGGTACTTTTATCGCACTTAATATCCGAAGCTTGTACGGCTCACTTGGCGAGGCATTCCGTCATGCATTTTTCCAGGTGGGTTCCATTATCACAACCTGTGGATATGCGACTACAGACTTTGATCTGTGGCCGGAGACATCTAAGATGATATTGGTGCTGCTCATGTTTATCGGAGCCTGTGCAGGAAGTACCGGTGGCGGTTTTAAAATCTCGCGATTGCTGATTTTATGCAAAGCGATCCCGAAGCAGCTTTCTCTCGTGATACATCCGAGAGAGGTCAAGGTAATCCGTATGGATGGAAAACCGATCGACCACAATACACTGCGCTCTACGAATGTGTATCTGGCAATTTATTTTTTCATCCTGCTGGTTTCCACCCTTTTGATCAGTGTGGATAATTTCAACCTGACGACGAATTTTACAGCAGTTGCTTCTACTTTAAATAATATCGGTCCCGGTCTTGACGGTGTAGGTCCGACAAGGAATTTCGGTATGTATTCCGATTTTTCCAAGTTTGTGCTGATGTTTGACATGTTAGCCGGCCGTCTGGAATTGTACCCACTGCTAATTCTGTTCATGCCATCGCTGTGGCGCAGGAAATAATTATGTAAACAATTGAAGTTTAATATTATACGAACTTATAGAAAGGTAATTTAAAATATGTGGATTGCAGAAAATTGGAAAGATTATGAAGTCATTGACTGCTCCAAAGGTGAAAAGTTAGAACGCTGGGGCAAATATCTTCTGGTCCGTCCGGATCCCCAGGTGATCTGGGACACGCCAAAAACAGAAAAAGGCTGGCGTAAAATGAACGGACATTATCACAGAAGCGCCAAAGGTGGCGGAGAATGGGAATTTTTCGATCTGCCGGAGCAGTGGCAGATCCATTACGGAAGCCTGACTTTTAACTTAAAGCCTTTTAGTTTCAAGCATACAGGTCTTTTCCCGGAGCAGGCTGCCAACTGGGACTGGTTTTCAGAAAAGATCAAAAAAGCCGGCAGACCGGTCAAAGTATTAAACCTTTTTGCCTACACCGGTGGTGCAACCCTCGCTGCTGCCGCAGCCGGAGCTTCTGTCACACATGTGGACGCCTCAAAAGGTATGGTGACATGGGCAAAAGAAAACGCTGTCTCCTCCGGTCTCAAGGACGCTCCGATCCGCTGGATCGTGGACGACTGTGTAAAGTTTGTAGAACGTGAAATCCGTCGTGGAAATCACTATGATGCAATTATTATGGATCCGCCTTCCTACGGCAGGGGGCCGAAAGGGGAAATCTGGAAGATTGAGGATGCGATTTATCCACTGGTACAGTTGTGTGGACAGTTGTTATCCGATGATCCGCTGTTTTTCCTGATCAACTCCTATACAACCGGATTACAGCCGGCGGTGTTAAGCTATATGATGAACACGGTGTTAAAAAAATACCACGGAACGGTAGCAGCCGATGAGATCGGGCTTCCGGTGTCATCCAATGGACTTGTGCTTCCTTGTGGGGCAAGTGGACGGTTTGAACGATAAACCCATCCATTCTCCCAATAACAACGTTCCCAACTTATGTTCAAATTGCGTAAAATAACACAACCCACATGGAATTTCAAACAGAATATGTTCTGATTCCATGCGGGTTATTTTTATAAATTTATTTCGCAATTCCCATGTCCAGCAGTACCGCTGATGCTGCCCACCAGAGATGAAGAATGTACTGGTTCGCGCCGCCCTGTTTACCGAACATGAATACCCAGGCATCCATGCTCATAAAGGCTGGTTTGCCCAGAATGAATACGGTTGGTATCGTTATGTATGCAAGTGGAAGAAATACTACTAAGAATGCTGCCATGCAAATGATTCTTGCAGTTTTATTTCTAAGAAACATTCCTCCTTCATGCTTTCCACGGATCAGCTGCATGATGACCAGCACTGCTGTAAAAAGAATCAAATCCATGGCAATCCATTGTCTGAAAGCAAACACTCTTGCTATTTGCGACAACGACAACAATGAAAATGGGAATACCGCTTCCTCCGGCATAGGCATTGTAGCATTCTGTGGAATCATCAGATACAAAATTGCCGCCGCTAACAGGAAAATCGTTCTTCTGCTTAATGATTTGTTTGTTGCCATGGTGCCTCCTCCTTTTTTACTTTATTTTGCCAGACCATGCGTAAACGCACAACTGACTGTGCCATCACTGTAAATCAAATTAAAGCTATATTGTACAAGCCCCCTATACTGATCCGAATAACTGCCACACATTACAGGAGTCCACCATGATGGAGTGCTCACTCCTGTTGTTCCCCATGGAACACTCTGGGAATCTACTACCTGCTCATATCCCCTGTTATTTTTTGCAAGACCAACACACACAATTCTAGCCGTCGGTGTTCCAATCCCATATAAATATCCACCAGTAGAAGATGATTCTGGATTTCTGTTTTTCGTAATTGCAACATTGTTAATCAAAACATACTCATCATTTGAAGACATTGTATATCGGATAATACTCGTTGCTGTCAGATATTTTCTCGGATCTAAGTAAGTATCTGTCGCTGTTCCTCTTGCTCTCGCACCGCTTACATATTCTTCATTATATGCTTTCCCTTCTTCAGTTACCGGGATATAATAAGTTGCACTCTCTATTGTATCTTCATATTGTACACCACTTCGTGCTGTTTTGCAAGCAATTTCAGACTCGATCACAACCGGAACTGTAATCAATTCGTCTCCGATATAAATATCTGCAAATTCAACCTGTTCGCTTGGAACTTGATTACTTGAATCCTGTGCAAACGCAGTATTTGGAATTACAGTTGCGAACATTAATAACGCTAAATCCATTTTAATTTTGTTTTTCATACATATTCTCCTTCTCAATTAAGTATGTTTACTAATAGCACTATCTCATCAACCAGTTATAAAACATTGATAAACCTGAATTATATATATTTTTGAAAACAGTAAATTCCTGTGAAATGTCTGGTTCAACTGGATTTTCATATGTAGTAAAAAACGTAGGACCTGTTGCTGTTCCTCTTATTGAAACCATATACATTTATCAATACCAATTCCTGCCTGCGTTGTCTCTACAAGCTGTTCACTGACCGGTATTTCTATCCTCCACGACACCTACATTGTAAGTTTTATTAAGCCATACCTGTACCTCCAACATCATTTCATCCATTTGCTTTTTTCTCCTCCACCATACTATTTAGTAGACCTTTTCGAAACTAATTTGCAACTATTTCTCTTTTTTAATTTTTCTGGTACTTCCGGTTGATATTCATACCATGCAGAAGCTTCATCAACACTTTTTTCTGCCATTCGATATACAATATCAGCCATCATTTTTGCAACTTTCAATTTAATCACCTTTTTCCCTCCTTCCAATTATCATTAGTAGTGCTACTTGTATTAAAGTTCCCAAAACGGCAAATGATACCACAGGAAACTCAATTTTGAATATATAAATAATCACTCCGAATAATAATGTATATACTATCGCCTTTAATCTGTTTTTTCTATGCATTGATTCTGATAGTATTTTATTTTTATGTTGAACCGGTGCATAAAGAATAATAATCGCTAAACATACAAAATATATTTCAACCATATATTTATTTATCACCTTGTAAAAATGAACTATTTCAATAAGAAATACTATATAAGTAATAAATGTGGCTATATGACATCCTCGCTTTGTTTTTGCATGGTATCCACCGCAGAACCTTCTTAACCAACAAAACGAGAACAAAAAAATACCTGTTTCTACGCCTCTCCCAATCGCAACTCCAAATAATATAAGAAAGACTGTTAACATTACATTTTCACTCAATATTTCCAAACCATATTCATAAATCTCTTGATCTGTTTCATCAATAACTTTACTTTCAATAAAAAAATGGACTATCCTAGCAGTAATCTTTCTCATCTCCTCTTTACTACTAAAATAGCCACATTTTATTTATTTCACAATATATTTGGCGTACTTTTCCCATTTTAGGCATACTTTATACGCACGCACATATATTTACCATTATAATTTCCATAAACAATTTTATACAGATAACCGTCAAGTTTCAAACGAAACATAAATAAGAATTGCCTCAATACACCAGCTAATTCCTAAAATAATACGATGGTTCATAATATAGTAACCAACCAAAAACGGCATAGGCGGAAACACTACATACAAGGTAAATCCGCATGACCAATATATTAATGCAATTAAAAATGCAATTGTAAATATTTTTATCAATGCTTTATATATCCTATTATTTATTTGCAGTTTTACGCCATGTTCCTTTAAATAAGGATTTGCAAGCCTTAACAATATGTAACATAAAATTCCCCACCATAATGGTGCCAGCAAAAATAATTTTACCGAAAATAATTTCACAGAACCACTCAGTCCTACTATGCTCGATATCCAGGTATCATCCATGCATGTTTCCCTATTAGGTGCCAATAAGCAGTAAATGCTTACTATAAAAAATAAAATTATTTCCAGATGTACTTTTTTGCCCTTTTTCGAATTCATTATTGCACCTCATGAAACTGTTCCAAATAACCTACCGTACCGTCTGCATATTCGTATTTAACAACATACTTTACCCCCACTTTTGTGCCGCTGTCAACTGGCGCTATTGGCACCCATTCTGAAGGTATTGTATATAATGTATCATATTTAATTTCTCCGTATTCTTTTTGCTGGTTTTGCAATACTTCAGGTTTTCCCGGATCACCAATGGTTCCAACTTGAAGTGCCTTTGCAGTCGCATTATAAAAATTTCTAAATGGTGCTTGCGTGTAAATTTCTCGTTCCAGCTTAAATGATATTAAATCATAAAGCCGCAAATAGCCTTGATAATAAGAAACATTGTAATTTAATGTTGAATGGTAAGCTATATATCCCGGAAGTCCAAAATAGATAGATCTAGCTTGACGCATTGCCGAACAATTCCCTGTTCGTTTAATTTCCTTTACATATTCTTCATTTTTTTCCATAGTTTCTTCTGTCATATCTGGAATGAACACATAAACCTCTGATGTAAAAACACTATTTCTTAATTTAGACATAGTAGTTTGGGTAAGTACAGGAATTTCTATAATTTGTCCTTGGTATTCCATTGTTGTTAAACTATACATTTGCGTTGTATTATTTTCAACGGTTGCCCCATATGTAGCAGAAGATGACATAAATAAAATGCATATAGCTATTATAAAAATTGTTAATTTTTTTAGTTTATCTTTCATTTTTTCTCCTATCTCAATTTTTACTTAGTAAACATTTAATGATTGATAGCTTTTTGTTAAACAAATATGTTAAAACTTCATTGGCATCACCTCATCTCCTCTTTACTACTAAAATAGCCGCATTTTATTTATTTCACAATATATCTGGCGTACTTTTCCCATTTTAGGCATACTTTATACACATACACAAATATGCACTACAAACATATGATTTTCTTCAAATATCTCTATCTCACCTTTCTTATTTTTTACAAACTCTTTAACACCTCTTAAACCTATTCCGTGCAACTGTTTATTTTTCTTAGATGTTTCTAATAATGTATTATTTTGCAGAACCGATTCTGCGATATAGTTACTTACTACCAAATGAATCATATTCTGTTCCACTCCCATATTCAAACAGATATATCTATTTTCTTCTTTTTCCTGTTCCTCCGCCTCAATCGCATTGTCCAGTAAATTCGATAACACAACTCCATATTCTATAGAATCCATATCTTTGTCTGCATTTACCTGCACCTCTATTTTAATATTTTTAATGGAACATTGTTCCATCTTCTCACAAATTACAGCATTCAGTATTGTATTTTCTGTATAAACACAATGATTTGTATTTAACCTTTTCCCCAGTATTTTATCAATGTCAGCTTCTATAACCTCATATTTTCCCTCCTGAAGCAACTGACGATATGTAACCAAATATCTTTTCAGATCATGACGCAATAATTGAACTTCCCGATAGTTTTTTTCCTCTTCCCTGATTCTTTTCTCCTGCTGCGTTATCTGCATATACAGCAATGCATTTTCCATTTCATAGTGATTTTGCTGATTTATATGAAATATCATTTTTAAAACTATAATATTGGCAATAAACATCAACATGTCTAAAATCAAAAATGTTTTCTGCCATATAAGCGAAAAGTCCACATTTCGTGACATAGCTATTGATAATAAAACCACTATAAGGAAAATAATATAATAAATTATTATAATAATATATTCTTCTTTTTTCAGTTTTATTTTATCATGAAAAAAACGCGTTAAAATATAGGCTGTTACCAAATATAATGTATTCGTAAGTACAATTCCTAATACCCTTGCCAGACTCTCCGATCCCTGAATACTAATCTCATTGATAGATTCCCCTGACAAGAAAAAGGTTATTCTCCCTCTCAGCATACTTACCAGAATCATAAAAACATTGCAGGCAATGATAACTAACATCTTTTGTTCTGTCCTTCCCTCAAGCATGATACACGACATCAATAGCATCACACCCATGCCAAGCAGCGACTGCCATATATTCGGCAACAACACAAAATGCGCGATGCAGAAATTTAACAAAATCCATCCCACTATATATACTTTTTTTACAGACTGTTTTCTTGGAAATAATTCTGAAAGAATCCATATCTGTGCAATTGTTCCCGCTGCGCTTGCATATATCTCTGCAGCCATACTTACAACTTCCATTTATTTTTCTCCCGGACATATTCCATATATGCGTGCCGCACTTTATCGTGTCTATTGCTTCCGATGTTTATTTCCATGCCATTACATAAAATTATTTTCTTGGTCTTTAAGATTTTAATGTATTTACAATTAATAATGAATCCAATATTAACACGTACAAAACCATATTTTTCCAGCATTGTTTCATAATCAGAAATCCTGCCTCTTAATTCGAAATTTTCGTTTTCACAACAAATCTTCAAGTAATGCTGTCTGCTCTCTAAAAATATAATATCATCAACTGCTATACAACATTTCCCCTCTCTTGTTGTAATCTCTAATATTCTGCTTTCCTTTTCTTTTTTGTCCAGAAATGCCGAAATGGCTTCCTGTAATTCCTGATTCATTTTTTCTTTTCTTATAAATCGAAGTGGTTTATAACGGAAAGACTCAAAAACCATTTCTTCATGATTACTGACAAAAATAATTTCGGAATGTAGATTCTTTGCTAATATTTTATCTGCAATCTCCATTCCATTTATTTCAGGCATATCAATATCCAAAAAATACAACTGAGTTTCTGCCCCGATATTATCTAACAGCTTTCTGCTGTCACTATATTTTTCTATAAGACATACTATCTTTCTCTGAACAAAGTCCTGTTCTATTTTTTCACTTAATAAATCTATAAACGTCTCATCATCATCACAAATTACAATTTTATATCTTTTATCTTCGTCAAACATTCCCTAATTTCCTAATCCCGTCATAATTATAAATCATACTAACATCCTCTAATAACCTTGTCCATGATATTTCACGTAAAAAGGCATATGTTATTTTCAGAATTTATCTCAAAACAACATATACCTTTTATCTCAAAAATTTCTGTCTTTCCCTATCACAACATCTTCTTTTTCCGCAAAAACAACATCGTAATAACACAGATCAGCAATGTGATAATACAAATGATCAGAAATCCATGCGGTGTATTTGCAAACGGCATCCAGTTCTCGTTCACGTTCATTCCGTAGATACCGGAAATGACCGTTGGGATTGCCATTACAATTGTAATAGATGTCAGATATTTCATAACGTTATTCAGGCGGTTATCCAACAAAGAGGACATCAGCTCTCTTGTTCCGTTGATGATATCTCGGTAGATGGTTGTCATTTCGATCGCCTGACGGTTTTCCACTATCACATCATCCAAAAGTTCCTTATCTTCCGGGTACTGCTCCAGCCGTTTATAGCGCGTCAGCCGGTCAAGCACTACCCCATTTGCCCGGAGCGATGTTGCAAAGTAGACCAACGTGGATTCCAGTTCATGCAGATTGATCAGATCGGAGTCGTCTGTATCGCTTCCAACACGTTCTTCTATCTCAGTACGTCTTTTATCGATGATCCGGAGATTTGCCTGATAAATTGCTGCCGTCCGGTAAAGGATCTGATACACAAAACGAAGCTTCTTCTTTGTGCTGAATTCTTTCACCCGGCTCCGCACAAAGTTCTGCAATACCGGTGTATCCTCCGTGCAAATTGTGACAATGATATCCTGTGTCAGGATGATACCCAGAGGAATAGTGGTATAAGTTCTCTGGTCATGACGTATCTCAATCGTTGGAATATCCACAAGTATGAGCGTATATCCATCCTGCAGTTCGATACGGGAACTTTCCTCCACATCGAGTGCTGCCTTCACATCATCAATATCTACCATTAATTTCTCAGCGATCTCCTCACACTCATCGTGTGTCGGGTTGATCATCTGCACCCATACACCATCACTTAATTTTTCTTCTTCATGTATGACCTGATCGTCCGTCCTATAATAAGTCATCATAATTGTCACCTGTTCCTGCATTTCGTCGCATTTTCTCTAATAAATATCATAACATAGTTTTTTTGATGTTACTACGATATTTTTGTAAAATGCCTTTTCATTTTTTGCGGTCAGGAAGCTGTACCAGAATGATCGCAGCAAACATTAATACACAGCCGATCAGTTCCCTGAGAGAAAGCGTCTGATGCAGGATAAGGAATCCTGCAATTACTGAAACCACTGATTCCAGGCTCAAAATTAACGATGCAACCGTCGGATTCATTCCTTTCTGCCCGATGATCTGCAGGGTATATGCAATGCCACAGGACATGACACCTGCGTATAGGATCGGCATCCATGCAGCAAGAATACTCGTCAGCTGTGGTTTTTCCGTGAGAACCATCCCTACACCGGACAGGATTCCACAGGTGAAAAATTGGATACAGGATAATTTCACTCCATCCGCTTTTGGGGAAAAATAATCAATGACTAAAATGTGTAAGGAAAATGCCAGTGCGCAAAGCATCAACAGAAAATCGCCTTTCTGAACAGAAAATCCACTCTCTGTCATGCATAAAAGATATAATCCGGCTACCGCGATCCCAACGCCACACCAGACTTTACCACTCACTTTTTTTCCAAAAAAAATCCCAAGTACCGGAACAACCACAATGTACATTGCTGTGATAAATCCTGCTTTTCCGACAGATGTATACATGATCCCAAACTGCTGCAGATTACTTGCAATACAGAGAAGCACACCGCAGGCAATACCGCCAATGAAAAGTGTCTTCCGCTCTTTGCCATCCATTTTTTTTGCAGCTTCCGTGTTGCCTTTTCCATTTATCTTTCCCAAAAGGGCAATGCATGGAAGCAGTACCACACCTCCAATGATGCTTCGCATCACATTAAACGTAAACGGACCAACATAATCCATGCCGACACTCTGTGCAACAAATGCCACGCCCCAGATGGTCGCAGTTAAAAGTAATAATAATGATTGACGTAAGACAAATTTATTCATAATCCTCCTTGTTTGCGGAGCAAATGCGACTGTCCTTACAGGAGCAGAGGATTTTGTCTCCCTGCTTTCTATAACAGAATAGGGCGGCTTATAAAGCCACCCTGCTTAATCTTCAAAACTAAGTTACCATTTTCGGGCAATTTGTGCAAGCATTTCCACAGATTTGTTATGAAAAAAACTGATACCCAGTTTATAAATATCATAGAACTGCTTAAGAGATTCTTCACTTTCCAGTCAAATTTCTGTCACAAATTTCCTTTAATATAAAATCATCAAAAGGAGCTGCCGGTTTCAAAGCAGTTTGGGGTTGGAACAGTTCCGTCTAAATACAATTCCTGTGGACATTATTTTTTCCAATGTCTACAGGGTTAAAATATATATGGGCAGCATTTCGTAAAGTTCGAAATGCTGCCCTCCTTTTTAATGTCCGTCGCCGGATTTAAATCCGGTATCTGACACGATTTTTTCACTGTTCTGTTTCACGGTATCGGAAGCGGTGTAAGCACTGTCCTCATACAAAAAGATATGCAGTTCTTTTACATTGTCGCTCAGATCACACGGTATCACGACATCACCTGTTTTTTTGCTCAAAACCCTAGTTGTCTTGGTAAATGGAAATCCTGTGGTGTCTCCAATGGAATATTGGAAAACCTGTGACGCAAGCGCTAACAGTTCTGCATTTGAAAAACTGGTCTGGATATCACCACATACCTCATTGATGAGCTTATTTACGGTTGTAAGATCGGACTGCTGTGCTTTTTTCACCATCGCGGTCAAAACCGTACGCTGACGCTCTGTTCTGCGGTAATCATCACCGCCTCCATATCGGATTCTCGCATATGCACATGCCTGCACACCATTTAAAGTATATGTGCCTCCCTGCGTAAGATTCTCGGCCTTATTTCCGGTCAATTCGTTTAACTCCCGGATATATCCGGTCATGAGAGACGCCTCATCATCTGTGATCTCCATGTCCACACCGCCAAGTAAATCGACGCATTCGATGATCGAGTTGAAGTCGACTGTCACATAATCTGTGATGTTTAAATCAAGGTTTACATTTAGCATGGATATCGCCTGCTCCGGTCCACCCTTAGCGTAGGCGGCATTGCATTTCTGGAAAATTCCATCTCCGGTATCCAAATAAGTGTCGCGGTAGACAGAAACCAATTTTACCTCTTTTGTATCATTATTAATATTGGCAAGCATAATGACATCGCTCCGCCCCTGCGACAAATTTCCATTGGAGCGATTGTCCAGACCAAACATCGCAATGGTCTGGTAACCCTTCATAATTTTCCGGGATTCCTGCGAAATATCCTCATTGACCTCAATCTTGTCCATATCCAGCTTTGTTTTCTCAATTTTGCTTAATTTTGACACAAAAAAAAGAACCACCGCAAGAATAAGCAGCAACACGATCTCCATGATAAAAATCGTGTTGCGCCGCCTTCTTGCTGCCGCTCTTTTCTGATATCTTCTGCTGTTTTTTCTGTGATTCTGTTCCCTTATCGGATTTACGTTTTCTCTCTGACTCATTTTTCATCCCCGGCTTTCTTTTTGTAATCATTCAGTACTTTAAATTTATGTTACAAAAAGAGAGCCAGTGATTCAATCAAGCTTTTCTTAATCATTCTTAATATCTGTCGTATAATTTCTTATGAAACTTTTAAGGACTGCACCTTTTAAACCGCTGAATAACCGCTGATTCTCATGAAATAGCAAAGCAGATATAAGAGCAGTAAATGCGCCGGATAGAAAACATAGAAGAAATATTTCATTTTCCAGCCGTGGGTTCCGTTTTCTCCCGTATCCACAGGGTTAAAATATATGGGCAGCATTTCGGAAGTGGAAATGCTGCCCTCCTTTTTACTCTCAATTCATCCACAAAATTACACCTATTGCCTGTACCAAACCATTTCCTGCAGATTACACCAGAAATAATCATCTGTACAGCCTGCTACATAGCATGTAAACATATCTCCAGCCTTGCTATCATCATAATAAAAGCTGAGTCTTGGGCATAACCCCTGTTGGGAGCGGTCTGTCAGTTCCCATACATATGGTTCCTGATTACAAAATCCTATATTTCCAGATTCTAATGTATAAATATAAGCACCGTCTTCCTGAATACGGAACGCCATACCCCAGCTCGGACAATACCATGTACCAATGAAATTCTTTTCCATTGTCTCAGCATAATCATCAAACACATCAAAGCCTTCCACAGAAGATGCATCTGCTGTGATCTGGAAAGACGCATACTCACTGTCTGTGATCGGTCCAGATTTCACTATATTGCTCTGATCCGGTTTAAGTTCCGTATCTTCTATTATTTCTGATGCCGTCTCTGTGTTTTCAGTTTCCTGATTTTTTATGTCAGCTTCTGTGGAAATCTCTGTGCCATTATGATATATTTCATCCTGGCTTTCCTGCTGCTTCCCCGTCTTCATTGCTTCCCATTGTGTATGTATATCACTTCCTGCACCCACAAAAATCACAAGACTCAATCCTACAATGAAGCACCACATCAGCACGAGGATAAAAATAGTTAAAAATCTTATTCCCTTCTTTTTTCCTAGTCCCTTCCCATTATTTTGGGAACGTCTCAGAAGATAAACAATCCTTACACTAACTAAAATCCACAAGCCCACTAAAAGCAGCGTTGCCCCAATAAGCATAAAATTATAATAACTATCTGAACTTCCCACAACAAATGTCCAGATTCCATAACCGACGGCAGTTGCAGCCATCAATATTCCAAACCAAAGATTCAGATATGGCTCTGTTTTTGTGTCCTGTTCTGCCATAATCTCCCACGTTTTTACAGTGTCCATCAGCCTGGTCTGATCCCCGCTTCTGAAAATCTCCTGTAATTCATCATCCGACAGCTTAACGGTCTTAGAAGGCACCGCAGCGCAATGCTCCAGTTCGATCTGCCAGCTATCCTCCCTCGCACGAAATGATGCTGCTGCAAGCAGAAAATAATAGGTCTTCAATACATTTTTCCCCAGACTTTCTACCGCAATCTGGGAAAGTGCCTGTTTTGCAGCCAACGGTTTTTCCATCAGGATGTCCTGCTTGGCCATTGTCAGCAGGGTTATATTCTTTAAGAAAAATTTTTTATTATGATTTTCTCGATAGATGACCAGATTATAATCGTGCTTTTCCTGCAGCGTAAAATCCTTCATCCGCTTTGCGACAATTCCATTATGGAAAATGCGAAACCCCATCATAGAAAACATGCATATAACATAAAGAAGAATGTAGCTTGAAAGCTTTATTTCTATCTGTGGAAACAGTATTTTATCCACCATACCAAGAGCAAATAATAACAGCAAAATCAGATATCTGAGCGCACACTCTCTCTTTGCTCTCCGTATACATTTTCTTGCCATTTCAATTCCGCGGTTGTCGTACAATTCCACTGATTCATTTGTGTCATATATATTCACGATTCCTGCCCCTTTTGTATTATGTCAAGCTTGTATTTCATTTTCTATCAAAAGCTAAACCGCTGAATATCCGCTGATTCCCATGAAATAGCAAAGCAGATATAAAATCAATAAGTGTGCCGGATAGAAAATATAGAAGAAATATTTCATCTTCCAGCCGCGGGTTCCGTTATAAAATGCGATCGGGATAAAACCGAGCAGCGCCGGTGTCTCCCAGATGAATGATGCACATCCTGCGATGATCTGCCACATTTTTTTCTTGCGGAAAATGTATAAGACCATGATACAGAATACACCTTTTTCGGCATAATCGGTCTTTAAAAAATACGCCAGTGCCATTCCTGCTGCCACGATCAAGATATACAAGATCACCTTCAACGCCTGATTCCACTCTTCTTTTTCTTCCACTGCACGGTAAGCGATCATCGTCAGCAAACCAATGAATAGTGTAAAAAAGACATTCTGATAATTGAATTCGAGTATTTTGCTGCTGAATGCCAGATCAAACGGTATCTCTGAGAGCAACGCAAACAGTCCAAGCCGCATCGCATATTTTTTCACATCATGCGTATGTAGAAATCCCTCCACCAACAAAAAGCAAAAGATTGGGAACGCCACACGTCCGATCATTCGCATGACCGTGTACATCCAATACAATGCTCCATTTGCAGAGAGCCATTGCATGATCGCATCTGTATTGGTCTGATCGAGTTCTCCCAGCCCGTTTACCATTAAAAGTCTTGCCAGCACAGCAGCGCCGATATGGTCGATCAGCATGGTGACGATGGCGATCATTTTTAAGGTACTTCCGCTAATTCCTTTTTTCTTCTCCATAATCTTCCTTTTTCTAGCCAACAAACTCGGCAACACATCTTCTGTATGCCGCTACCGGATCAGCTGCCTGTGTGATCGGTCTGCCGACTACGATATAATCAGAGCCAAGCTCTTTTGCTTTTGCAGGTGTTGTCACACGCTTCTGATCTCC
>ERZ772878.82-NODE-82-length-128395-cov-13.003_pt1 | contig 128395 bp, 96 predicted proteins | sample MGYA00580578_ERZ772878 | MGnify/ENA primary metagenome ERZ772878 (study PRJEB29015, sample SAMEA2737686) | human gut metagenome | biome: human gut; feature: human-associated habitat; material: faeces | place: China | collected 2012 ...
AAAAGTACACTTAATTGCAACTCCGCTTTAATGCTCATTGCTTCCTATCAGATTCAAATCTCTTTGCTCTATAACGAAAAGTTGACAATGGGATACTGCACTCTCGCGCCGCTGCTGCACCTGTGATTTCACCTTTTTTCCAGCGCCGATACACCTCTTCAAAGTTATCCGGTAACGGTTTAGGGGTTCGCCCAAAGCGAACCCCTCTTGCTTTTGCCGCCGCAATGCCCTCTGCCTGCCGCTGGCGGATATTCGTGCGCTCATTCTCCGCAACAAATGATAGTACCTGCAGCACAATATCGCTGAGGAAGGTTCCCATCAGATCCTTTCCTCTGCGCGTGTCAAGCAACGGCATATCAAGCACCACAACATCGACATTCTTCTCCTTTGTCAACGCTCGCCACTGCTCCTGAATTTCAACATAATTGCGTCCTAATCGGTCAATACTTTTGATGTACAGAAGATCATCCTTTTTCAATCTCCGCATCAGTCTTTTGTACTGTGGCCGTTCAAAATCTTTACCAGATTGCTTGTCTACGTAGATATTTCTCTCCGGCACAGCTACATCCCGCAGTGCAATCATCTGCCTGTCCTCATTCTGTTCTCTTGTTGAAACTCGGACATATCCGTAAATCTCTGCGATTATCAACACTCCCTTTTCTTCCAGATGATGTCGTAGCCGAGAATATCAGCAATCTCGACAGCTTCAGTATAACTGAAAGTGCCTCGCCGCAGTTTGCCGGACAGATTCTGCATACAACTGCTCCACCCATACTTTTCAGAGAGTTGCACAGCCATACCCGTCAATGTCATCCCATTTGCCACAATATATCCCTTTACCTCACGCCCGTAGTTTCTTGCATTTGCCCTTTTCATGTTATCCTCCTATAGCAGTTATCCGACACCCAATGTTTCTCTTTACACTGAGTGCTGGATTTTTTACCATTATCAATACACCGGCACCCCAAACCCATAAATCCGCGTATCGCCCACCGGATAGCTATTCTCCCGACAGGCATCGCCAGAGTTACCTTCTACGGTATACACTGTGCCGCCTTCTGTTTTCTCGACAATACCAACATGATCCGGTACGCCATCGCCGCCCCAGTCAAAGAAGATAATGTCGCCGGCACACGGTTCATAATCACGCTCCTGCCACTGACTGCGCGCCTTGAACCAGTCCGAACCATCGCTGCACAGAGAAAAACTCGGAATCACTCCCGCGTCAAGATAGCCGCACTCATTCGCGCACCAACTGACAAAGCAAGCGCACCACTCTACACGCGATGTAAAACCATACCAGCTCCAATAAGGCTGACCGCCCACATTGCCAAGCTGCGACAGAGCTATTGTCACGATTTCGCCATCTCCTGTTCCGATACCGTAAAGTACGGAACTCCAAAGCGACCGATACTTCTCGTCCAGCAATTCTGCCAGCTGCTTTTTCTGAGCAGCATTAAAATGATACTGGTTTGCCATTTCGTCAGTGGTCTTGTGGGAAATCGTAATGTAGAGGGTAACAACGGTCATCTTGTCTTCACCACTCCCCTCTGTGTGGCGTTCCACGCGATAGGAAATGCTGTTCATATCCCAAAAAACCTTACGCAGCAATTCTAACTTCATATCATTCATTGAGGCCACCTCCTGACCATCACTCTGGTCGAAGGTGGTCTTTACTGCATAAATCGACAAGATTTCCGGCCATGTGGCCCTCGAACCGAACAGAACTAATTCATCATAGGGATGATCCGTTTTGATTTCTTCTATCTTCTCGTTATACTCCTGATTGATTTCTCGTGCAGCGTCCCGCATGGTCATGCCTGTGCCGCTGTCCTCGCCTGAGAAGAAGATGCCAAAGCAAGAGCCTGCCATCATGCCAATCAAGCATACAACAACAATCACCATGCCGGTCACTCCACTACCGGCAGTCAGAGCCGCAACCATCGACCGCATACTTGCAATAATTGCCCGCAGCACCTCTTTCGTGGCCTCTGCCGCTCGTTTAGACATGGCCGCTGTCTGCTTTGTCGCTGCTCGATATGTCTGGAACGAAATTTCAGCAGATTTTACCGCAGCCTCCGCCGAACGATGCTGAACCGCAGTCGCATACTGTGCTGTTTGCCTAGCTGACTGCACCCGTCGTGCAGCAGTCTTGATTCTCAACTGGTTTGTTTTAGGCGAGATTACTTCTTTTGCAGTAACTCTGCCATTGGACAATGCTGCTCTTCTCGACTTTATGGCTGTATTTCCATGATTACCGCTATGGCACGAGCCATGCACCACACAATCATGGAAACTCGTTTCAGCAGGTATAATAGTCCGATCTGAACCTACAATCGCAGACTGTCGCTCTTTGATTTGAGCAGCTTTCAACTGCTTGACAGCTTTGCTCTTTGCCAATGTACGTCCCTGTTCCACCGGGTCATTGGACACTCTGATCACAGTCTGCTGTCGGCTATTTATTCTCAGAGCATCTTTTCCAGCAGTTTTCCGGTTTGCTTTCATTTGCTGTGTGCGAATTGCTGCCTGCCGTTGCGATTGTTTCTGAGGTGTGATGTTATTTTCATCCCATGGCTGATTGGGCATCGCCGGATCCTGCATCGGTTCCGTATATCGTTCTCTACGCTGCTTAATTGCCGCTGTTCCTTTTTTCACTGCCAGTTTTGCACCAGCCGCAACAGCACGAGCAGTATCTTCAGCCGCATTTTCCGCTACCCGCTGCACCTTGTCACCAGCATAGGCATTGGGATTTTCCGAACGGTCATCTGTCAAATTTGTAACTTCTTCTTTTGAGCGGATATACGCTTCCTTCATGCGTTCTCCCGCCACCGCAGCTTTGTCCAGTGTCTTAATGCCCTGCACCTTTTCTCTTGTCTTAATCTTTGGCATTTTTCCTCTCACCTCCATGCGCAAAAACGGGCAGGATTACTCCTGCCCGTGTGCAAACTGACCCTCACCCGGTCGGGTGGTCATCAGCTCATACAGTTTCGTATTCTGCGGAAAACGGTTGATGAACGGCACCAGTGCGCTGCCGTATTTAATCAGACCGCAGCCTGCGTCTGCGTTGGTAATATAACTCATCTGCTCATTCGATATATTCAACAGATGCGCCAGCTTTTCTCTGTCAGATGCAGCCTGATTGAGCATGACAATAAACTCCGAGTTGGAAAGCATGGTGCTTGCCTGAACAGAATCCAACAGGTACTCCACATTCTGCGTAATAGCGGTCGGATACGCATTTCTCTTACGGAACTGCCTCCAAGCCGAATTGAAAAATGCCGCGCTGAACTCGTTTTCAAACATGACATGGAACTCATCAATAAATACATGGGTACGCTTGCCGCGTTTCCAGTTGAGCGTTACACGGTTCAGCATGGTATCCGTAATAACCAGATGGCCAATCGGCTTCAACTGCTCACCCAGTCCGTGAATGTCAAACACAACCACACGCTTGTCCAGATTGACTGTGCTTTTATGCCCGAAAATATCCAGAGAGCCTGTGGTAAACAGCTCCAACGCCAGCGCAATATCCTTTGCCTTTTCCTCCGGCTGATCGAGCAGCATTTCACGCAGCGTTGACAACGTGGGCACTGTGCCGGACTGCTCCGCTTCCTGATACACCGCCGCAACGCATCGGTCGATGATGGACTTCTGCTGCGGACCGACACCGTTCGGGTCAATGCGCTCTACCAGCGACATGATAAACTGCGATTTCACTACAATCGGGTTGTTTTCGCCGTAGCCATCAACCATGTACATAGCATTCAGTCTGTCCTTACCGCCAGCCGAAACGCGAATCACAGACGAAATATCGCCCATCGCCTCTGCAAGCGGTGCGTACTCCCCTTCCGGATCGCAAATCAGAATATCATCATCGGTATTCAGGATCAGAAATGTAATCAGTTCCTTGGCATTGAATGATTTACCGCTGCCCGGTACGCCCAGCAGAAATGCTGACTGGTTCAGCAGGTTCGCTTTATTGCACATAATAAGGTTGTGCGAAATCGCATTCTCGCCAAAGAAAATGCCGCCTTTATCCTGAATTTCCTGTACCTTGAACGGCATAAACACAGCAAGGCTTTCCGTCGTCAGCGTTCGAAAAACGTCAATCTTGCGCGCACCAATCGGCAGCACTGTATTCAGGCCATCAAGCTGCTGGTACTTCAGCACAGCCATCTGACACATGTGCTTTCGAGCAATCGCCTGTACGGTTTCCGTATCCGCGTCCAGCTGTTCCTTGGTGTCCGCCGTAATTACCATCGTTAGCACTGCGAACATCATGCGCTGATCGCGGGTGGTCAGGTCATCAAGGAATTCCTTACTCTCTTTGCGCTGAAGTTCCATATCATACGGAACAACAGCAGAGAAGTTGTTGTTCGCATTCTGGCGACGCTGCCAGTTCGTAATATTGGTTTCCACACCTAACAAGCGGCTCTCCACCTCATGTACTGCCTCATCGGTTGGAATTGGCAGAATATCAATGGAAAGCATCATATTACGGTTCAGGTCAGTCAGTTCCGTGACCATGCTGTCCTTGATGTAGCTGGCATAGTCTTTCAGAAACAACACCCGGCAATACTGATCGCCCAGAATCAGATGATCCTTGTTCTTTTCAATTGCATCAGGGCAGATAAAGTCCCGAATATCATGTCCCTTTCTCGCCATGCTCTTAATGTCGAAGTCAAACGTTGTTTCCTCACCAGCACGGTAAAAATCATGCAGCATACGCAGTCGCTCCGCCGCCGACAGTTCCACACACTTTGAACCAAGTGCCGCAAAATGTGCCGACAGGTCGGCACCAATGCGGGAGAAGTACGTTCTTGCCTCCTCCACATCTTTTCTTGCTACCGAAACCGTCAGGTACTTCTCCTGCATGATTCCGTTTGCGCCCGTAGCTTTGTCCAGCAGCATTTGGTTATATTCCTTGCGGTACTGGTCCAGTCCGTCCTCCTTCATCGGCATCAGAATGGACTTCTCAAAGCTGGCACGGTTCTGACGATGGTTATAAATCGTCAGTTTGGTGGTCGCGCCGCTGTCCAGACTGTTCAGCAGTTCCGAATAGGTCAGGAACATACTCTCCTTATCCTCACGTGAGGCCACCAAATAGTTAATATCCGTAAACCGATACATCTTAGTGAACTTGCTGCCCACCTGAAAAATACCATCCGGCCAGATGCGCCTGATAGGGATGACAGCCTGCACCTTGCGAGGTACCTTGTAGCGTTCCTTATCCTGCTTCATGATGGTACGAATACTCTTAATCATGGTTCTTCATTCCCTCTTTCTCTTTCTTCTCCAGCTCAGGCTTTAACGCTTCATAATAGATGTTGTTCGGCCGAAAGCGAAGAACCTTCGGTTCCAGTACTTCTGACCGCAGCCATGCCCATACAAACTGCTCGGCAGTCATACCGTGATATGTCACAAATCCCATAGCAGCAAACGGGGCAGCGCCCAGAATACACATCCACGAAACCGTTTCTGTGCCGACATACGGTTTGAGGACAAAGTACAGCAGAATCGCTACACCAGCTGCAAGTACTGTGAACACACACTGCCGCATAGACAGTCCGAAGAACATGGATTCGGTATAGTTCCGAATCTCTCGATTGATTTTAACTTCCAATGCCTTTCCCTCCTTACAGTCCCATCATCTCGTGCACAATTCTGTCTGCCATTTTTATCGAGCCAACCAGAATCAGCATATTGAAAATCAGTTCGCCAATATAGCTCCACACCATGGATGCTGCTGCCGCATCCACATCAACCACCGGCGGCGATGCCGCAAATACGCTGAATATAATGCAGGCAAGGACGATAATCGCTCCCTCCAGGCAAACCGCAGCATAACCTTTTAAGAAACTCTTACCGATGTTCTGGCTTGGTTCTCCTGCAAAGCTGGACAGCGGAATCGGCGCAATTGCCGTGTACATGAACATCTTAAAAAACCGCCCATAAACACTTAGAATCATCACAAAAGACAGCACCCAAATGAACAGTCCGCCGATCAGCGTGACGGCCCACAAAGGAATACTCTCAAAAAAGCCGCATTCTTCTACGGCTGTAATAATCTCCTGCGGCAATACCGTCTGCTGCGCTCCTCCAAAGCCTGCGGCATTCATAATCGAAGAAATAACACCCTGCACAATATTGAGCAGAGCCAGCATCAATTCCATGCCGTAGGAAATCAGTCCTTTGGCAAGGGCGAACCGCACAAACAGCTTTACTGCGTGTTCCGGCTTCTTGATTTCCGCAAAGCTCCCGCAGGTTTTCATCACGCCAACCACAAAGAACACCACCAGCAGCGCATATCCAATCGCCTGGAGTGCGCCATGAATGCTGACGATCACGCTCCAAATCGCGCCGCCCTTAAAGTTTTCCGGGGACTGCGTAATGAGCAGCCAAATCTCTGACAGCTTATCATTCCATGTTTCCAGCGCATTGGTCAGGTTTTGTACGACCCAGTTATCCGACACTTCAAGCACCTCCTTCCGGGGCAGGCATCATGCCTGCCCCAAACTGTTGGATAACGTATCTTAGCCGCCGGTAATCAGCGTCAGGATTTCCTTGGCAAAGGTGATGACAATGCCGCCTGCCAGCGTCAGAAAGCCGTTAGAACGCTGAGAGGGGTCATGGGACTGAAGCGACAGACCTACCTGCACGATACCCCAGCCAAGCAGGATCAGGCCAACGGCGCGAATCAGGCCGAAAATGAAATCGCTCAGATTGTTGATCACTGCCAGCGGATCGTCTACCGCAAATGCCGGGACAGTGCAGCAGCAGAGCAGCGCCGCAGTCATCACCACCGCACAGTAATGCCGGAATCCTTTTCTTACCTTGTCAGGCATCCGCAGTCGGTTCTCATTTTTGTTTTTCATGTTGGTTTTCCTCCATTTTCTTAAACTGTTCTTCAAGCTCCTCCTCTGTGAGAAGCACGAAGTCATGTTGACTGGAAACGGTCAGCTGTTCAGCCTTTTCAGCAAGTTCAGCATCCAGCACAACAGACGCAATGCTGCGCGTGTCCTGTCCATGCTGATAAGGCTCCATACCGCCGTCTGTGGTGAGTTTCACATTCGGATGCTTCAAAACATCGTATTTGAAGTCTTTGACCGGTCGCTCACCGCGTATAAAAAGAAGTGCGTAGCGGTTGTCCAGCATACGCACTTCATCAGGTGTCATCAGCTCTCGGCCTGTGATCTGCCAGTTGACCGAGTAGCTGCCATTTCTACCTTTGGATTGTCCATAGGTGTTCATATCGATCGTTTCCTTGCCGAGTAGCTTGGACACATATTCATGCGTAGACTGCTCATTGCCGCCGAGGTACAGAAACTCATCACAGTTGCCCACGATGCTTTCCCACTGTTTTTCAAACAGTGCCTTCAGCTGTGCAAGGTTCTGGATAATGATGCTCACTGAAATCTCACGGCTGCGCATCGTAGCCAGCAGCTTATCAAACTCATCGGGCAGGGCGACATTTGCAAACTCGTCCATCACAAAATGCACATGAACCGGCAGTCTGCCGCCATGAACAATGTCTGCCTGGTAGTAAAGCTGTTGAAACAGCTGCGTGTATAGCATACCGACAAGGAAATTGAAGCTGCTGTCATTATCCGGAATTACCGCAAACACAGCCGTTTTCTTCTCGCCTACGCTCCACAGCTCCATTTCATCGGTCTGCGTAATGCCTGCAAGAGATTCCAGATTGAACTTCTCCAGTCTGGCTACCAGTGTGATTTGAATAGATTTCAGCGTTTTGCCGCTGCCGGAATGGTAGTTGCGATAATATTTCAGGGCAATATGCTCCGGATTACGCATCTCCAGCCGGTCGAACAGCTCGTCCAGCGGCGATACAAAACTCTCATCGTCTTCCCGCACTTCTCCCGCTCGAATCATTTCCATCACCATCGGGAAGTTCTGTTCATCCTCCGGTGCTTCATAATGGAGATAGAAAATCAGCGCAAGTAACAACATTTGCGCTGCCTGATCCCAGAATGGGTCCTGCGACTGACTGCCTTTCGGCGTGGTGTTTTTGAACAAGTTTGTTACAAGGCGCTGAATATCATTATCATTCCGCAGATAGACAAACGGGTTATAGCAGTGGCTTTTCTCCATATTGATGAGGTCAATCACTTTGATTTCATACCCCTTGGCTTTCAGTAGATTACCTGTGTCCCGCAGGAGTTCTCCCTTTGGGTCAAGACAAACAAAACTTGTATTCGCATTCATCACATTTGGTTTTGCAAAAAATCGTGTCTTACCGGCGCCGCTGCCGCCGCAGCACAGAACATTCAGGTTTCGCCGGTGCTTTCTACCATCAAGTCCGATTGCAACAGTCTGCGTCAGGATTTTGTTCTCCGCTGCGGATTTATTCGCATACTTTCGACTGATTTTCCTTGGCGAACCCCACTTTGCCGAACCGTGTTCCTCCCGTCTGCGGTAATTGCGGTCATTCGATAGAAATACAGCTAAAGCCAGCCCGTAAATGAGTAAGAAAATGAGGACAGCCCGAAGACTATCCCTGCAAAACACAATATGAAACGGATTGGCAAGTGCAGCACCGGAATGCTTTATCAATCCGACCAATCCCTCATTCAAATACGGTGCAAACAGCAACGCTATCCAAATGACCGGAACACAGCCGCAGGCGTAGAAAATCAAGTTTGCCGGTGAAAACTTATCTTGCTTCATTCCGCCACAGCCCCCGTTTCCGTTTGGGCGGCGCGTCAATCACTTTGAGAAGCAAGTCATCAATATCGTCTGTCGGTTTCCCATCCCGAATTGCATCGTTGCGAAAATCTGCCAGACCGCGCACCATCAGCCGTTGCTCATGATCCTCTAGCGTTACAACCTTCTTATCTGATGCCATTTTCATCACCGCTCCTCTCTGTTGGTGCTCTGTTTTTGCGGCTGCTTTCGGTCATATGCGTCCAACACTCGGTTCATATCGCCAATCATCATATTGGAAACACGCCTGATCGTACCAAGCTCCTGTCTTGCACTCTTGGCGTCCATACTGCCAAACTCCGCTGGCATTCGGTCAAAGCGAAATGCCTCACAGGACAGCTGATTCTTCCGGCACAGCACATACGCCACCGAATATGCCGTAAAAGCAGAGTTACAGCAGTTCAGGTTTTTCTGTTTCAGATAGACCTTTGCAATTTCCTGTGCCAGTCCGCGAAACAGCGGTTCCGCATCCGTGCCCTGCCGAACGTAAATCTTGTTGTCCGCCGGCTGATACAGCACATTCACTCGTTCAGGCAGGTTTTCCGAAACCTCAATTTCACAGGGACGATGATCGACCAGTGCATTCAGCAGCAGCCGCTTATCGCGAGATACCGTTGTTTCATGCCTCTGTAAAGCGGTTGTCTGCGACACATCGAACACCTTTTTCACCTTGTAAGAAGTCTTAACCGTACCATCCGGCTTCGTGTATTCTTTGCCGGGTTCCAGAAGGTTAATGGTGCTTTCGCCCTTCTTAATGTGAACACCGACATCTTTCCATGCAGCAAAGTCTGCCAGCCGCGTCGCATCCGGGCGCTGGTGTGCGATCAGCAGCACATTACTGGCAGAATATCGGTCAAACCGCGCCTGAACATTCAGGAACAGCTGAAACTGCTCGCCGCTGCTGACTGCCGCTGTCGCCGCATCGTCAATCATCTGATAGACCGCCTCGCGTTCCTCCCGCTTCTGTTCCACCCATTTTCCTTTATCAAAGGGTTCGGCATTGTTGTTTTCAAACAGGCCGTCATAGTTTTCCATGCTCAACGCTCCTTTCTCTTCCTGTGCTTTTTCTTTGGCGCATGATGCTCAGCCGCAGGCATTTTCTCAGCACGATCTTTTGCCTTCTCAGCACCCTTAGCCGCCTGCTCCGCCTTAATGTCTTTCAGCTCCTGACGTACAGATGGCCGTACCCGTTCTCGATCAAAGATACCCTGCTCGGTTCGTTCGCTGGGCTTTGAGATATGCTCGGACTGAGGGGAATTTGTCGTCCGAGCCTGTGCAGGGTTTGGTGTATGCCCCTCCTGCTGCTGGTCCGGTTTCTTCAACATGGAATCCACCAGCTGTGCCGTTTTATCCGGTTCGGCTGCGCTGCGCTCCGGTTCATGGATTTCTTCTGCTGCTTTTTCGCGGCGGCTTTGCTCGATTTCGCTCTTGACGCTGCCCATATCGACTGTTGCAAGCTGGAAACGCTCAAAAATACGATTGATCTTGCTGGCATCCTCCGCTCGAACCATCACATCTGTAATACCGTCGTCAGCATTCTTGTCTTTCAGTACGCAGTACAGGACACCATACTTCTTTGATGCCTCGCAAAACTGCTTCAAATCTGTATCCTTTACAGCAAAGACTTTCAGTTCTTTGCCGCTTCGCAGCATATTCGTCAGCCGCATCTTGCCCTTTGTCTTTTTCTGCTCACGCAGAATGGCATACAGTAGAACAGCAACCTGTTTCGCCCCTGCGCCAGTAATTTTAGCTGCAACCTCAGCTCCTTCCAGCGACATTCTCACGACCTGTTCTGCCGCGTCGCCCGAATAACTCATGCTCATCTCGCTCCTTTCGTTCCAGTTTCCTCTGTTCATTCAGCCGTTCCAGTTTATCTCGCACTTGTTCGGAACGCTCTGCGATTTCACTACATAGAACCACCTCCCTTCTTTTCGCTCTAATCTCCGCAGTCAAGTCCTTAATCTGTGCCTTGACTGCATCATCAACTCCATTTCTGCGTTTGACGCATTTCAGTTCATTTCGCAATTCATGTCGTTTTTCAACGAGTGCCTGTACCGCAGCTTCTGTATCCGATTGATAGGAAGATAGATCTTCGGCTGTACCGATATGGTGTCTTGCCAAAAGTCGCATCTGCTCATCCAGACGATCCAGTTTGGCAATATCCTCTTTCAGTAAAAAAGACACCCGTTTTACGGATGTCGGATGCTTCAGCAGAATATGCAGTTCATAACAGTATCGGAAATACAGTGCCTGAAGTCCCGTTACAGATCTACGTACTTTGCCGCGCACTCGATATTTACGCGGTGCATGATGCTCTGTAACAGGAAACGGATACTTCTTTGAAATGTTGTCCAGAATCCGTGCTTTAACCTCATCAAGCGAGTACCCTTCGCCCAGCTTGTGAAAGCGAAAGTATCCTTTGGCATCCGGCGGCTTGATTGCGGGGTATTTGAGCGGTTCGCCACTCTTTCCGCGCGTTTTCAATTCGTACCCCATTTCCCGCATAATGCGGATAAAATCCCGTTCCGTAGTCGATGCTCGGATTGCCTGGTCAATATCCGCACGAATCATGCTGCGGTACGTCGGCTTGCCGTTCTTTTCTGCGGACCACTGTGCGTAGTGTTTTCCTTTGCCGCTCGGCACATCAATCACAGAAATTGCATGCTCTCGACATAAGCGATCTGATATTTTTCTCATCTCGGCATAATCCGACTTCGAATTATTGAACTTATAGCCGTCTGCCCATGAAACCGAGTTGATTACAAAATGATTGTGGTAATGGCCTGTGTTGCAGTGTGTAGCAATTACAACTTCAAATCGTTCTCCCCACAATTCTTCTGCTAATTCCACTCCGATTGCATGGGCGGTTTCCGCTGTCACTTCACCTGCCGCAAAAGACTGATACCCATGGAAGCACAACCGCCCATCAGGTTTTCCCCAGTATCGTTTCGTTTCCATCATTTGCGCTGCTGCATTGTCTTCTTGGCAATTCAGGCACGAAACATATGCGCGTTCCTCCGTCTTGATTGTATCCGCCGCATATTCAATCACGTTGTCAATTGCATGAAGTGAAGCTTGTGCCACCAAAGATCTTTCCCTTGTCTTCGCCGGATTTCGCGCATAATTGATCACATGGTCCAAGCGACTCTTGACCGGCCAAATTGAAGTGACTGCCATATCAGTCTTCCGGCATCGTATATGCCGCCGTAATCATCTTCTCAACTTTGCGGTTCTCCGTCAGCGCTTCGCGCAGCTTGGGTACATCGAGCATGCCGCGCGCATTCGCCATGCGGAGGATCTGATCGATGTTGTAGCCAACGCGACGCACCTCATTGATCAGCATCGGCACGTCTGCAGAAGGCGCTTCCTTGATCTCCGCGCCATTCAGCAGGTGGCGGCAAAAGCTCTCACGGGACAGGCCGGACTTGCGAACCTTCTTGGTAAGGCTCTCCAGTTCGTCCTTGGTAAAATAGATTTCTACACGGCAATTTCTCTTACGCATATTTTTCTTCCTTTCTAATTGTCAGCATGGTATACTGTGGTCAGGAGTTGATTTTATGACTACACAGCAGTTTAATAGACGTGTTGCGGCAGTAAAGACCGCTGATGCAATTAATGCAATCGAAGGTGCACCAGTTTCTGATTATGCCCGGATGCTTTCTCTTAGCTGGGCGAAAGGCGAGATTACTGGCGAACAAATGAAATCCGCACTAATGTCTTTTCATCGAAAGATTGCATCACAGGCACACCAAAATGGCTGATTTATACTTGTATGACGATGTGCCTGTTCTCCGTAATTCGTTAGGCATTAAAGATGAGAACACACTTGATCGAATCGAGGCAGAGCAAAGTCGGGCAAACATGATGCTCCTGTACGAACGCGGTTTTCATGACTTCACCCCATCGGGTCTCTGCGAAATCCACCATTTTCTTTTTGGCGATTTATATGATTGGGCTGGCAAATACCGCATTATCAACATTGAAAAGCGTGAGCGATTGTTAGCTGGTCGCAGTGTTTGGTATAGCAATGATGAGGAAATTCCCAATGATTTGGAAAGTGCATTTTCCGCACTATACCAGCCGAATTGGGATAGTCTGACTCGTGAGCAATTTGTAAGTGCTATCAGTCGATGTTTCCCTCGTATTTGGCAGGTTCATCCCTTCCGCGAGGGCAATACTCGTACCGTAGTAATGATGATGACTTTTTTCGTCGAGCAGCACGGCTATTTCATGGATCAGGAATTGCTCGCCGCCAGTGCTGGTTACGTCCGTGATTCTTTCGTCATGGCATCACTGGATCAATTCTCTGAATACGAGCATTTGGAACGAATCCTCTTAGATGCTGTTCAAAGCGCACCCATTCACTATGATGTTGAAACGCTCTGCAACTCGATTTCCCCATCGTCAGACCGCTATTCCAAATATCAGAAAGAGCCCTACAAACCTCAACCACATTACAAGCGTGAAACTTGAAGAACGCAGACTGTCATTTCCCACGGCAGCCTGCGTTCTCCTTTTTTATTCATTCTGTTAGGGCAAATAGGGGTCATAGGGGTTCTCGCCCCTGTCAAGCTGGATTTGCACAATCAAATCCGTTGCTTGTTAGACCGATACCGCTATATTCTCTTACGGCAGTTCGGTCTTCTGTCTTTTTCATCGCTCCCGCTCCTTATCCGATTTAATCGGCATCGGAATTGCAAGAATCTGATCATCAACTCGCATAAATCGTTCAGGCCGCTTGTACTTTTCGGTGTAGCGTTTCAGCTGCTCCTCGTTCAAACTTTTGAAGTTTTCCGTGCTGCAATCGCACACGAAAAAGGTTCCCGCCACGATGTCATAGACGCTGTTGTCCTCATCCCGCAGGGCGCGGTTCAACGGAAGTCCCTGTAGCTTGCCCTCCTCATTACAGACCAGACACACAGTTTCTTCAAACGGATAGACCGCCTGAATATAGCCGCCAACCGTTTTCTGCATCCCCTCCAGCGAACCATCAATCTCTGCAACACGCGCTACTTTGCCCGGCTCTACCAGAACAACACGCAGCATTCCCGTATCCAGTTCCTGCGCTTGGTCAGGGTCAAACTCTACCCGCTGAAAGCCAATGCTGTCACAGAAATAGAATCCGGCATCTTTGTCGCCAACGATTTCGACCACATCAGAAACCGACAGTGAGTGTCCTCGAAAACCGTCCGGGCAATCACAGTTGAACATCTGATACACACCTTCCAGCGTATCTGCCTCAACTGCTCCCTCAAACACCTTGTCATAAATCCCGCTGTTCACTTCCGCACTTTCCTGAAACCTCTCAAGCTGAGAATGGCCAAGAAACGCAATCCGGTCGTCATCTCTGCTCAAATTGATCTGATAGATTTTAATATCCATCATCGTCCTTGCTCCTCTCTATTTCGATTTGTAATCTCCATCCGCAGATAATCGTTCACATCTTTTCCGGCTCGCGGTGGGCGATTCAGGACCGTGTACTTCTTATCCAGTCCGCCCATAATACTTTCCGCCGCCTGCCGGCCCACACGGTCATTATCCAGATGCAGAACCACCTTTGTAATCTGCGGATGGTCTTTTAAGAACTGCTCCAGTGCCACCGGCACAACATTCGCCCGTTTACTTGCGAACACTCCTGCCAGCGACAGATATGCGATTTTTCTCCAGTCTTTGCAATACATGATTTTCAGCGAGGCATAGCTCATGGCATCAATTGCAGCCTCAAAAACATGAACTTCTCTAACTGGTCTTTCGTCTGCAACCAATGCAAAGGAGAAGTGCTTATCGCTGCCGGTTGCCTCCCCCTTATAATCCGTAGTCATGGAGCGCACTGCCGCATAACGCTGGACTCCTTTGGTATCGTATCCGACGAAGATAACATCATTTCCATCCTTTGCCTGAAACAGCAATCCATGTTGAATGCAATACGCTATGATTTTCTGATGGATTCCTCTACTTTTTAGATACGCCACCGCTTTGTCTGTATTAGTGTCCAATTGCGGCAAAAGCAGCTTCCTTGCGGCGGGCGGCGGTTTCTCGCAGCGTATCATCTGAACAGCCTGTCCGTTCAGCACTTTCACAGCATCCAGAAATGACATCTCTTTTACCTTAATCAGATAATCCAGAGCCGAACGACCGCCGATATTCTGTGAAAACCAATACCACTTTCCATTGCTGATTTTCAGTGAATCATGTGTTCTGGTGCAGTACGTATCACCTGAAAAGCGTACCAATTCGTCCGGTTCAAACGCTCTGAGATACGTCAGCAAATCCATTTCTCTCGCACTGGCGATTTCTTCTTTTGATACATTGGGCATTACCTTGCCTCCCGTTTTTGTTCCATTACAGCTTTCCGCTCTGCACACGATTCGATCGCACCTCGCACCGTTTCCATGTAATCCGTTTCCAGCTTGCTGAAATCCTTGAATACATCGTCGAGCGGTCCGCGTTGTTTGAGCAGTGCCATCGCCTGATCGTCCGGCAGATTCAATTCCTCCATAGCCATCAGAATATCCTCGCGTACAGCATACTCATAAGCATGGGAAAGGATTTCTTCCGGTGGACACTGAACGAGCCATTTGCGATATTTGTCCTGCTCACGCTCCATCTTCTGATAGAGCGCAGTATTCAGTTCCTCGTTGTTCATTTTCATCACCCTCTTTGGTTCAATTCACAGCTGACACGAAGCCAGCTATGTATCGGAGGGAGATTCCCCCCTCCGCAAGTCTGTTCAGACTTTGTGAATCACCCGTTTATATTTCGTATCCGAGTTTTCCATATATGAATTGATAATGCGACTCTGCTCTTTAGTTTCTGCATATGCCGTTACCGTTAGTGTCTTGCGATTCCAGTCCAGCGTATAGCTATCTGACGCAACATTGGTAATATGGTGTTTGGCAAGGTAATCCCGAAAGTCCTGCATTGCTGCCATATCATCGGACATTACCACATTGACATAGGTGCGATCCTTGGACAGTTTCTTATTGATGCCGCTTACCAAAAAGCAGCCTGCGCCGCTAGCTACTGCTACCGTCAGCGTTGTCAGCAGACTGTCTGCCAGCACCACGCTACGCGTGATCCAGAAATAGAGAAAGCTGGAAAGCGTAATCGCTACGCCCGCCAGCAGACTCCGGTTTCTCTGAATCATAATCGTTTTTACGGTGCTCAAGGCGTTGTCTGCCATCTTAGCGATAAACAGCAGGCCAAGACTCATTGCTGTTGTCAAACTCTCATCTCCTCATCGTTCCATTTCGCGTTTCTTTTCCTTCGGCTCCCCCTCATCGGGTTCGCTGTCCACAATCTCATTCTCCCGTTTATCCAGATTAAGAAGGGTATTCAGTTCATCCAGACGTGCCAGCTTGGTTTTCAGTTCATCTTCCTGCGGGAACGGCTTATCCACTGCGGTCTTCGCATTGGTCAGCTGAACCTGTGCGTTATCCAGCTGTGCCTCGCACTGCTGGAGATCACTTTCCAATCCGGCAAGCATATTATCAATGCGCTGTATATTGCCAAACAGATCTGCACCGAGAGGAACCGTATGACTGAGCTGACCTTTCAGATTCAGGCGATACTCCTTTGCAAAGGTATCAAACGAGAGGATCATAGCAAAACCCCGATACGTTCCGATTGGAATCGCATCAGGGCTTGTCATGTTATGCGCCGCTGCCAGCAATGCACTGCCCGCAGCTTTCTTTTCGATATAGGTGGTTTCCTCGACTTTCATTGGAGAAAAGCCGTCCTCATTTGGCAATGTCTGCGTTTCTCGCCGTTCAATATCACTTCTATATCCGCTGATTTTCTGCTCCAGTGCTGCGATCTGATCCGGGAACACTTTTGCAATCTTATCCTCCAGCGCATATCTCTGGCTCAAATGGCTTGCTTTCAGCATTTTCAACCGTTGAACCCCAATGTCCAGATCCATCTTTTCCTTGATATAGGGATTTCCGGTGCAAAGTGCTTTTACCTCAGCATACGACAGTGCGGTTTCATCAATATCTTCCGCCGACCGTGCCGGTGCTTTGGACGTCATGACCTGACCAATGAATTTCTGCTTGCCCTCAACCATCTGATAGAGGTAGCTGTCGAAGGTATTCTCCGTTACATAAGTGTAAATCTCAACTTCCGGGTTTTCATTGCCCTGCCGGATAATGCGGCCTTCGCGCTGCTGTAAATCGGACGGTCGCCACGGACAATCGACGTGGTGCAGGGCGATAAGCTTCTTCTGCACATTCGTACCGGCACCCATTTTCTGCGTTGAGCCAATCAGCACTCGGATTTCGCCGCTGCGGACTTTGCCGAACAGTTCCTTCTTCTGCGCTTCACTGGCTGCATTATGAATATAGGCAATCTGATCTTTGGGAATACCCATATCCAGCAGTTTATCCCGAATGCCATCATAGACATTGAAATTTCCATCGTTATGCGGCGTTGACAGGTCGCAGAACACCATTTGTGTTGATTTCTGTTCCGCAGTTTTATGCCAGATTTCAAATACATTCTTTGCACAGGCACTGACTTTGCCATTCTCATCGTCCGGCAGCATAGGGTTCATCAGTCGCTGGTCCAGCGCCAGCTTGCGGCCATCGTTAGTGATAAGCAGCATATTGTCTACGCTGGAATCAACCATACGATTACGCACACGCTCAGCTCGTTCCGAGAGGTCCTTTACCATTTCCACCTGATACGCCGACGGTTTCAGCACAACATTGTGATAATTTGCTTTCGGTACCGGCAGCTTGAGCATATCCGCCGTTTGAATATCCGCCGTCTGCTTAAACATCGACATCAGCTCCGGCAAGTTATAAAACCGGGCAAAGCGTGTTTTCGCTCGATACCCAGTTCCCTCCGGTGCCAGTTCAATGGCAGTAACAGTTTCGCCAAAGGTGCTTGCCCAGGCATCAAAGTGCAGCAGGTTTTTCTCTTTGAGCGTTCCATACTGAAGATATTTCTGCATCGTGTACATCTCCACCATGCTGTTGCTGATTGGAGTACCTGTCGCAAACACCGTCCCTCTGCCACCGGTAATCTCGTCCAGATAGCGAATTTTCATATACAGGTCGCTGGATTTCATCGCCTCCGTCTGACTGATACCGCCCACATTCCGCATCTTAGAGAATGCGGCGAGGTTTTTATAGTAATGTGCCTCGTCCACAAACAGCCGATCAATACCCAGTTCTTCAAAAGTTATAAGGTCATCTTTACGGCTCTGATCATTCAGCTTGTCCAGTTTTGCCTGCACCATTTTCTTCGAGCGTTCCAGCTGCTTAACTGAGAAATGGTCTCCTTTCTGTTCTTTCAGTTCGCGGATACCATCCATGATTTCATGATACTGCTGCTCCAGAATATAACGCTGCCGCTCCATGCTCATAGGAATCTTCTTAAACTGACTGTGGCCAATAATGATGGCATCAAAATCGCCGGTTGCAATTCTGCCGCAGAAGCGCTTGCGATTCTTTGTTTCAAAGTCCTTCTTTGTTGCAACCAGAATGTTGGCAGAAGGATACAACTGCAAATACTCTGCCGCCCACTGTTCCGTCAGGTGATTCGGCACAACAATCAGCGATTTTCTGCACAATCCAAGCCGTTTGCTCTCCTGAGCTGCGGCAACAATTTCGAAGGTCTTCCCTGCCCCCACAACGTGTGCCAGCAGCGTATTGCCTCCGTAGAGAATGTGTGCAACTGCGTTCAACTGGTGCTGCCGCAGCTGGATTTCAGGGTTCATACCCACAAAGTTCAAATGGCTGCCATCATACTCACGAGGGCGCAATGCGTTGAACTGCTCATTGTAGAGCCTGCACAGCCGTTCTCTTCTCGGCTGGTCCTTCCAGATCCAGTCCTGAAACGCCTGCTTGATCAGTTCCTGCTTGCCTTGTGCGATTGCAGTTTCCTTCTTATTCAGGACAGGCACTCGCTTGCCGTTTTCGTCCTCGATATAGTCAAACACCCGCACATCTCGCAGATTCAGCGTTTCCTCAATGATTTTATAGGCATTCACGCGATCTGTACCATAGGTGCTGGTCGCGTTGATATTGCTGCGGTCATAGGACTTGCCCTCTACATTCCACCCGCCGGTGTAGCGGGAATAATGCACCTTCACTTTCCACTGTGCGTAATACGGCGTGTCCAGCAGCTGATACATGAATTCCTGCACCACATCTTCCGGAAGCCATGTTGCGCCAAGACGAACAGAAATCTCGCTTGCAGTCAGGTCCGTTGGCTGAACTTCTTCCAACGAGGTCACATTCGCTGCAAATACCGGCTCACTTTCTGCCAGTTTCCGCGCCTCCGCCAGTTTTTCACGCACATTGCCCGAAAGGTACTCATCTGCGGTCAGGTATTTCGCCTGAGTGCCGTTCTCCTCATAGAGCGGATTCCGAAAAATGACACCACTGAGATCTGCAAATACTTCTTCTTCCGTTTTACCTGTCAGCTGCATCATATACGGCATATCCACCTTTGCCTTTTCGCCCATAGAAACTGCCAGAGCTTCCGAGGCGGTATCAACACTGGTAATCTCCGTGTGCTGCCGGATTGTGCGCTTGCTGAACATATCTGCCTTGCGCACGAAGTTTCCCTCGTCATCCAGCACTTCCAAGGAAGAAAGCAGGCAGAAGGAACTGTCATCAGCAAAAACAGATTTGTTTGCTCTGGTATTGATGCGCCCATACTTCTTCTCAAATGCATCGTACAGGGCATTCAACTCACCCTGTTCCTGCTGAATCATCGCATCCGGATAATCCTCCGTCTGATATTCGATCAGCTTGCGGACACACTCACGGATAGCAGCCAGCCCTTTGACTCGATTTACGCCGGTTACAGACAATTCAACCGGGTGCATAATACTGTTTTCCCGATAGTAAATTTTTCCGTCCACAACGGTATAGCTGAAGTTCCGCACAGACGGGTCAGCCGGGATAGAGCGATCTTCCTCTTCACTTTCTGGGTCATCGACTTCATATTCCATCACAGACCCGTTGATATTCTGAATTGCATCCGTCAAGAGTTCTTCCAGACTGCTGCCGTCAATCGGAAGGCAGGCTGTTTCCGGACCGTAGGGTCCGCTCACTTCCTGCATGATTCCAAGCACCATATTCGGATTATCTACAAAGTACTGATTCACGGGCAAACCATTTGCATCAACGCCAAGGCTAACCCATGCCGGCAACTGATCGATCATGCGGTCACGCTTTTGGAGAATTAGGATGTCTGAGGTGACTTCTGTTCCCGCTGCATCCTTGAACGTATTATTGGGCAGTCGGATTGCTCCCAGCAGCTCCGCACGCTGTGCAAGATATTTGCGTACAGACGGATTTTCCTTATCCATCGTGCCTTTGCTGGTAATGAACGCGATAATACCGCCGGGCCGCACCTTATCCATGGTGCGGGCGAAGAAATAGTCATGGATCAGGAAGTTATACTTGTCATACCGCTTGTCCGCAATCTTAAAAGTGCCAAACGGCACATTGCCCATGGCGGCATCAAAAAAGCTGTCCGGCAGATCTGTTTTCTCAAACCCGCGAACAGCGATGGAAGATTTCTGATAAAGCTGCTGCGCGATGCGTCCGCTGATGCTGTCCAGCTCCACACCGTAAATTTTTGAGTCTGCAAGATGATCCGGACGCATACCGATAAAATTGCCAACGCCGCAGGATGGCTCCAGAATATTACCGTGCTGGAATCCAAGCCGTTCCAAAACCTGATACATTGACCGAATCACAACCGGCGGCGTGTAGAACGCTGTCAGCGTTGATTCCCGCGCGGCTTCGTACTCGTCATCGGATAGCAGTGCTTTCAACTCGGCATAATGGCTGTTGCGCTCATCGAAACAGTCTGACAGCCCACCCCAGCCAACGTATTGAGCAAGTTCTTCCTGCTCCTGTGGCGTTGCCAGCCGGTGTTCGGCCTCCACTTTTTTCAGCGTGGTAATGGCACGGATATTTCGTGCATATCGCTCCCTCGGCGTTCCGACACCCAGCAGATCATTGGAAATATGGTACTCTGCGCGTTCTGCATCCGGAATTTCCGGCAGCAGTGTCAGCGGTGCCGCTATCTCCTTTTTCCTTGCAGCTGGTGGTGTAAGCAAGGTTTCCTTCGGTTGCTCTGGCTTCTGGCGCTGTGCGGCATACTCGTTTTCACCAAAGGCAATGAGTTCATCGAATGTCATATTTGCAAGGGACTCATTCAGATCACCCAAATCCGCAAACTGAATCCGGGCAATTTCTTCATTGTCCACCGCATAAAGCATACGACTGTTCTCAAGATCTACATCCACCTGAATACTATGCTCGCCGTCACCCGTTGTGCTGTACGCCAGCGGCACTGCGGTCAAGTCGCTGAAATCCGCTTCCTCCTCAAAACTCTCCAACGCGTACAGGTTGACCATGCGTATGCTTTCGTTCAGCAGATATTCTCTATGCCCCTCTGCGTAGTCCACAACTGCAAAGCCTTTTGGCGGTGTTCCCAGGTCTGCAAGAAAATCCTGTGAAATGGTATTGCCGTTGGGGTCACGATACAAGGTAATGGTAAACGGCGCACCTATATCCGCGTCCTCTTTGATCTGCTCGACAAGCTGGGTTTCGTCATCATATTCCACCTGTTCCCCGACGTGTCCGTTCGAGTCCAGATAGTCCAATCGACCAACAGCCAGCGGTTTTACATCTGCTGTTTGTTCGCCACTGCTTTCTTTCGGCTGGTCATTCATAGGATTCTCTGCAATGCGCCGGTCAAAATCACTGCGGCTCAGTTCTTCGTTGAACAACGGATACTCCGGGTCATACAGCCGTACCGAATGATCATCGATTGCAAGGATTTCATATTCCTTGATACCCAGATAGACCTTATCTCCCAGCGAGTAATGCCTCTGTACCAGTTCTTCATCATTGATTACGACGGCAGTTGGTTGCTCCGTGTTCTGTTCAGTCTGTTCCGCACGGATTTGCTCAATTTCCGCCTTGCTCAGATACCGTCCCAGTGCAATCAGCTCACCAATGCGCTTCTCAACAGTTTTCCATGGCAGGTTGACCGCCTTGCTGCCGTCATCGCGCAGTTTGCCGATATACAGTCCCTTGGAATCATATTGCAGCCAGTAGTTTGAACCGGGAATGGCATTTGAATGTCCGCCTATAACGTATTCCCGCCTCAGAAACTGAACATTGGCTTCCCTGCCTTCCTGCTTCTGATACTGCTGATAGATGTGCCGTTTTCCGTGTTCAAAACCGCTTCCGCTGCTGAGTACATAGTCAATGGCCTCCTGCGGCATGACAAAAGCCGAGTCTTTTTTCGACTCGGCTTCATAAATCAGTGATAGCTGTTCATTTTCACTGGGCAAAAGTGCTTCATCTGGCGAGAGCCACTCATGCAGCACGATCATTCCGGTAATATGGTCTGCAACCGTGCTCCACTTCATAATCACTCTCTGCTCCGGGTCATTTGCCGAACCTCGCCACATCATAAGCACTGTGTCAAATGCTCGATAGCCTGCCCGCTGACCGTTGCTCAGTATCGTTTCGGTGAACGTATTATCAAAGAACGTTTTGATAACATCAGCACGTTCATTATTGTCCTCATGGTCAGCAAAAAATGAAGCGATTTCTGTTCGATGGTCTTTCAGCGCATCACTGGTACGCAGCAGTTCATTCTTTTCCTCATCGGAGTGGTAATACGGCACCTTGGAGTCCTTGTACCACTCATCGTGAAAGACCTCCAGTCCGGTCAGACCAACGGCCTGCATCATGGCAGCGCCAGTATCTCGCGTTACCGGTACACCAGTTCCGTCAGCACGATCTCCTCCGCTGCTGCCCGAATATTGTTCATCAATCCGACCCACCTCATCTGGTTCTCCGCTTTCAGGCTCTCGCTCACGCCCTCCTGCTTCGCCATCTGCGCGGTCAGCGTTTCCATCATCTCGTTCGCCTGCCGATCGATCTCCTCCAGATGCGGATTCAGCTTGCCGGTCAGCAGCATCGCCGTGTACGTCCCGTTCCGGTTCTCCCTCAGAAATTTCCGCCGCAGCATTCCATACTTCCCAGTTTTCGGTGCCTCCGGCACGATCAGATCCGGCAAGTAATACTCGCCCTCTTTGTGATAAGTCAATTCCATATTCAACGCTCCCTTCTGTTATTGCTGTTCTGCTCACATCATACCGGCTGTCCGAAGAAACCTCAAATGTGCGATTTTGTTTTCGTTCTTCGCGCTGCAAGTCCTGTACAATAACTGCGATATCGCGGAGCAGAACCTCAGACATATCACTGACTGCTGCGCCCAGAATAGAAATAACATTCGGCGTATTAAAATTGCAGACTTTGTCCAGAGAATTTCCGAAATATGCTCTGCCCGGAAGTCCACAACGGATATGCAGCATATAGCCGACACTGTAACCGAGTGCGGTCAGCATTTGTAGGCGTGTATTGTCCTCGTCCAGCTTTTCCAGCAGGCTGCCCGCTTTTGCCTCCATCAGCTCTGCCAGATAATCCTGATAATTATCATTAACGAATGTGACTGCCACATTGAGCAGGCAATCCTCCAGTGACTCTTGGGCATCAACCTCATATCGTTCTGCCAACACATTTTTGACTGGCTCAATGAATCTCTGTTCCATCTTCCAGATGGGGACTTCTTTGCCTACTCTGCTGTTGGTATCGGATACATCAAACACATGACGCAGCTTATACGGTGCATCCGTATCGACCAGCAGCGCAATGCCTTTGGTATTGCGGTTGACCCAGCGGCCATGCTTATTCCACCAGCTGACTTCGGCGCAGGCTGTCGCATCAGGCTTCTGTGCGAAAATCAGCAGCTGCTCCTGAAACGAATATTTGAAATTATTCGCCGCAGTGGTCAAAAAGTCCATATAGTGATCCGTATTCACTGTCAAAGTCCGCAGATGTTCCGCCTCCATCTCCGTGATCACCTGATACTTGTTCGGCATCTCGTTCACCTCCTCCATCATCAATCTGAATTGTCACCTCAATGGGAAGCGGCAGCTCTCCCAAAAGCGAAGAATACAGCAGTCCTGTCCGGGCATTGGATATTTTCGTCACCAGTCCAGTCAAACGAAAGACTGTTGCATTCACTTCTTCCTGATTTGCTGCAAAGTAGTATCCGCTCCGGTCACTGCAAATAGGAACGCCATCCTGACGCAAGCGATTGATCTTGCGGCGCAGACTACGCCCATTCACAGAAAAAAGCTGCTCCAGCTCAGTGCTTGGAACAGCCTTTCCTTTTCCGGTATGATATTTTTTCAGATACACGCACAGTGCTGCGTTCTTATCCATACGCTCCTCCTTCCTCATCGCGCATCCCTTTGCACACTTGACAGGCTCTGTTTCGGGAAGTCCCATCCGTAGACCTTGCCGATCTCATCGCCCAGCCGTCGGGTTACGCGCGTAATATCCGCTCTTGTTGCGGTGCCGCGATAAATTTTCTCTTTCAGATTCTCGATCTGCGCATCGCTGACGCCATTCTTATAGGTGCGATAGAGATAATGGTTGGTACCGTCATGGTGGACCGCATCACAGCGCATATCACCCAGCTTGTCAACATACCAGGTCACATAGTCGCACTCCGAGGACAGGCAGTCCTTGATGTTGCCGCTCTTGATTTCCTTATAGCCGCTGTAACGTCCATTCCAAAGGCCAAGATCGACAATCACCAGAATCGGCTTGTCCAGCTGAATATCGAGGTTCATGCGTTCATCGTCCAGATATTCGCCATTCCGTTCATACATCTTTTCCTCTCGTTCCTGTTCGGAAAGTTCCGGATACTCTGCCTCCAGATCCTCACGCCAATCCTCGTAATCTAACGAGTAGTTACTCCAAATCAGATACTTCGGCTCTGTCATCGTGCATCACCCCGATCCTTTGGGCGGCTGCGTGTATTTCGGGTGGAGTTCTCCATCGTGTCCAGCGGCAGCACAGTATTATGGCAGCGTTCCATCTGTTCGGCAAACTGGCAGATATGAAATAGCGAGTCCCAGCCGGAACCGACTTCCACATGGTAATCGTCGATGTACCTGCAAACCTTGTCTATATGGGTCCCGTCCTCCCGCAAGATACGAATTTTCCCGCCGTCCGGTATCCGAAACAACTCCGTATAATTCGATGTGATAAATCGAATACCCTTTTCCGCCTGTTTCAGATGATGGTCAAGGAATTCTCTCTGGTAGCAAAAGCAGTAAACCGTGTACATTCCCTTCTGGGGATTCAGGCGCAGGAGATAGGAATAATCTTTCGTATCCGCGCGAAACGCAAAATCCTGACTGGAAAGGTCAATCGCACTGTCGATCTGACGGTAACAGTACGCTGAAACCGCCGCTCTGCTTTTCAGAAAACCATCTTCTTCCCTCAACTGCCGGATCACCTGATTAAACTCGGCATCAAACTCCGGTGTCAACAGCCTCTCGCAATGGCTGGTCCAGTTGTGAAAGAACTGCTCGCCGCTGTCACCCATATCTGCCCGCAAATGACCGATGCAGCCGGTCTGCCCCATAATCTGGTCAGACTGCGTGTAGCAGTACATCTGCTCCGCTTTGGTCGCAGGTCTTACTTCAACATTCATCGTCTGTCCTCCTCATTTATGTGATTTCATACGCTGTTTGCAGTGTATGTACCCGCACCTTTGTGCTTGTGCAGTTCTGACTCTATACTGTGATTATCAATATGAATTGGAGGTATTCCCATGAAACGCATTACATACTTTCTCTCCGGTGCATTGGCGGCGCTGCTGATCAGTTCCGCAACTGTTTCCGCTTTTGCATCCAGCGGTCTTATCACACTTAATGTCCAGCCGGCACAGGTCATGGTCAACGGCAAGATCTTTCAGCCTAAAGATGCCCAAGGCCGTGATGCTCTTGTTTTCACTTACAACGGCACGACCTATGCACCAGTTCGTGCGCTGGCGGAAGCTTACGAGTTGACCGTCGGTTATGATGCCGCACGGAATATGGCCACCGTCAGCAGTGCTGCCCAGGCTGCCAATCACAATGGCAGTTTTCCCGCTCAGTGGACGGTCACGGAAAAGCCGGTCACACGATACGGTAACGAGCATATCTTTACCGCCGTTTATTCCGGATCACTTTCCATGAACGATTTCAAAAGCTGGTGGAAGTCGATGAATGGTGCCGATCTGAAAGCACAGGCAGAACAGATGGCTCTGGATGCGCAGTCTTTGACCAATGGTTCTGAAATTACCATGTACTTCAGCTTCGGTTCTTATAATCTCGGCACTGCCTTTGCACAGTCCGGCTGCACATTCAGCAACTTCGACCCTGCCGCTGTCTGGATCAAATAACTCTCATGGCAACACCCTGTCCGCTATGGACAGGGTGTTGTTCTACTCTCTCCACCAGTGCCACAGCAGCGCGCCAATAATCGCTGCTGCTGTGCCGCAGATTACACGCTTTCTCATTTTCAACCCTCCTTCTGGATAAAAGAACATCGGCCATTGCACAAGCAGCAGCCGATGTATGTAAGTCTATTCACTTTTCAGCCCAGTTTGACCAGCAGTTCATCAACCGGATCGGTAATATGTCCCTGCGCCAGCAGCTTATTTCTCCAGATGAGCAGATATCTCCGGAGCATCTGCAATTCCTTATATGTGATCTCCAGTTGAACTGTATTCTCTCGTTTGAACATTTGCAAGCACTCCTTTCTCTTGACTTCATCATATATGCCGTAAGAAGTGTTTGCAAATATGCAAACGGTATGTATGTGGCCTGTCGATTGACAGACCACTGGAAAGCCTTACTTGTACCAGCTTTCCTCAGTGCCCAGAATGGCATTGTGTGTGTTTGCTGCTTCCAGAATATCGCTGTATGCCCAGTAACGGCGGCTAACATCCGGGAAGGTATTCAGCTTCCGCAGATTATCGCTGACATAATCCAGATCCGCTTCGCGGCCAAGCAGACGGTTCACAATCGTTACAACCTCTGCGCGGGTAATCTGACGGTCAGCGCGGAACGAACCGTCCCCATAGCCGGTGATCCAGCCATGCTTTGCAGCGGCCTTGATATACTCTGCCGCCCAGTAGCCGTCGCTCACATCATCAAAGCTCTTGAACTGCTCCATGATTTCAGCATCACCATCGCCGTACACATCAAAGAAGCGGACCGCCATAGTTGTAAACTCGGCACGGGTAATCTGCTCGTCCGGCGCAAAAATAGTCTTGCTGTGGCCATAGGTCACACCGTTGTTGTTCAGGTATTTCACATAGCCGCTGTACCACGCATACGCAGGCACATCACTGAACTTGGTCTTTGCCACAGGGGAAATGTTGTCCCCATTCTTATCTGCCAGCAGTCGTGCAAAAATCGCCGCTGCTTCGCTTCGGGTCATGTTGCGTTCCGGTCCGAACGTACCGTCCGTATAGCCAACGACATAAGCGCTGTGATGTTCCGTTTTCTCGACTTCGGGAACCGTAACCTCACCGTTCTTATCAGTCTTGCCGGTGGCCTTATCGCCCAGATCGTTCTTCACGATCACATTGATATTCTTCTGCGGCACCTTCTTCGGGTCGGTTACAATCACCGTCACCTGATGCTTGCCGTCCATATCAACGCCCTTGGGCAGTTCAACCGTAATGTTGCCTGTCTTGCCAATGGATACCTCAGAACCCTGAATCGGACGTCCGGTGTCAGTGTGAACCACCTTGATCGTCAGCGTCCATCGGTCACGATCTGCATCCTCATAACCCTCCGTAACCTTGCCATCCTCGTTGGTCTTTCCGTTTTCAATGGGAACCGTAATCTGACCGGCCTTGCCGGTCTGATCTGCTGCATAGTTATCATTTTTGTCGGTCACAGCGATACGCATACCCTGAACGGCGCTCTTATCCTTTACCATCTGTACCAGAACAGTGGTCTGGTCATCATAGTCTAGCAGTCTGCTGTTCGGCAGACGGATGGAAATGCTGTTGTCCTTGTTCAGCACCACGGACGCATTGGAAACAGGCGTTTTATCCTCCGTATCCGTTACCGTCACCAGATAACCGCCCACAACAGCCTGGCCCTTGCTGTCAGTCGTACCGCTGTTGTAGATTTTCTCGATTGGCTGCGTATCCAGCTTTTCGCCGCACTCAGTACACTCCTTGTGCTTGCTGCCTTCGGAGTCCGCAGTGGGCTGCTTGTCGATGATCCAGTCACCCGGCTTGTGACCGGTTGCCTTGGTATAATCGGTCTTGCTGGAATCGCCGCAGCGAGTACAGGTCTTCATGGTGTAACCCATCTCCGTGCAAGTCGGCTTAGTGATTTCGGTCTTATAGTCATGGCCCAGTGCCTTATTCAGAACCGCACCGCATTTTGTACAAAGCTGAGGCTCCGTACAGGTAGCCGCAGAACCGGGAACATGACCGGCAGCAGCATTTCCCTCGATTTTGTGCTCACCGCAGCGAATGCAGTGATATTCCATCACGCCCTCACCGGTACAGGTTGCATTCGTCACCAGAGTACCCTTGTCCCAGCTATGGCCGAGCAGTTCCGTATAATCTGTTACGAATGCACTGCCGCAGCCATCGCAGCGATGAATGGTCTTGCCGCCATATTCACAGGTGGCGGGAATCACATGGTCTTCGTACTTGTGTGCCAGAGTCGCAGTAATATCTTCGATGTGCCGCTCTCCGCAAATCGAGCACTCACGAACGGTATAGCCGGGATTGGTGCAGGTAGCCGCAACCGAATGGGTTTCAAACTTGTGCTCACCTTTGGGCGTTGCCGTTTCTTTCATTTCACCACAGCGAGAGCAGATTTCCAGCAGCTTGCCTTCCGTTTCGCAGGTAGCTTCGCGAATCTTTACACTCTGCCATGCATGCCCCAGAGAATCTACATAATCGCGCTTTTCGATCTTTCCACAGGCTGTGCATAAATAGCGATCATAACCCAGCGTCTTGCAGCCGGCCTTTACGGAATCCAGCAGCGTGAAATGATGCTTTTCTCCGCAGCCTTTATCGGTGCAGCAGTTGCCGCCGCAGTTTTTATCCTCGCAGCCGCAGTTCGGGTCAGAGCAGCCGCAGCTGCACTTACCGTCGTCCTTAGTGGTTTCATCATGCAGCCAGACGTTTGCTACACCGTTCTCGGTCATCTCTACGCCCTGATAGGTGTAGGTAATCTGGTAATACACATCGTACTGTCCCTTATCGGTATAGTTCGGCGCGCTGGTCATCGTGCAGCTGTCTGCGCTGTTGCCATAGCGGATTTCCGTACGCACACCAGCATCAGAAAGGTCTGTCATGCTGATGGTGTGCGGTGCTCCGTCCACAACACCGTAGTAGCTGGCAACAACGGACTTCGCGCCCACATACTCGTATTTTGCGTAGTCGCAGTCCGTACACTTCTCCACAATGGCAAACCGGCCATGTGCAGGCTGAGGAAGGATTTCTTTCTCCATGTTATGCCGCTCCAGGACACTGCTCTTGGTGTGATTTGTGCCGTAACAGAACGCACAATACTCGCCGCCGGTGGTCGTAACCTTGTGATAGGTGCTGTCTGCATACTCATAAGTTTTCTGTTCGGGCAGTTCCTGCATAAATCGTTCCGCGCAGTCATACAGCCAGTAAACATTCTTACCGAAACCATAGTCGTTAATACTCATATTGCTGTTAACCGTGCCGCAGGTATCGCAGACCGCCTTTGTCCAGTGATACCCCGTATAGGTCGCGTTCTGACCGGGAATGCCATCCAGAATTGTGCCGGTCCCGGCACCGCCGAGTAGCGTTCCATCCGAATACTTCACATTGCGGTTCATTGCCGTCCGGCCATCCTTGCTGTACTCAGGAGTGCGGAATGCGCGGAAAGAAGTCGGCTTTCCACAAACACCGCAGTTGAAGGTTTCGTGCGTTACAACCGCATTGACATCCAGCTCATTCGTTCGACCGGAAGCCTGCATCCAGTTTTCCGCAGGATCGTGATAGCTGTTTACCTGTGCCGCACCAGCCGAAACAGGAAACAGCGAAAATGCCATCACTGCCGAAAGCAGCATGGCAACGGCTCTCGTGCCGAGCTTTTTCGTTCTTGCTTTCATTTGAGATACCTCCGTATGAATTGATTTGCGGCAACAAAAAATCCACAGCCTTTGCTGTGGAGGAAAGTCTGCCGCTCTTTTCTTTTGTCCAGCTGCTACATGGCAACCACCTCCTTTGCGGTTTCGCTGCCCCTATACTTACTTCTCAGGTAGTAATACAGGTGGTTTACTAAAGGGGAGAGTGCGAGAGGGGGAAAGAAGAAAAACAAGTTATCCCGCAAATGGGCGCACTTCCCCCATGATTGCGGTTATCTTGCTTGTTCTCTCTTCTTGCGCTCCTGTACACGCTGATAATACTCCAGCGCCTTGATGATATAATCCTCGGTTTTCTCCAGCGGCACTGTCGAGGGAATATACGGACGCAGCCGTTCTGCCTTAAAGCTGATTTTCTCTTTCTGGTTTGGCTTTTCCTCACCAAGAATCGCTTCGATGACCTCCGCACTCAGCTTTCCAGCTTTGGAGAACTCTTTGAGCCGAATGGCCTGCGGGAGTGATGGCGTGGCATCATTGTAGCTGATGCTGTTCAGAAGATTATGCTGTTCCGTTTCCGTCAGATAGGAAATCTCCACCGCAGGACGAAACGCAATCTTGTTCTCATCAACCATGTCCAGAAGTTCGGGGATTAGTTCTGTCAGACGGATATAGCGTCGAACTTGGTTCTTGCTATCACCTGCCAACTCTCCAACAATTTCAGCACTTTCCTTACCTGATAACTTCCCACCCACTGGGTCGGAAGTTAAATCCGTTCTCTGCCCCTGCCGCTTCATCGCTTCTAGGCGCATCTTGTAGCTGAACGCCTTTTCACTTGGAAGAATGATTGAGCGCTGCAAATTGGATTCCACCATCAGAATGATTGCTTCATCTCTGGACAATTCCTTGATTTCTGCGGGAACGCGCTCCAGACCGGCCAGTTCACAAGCCTTTCGTCGTCGATGCCCTGATACGATTTCATACCGGCCATCTTCTTTCTGGCGGAGCGTAATCGGTGTAATAACGCCGCGCTCTTTCACGCTCTGCACAAGCTGGTTCATGTCCTCGTCCATTTTAACTTTGAATGGGTGGTTCGGGAAATCGTCGATCTCAGATAAGGGGATATCATAGATGCGAGGCAAGCGACTTTCTGCTCGTCCCTCATCATTCATAAACAGTTCAGCGAACCCCGTCAGATCGAGATCGACGTCTTTCTTTCGACTCATGCTCCAACACCTCCTTCGTCACCGCCTCATACGCAGCCGCAACCTTTCCGCCCTTATCATAGGCAAAGATGCTTTGCCCTTCCTGGGCGCTTTCAGCAGCACGGACGGAAAAGGGTATCTGCGTATCAAAGACGCGGACTCGATCGCTTACAGCGGCTCTCAGCGCCGTAGAAATGGCTTTTGCGTTGTTAGTTCGGTTATCCACCATCGTCAATAGGATGCCGTCGATGTTCAGACGTGGATTGATCTGGCGTTTGACCTTGGCAACCGAGTGCATCAGCTGATTCAGACCTTTCGTTGACAGAAAACTCGGCTGCGACGGGATAATCACCCGGTCAGCCGCTGCCAGCGCATTGATGGTCATCATGCCGAGGGACGGCATACAGTCAATCAGGATATAGTCATAGTTTTTGCTGACCGAATCAATGTAGCTTTTCAACACATACTCTCGGCTCATCACATTGAACAAGCCGACTTCTGTACCGGACAGCTCGATATTCGCAGGCATCAGGTCAACGCCCTCTGTACTTCTCAGCAATCCGAAGTTCTCCGGTAGCGACTTATCGTTGATGACGCATTCCATTACATTAGAGAGTGTTTCACTCAGCTGATCCGGATTACGCTCTCCAAGGCTGATTGTTAAACTGCCTTGTGGGTCTGCGTCAATCAGCAGCACTCGCTTTCCCTGTTTCGCCAAGCCGACACCCAGATTTACCGTTGTGGTGGTCTTTCCAACGCCGCCTTTCTGATTGGTAATTGCGATTACTCTGCATTGTTCCATATTGGTTTCCTCCTTTCTCATTTTAAGCTGTCTGAATCAGGCAGCTATGTATGTGAGCGCCTGAGCGCTCACTCGTCCTCCGACAGTTCGAAGTAGTCCTCCAAATACTCCGCCAGCCAGCAGGTGAATCTCCGCATGAACCATGCGCAGAGGTATGGATCGTCCATCAGTTCAGACGGAAGTTCAACTTCCAGATCCATCATTCTGGAAAGCACCTGAACAAACAGCAGTGCGCTACTCGGCATACACAGCGCGTCAAGACCGCTGAGCACAACCGCGATAGCCTCCAGCTTACATTCATCGCCGTTAAAGTGTTCTGCCGCTGCATCAATCAGGTACACCGGATAATGGATTGCCAGATCGTTCAGCTTTTCAAGTTCTAATTCTTCATTCATAACATCGTCCTCCTTCTCGTTATGTACGCACACTGTTTTTCTCTCTGCCCCGTGTGCCGGGCATCATCAGGCGGCTGGCTGCGAACCAGCTCCATAGGCATCTCACCTCCCCGCCTTCATTATGACCGGGCCGCGAATTACGGAAGTATCATTATCCCTTGCACCTTTCATCGCCTTCGCCGGTAGCAGTCCGGCTTTCTATCGAATCAGTTTGATCGCTCCTCCGTTTCCGGAATCATGGCGCACCGTCGATAACAGCTTGAGGTTTTCCTCGGTGCAGGTAACGTACCTGATGACTGTTATTCAGTTTTGCGGGAGGCTTTGTTTGACCTCTCACTTCTCTACCGCAGCACGAATAGCCCAAAAATTAACCCCTCCCAAAAAATATTTTTATTTTTGTTAGAATTGCACAAGTAAATATCAACTCAGTACTGCCGGTGCACAACCTCAAATGGGTAAAAGAATAGACCCGTCGATTTCTCGACGGGTCTATTGCCCTAATTTAATTTGCACATTGCGATAGAAGCCGTATCAAATAGCTAAAACTTACATGAATTCACAGGAATTTGCACATTCAAACCGCTTCATTTGTGGTAAACCTGTGGTAACTTGGTGTAAGTTATGGTGTAAGCTATCTGCTAAATCTCGCTTATACGCGGTTATTCTAACTTATACGCCCTCAATCAGTCCAGCGGCTTCATTGTCGGGAACAGCAGCACATCGCGGATAGATGCCGCGTCGGTCAGGAACATAACCAGACGGTCGATGCCCATGCCCATGCCGCCCGTGGGAGGCATACCGTATTCCAGCGCGTTGATGAAATCCTCGTCCATCATGCCGGCTTCCTCGTCGCCTGCGGCGCGCAGAGCAACCTGACGCTCGAAGCGCTCCTTCTGGTCGATCGGGTCGTTCAGCTCGGAGAATGCGTTGCACAGCTCGCGGCCGTAAATGAAGCACTCAAAGCGCTCGGTCAGACGCGGATCGGACGGCTTGCGCTTGGCCAGCGGAGAGATCTCGACCGGATAATCGGTGATAAAGGTCGGCTGCATGAGGTTTGCCTCGACGTACTCGTCGTAGCACAGCGCCATCAGGTCGCCCCAGCTCTCCTTGCCCTTTTCGATCTCGAGGCCCTTGGCCTTAACGGCCTCCAGTGCCTCTTCCGGCGACAGCGCCATAAAGTCGATGCCGGCGTACTCCTTGACAGCCTCAGCCATCGTCATGCGCTTCCAGCCCTTGGAGAAATCGATCTCCACGCCCTGATACATCACCTTGGTGCTGCCCAGAACCTTTTCGCAGACATGGATTACCATGTCCTCGGTAATATCCATCATGCCGTGGTAATCGGTGTATGCCTGATACAGCTCGATGGTGGTGAACTCCGGGTTATGACGGGTATCCATACCCTCGTTGCGGAAAATACGGCCGATCTCGTATACGCGCTCCAGACCGCCTACGATCAGGCGCTTGAGGTGCAGCTCGGTCGCAATACGCAGATACATATCAATGTCCAGCGCGTTGTGGTGGGTGATGAACGGACGAGCCGCAGCACCGCCCGGAATGGTGTTCAGACACGGGGTCTCAACCTCCATAAAACCGCGGGAATCCATAAAGTTGCGGATCTCGCGCACGATAGCGGAGCGCTTCTCAAAGGTATCGCGTACCTCCGGGTTGACGATCAGGTCAACATAGCGCTGACGGTAACGCATATCGGTATCCTTCAGACCGTGCCACTTCTCCGGCAGCGGTGCAAGGTTTTTGGAGAGCAGCGTCAGTTCGGTTACGGAAACCGAAATCTCACCCTTCTGGGTACGGAATACCTCGCCCTCGATACCGATGATATCGCCGATATCGAACTTCTTGTAGCCCTTGTATACATCCTCGCCTACGTTGTCGCGCTTGATGTAAAGCTGCAGACGGCCGTAGCGGTCGCGCATATCCGAGAAGGAAGCCTTGCCCATGATGCGCTTGGACATCATGCGGCCTGCCAGACGGACGGTCTTGCCTTCCAGCTCGTCAAAATGCTCGTGAATATCGGTGGTATAGTGATCGCGCTCAAAGCGCACCTGCTGGAACGGGTCCTTGCCCGCAGCCTGCAGCTCTGCCAGCTTTTCGCGGCGAATGCGCTTCAGCTCGTGCAGTTCCTCCGCGGTCTGCTCGTGCTGATCCTGCGCCTGATGCTGTTCTGCCATATCTTCCCCATCTTTCATATAGATTTACATTTAACGTCCGTTAGGACGAATCGAATTACTTCTCGATCTTGAGGATCTCGTACTTTACGATGCCGATCGGTGCCTCGACCTCAACAACATCGCCGACCTTCTTGCCCAGCATAGCCTTGCCGAACGGAGACTCGTCAGAGATCTTGCCGTCCATCGGATCGGCCTCCTGAGAGCCGACGAAGTGGTACTCCTCTTCCTCGTCCTCCTCGAGATCCTTAACAATAAAGCGGCAGCCGGGAGAAACCTCGTCTGCAGCGTAGCTGTCGCCGGTTACAACGACTGCGTGCTTGATGATCTCCTCAAGCTCGGCAATGCGGGAATACAGCTTGCCCTGCTCGTTCTTGGCTTCATCGTACTCGGCGTTCTCGGACAGGTCGCCGAAGGAGCGTGCTTCCTTCAACTGCTCTGCAACCTCATCCGCACGGGTAGTTTTCAGATATTCCAGTTCGTCCTTATATGCGTCCAGACTTTCCTGTGTCAGTTTAATTTCTTTTGCCATGTTTGCAAACCCTTCTTACTCAGTGTCATCGGCTTTCGAGCCGTACAGTACACTATATTATAAATTAAGCACCAATGCCATGTCAAGCGATTCGACCATTTTCTGTCCGATTTTCTGCCGGAGTGCTCGATTATCCCACAATTTCTATCGCTTTTTGAAGCTGCGGATCGGTTTCCGACGTCAGGAAGAAAAAGTTATGCGTCTGCTCATCGGTCAGCTTCACCTCAATGTCCGGCGCAATGCCGACATCCGCAAGGCTTTTGCCCTTGGGCGTAAAGTATTCTTCGACAGACAGATTGACCGCCGAGCCGTCGCTCAGCTGGTAGGTGCGCTGAGCGCGTCCCTTGCCGGTGGTGTGCGTGCCGACGAGCGTCGCGCGGTCGTACTCCTGCAGGGCTGCCGCGAAGAATTCCGCCGCCGAAATGCTCTGGTCGTCAATGAGCACCGCGATCGGCAGGTCGATGCAGTCCGCATCCGAGGTGTAAACGGTCTCCGAGCCGTTTTTCATGCGCAGCGTCATAATGGTGCCCTCGCCGAGCAGCGGGTCGAGTGCCGCGCTCATCTCCTTGACACGGCCGCCGCCGTTATGGCGCACATCAATGACAAGCGACTCGGCGCCGCTGTCGGTCAGCGACTGCAGCGCCGTCTTAAACTGATCGGCACAGCCGTCGTGGAAATTCTCGATGCGGATGTAGCCGATTTTATCATTCAGCATTTTTCCCCATGCCATCTTCTGCGTGACAACGGCACGCTGCATGGTCAGCTCCTTGGCGGAGCCGTCTGCCTTCTTGACCGTGACGGTCACATCGGTCCCCTCTTTGCCGGAAATCGCGCGGATAACCGCGCTCGAGCCGTCCTTTTCAGTCGTCAGATCTCCCGTACCGAGAATGTAATCGCCCTTTTCGATGCCGGCCTTCGCCGCAGGCGAATCATCGTACACGAGCGTAACGCGAATACTCGTCTCGGTGCTCGTCACCGAAACGCCGATGCCGCAGCCCTTGCCCTCACCGCTCATGCGGTAGGCTTCGTAGTTTTCCGCCGGAATATACGACGACCACTTGTCTCCCAGACCGGTAATATAGCCTGCCGCAGCGTAATCCGCAACATTGTCCGCGTCCAGTTCCCCAACGTACTTGTCCGACACCAGCCGGTCGATCTCACGCAGCTTTTTCCCGACCTCGTTGGTGTTCCAGCCGGTGGAAATCAGGCAGATGACTGCCGTTATCGCGCCTGCCGCAGCACACATGGTCAGCGCTGTCCGCAGAGAGACCTGTCTCTCCCGCAGTTTTTTCATGGTTTGTCCTCCTCCACGAGAAAAGGGAGAGCGTTACACTCTCCCCTTTTATGTAATTGCGTTAGTTGAAGTAACTCATCGGGTTCTGCGTCGAACCGTTTACATACACCTCAAAGTGCAGATGCGGACCGGTCGAGTTGCCGGTAGAGCCTACCAGACCGATGGTCTGACCGGCGGAAACCGTCTGGCCAACCGAAACATGGATGGCAGACTGATGGCCGTAAGCCGTCATGACGCCGCCGCCGTGATTGATAACGGTATAGTTGCCGTAGCCGGAAACCCAGCCTGCGGTAGTAACCGTGCCGGATGCGGCTGCTACGATCGGTGTGCCGGTCGGTGCCGGAATATCCTCGCCCTTGTGGAACTTGCGGGTACCGAAGATTGGATGTACACGCCAGCCATAGGCACTCGAATTATTGGTGTAACCCGGAAGCGGCCAGGTGAACGTGCCGCTGTAACGGGTCGCGCCGCTGCTGGTCGTGGTGGTCGTGCTCGAGGATGAGCTGCCGCCCTTCTTCTTAGCGGCTGCAGCCGCTGCTGCTGCCGCCGCAGCTTCCTTGCGGGACTGCTCTGCGATCTGGTTACTTACGGTGTCCATCTCGCTGGTGATGCGCTCGTACTCCGCCTTCTGCTCCTTCTGATAGGATTCCAGACTTTTTTGCAGCGCCTTCTGCTGCTCCTCGCTGGATTTCAGCTCCTCAGCCTTGTACTTCAGGTTTTCCTGATACTGTACCTGCTCGTCCTGGGTGGCCTGCAGGTCGTCGCGCTTCTGCTGAATATCCTCCTTCGCGGCGGTGTACTCCGCTACGATCTTCTTATTATCGTCCATGATCGCAGAAACGATCTCCAGACGGCTGAGCAGATCAGAGAAGTTGGACGCGTTCAGCAGGACCTCCAGATAACTGGTCTCGCCCTGCTCGTACGTCGTGCGGACAGTCTCAGAAAAACGCTCCTTCTTGCTGTCAAGCGCCTTGATCGCAGCATCCAGCTCGGTCGTCTTGACGTCGATCTGGTCCTGCAGGCGGTCGATATACGCGGTTACCGTCGTAATTTCTTCCTTGGTGAGCTTGATCTCTTTCTGCAGGGCGGCACGGGTCTTTTCGACCTCGTTCACCTGACCTGCCAGACTGTCAAGCTCCGCCTTGACCGATGCCTTCTGATCCTCCAGATCGGACAGCTTGCTTTTCAGTTCCTTACTGCTCACCGCACCGGCATAAACCAGACCGGAGGCAATCATCGAGAACACCATCGCTGCGACCAGGATGCCCGCAATAATGCAGGAAATCAGGCGCACGGTTTTCTTTTTCATCATATTGAAACATTCGCTCCTTTATGCAGTCGTTATACATCCATAAACTTGCGGATACTCGTTACCGAGCCGCCGATTCCGAACAGTGCGGCTGCACCTGCGTACACGCCCAGCACCCACCAGCGCAGCACATCGAACGAGAGCAGATGGAACGAGGACAGAGAAACCGTACCTGCCACGTTATACAGCTCGGTGTACAGACCCCATTCCGCGAGGAATGCCAGTCCGCCGGCAACCAGACCGAGCACCATGCCTTCGATGACAAACGGCCAGCGGATAAACCAGTTGGTCGCGCCGACCATCTTCTGGATGGAGATCTCCTCACGGCGGGCAAACATAGCCAGCTTTACCGTGTTGGAGATAATGAAGATCGAGATAACGGCCAGACCGACGATCATCGCCGCCGCGATCATGTTGAACACGCGCTGAATCTGAATCAGCTTGCGGATAACATCCTCATCCGCGCGTACGCTTGCAACCCCGTCAACCGCTTCGATTTCTTTGATCGTTGCGTCCGCCTGCGTAGAATCATTCAGGGTAAACACATAGCTGTTGCGCAGCGGATTGTTGTCCGCGTTGTAATCCTCGAGGATGTCTGCGTCGTCGCCCAGCTCCTTGCGGTACTGCTCCAGTGCGACATCGCGGTCCTCGAAGGCGATCGACGCAATGTTGTCGATCTTCTCGAACTGCGTCTGCAGCGTTTTCGCCTCACGCGTGGTGAGCGAATCGTCAATCCAGACTACAATCTGGTTGGACTGCTGCAGTCTCGTAATGTTATTCGTAATGTTGTAGGCCACCAGCGTAACCGTACCTGTCAGCAGCAGGCTTACGACCATGATCACCACGGCCGCCACGGACATGAAGCCGTGCTTGAAAATGTTGCGCAGGCCTTCCTTCCAATAGTAAGCGATTGATCTCATATCTGATAATACCCACCTGTCTGATCACTGATGACTTCACCGTTGTCGATCACAACAACGCGCTTTTCAAATTCGTCTACCAGACCCTTTTCGTGCGTTACGATCAGCACGGTCGTGCCAAGCTCGTTGATCTTTTCAAACAGGGTCATCAGCTCCAGCGAACGCGCAGGATCAAGGTTGCCGGTCGGCTCGTCCGCGATGATGAGGCGCGGGTTGTTGACCAGCGCACGCGCGATTGCGACACGCTGCTGCTCACCGCCGGAAAGATTCATCGGCTTTTCGTGCGCCTTGTCGGCCAGACCGACCAGATCGAGCACATACGGCACGCGCTGCTTGATGGCCTTGCCCTTGGCACCGATGGCGCGCATGGCAAATGCGACGTTCTCGTAAACGGTTTTGGTGTTGATCAGGCGGAAATCCTGATAGACAACGCCCAATGTCCGGCGCAGATACGGAATCTGCCGCTTTTTCATTCTGCCGATATCGTAGTTGTTGACGATAACGCGGCCTTCGCTCGGCCGAACCTCACCGGTCAGCAGCTTGATGATCGTGGTTTTACCCGAGCCGGACGCGCCGACCAGAAAGACAAATTCTCCCTCGTCTACACGCAGACTCGCCTTGTTCACCGCCCGGGTCCCGTTTTCGTAAACCACGGTGGCTTCACTCATTCGTATCACAGGCAATCCTCCTCGGTGCCAACGCAGAAGGCGTGCGAATGCCCCGGATTGGGCATTTTCGCCTTCCAACAAACAAAAAAGACAAAGGTGTAAACATATACACCTTTGTCTATTATAACAGATATCATGTTTATGCGCAAGCCGACAAACTGTGGCATTATTGCACAATTTACGTTTTTTCTGTGTAGATTTTATGAACAGACAGCGATTATCTGGTACCTTCTTCGCGGCTTGCAAGGTATTTTCGAACCATCAGCGCTACCTTAAATACGATCGCGTGATCGAACTCACGCAGGTCCAGACCGGTCAGCTTTTTGATCTTCTCAAGGCGGTACACCAGCGTATTGCGGTGTACGAACAGCTTACGCGAGGTCTCGGATACGTTCAGGTTGTTCTCGAAGAACTTCTGAATCGTGAACAGCGTCTCCTGATCAAGCGAGTCAATCGAACCCTTGCGGAATACCTCGGACAGGAACATCTCGCACAGCGTGATCGGCAGCTGATAGATCAGACGGCCAATGCCCAGATTCTCGAAGCTGATGATGTTCTTCTCGGTGTCAAATACCGCACCGACCTCGATTGCAGTCGTAGCCTCCTTGAAGGACTTTGCGATATCCTTCATCTGAGAGGATACCGAGCCGATGCCGATCAGGCACTTGACCGACAGCTCGCTGAGCAGCGTCTCCTCGATAGAGCCTGCCAGCTTGACCAGATCCTTGATCTCACTGCCTGCCTTGACCTCCTTGACAACAACGATGTCCGTCTCGGAGATATGCAGCACGAAATCCTTCTGCTTGTCCGGGAACATGCCGTTTACCACGTCGATCGCGGCAACATCAGCCGGCGCCTGCTGGCGCACGAGGAATACCACGCGCGGCACATCGTTGCCGAAGTGCAGCTCGCGGGACTTGATATAAATATCGCCCGGCAGGATGTTATCCAGAATGATATTCTTTACGAAGGTAGCCTTGTCGTGCTTTTCGTCATACAGCGTCTTGATATTGTTGATTGAAACCGCAACCAGCGAACAGATACTGCGCGCCAGCTCGTCCTCGCCCTGTACGAATACAGCGTATTCCAGACGCGACGCACGGTCGCCCGTTGTATGATAAGTATAACCGCCGAAACGAACGATCTCGCCGGCGAAGCCCAGCTCAGTGATTGCTTCCTCCCGCATTTCACCGATACGAGGCAGATCGGTACATGCTACGACCGCACCGCTTGCGTCAACAATGCCGATCGTACGATCCACCGTATCCTTCATCTGCAAAACAATCGACTGGAACAATCTCGAAGCCATTTCCATCACCTTTCCCGTCTTTTTCACGCGCCCCGGCGCTTTACTCCGCATCCGTTCGCCGAAACGCTTACTCTTTATGGTGTTCTCACCGTTAATGGTGATTCTGCCTATGACATTCTTCACAAGAACGCCAAAAGTTCCCTATACATTTTAAGTCATTATATCACATGTCCGCGCATTTTTGTACAAAAAACTCAAAAAAATTTGTAGATTTTTTAAGTTTTTCAAGTTTGCGAGGTAAGTTTTTCCAATTCCTCCTGTGTCAGTTCCCGAAATTCGCCGGGCGCGAGTGTTTTATCCAGCCAGAGACCACCCAGCCGCAGGCGTTTGAGCGCCGTTACCGTACCGCCGACTGCCGCGATCATGCGCTTGACCTGATGGTATTTGCCCTCTTTGAGCGTCACACGCACGCGCAGCTCCGGCTCGGTCTCGAGGATTTCCAGCTTCGCCGACTTGCATTCCGTGCCGTCCCGCAGGGTCATGCCCTGCTCGAAGCGTGAGACTGCATCCGCTGCCAGCGCGCCGTCCACGACCGCCTCGTACTCTTTTTCAACATGGCGATTCGGACTCATCAGCGCATGGCTGAGCGCGCCATCGTCCGTGATGAGCAGCAGTCCCTCGGTGTCCTTGTCCAGCCTTCCCACCGCAAACAGGCCGCGCCGCAGCTCGGCTGGAAACAGCTCAAGCACGGTATCGTGACGCTCATCGCGGCTTGCCGTGATAACACCCATCGGCTTGTTGAGCATATAGTACCGCTGTGCGCGGTAGCGCTGCACGGTGCCATCCACCGCCGTCTGCGACCGGTCGGGATCGACCTTGAACGCCGGATCCTTCTGCACGGTGCCGTCCACCGAGACGCGTCCCGCACGAATGAGTGCCTGCACTTCCTTGCGGCTGCCGCAGTTCAGGTGGGACAGCAATTTGTCCAATCGCATCTGTGGCATTTTGTCCCCTCCGCCAATACATTTCTTTTATAAGGATAACACTTTTTCGCAAATTGCACAATAGCTAAATGCAAAAAAAGTGCAATCCCCCGAAAGTTACCAATAGATACCATAAACCTATGATAACTTTTTCGTTGAATTGCACAGTTATGCAATTTCCGAAAGTCATTGTCAACCACTGTCAGGTCTGCGGCATATCCAGCAGGCCATGCACAAATCCATCCGTCTGTGCAGATGTGATATCCGCTGCGATCAGGCGGTTGCTGCGCACCAAAAGGTTGGCGGTCACGCCCTGCTCCCCGGTAGGATAGGCGGTCAGCGCGTAGGTATACAGCGTGGCGCGTTTGCCCTGATACGGCGTAAGATCCAGTCCCTGCGCCTGCTGAATAGCGTTGTACTGCTCATATACCTCATCGAAGGTGTCGGGTATCTGCACCTCCTGTGTGCCGACCGGTTCGTTCTCCACCGACCAGCCGCATGCGGTCAGCAGAGCTACTCTGTCCTCGTTGGTTTTCAGCTTTGCACTAAGCGCTGCACCTTCAGCGCTGACCGCGGTATCCGCCTCTGCCGTTTTCGGCAGCAGCGCTGCCGCGCCGACTAGCACCAGCCCGACCGCCAGCACGCCCACTACGATTTTCCTCACCGACACCTTTGCCGCAAAAACGATCATGGCATTGTCCCTCCTGCTTTTGCTTTATTCTATGCGTACAAAAGGCAAAAAAGAACGCCTCCGAGTATTTCTCGGAAGCGCAGCTTGTATCAGTCCAGATTTTTCTTCTTCAGCATCCACCATGCAAAGAAGCAGCCTACCACTGTAATGGCCAGCGGCATCCACCAGATCCAGTCGCCCGGTATCCGTCCTTCACCGATATTCATACCGAAGAAGCCGAACACGATATTCGGAATCGTCATGATGATGGTCAGGATGGTCAAAACCTTCATGATGATATTCAGATTGTTGGAAACGACGGAAGCATAAGCATCCATCGTACCCGCCATAATGTTGGAATAGATATTCGCCATCTCGATGGCCTGACGGACCTCGATCAGCGCGTCCTCCAGAATGTCGCGGTCGTCCTCATACAGCTTGAGCACGCGGCCGCGCAGCACCTTTTCCATCGTAACCTCGTTGCCCTTGAGGGACGAGGAGAAGTAAACCAGCGATTTACTCAGTCCGAGCAGCTGGATCAGCTCCTCGTTTTTGAGGGAGTCGTACAGACGCTTCTCGATGCGGGTAAAGTCACGCTCGATCATACGCAGATTTTTCAGGAATCGACCTGCAATGCGGAGCAGAATCTGGAACACAAAGCGCGTCTTGAGCGAGGTATGCACGCCCTTTACCGCACCTTCCGCGATGGAGCGCAGGATGATGCTGTCCTCCAGACAAACCGTGATGACCGCATTCTGCGCCACAACAATGCCCATAGGAATGGTGGTGAACATCTGTCCGCCGTCCTCGACCGAGCTTTTCTCCACCATCGGGATATCGACGATCATGAGAAGCTGCTCGTCCTCGGTATCGACACGCGAGCTTTCCTCCGGGTCGAGCGCCGCGCGAACAAACTCTTCCTCAACCTGAGCCGCCTGCGCGATCTGCTCCAGCTCGTCCGAGCTGGGATGCACCATGTTGACCCAGCAGCCCTCGGTGAACTCGCTCACTTCTGTGATGCGGCCGTCCACCGTTTTGAAAAATTCAACCATATTATACCGCCTTTCAGCAGCGGCACTCCTCGAAAATGCCACCGCGAGTAATATTCATCTGTCTACTTCCAGGGTCCGTACTCACGGTGATCACTCTCCTTTAATATGGATTTCATTTAAGGCAATACCGCATAATTGAACAAGAGCGATTTGCGAATAAATTTTGCGTACTGATGAGGCGCGGTTTCGCAGCAATACTTGCCGTATTGCAAGAAATCGCAACAAAATCAGAATACAAAATTTCCGCAAAGCGCCGCTGCTTTAATTGTGCGGTGTTGCCTTAAAATTAACCTTCCCATACCTGACAAAACAGCCCTGTTACGGGCTGTTTTGAATAGCTATCAGTTAGATTATCGGTTGTCCTTATCGAAGATGCGCATCAGAACATCAAATGCAGCATCATCAGAGCCAACATCGGACGACGGCTTGGAAGCGGTTGCGCGAGCCGGCTTCTTGTCAGCCGCTGCGGTAGCAGCCTCGGTGAACAGGCCGGTGGAGCCGGAAGCCTTGTCCTTATTGCCGTCCATGCTCATCTTTGCGGAGTTCGGAACATTGTCGAAACCGGTTGCGATTACAACAACGCGGATCTCGTCGTCCATGTTCTCGTCGATGAATGCACCGAAGATGATGTGTGCATCCGGATGAGCCGCCTGCTGAACCATGGTAGCTGCGGTCTCAACCTCGTCGAGACCGATATCGTCAGAGCCGATAACGGAAACGATAACGCCGTGTGCCATGTCGATCGAGGTCTCGAGCAGCGGGCTGGAAATTGCCTCGCGTGCAGCCTCTGCAGCCTTGTCCTTGCCTGCAGCGGAGCCGGTGCCGATGTGAGCGAAGCCTGCGTCCTTCATGACGGAGGTAACGTCCGCGAAGTCCAGGTTGATGAAGCCCGGAACGGTGATCAGCTCGGAAATGTTCTTAACTGCCTGACGCAGAACGCCGTCAGCAATCTCGAATGCGTTCTTGAAGGTGATCTTCTGCTCGGATACATACTTCAGACGCTCGTTCGGGATGATAACGAGGGAGTCTACATTCTTGTTCAGCTCTTCGATGCCGCTCAGCGCCTGCTCAAGACGCTTCTTGCCCTCGAATGCGAACGGACGGGTAACAACGCCGACCGTCAGGATGCCCAGCTCACGAGCGATCTGTGCAACAACCGGAGCTGCGCCGGTGCCGGTGCCGCCGCCCATGCCGGCAGTGATAAATACCATATTGGTGTTAGCGAGAGCCGCTGCGATCTGATCCTTGCTCTCCTCAGCAGCCTTGCGGCCGATCTCCGGATTTGCGCCTGCGCCCTGACCCTTGGTCAGCTTCTCGCCGATCTGGATCTTCGTGCTGGCCTGCGAATAATTCAGAGCCTGCATATCCGTGTTGATGGAAACGAACTCAACACCCTGTACACCGTTCTCGACCATGCGGTTTACAGCGTTGCCGCCGCCGCCGCCGACACCGATGACCTTAATGTTTACTACGTTATCCAAGCCCTGTTCAAACTCAAAACCCATTGTCGTTGTCCTCCGTTTTATGATAAAGAATCGTTCTTTGATTATCAATTACCGCGTTTGAGGGCACTTCGCCCCTATTGTTTTAATTTTACCTCGATTTATTCTATTTTGCAACAGGAATTAGCGAATTCCTCAAAAAAAACTTAATCTTTTCCGTGTCTTTCCCGCAAACCGGCAGGCGATACGGAAAAAGGCTGTATTTTTTCGCGTTTTCCCTTGTGTTTTCGGTTATTTTCGCCAGTATAGGCAGAAAAAACTCAGCCTTCGCCATCGTAGCTGTCGTCATAATAGCTGTCATCGTAATACGATTCGTCGTAGGAATCGTCGTAGCTGCCGTCATCGTAGGAATCGTCATAAGACGAATCGTCCGAGTAATCCGAATCATCGGAATAATCCGAGTTATCCGAACTGTCCGAGCTGTCGCTGTTCGAATCGGTCGAGTCATCGCCGTTCGTATTGTCGGTCGTGCCGACTTCGCCGTCCGGATTGGTGTACGCCGGCGAGGTCACCGGATTGTCACCTGCCTGATCGGTACCGGAGCGCGCTACATCCTCCGCCGTCTCCGGCACAAAGTGCAGACGGTTCTGCGCATCCCAGTACAGCCGCCCGATATCCGATGCCGAAAGGCGATCGCTGATAACGGTCTGTGCAAACCGAATACGGTACGTCAGATCGTCCAGTGCGCCTGCACGAATGTCGAATCGCTTGTCATAGCCGATGCGCACATCGGTCAGGTCGTTCAGATTGAGGAAGCTCATCTTTTCGAGCAGACCGGCAGCATCCATGTTCTCCAGCACGTTCAGCATGGCGTCAACGTGTGCATCCGTGCCGGTAGCAAGGAAATCCCCCATCTGCGCATTCAGTGTAACGCCGAGCACGATTGGCAGACCGCCGTCTGCGGCGTTGTTCTCGAGCACCTTGCCGCCCGCACTGATATAAGTGAACGTGTTATCCTCATTCCTCACGGCAGCCGCCGCTGTGCATTCGGTGACAGTCAGCACCAGTCCATCCGGCAGCTTGCGGCGCAGCTGTGCGCTTTCCAGATACGGGAAGCTGTGCATCAGGTCGGACAATACGCGGTTTTTGTTCCACAGATAGAGATTATCGCCCTTTTGAATATCCATACCGGCGATCAGCTCCTCCGAGCCGTACTGCTTGGCGCCTTCCACCGAAATGGTCTTAACCTTGAAGAACACGGTCATCGCCACCACGGCAGCCGCCAGAACAATACCGGTCAGCAGCACGCGTCCCAGCACACGAAAGATTTTCCTGCCGCGGCGCTGCTGCTCCATCCGGTCGGGCGTGTGCTTTTTTCGCCTTCTGCGTCTCATCACAGCATCCCTTCTTTGTTACTTCTTGCCATGGTTTTCGATTGCCCAGAGGATCTCTTGATAGATCTTCTCGCTTGCATCGTGCGCCGCCAGCTTTGTCGCGTCGTGCCCCATCCGGTGCAGACGGTCGCGGTCGCTCAGCAGATTCTGAATCTCGTCGTACAGCACCTGCGGGTTGGCATCCTTCTCGAGCAGAACACGGCAGCCGCCCTCCTTTTCGAGCGCGCGCGCGTTCTTCTCCTGGTGGTTCTCCGCCACATACGGAGACGGCACCAGCAGTGCCGGACGTCCGAGCATGCACAGCTCACCGAGGGTAGCCGCACCTGCGCGGCACACGATCAGGTCAGCCGCCGCCATGCGGTCTGCCATGTCGTAGATGTACTCGGTCACTTCGATGTTTGGATGCGCGTCAAAGTCGGCGCCCTGCTCCTTCGCCATCCTGGGCAGCCACTCACGGGCCGCCGCACCGGTTGCGTGAACATGGTGATAGGGCACGCCGTTTTTGCACTCGAACGCCAGCTCACCCGCCATGTGCTCATTCATGTACTTTGCACCCATCGAGCCCCAGAAGGAGACGACCAACTGGTCATCATCGGTCAGACCGAACTTCTCGCGTGCCTTTGCGCGGTCTGCCGCCAGAATCTCACCGCGCACCGGCGCACCGGTCAGAATGATCTTATCTCCGCCGCCGAGCAGCTCCTTTGCCTGTTCAAAGCAGACGAGTACGCGGTCCGCGTCCTTTGCGAGCATCTGCGTTACCTTGCCGGGCAGCGCATTGACCTCGAGCAGCACGGTCGGAATGCCGAGCTGCTGTGCTGCTCGTACCACCGCAAACGACGCATAGCCGCCGCAGCCGATCACGCAGTCCGGCTTGGCCTGTTTCAGCAGCTTCTTCGCCTTGTTGACCGCCGAGACGGCCAGCTTTGCCGCCTTCAGATTGTGCAGAATGCCCTTCGGGCTCATCGAACGCGACATGCCGATGATCTCGATGGTGTCCAGCGGGTATCCCTCACGCGGGATCAGCTTATTTTCAATGCCGCGTGCCGAACCGGCAAAACGCACCGTCGTCTGCGGCTGCTTTTTTTCAAAATAGCGTGCAATGGCAAGACCCGGTGTAACGTGACCGCCCGTGCCGCCTCCCGTAATGTACAGTTTCAAAACTGAGTTCCCCTCTCCTGTTTGTTACTTTTCAAATGCAAGGTAGGATCACATGGTCCGGCAAAGCCTGTTTACCGGATCATGTGGTACTGCCTGACAGCAATATCACAGTCATCGAGGCTGTTTGTATGCTGCAAACAGCCTCGATTTGCATAAGGCAACACCGCACAATTAAAGCAGCGGCTTCTTGCGCAGGCTCCGGTCGCGCTGCCGCGGCGCTTTGCGAAAATTATGCGGTATTGCCATAACTTAATCCTGATTTCTTCCGTCAATCCGCATATACCGCGATATATTGAGCAGGATGCCCATCTCGCCGAGCTGCAGCAGCAACGCTGTGCCGCCATAGCTGAAAAACGGCAGAGCCGCGCCGGTTACCGGCATGATGCCGGTGACAACGAACAGGTTCATCAGCGTCTGGATAGCCAGCTTGGCGGTGATGCCGGTCGCCAGAAGACTACCGAATTTATCCGGTGCATAGCGCGCCACACGGAATCCGCGGTAAATAAGGTACGCGAACAGCAGAATGACCAGCAGAGCGCCGATCAAACCCATCTCCTCGCACCAGGTGGCGAAGATGAAGTCGTTATGCGGCTCCGGCAGATACAGCTGCTTCTGCAGTCCGTTGCCGAGTCCGCGTCCGAGCAGGCCACCCGAGCCGATGGCGATCTGGCTCATCGAGCCTTGCAGACCTTTGTTCGCCATATCCGAAAACGGATTGAGCCAGACCTCAAAACGGTCTCGTACATGCTTAAACGCAACATAGAATGCCGCAACTACGCCTGCACCCAGTCCCAGAATCGGCGCAAAGTACCACAGGCGCATGCCGCCTGCCAGCAGGATGATAATGCCGATGCCGCAGATGATGATCATCGCCGAGGTATGTGGCTCCAGGTACAGCAGACCGATGTACAGCGCCAGCAGCAGACCGTACGGCTGCACCATGGTCTTGACGCTGCGCACGCTCTTCGGGTCACGCGCCACCCAGTAGGAAAAGCAGATGATGACGGTCAGCTTTGCGATCTCAGACGGCTGAAAGCCGAACAGCCAGCGGCGTGCATTATTGACCGATGTACCGATGCCCGGTATCGCAACCAGAATCAGCAGCGCGACCGATATCCACATGATGATGTTGTGAATGCCCGCGTACATGCGGTACGGAATCTTGGAAAGGCCGATCATCGCCGCAAGACCGATCGCGGCGAAAATGCCCTGACGCATGATAAAGTATGTCGCGCTGCCCTTGTAGAACATCGCGTTGGTATAGCTTGCCGAGAACAGCGCGATCAGACCGGTGATCAGCAGCAGCAGCACCGAGAAGAACACACCGGTATCCCAGATGTGCGCCTTCATGCTGCGCATGCGTCTGCGCTTCGGCTTTGCGGTGCCGGTATGGTAACGCTCCTTCGGCACCGGCTCCCGCGAAGGACGCGCCGGTTTGCCGCTCGGCGCATTCCGCGGCATGGGACGGCGCGATGCCGGCCGGTACTGCGGATTCGTCTTTCCAGTTGTCGAAGCCATAGGGTTACCTCCGAATTACGAATTAAAACAGCGGTGCGAGTGCCACATGGTAGGCCAGCAGGCACAGCACAACCGTGATGCCGGTGAATACCAGCACGATTTTCTTCTCGCACCAACCGCACATTTCAAAGTGGTGGTGGATCGGCGCCATCTTGAACAGACGCTTGCCGTGGGTCGCCTTGAAGTAGGTGACCTGCAGGATAACGGACAGCGTTTCGATGATGTAGATCAGACCGACCAACAGCAGGATGAGCGGCATTTCACACGCAAATGCCAGACCGGCAACCGCACCGCCGAGGAACAGCGAGCCGGTATCGCCCATGAACACCTTAGCCGGATTGAAGTTATAGCGCAGGAAGCCCAGCAGCGCACCCGCGAGTGCCGCCGAAAAGATCACAACGCCCATGTCTCCGCGACGGAAGCCGACGAACACGAAGAAGATGGCAACCGGAAGCGTAACGCTTGCCGCCAGACCGTCGATGCCGTCGGTCAGATTGACGGCGTTGTCCGCGCCGACGATAACGAAGGCCGCGAACACGATGTACAGCGGCCACGGCCAGCTGAACGAAATGCCCGTGAACGGAATCCACAGCTGCGGCAGACCGCTCGACCCCAGGAACAGCACGAGCACAAACACGCCGGCAACCAGAATCTGGAGAACCAGCTTCTGCTTCGGGGTCAGACCCGCGTTTTCCTTTTTCTTGATCTTGGCGTAGTCATCGACCAGACCGACCGCACCGTAGGCCACGGCAAGGCCGAGCACCGCCAGCGACGAGACCGAAATCTCACCCATCACGATATTGCCGATAATGACTGCCGCCGCGATACCGATAATGAACATAAAGCCGCCCATTGTCGGAATATTCTGTTTGTTCATGTGCCATTTCGGTCCGATTTCGAGAATCTTCTGACCGAATTTCATTTTCCGCAGATAGTTGATGACCGCCGGACCGATAGCCAGCGTGATCACCAGTGCGACCGCGAAAACAAGCACAGCCTGTTTCATGCTTCAACTTCCTCCCCTAAAAACATTGCAAGTGCGCGTTCCATGCGCATGCCGCGGCTGCCCTTGAACAGCAGCGCGTCTCCTTTTTTCGCGTCCTCGCGCAGTGCCGCGACAAGTGCGGTCTGATCGTCGAACGCATACGCATGCTCCATGCCCTTCTCCCTGGCACCGGCTACCATGGCCGCTGCATCCGGACCGTAGGCGTACAGGGCGTCCGCGTACTGCGCCGCCGCACGACCGGCACGGCGATGACCTTCCTCGGCGTAATCGCCAAGCTCGAGCATCGAGCCGAGAACCGCAAACCGGCGGCCTTCCCCGGCCATGCCGCCGAGCACGGACAGCGTAGCCTCCATCGCATCCGGACTTGCGTTGTAGCAGTCCGCATAGATTTGGTAGCCATCCTGCACATAGATGTTCTGGCGCATGCCGCTTGCCTGATAGCTGATAAGTCCCTGCGCGATCAGCGCGGGCGTTTCGCCGAGCAGCAAACCGACGGCTGCCGCCGCCAGTGCATTGAGCACGTTATGCTTGCCCGGAATACTCAGCTTCGCGGTGAATTTCTCTCCGACCGGCAGGTGCGCCGCAGCAAGACCGTTATTTACTATATCAAATGTACCTTCGCTGTGCAAGTCCGCAGTAAGGTCACAGGCGGAATTTTCGATGCCATATGTTACCACCTTGCAGCCGAGGCTGCCGCGTTTGTCCCATAGAAGCGGCTCATCGCCGCAGAGAACAGCCGTGCCGCCCTCCTGCAGACCCTCGAGAATCTCCAGCTTGGCCTTGCAGATGCCCTCACGCGAGCCGAGGAACTCGATATGCGAGGTGCCGATATTGGTGATAACCGCCAGATTCGGTCTGGCAGCCGCCGTCATGCGGGAAAGCTCACCGAAATGGTTCATGCCCATCTCGGCTACCAGCACTTCAGTATCCCTGGTCATACGCATGAGCGTCAGCGGCAGACCAATCTCATTATTCAGGTTGCCTTCTGTCTTCTGTGCGCGGAAACCCTGTGAGAGAACAGCATACAGCAGCTCCTTGGTGGTGGTCTTGCCGACCGAGCCGGTCACGCCGACGACTTTGCCGCCGCACATCGTGCGGTAGCCGCCCGCGAGGTCAAGCAGCGCCTGCGAGGTGTTCTCAACGTACAGCGCCGGCACCGGATACTCCTCATTCTCGCGGTGGCTCATCACGGCGGCCGCGCCGTTCTCGATCGCCTTGCCGATGAAGTCATGCGCGTCAAACCGTTCGCCCTTAATCGGCAGGAACAGCGCCTCCGGCGGAATCTGCCGCGAATCGGTCGTGACCGCCGTCAGAGCCGCCTCACCCTTCGCTTCGCCGTGTGTCCATGCCGCCGCCTGCGCTAATGTAAATCGTTCCATGCCGTTTCCCCCAGTTGGTTTTACTTTTGCTTTATTGAGCGTAGGGGCGCACAGTGTGCGCCCGTCTGCCGCTCTTACTTATTGAAAAAATCCGCTACGATCTCGCGTTCATCCATGTGGTGCTTCACATGGTTTACTTCCTGATAGGTCTCATGTCCCTTGCCCATCAGCACGATGATATCGTCCTTCTGCGCGTGTGCAAGTGCCCAGTGGATCGCCTCCGGACGGTCCACGATGACCTGCATCGGCGTATCCGAATCCTTCATGCCTTCGAGAATATCATCGATGATGGCCTTCGGCTCCTCGGTGCGCGGATTATCGCTCGTTACAACGCAGAAGTCCGCGAGATCCGCCGCAATTTTACCCATCTTCGGGCGCTTGGTGCGGTCACGGTCGCCGCCGCAGCCGAACAGAGCAACAACACGGCCCTTTGCAAAGCCGCGAACGGCCTTGAGCACGTTCTCCACGCCGTCCGGCGAGTGTGCGTAGTCGATGAGCACGGTGTAATCCGTATCGGTCGGCACGACCTCAACACGGCCCTTGACGCCGGTTGCAGTTGCCATGGACTTCGCCGCATCCGCAAGCGGCATGCCGAGCTGCAGCACGATGCCGAGCGCGGTCAGTGCATTCTCGACCGAGAAATGACCCGGAATCGGCAGCTTGACATCCGCTTTTTCGCCCTGATACTGTGCGGTAAACTCCACGCCGTCCGCGTGTAGCTGCAGGTCAGTGGCTTCGAGATCGGCCTCCGGCTTGCCGCAGGAGAAGGTCATGCACGGGCACTTTGCGTCCGCGAGCATCTTCTCCGCCGCAGCGTCATCCAGATTGATAACACCCTTCTTACTGATGGAGAACAGCAGCGCCTTTGCCTTGCGGTACTCCTCCATGGTCTTATGGAAATCGAGGTGATCCTGCGTCAGATTGGTGAACGCGCCAACCGCAAACGGAATGCCGTGCACGCGGTCAAGCACCAGAGAGTGCGAGGAAACCTCCATGATCACATGCGTGCAGCCTGCGTCTCTCATGCGGGCAAACAGCGCGTGCAGCTCGTAGGATTCCGGCGTGGTGCGCTCGGTCTCGATCACTTCATCACCGATGAGGTTCTGGTTGGTGCCGATCAGACCCACCTTGTGACCTGCGTCCTCAAGCATGTGCTTGACGAGGTAGGTCGTGGTGGTCTTGCCGTTGGTGCCGGTCACGCCGAGCATGACCATGCTCTCTGCCGGATGACCGAAGCGGTTTGCCGCAATCTCAGCCAGCGCAATACGGGAATTCTCCACAACGACTGCGGGAACGCCCTCCGGCGCCTCCTCGCAGACAACGGCTGCCGCGCCCTGCTCCATCGCCTTGGCGATGTACTTATGGCCGTCGGTCGCGTAGCCGCGGATGGCTACAAACAGGTCGCCCGGCTGTACCGCGCGGGAGTCGTAACGCACTTCCTTGATCTCGATATCCTGTGCGGCAGTGCTGTTTTTCACTGCTACATCCTTCAAAAGTTCCTGTAATTTCATAATTTCCTCCTATCGGTCGTTGACCGTCGTTGTATCAGAAAATTCTACCGTGACAACCGCACCAAGGCTTACCTTGGTACCAGCCTCCGGACTCTGCTTGGTCGCGGTGGTGTCGCCTGTGATCTGCGCGGACGAAACACCCTTCTGCTTGAGGTACAGACCGTACTCCTCCAGCGTATCGCGGCACTCATCCGGCGACATGCCGGACAGATTGGGCACTTCAACGGCCTCAGTCGGCTTTTCCTCGCCCATGTAGACGATAACCTTGCCGCTGGCCGCAATGCGCATGCCTGCATTCGGCACCTGATCGGTGACGGTATCGCCGTCGCCCTTGATGATGCAGTCAAAGCCTGCGTCGGACAGCGTGGAAATCGCATCGTCGCGCGTCTTGCCGGATACACTCGGCACGGTCAGCTCGCGGCGATCGCTCTCGCTGTCGTCGTAGACCGGCGTAATGCCGATATACGGCAGCACATCCTCCATGATGCGGCCGACAACCGGAGCGGCGATCGTACCGCCGGTATGCGTTGCGGATTCCGGCAGGTCGTTGATGGAGACCAGAACCGCGATCTGCGGGTCGTCCATCGGCGCTACGCCGATGAAGGAGGCCGTGTAGCGGTCCTCGGTATCGAGCACCTTGCCGTCACTGTCGTATTCGGGCTGAATCTCGGAGGTCGCAGTCTTGCCGCCGACGCGGTAGCCGGGCACATACGCGTTCTTGCCGGTGCCGTTTGCGACAACCTGCTCCATCGCCCCGCGCATGTAAGCGGAGGTATCCTCGGAAATGACCTGACGGACCACCTCGGTCTCATTCGTGGACTTGACCGATCCGTCTCCGTTCAGCACTTCCTTGACGACGTACGGCTTTTTCAGCTTACCGTCGTCCACGATCGCGCAGACCATGTTCAGCATCTGAATCGGCGTTACCGTGAAGCGCTGACCGAACGATGCGGTCGCCAGTGCGACTTCGTTCCAGTCACTGGCAACATCCAGCTTGTGGAACTGACCCTTGCCCTCACCCGGCAGGTCGATGCCGGTCGGCTCGGTCAGGCCGAACGCCTTGTAAAAGTTATAAAACCGATCCATGCCGACGCTCTGGGCAATCTGCATCATCGCTACGTTGCAGGAATTCATCAAGGCTTCGGTCAGCGTCTGCATGCCGTGGCCGCTTGTGTTTGCACACTTGATCTCCCAGTTCTCCACCTGCAGGGAGCCGCCGCAGTAGTAGGTGTCCTCGGCATGGGTCGCACCCAGATCATACGCGGTGGAGACCGTCATCAGCTTGAAGGTGGAGCCCGGCTCGTAGTTATCCGCGATAACCGGATTGCGCCACGTTTTCATCAGGATATTGACGCGGGCGCTGCCCAGCTCATCCACCAGATCAGAATTGTCATGAATCGCCTCCGGCAGATTGTCCAGACCGCCCTTCTCATACCAGGCATCCGGAATTTCGACCTTTACGTTCTCTTCCTTGAGGATTTTCGCAACATTTTCCTTGAGTTCGTTGATATACTTGTCGCTCGTCAGCTTGTAGGCATCGTTCGGATCAAAGTCCGGCAGGTTCGCCATGGCGAGCACCTCACCGGTCTTGACGTCCATGACGATGCCGGAAACGCCGTCTCGCGCCTCCGGATTGTCGGCAAGTGCGGTCTCGAGGTGCTTTTCCAGATAGTTCTGGATATCGCTGTCGATGGTCAGCACAAGAGAGTTGCCGTCGGTCGCCGGAATATACTGCTGGGTTTCCGGCATAATGTCCTTGTTCTGCTGGTTCTGCACGCGCACCAGACGGCCCGCCGTGCCAGAAAGCTCGTCGTTATACTCGGATTCCAGGCCGTACGCGCCGTTGTTGTCGCTGCCGACGTATCCCAGAACCGCAGACAGGAAGGCGCCGTGCTGATAGTACCGCTTGGTATCCGGCTCAGAGTAGACGCCGGTGCAGTCTGCCGCTTCGAGCTTCTCATCCAGTTCCTTGGATACGTCCTTATCGACCTTCTGCGCGATAATTTCGTACTGCGAGTTCGTCTTCCGGAGCTTCTCCATCACGGTATCGTAATCCACATCCAGCGTTTCGGACAGGATGGTCGCAAGCGTCTGCTGCTGACTTTCCGCCGTGATGCCCTTCTTGACCTTGCTCTCGTCCACAACGGCCTTCGGATCGACCGTAATGCGCTCTACGGCGGCGGATTCAGCCAGAACCTGCATGTTCGCGTCGTAGATCTTGCCGCGGTTGGGCGTGATGAACGTGTCGCGCGTCTGCAGCGCTGTCGCCTGCTGCACATAGAAATCGTGATTGAATACCTGCATATACAGCAGCCGCACGCCTACCAGCCCGAAACCGATCAGTGCAAACAGCACGGTCAGTCCGCGGATACGCGTGCGCATTTGATGGTTGGGTCCCTTAACTGCCATTTAGTCAGCCTCCATATTGTTCCTGAAAAAGCGTAAGGAGTCAGAAGTTATCCACCTCTCACTCCCCTGTACGCATTGTATTCAACTGCTTATCGGATATATTCCACAAGTGCGGAAAAGCGCGCTGCCAGTGCGCTCCACAGACCGTGCAGCGTCATGCTGTCGTCTGCAACGGTGACAAGATCCGGATTGGTCAGCTCCACATATTCGATCTGCGAATTGTCCATCTTGACCATTCCGAGCGTGTCCGTGGCGTACTGCTCTACCTCATCCATGTTCATGCTGTTCATCTGCTTGGTCGTCAGAGAAACATTCTCCGACTGCAGCTCGCTGAGCAGGTCGCTCTGCTCACTCGCTTCCGCGGTAAGCTGGGTCAGCTGCATCTGGCAGAACAGGATAAACGCCGCCGTGATCGCCACCAGAAAAATGCACGGATACACGCCCTGCATCACAGCAGGCTTGCGGCGGTGCTTCTTTTTCTTGACCGGCGCTGCCGCTACCTGCAGATGGCGTTTCGGCTGTACCTCACGCTGCGCAGGAACCTGATCTTCATATTTTCTTGCCGCGTTGTTCCTGCCAGAAGCCATCTTGCGCTTTCCTTTCTTTTGAATTTGCTTTTTCGGTTTAGATTTTTTCACAAACCCGGAGCTTCGCGCTTCGGGCGCGCGGATTCTCCTCAATTTCCCTTTCATCCGGCAGGATCGGCTTGCGCGGCGTCAGCCGAACCTTCGGCTTTTTGCCGCAGATGCATACCGGAAAGTCCTTCGGACAGGTGCAGCCCTGTGCCGCCTGCTGAAAAGCCGCCTTGACGATGCGGTCCTCCAGGCTGTGGAATGTGATGACCGCCAGTCTGCCACCCGGATTGAGACAGTCGATGGCTTTTTCCATTGCTTCCCGCACCGCGCCCAGCTCATCGTTTACCGCAATGCGGATCGCCTGAAAGCTGCGCTTCGCCGGATGCTGCTTTTCCCGCAGCGCTTTCGCGGGCATGGCGCCCTTGATCACACGGACAAGCTCCAGCGTGGTCTGGATCGGCTTGTCTGCGCGTTCGCGCTCGATCGCCGCTGCGATCAGCGGTGCGTAGCGCTCCTCGCCGTACTCAAACAGAATGCGGCGGATCTCCTCGCGGCTCCAGCCGTTCACCACATCATACGCGGTCAGCTTCTGCTGCCGGTCCATGCGCATATCGAGCGGCGCATCCTGCATGTAGGAAAAGCCGCGCTCGGCATGATCCAGCTGTGGAGAGGAAACGCCGAGGTCGAACAGAATGCCGTCCGCACCTGCCAGTCCCTGTCCCTCGAGCACCTTGTCGATATCGCGGAAGTCGCTCTTGACCGGTGTGACACGCTGCCACACATCCTTGAGGCGATCCTTCGCGTTTTCGAGTGCTTCGTCATCTCTGTCAATGCAAATCAAACGACCGGTATCATGCAAACGCTCCGCAATGCGGAGCGAGTGACCGGCGCCGCCGGTCGTGGCGTCCACATAAACGCCGTCCGGCTTGATCTGCAGAGCCTCAAGGCAAGGCTCAAGCAAAATGGATACATGATGAAATTCCATAGTTCCCTGCCCTTTTGTTAAAAATCAATATCTTCTACGTCCGCGGCAACAACTTCCGCGTCGATCTCGTCATTGTAAGCGCGCCACTTGTCGCTGTTCCAGATTTCCGCGTGGTCGAGCTGACCGATCACGGTAACATCCTTCTGCAGCTCCGCAAAGGTACGCAGGTTTGCTGGAATGAGGATGCGGCCCTGTGCGTCGAGCTGTGCATCGAACGCATTGGCGAAGTAGTAGCGCTTGACGCGTCTTGCCTTTTCGCCGTTGCCGAGCGTGCGGATCTTGTCCTCCAGACGCTTCCATTCCGCTTCCGGATAGACGGACAGACAGCCATCGAGGCCCTTGGTGACCGTGAAGTGCTCGCCGAGCTCCTCGCGCAGCTTGGCCGGCATTGCCAGACGACCCTTAGCGTCTATGGAATGCTTGTATTCGCCCTTCACTCATTCACACCTGCCCTTCCGCTTTGGTGGAATTTGTGACACTTTACCCCACATCTCTCCACCTTGATTTTATTATAGCGGTACGGAGAATAGATTGCAAGATATTTTTTGCATTATTGCACGAAAAATTCGGGCGTTTTTCTTGCAAATTTTATAGTTTTCGCAATTTTTACGAACAGTTGTTCGATTGTGTTCGCGCGCGGTGTTTTCCTGCATTTTACTGTGAAGTGGAGAGTTATCCCAAAGTTTATCCACAGAGTGTGTATTTTTGTGCAATTTCAGCCGGACATTTTTCAGCCCGGTGGCGCAAAGTGGGTGTGAGGTTCTCTTTTTCGGCGTTGGTGGTGAGGAGTGGGTGAGGGGGTAGTGCAGACAAGGTGACGGCTGTTATCAAATAAAATTCGCAGGTGCCGTCCGCAACAACGCGTAAGCGAATTGTTCGGCACTGTCATGCCGCACCCAGCGTAGAGTTGCCGATATGTGTAGCAGTACGGTATCTGACACTGCAAACAGGTCTCGACATGGGAGCACACTGTGCTCCCCTACGGCAGAAAAAATCCTCTGCCGTTCCCCCATAGTCTCAGTTCTCTGGCAGGCAGACGCTAAGAGGAAACGGGGTGATTCACAAGAGGGGTGGAAACCTTAGGTGTCCATCCCTCTTGTGCCCCTGCCGGGCAGGCAAGTTCCGTTCGCTTCGCAAGCGACAAATTCCCGTTGTGCCGGTACCGCAAAGAACACGAAAAAGCAGCCACCCGAAGGTGACTGCCTGCATTTCGGTTTTACTTTGCGATGCTCTTGAAGCGCTGGCGTGCCTTGCGGACCTCCTCCAGACCGAGAGCCACTGCCTCCTCGGTACGCTTGAGGGTATCCTCGCAGTACTCATTTGCCACGCGGCGCAGCTCACGAGCCTGAATCTCGGCGTTGCCCTGTACTTCCTTGGCCTTGCGGCGTGCCGCTACGACGATCTCGGTCTCGGAGACCATCTGACGTGCATCCTCCTCAGCCTGACGGCGGATCGCCTCAGCCTCGCGCTTGCCGGATGCCAGCATCTCACTGCGCTTTGCAACAATTTCCTGTGCCTGCTGCAGATCGTTCGGCAGAGCCTCACGCAGCTCGTCCAGCATATCCAGCATGTGGTCGCGCTCTACGATGCACTTCTCACCTGCCAGCGGAATGCCCTTTGCGTCCTGCACCATATCATACATGCGGTTAATGAGTTCCTCTAAAGTTGCCATTTTTACTCTCCCTTTCTAATTCGGCGCACAATGTCCTGCATAATCCCCTCGGGAACAAAATCGGCGACACCGCCGCCGTGTACCGCAATATCCTTCACGATCGAGGAAGAGAGGTACATATATTCCGCACTTGTCATCAAAAACACGGTATCCAGCTCAGGGTTGAGCTTGCGGTTGGCAAGTGCCATTTGGAATTCGTATTCAAAATCCGAAACCGCACGCAGACCCTTTACGATGGCGCATGCGTTTTTCTGCTTGGCGTAGTCCGCCAGCAGGCCGCCGAAGGATTCCACCTCGACGTTTGGCAGGTCAGCTGTTGTCCGCTTTAAGAATTCCACACGTTCCTCGGCGGTAAAAGCGGGTTTTTTGTTCTGGTTGTGCATTACCGCAACGATCAGCCGGTCAAACATGACCGACGCACGGCGGATGATATCCAGATGTCCCAGTGTGACAGGGTCAAAGCTGCCCGGATAAATCGCAATTTTCATTTATTTCATTCCGTTTCGCCACTCTGCCGCTGCAGAATGGTAATCATGGTTGCGCCGTAGCGGCGTTCCCGCACGACTGCGAAGCCGTGGGAGAATCTGTCCTCTACTGCACTTTCGCATATTATTATACCATTTACAGAGAGAATGTCAAACGTTTCTATCTGTTTCAGCGCATTTTCTAAGATCACGCCGCCGTACGGAGGATCCAGAAAGATCACGTCGTACCGTTCCCTGCCTGCTTTGGAAACAAATTCCGCTGCCTCCGTGCGGTGGAGCGCCGCCTTATCCTTCACACGCGCACTTTCGACGTTTTTGCTCACGATGCCGTAAGCTGCCTTGTTGTGCTCGACAAAATCGCAGTGAGCAGCGCCGCGCGAAAGCGCCTCAATGCCAAGCTGACCGGTGCCCGCAAACAGGTCGAGCACCTCGGCACCGCGCACATGATCCTGTATCAGATTGAATACGTTTTCTTTTACCCGATCGGTGGTCGGGCGGGTGTTCATGCCGGGCACCGGCTGCAGCTTGCAGCCGCGTGCAGTTCCGGATACAACTCTCATGGTAGCCTCCTGCTGAAATTTTTTAACAATAACATCACTCTATCGTGTAGGGCGGGATGAGAGCACCCCGCCCTATGGAAACCCAGATACATCATGCGGTTTCGTAATATTTATGAATCCTGATGAAAAAATTCGTAAACGCTCTGCGCGGCATTTCTCGGCAGAATCCTTGCCAGCTCCTGCTCGGACGCCTGCCGGATATTCTCAATGCTGCCGAAGTGCTTGAGCAGGTCGGTTCTGCGCTTATCGCCCACGCCCGGGATTTTATCCAGTGTGGAGCCGCGCACCTTTTTGCCGCCCAGCTTGCGGTTATACTCGATGGCGAACCGGTGGACCTCCTCCTGCATGCGGCCGATGAGCGCAAACAGCGCCGGAGTCGCCGAGATGCCGAACTCACGGCCGTCCGGTGCAACGAGGGCACGGGTACGGTGGCGGTCGTCCTTGACCATGCCGAAGCACGGAACCGACAGCCCGAACGAATCGAGCACCTCCTTGCAGACATGCACATGACCCAGACCGCCGTCGATCATGAACGCGTTCGGCAGCGGCGCAAACTTCTCGTCGCCGTCCACATAGCGCTGCACGCGGCGCGTGAGCATTTCACGCATGGAGGCGTAGTCGTCCTGCCCGTTGGCGGCACACGCGATCTTAAACTTGCGGTAGTCGCTCTTTTTCGGCTGACCCTCGACAAACACGATCATCGAGCCGACCGTATCCTGTCCGGCGAAGTTGGAAATGTCGTAGGCTTCCAGCCGGAGCGGCAGTGCCGCCATACCGGTGACATTCTGCAGCAGCTCAAGCGATTTATGCCGTCTCTCGGACTGCTTCTCTCTGCGTTCGATCTCCTCGAAGGCGTTTTTCTCCGCGAGGCGGGTCAGCACCCGGCGTTCGCCGCGCTGCGGCACAGCCAGCTCCACCTTGCGCTCTGCGATGGATGAAAGGTATTCGCCGACGGCGTCCTGCTCCTCGATTTCATGCGAGAGCAGAACGGTTTTCGCCACCGCATTGCGCTGTGCATAATACTGCTTGATGAACGAGGAAAGCACTTCGGCAGGGTCGCTCTCGGTGACGTGGAAGAACGTGTATTCCTTATCCTGCAGCGTGCCGCCGCTGTAATGTAGCACGCAGACACACGCGCGGGTCTGTCCCTGCACAAAGGCGATAACATCCAGTTCCGCGAACGCACCCGCGACAACATGCTGCCTGGTGCCCAGCTTCTGGATGGCACGCAAGCGGTCACGCAGGACGGCGGCACGCTCAAACTGCAGCTCCTCGGCGGCTTCGTTCATCTTCTCGGTGAGTTCACGCTCGAGCTTTTTGGCGTCGCCCTCGAACAGCGAGATCGCCTGTTCGATCAGCGCGTGATACTCTTCCGGACTGACCTTGCCGGTGCATGGCGCACAGCAGCGGCCGAGGTGCAGATTCAGGCACGGCCGGTCTTTGCCGATGTCCCGTGGGAAGGAACGCGCACAGCTTTTGAGGTGCAGTGCTTCTCCGATCGTATCAATCGCTCGTCTTGCGGCGCCGCGGCCCATGTACGGACCGAAGTACCGCGCCCCGTCATGTGCAGGCTTGGAGACAATTTTGAAATCCGGGTAGGGCAGCGTGGTGTCCAGCCGCACATAGGGATAGCCTTTGTCGTCCTTGAGCAGAATGTTGTACTTTGGCTTATACTTCTTTATCATCGAGTTCTCGAGCACGAGCGCTTCAAACTCGCTGTCCGTGACGATGATATCGAAGTCGTCGATATGGCTGACCAGCTGGCGCGTCTTGGCGTTCAGCCGTTCGGGCGGCTGGAAGTAGTTGGACACGCGGTTCTTCAGCAGCTTGGCCTTGCCGACGTAAATCACCTTGCCGGTCTTATCCTTGTGCATGTAAACGCCGGGCTGCATGGGCAGCTTGCGCACGCGCTCCTTCAGCTGTTCTCTTGTCATGCGAACTGCCCTCCTTCCCTCAATCGTCATTTGCAAAAATAAAAGCGCCGATCAAAACAACCGGCGCTTTTCCCTCAGGACGCGATAACTTAGTCAGTAAAATTGGATGTGATAAGCTCAACCAGTGCGGAAACAGCCTCTTCCTCATCCGGGCCATCAGCGATCAGGTTGATGGTAGTGCCCTTGGTGATACCCAGGGACAGAATGCCGAGCAGGCTCTTCGCGTTTACGCGGCGCTCTTCCTTTTCTACCAGGATGGTAGACTTGAACTCATTTGCCTTCTGAATGAAAAAAGTTGCCGGGCGGGCATATAAGCCTACCTGATTGGTAACCTGTACCTCTTTTGAATACATATCTGCATCGCTCCTATTTCTTCAAATCCGTTGTATATAGTCTATCGCTTTTTTGCATTTTCGTCAAGGACTATTTCCAGATGTGCCCTTTGCTTTTTAAATGAATTTTTCAAAAAACGTACTGATTTATAGGGCATTATGCCCTATTCGCCGGTTTCCGATTCCTAAAACAGGTATTTTTAGGGCAATACCACATAATTCATTAAAAGAAATCTATGCGTAAACTGTGCAGGATTGTCTCAGCGCAATTCGACGATCGTTACGCCCTGCTCTCCTTCACCGTAAACACCGCTGCGGACGCTCTTGACGCGCTTGTTTTTCCGCAGATGCTGCTGCACAGCCGTGCGGAGCACGCCGGTTCCCTTGCCGTGGATGACCGTAACAGACGGCAATCCGGCCATGATGGCGCGCGACAGGAAGTTGTCCACCTCAAAGAGAGCCTCCTCGGCGCTCATGCCGCGCACATCAACCTCGCTTTCCGCCGAGCGGATGTTAAGTTCTCTGCGCGGAGCGTCACGCCGCGGCTGCGGCTTGGGCTTAGGCGCGTTCTTCTTCTCCTCGACGAGGCGCAGCTCGTTCTCCTTGACCGTCATCTTCATCGGGCCGGCCTGCACCTGCACGCCGCCGTCCCTGTCCGCCGGAGCAAGCACAGTCGCAATAACGCCGCCGACGTTGAGCAGGCGCACGCGGTCGCCCTTCTGCACCGAACGAACCTCGTCAGCCTCGACAACGCGCTTCTGGATGCCGCGCCGCTGCTCGTTCTCGGTCTGGGTGATGACACCGCGCAGCGCCGCCTTGGCCGCCGCGAGGTTCTGGTCGGCGTTCTTCTTCTGCGCCTTCTTTTTGAGCGTTTCCAGCTCGTCAAACACGGTTTCCGCCGTCATGCGGGCATTTTTGAGGATGTTGTCTGCCTGTCCGCGGGCGCTCTCCATCATCTTGTCCACACGATCCTCGGCGGCATCGCGCTCGGCACGCATCTTGTCGCGCTCGGACTGCGCGGCAGAGCGCATGCGCTGTGCTTCTTCCTTCATCTGCTCGACACGGCGGCGTTCGCGCTCAAGCTCCGCCAGAACGTCCTCAAAGCGGGCGTCCTCGGTGGAGACCTGCTCCTTCGCCCGCTCGATGATGGTCGGCTGCAGACCCAGACGAGCCGCAATCGCGAACGCATTCGACTTGCCCGGAATGCCGGTCAGCAGACGATAGGTCGGCTGCAGGGATTTGACGTCAAACTCGCAGGAGGCGTTCTCAACGCCATCGGTGGTCAGCGCAAACGTTTTCAGCTCGGCGTAGTGCGTGGTGGCGGCAACGCACGCGCCCATCTGGCGGGCATAGCCGATAACGGCAACCGCCAGCGCCGCACCCTCGACCGGGTCAGTGCCCGCGCCCAATTCGTCGAACAGCACGAGGTCGCCCTGCCCGCAGCAGTCCATAATAGACACGATGGTCTTCATGTGCGCAGAGAACGTGGACAGGCTCTGCTCGATGCTCTGCTCGTCACCGATGTCGGCGTAAACGTGCTCGAACAGACCGATTTCCGACTGCTCGTTCGCCGGGATATGCAGGCCGCTGGCCGCCATGAGCGACAGCAGACCGAGGGTTTTGAGCGAAACCGTCTTGCCGCCGGTGTTCGGACCGGTGATAACGAGGGTGTCGTAATCGTAGCCGATGGCGATGTCAATCGGCACCGCCTTGTCCTTGTCGAGCAGCGGATGGCGCGCGCGAAGCAGCTTGCAGCGGCTGCCGTCCTCAACAAGCACAGGCGCACAGGCGTTCATGTCGAACGACAGCTTGGCACGCGCAAAGATGAAGTCCAGCGTGGTCAGCGCATCGTAGTCCTGCTCGATGGCGCCCTTGTACATGGACACGCGCGACGACAGCTCCGCGAGGATGCGCTCGATCTCGTTTTCCTCGCGGCCCTCGAGCACCTTAATCTGGTTGTTGATTTCCACGACCTGCTGCGGCTCGACGAACACGGTTGCACCGGTGGACGAGGTATCATGCACCAGACCGGGCACATCGCCGCGGTGCTCCACCTTGACCGGCACAACGAAGCGGCCGTTTCTCTGGGTGATAATATTCTCCTGCAGGTACTTGGAGCGCTCGCCCGAGATCATGCGGTTGAGCGTTTCGCGCACCTTACCGGACACACGGCGCAGTTCTCGGCGGATGCTCAGCAGCTCGGGAGATGCGCCGTCTGCGATCTCCTCCTCGGAGATGATAGCGGTCGTGATAGATTCCTCCAGATCACGGTTGCCGGAGAGCAAACCGAAAATGGGCGTGAGCGTGGTCTTGGTTTCGTGCTCGGCATCGTACAGCAGGGCACGGCGCGCGGTCTGCAGCAGACTTGCCACAGCCAGCAGCTCGCGCGGATTGAGCGTACCGCCGCGGTCCGCGCGGGACAGGATAGCGCCTACCTCTCGGATGCCGCCAAAGGCAGGACTGCCCTGACGAACCATCAGGTCCTTCGCGTCCGTGGTCTGCTGCAGCCACAGCTCGGCCTGCTCGTGGTCGTCCAGCGGACGAAGCGCACGGCATTTCTCCTTTGCCGCCTGGGATGCCGCCTGTCCGGCCAGTTTTTCCAGTATTTCGTAGTATTCCAGTGTTTTAAGGGATTTTTCGCCTAATTTGTTCATTTCAAACTCCCGTAAAATCTTCTTGTTGTTTATTCGCTTTCGCAGGGTGCGCCAAGGTCGTCGCACCCTGCGATATAGCTGTGCATTATCTTATAACTGCGTTTACCCCATCCCAACCAGCACCGCCATGACCGCCAGCGACACGATGACAAGCACCATATTACCGCGCCAGATGCGCAGCAGTGCTGCACCGGTCTCGCCGCTTTCCTCGGCAACGTACTGCCACTGTTTTCTCCGACCGGGGTTCCAGAACCAGATAAAGCCGAACTCAGAGGCAATGCGCTGATAGTCCTCACCCGGCAGGCTGGTCTTGCAGTCGTTCAGAAAGCACCGTCCCAACCACAGCATATATCCGATGGCGCACAGTACACCGAGCAGCAGCGCAAGCATTTTTACGCTCGGTATGAGCCAGAACAAGGCAATCACACAGACGTCTGTAAGAATCAGGTTTTTGGTTACCTTCCACATGGAAACTGCTTTGCGATCCATACCGCTGCTCCTTTCTCGGGATAGGTTTGCATATCTGATGATAGATCGTGCAGGCTCATCACTTCTACACTCTTTTACACAGTTATTTTATAGGCACCTGCAGCGATTGATAAAACTGCAGACTTTCGAACCCGCGTCCGAGGTGGTACTTGACATATTCCTCCGCCATATTGCAGAACTGCTCTCTGGCGGGTCCGTTGAGCGCGAACGCATAGACCTTGTTCGGCTCGGCTGTCAGCACATGAAGCATCGCCCGCAGGGTACTGTCCACAAGCTGTGCATAACCGCCGACTCTCCCCGCGCACTTTGCGTCCGCGGCTGTGCCCGCCCGAACGGAAAAGCACACCGGCGGGTTCTCTATCACCTCGCCGCACACACCGCACGAGGTTAAATCCGGTGCGTAGCCGCTCTCAGCCATAATGCGCCACTCGAACGCCGCCTTGACAAGCTCCGGGTCGCGTTTGCCGCCCTCGAGCGCGTACAGCGCGTACAGCAGCAGACGGCACAGTGCCGGATTGTCGAAATCCGGCACGGTCAGAGCGGTTGTCAGCTCGTTTAAGTAGCACGACAGCGCGTACCTCTCAATATCGCCTGCCAGCGCGAAAAACGAGTGTACCAGGTCGGCGTCCCGCAGGGTGTACCTGCCGCCGCGGTCGGACAGAATGAACTCCGAGTAGCACAGCTGCCGTGCCGCCGGATTTTGCTTTTTTCCGCGCCGCGCGTTCTTGCACAGGATTTCAATCCTGCGGCCGTCCTCGGTCAGTGCGGTCAGATAGCGGTCAAAGTCACCGAAATCCACCTCGCGCAGACCGAGTGCCCGCAGCTTGACCTCGGCCATTTACTGATCCTCGTAGCCGAAGTTGCGCATCTGGTACTGGTTGTTGCGCCAGCCCTCCTTGACCTTGACCCACAGCTCAAGGAATACCTTGGCATCCAGCATGCGCTCGATATCCGCGCGCGCCTGCTGACCGATTTCTTTCAGCATCGCGCCGCGCTTGCCGATGATAATGCCCTTGTGGCTGGCCTTCTCGCAGTAGATAACCGCGTTGATCTCCACCAGACCGTCCTCACGCTCGTTCCAACGCTCAATGCCGACGGCTACACCGTGCGGAACCTCGCGGTCGAGCAGGCGCAGCATCTTCTCGCGGATGATCTCGGCGACAAGCTGACGCTCCGGCTGATCGGATACCATATCCTCCGGGAACAGCTGCGGGCCTTCGATGGCATACTTGTCGATTTCGGTGAGCAGCTCCTCTACGCCCTCGCCCGTGCGTGCCGAGATCGGCACAACCGCGTCGAACTCATGTGCTGACGCGTAGGTCGCAATGACAGCGAGCAGTTCTTCCTTCTTGACGGTGTCGATCTTATTGATAACGAGGATTGCCGGCATGTGATGCTGCTTGATCTGTGCGATCAGGGTTTCCTCGGCAGGACCGATGTTCGGGATCGGCTCTACCACCAGAACGGCAACGTCCACCTCGGAAACCGTGTCCGTCACCACCTTGCACATGTAGTCGCCCAGACGGGAGCGCGGCTTGTGCAGACCTGGGGTGTCCAGCAGAACATACTGCGTTTCACCGCGGCTGAGTACGCCCGTGATGCGCGTGCGCGTGGTCTGCGGCTTGCTGGATACGATGGCCACCTTCTGACCGACCAGCTTGTTTGTCAGCGTGGATTTGCCCACGTTCGGCCGTCCTACAACGGATACGACCGCAGTTTTTGTAATCTTGCTCATTATTTATCTCCAGTACAGTAATTGAGAATTGAGAATGGAAAATTGAAAATGTCGCTATCCTTGCGCGAGTTCCATCCGCGCTGCGACGAGCTATCCTTGCGCGAGTTCCGTCCGCGCTGCGACAAGCTATCCTTGCGCGAGTTCCGTCCGCGCTGCGACGAGCTATCCTGGCGCGAATTCTCCATTTTCCATTCTCCATTATTATTGAATTCTTCCAAAATGAAAAACGAACCAAACCGCAAACGGCACGGTGACCACAACCGCCATGCCAAGCCACAGCCTGTACCACAAGAATTTGATGGCTGCCGCAAGCACGCCGTTTCCGATAAAGATACACGCGCCGACCGCGACGCACGCTGCCGCGCACACAAACACACCTGCCGCCGCGATATCCTTCGCGTTGCGTACCATGCCGTCATACCCGCTCGCCTGCTTGTCGCACAGACGCTCGATGGCGGTATTCAGCAGCTCCGCGCCCATAGTAAGGCCGAAGCAGATACACAGGATGGCCGCTTCGGTCATGCTCACGCCGCCGAACACACCGAACAGGATGACGTAGAACGCCGCCGTCATGTGCACGCGGAAGTTGCGCTCGTCGTGGATGCACAGCCGCAGGCCGCGGAAAGCGTGCAAAAAGCTCTCGCTCAGTTTTCGGATATTCTTTTTCATGGCTCAGTCCCGCGTCAGTCCGAGGAACGCAAGGTTGTCCTCTTCCTTGCTGCGCATCAGGCGGGTGTCCTCGTCATTGCGCTCGTGGTCGTAGCCAAGCAGATGCAGCACGGAATGCGTGGTCAGGTAGCCGCACTCTCTTGCAGGCGAGTGCCCGAACTGCTCCGCCTGCTCGCAGGCGCGCGTGTAGCATAAAATCATATCACCGAGCATGACACAGCCGGAGTCCGGCTCGGCCTCCAACTCCTCCTGCGGCTCGCCGTTGAGGAACTCATACATCGGGAACGAAAGAACGTCTGTCACGGCATCCTTATTCCGGTACTCGGCGTTCATCTCGCGGATAGCGTCGGCATCGACAACGGTAACGTCGATTTCGGCGTCAAAGTCCACCTGCTCGCTCGTCAGCACGCGCTCGGCGCAGGTGCGAATGAGCTCACGCACGCTGTTTTCGTCCGCTACCTCGGTCTCAAAGCCGATATTGATCTGATGATTCATCATTTTCCCTCCTTGCGGCGGGTCGGAAGGCGCTTTCCTGCCGGTTTTGCGGCAGGCTTGCCCTTGCCCTTTTTGTTTTCGTACTCTGCATATGCCTTGACGATGCGCTGCACCAGCTCATGGCGCACAACGTCCTTTTCGGTCAGGAAGCACTGGGCGATGCCCTCTACGCCATCGAGCACGCGCAGCGCCTCGCGCAGACCGGACTGCTTGCCGTCCGGCAGGTCGATCTGGGTAATATCACCCGTAATGACCGCCTTGGAGCCGAAGCCCAGTCGGGTGAGGAACATTTTCATCTGCTCGGGCGTGGTGTTCTGCGCCTCATCGAGAATGATGAAGCTGTCGTCGAGCGTGCGTCCGCGCATGTACGCAAGCGGAGCAACCTCGATAGAGCCGCGCTCCTGATACTTGGTGAAGTTTTCCGCGCCGAGCATATCGAACAGACCGTCATACAGTGGGCGCAGATACGGGTCTACCTTGCTCTGCAGGTCGCCGGGCAGAAAGCCGAGCTTTTCGCCCGCCTCGACCGCCGGGCGGGTCAGGATGATACGAGACACCTGCTTGTCCCGAAAGGCCGCAACAGCCGCCGCAACGGCGAGATAGGTCTTGCCGGTACCGGCAGGGCCAACGCCCATAACGATAGTGTTCTTGCGGATAGCCTCCATGTATTTTTTCTGGCCGAGCGTTTTCGCCTTTACCGGCTTGCCCTTGGCTGTGATGCACAGCACATCACGGCTCATCGTGTGAACCTCGCTCTCGCGGCCGTCCTTCGCCAGACCGATGACGTACTGCACGGTCTGTGTGCCGATGGATTCTCCGCGGCCTGCCATGGCCAGCAGCGCCGTAATCGCGCGTGCCGCGATGGACACGCCTTCGTCCTCGCCGGTGATCTTCAGCTCGGTTCCGCGGCTGATGACCGAGACGTTCAGTTCCCGCTCGATCTGCTTGATGTTTTCGTCAAATGCACCGAAGACTGCCATCAGCAGTTCGGTTTGTTCAATCTGCATTACCTGTTCTATGATTACACCCTCTTATGTTTAATTAGTAATTAGAGTTAGGAATTAAATGTTAGTTTTCATCCGTGCAAGGCAGGAGGCAGGCGTTTTCCCTGTCGTTACCTGCTCTCCTGCGGATAGTGTTTATCTATCAAATAAACTGTATGCAAGTGTATGTATCTGTTGCAATAACTCGTTCAACATACAGTTGCATACGGTTACATACAGTTAATTTTCATATATCTGCAGCAATACATGATGTTTTACCGTAGGGGGCGGCAAGGTGAATTGCGGCAACGCCGCAAGAGAAGGTGCCCTGAGGTACGACTCGGCGCACCGTTGTAAACGATCTGCACATTGCCTAACCGTAGGGGCGAACATTGTTCGCCCACACAACGTAAAATCATACGTTTTTCCAATTGTGAATCCAGTTTCCAACCGCGACAATCAGCCACACCACCGAAACCGCCGTCGGCAGAAACATTGCGGCAGCTGTGGACGTCATAAAATTCGTCACACCGAAAAACGGCACGAGGAACACGGTAAACGGCAGCAGCATCGAATTTGCCGGAAGGATATCCGTCGTCATAAGCAAACCGGATGCCGCTCCAATCGAAATCAGCGCCGATACAATCGTCAGCAGACACATAGCAGTATTGCTTTTCCGCCATGCGTACAGCAGCAGCGATACCAGCACGATAAACACCGCGCTGACGCAGAATTTGCCTGCACTCGCGGAACCGCCGTGAAGCCAGTCCGAGCCGTTAGCAGCAAATGCCGCTGCGGTGCTCAGTCCTGCGAGAATCGTCGTAAGTTTACGGTTCATAGGCGTCTCCTTTTCTGTCTCTACGGCACCTGTTCCATCTCCGCCGTTTCCTCCGGAATGGTACTGTCATCCACGGCCTCGGTGCCGATCTGCTCCTCGGCGTGGACAGTGAGGTACAGCACAGCCGCGCCGTTCTGCTCGGTGAGCGTTTCGCTGTGGCTTGTCACCATGCCGTCGATATCCGCGGCGGTCTCGCCCAGTGCGCGCGAGAGCATATCCACCCGCACGTCCTCGGCGGTGCGCGTCGTCGGCTCCCGCTCGTAGAATGTATACGTTTGTGTGACCAACGCCACCGGCAGCACCACGCTGTCCGACAGCCAAAAATGTCTGGTCGTTATTATTTTATCACAAGTACCCCCTGCAATTCCACTGCCAATATAGAAATTTAACCGTTTATTTCCCATCACCAGTGCATATTGATGACGAATTTTACCCGTATACCGCTTGCTCTGCTCGGTGAGCGGCCGCGCCGCCTGAACCGTATGCGTGGTGTACGCCTGCACGGTGCCGTGCGCATGCGCTGTGCGGTACTTTCCACCTTCGCGTGTTGGCTCCACCAGACCGCTGATGAGCGTATCACCGGTCTGCACGGCATCTCCTGCCTGCACCATTGGCTGTCCCTCGAGCGCACGCACCTGCGTGACCACGCCGTCCCGCGCGGCCACCACCTTGGTGACCGCGTGCTCGTCCAGCACCTCCGGCGGGTCGGTACTGCCGTAGGCGACCACGGTCAGGCTGTTGCCCCGCAGATTGAGCGAAAAAAACGTGATATTCGGCTGCAGCTGCATCATCTTCCACCGTATCTGACGGGTGTTCAGGTCCTTGATGGGCATGCCGATATGCACCCCCATTTCGCTCAGCTGCTGCATGACAGCCGTTTCGTCTATCGCCGGTGCGATCTCGGTCTGTATCGCCCATACATGCGTGCCGAGCAGCCAGCACAGCGCCGCGGCGAATACGGCTCCGCCCCAGAGCGCCGTACGCGGACACAAACGCGCCGCAAGGAACGGCAGACCGCGTTTCCGGAGAATATGCACGCGGCAGCCGGTGCGGCCCATGTGCCGCCTGAGCATCCGGAAATCCCGGATGGACAGGGTTGCGTGCAGTTCATTCCATGCCGTGCGGTCCATCTGCCGCAGCGTGATACCCTGCGCCGCGCACAGGTTGAGAAACCGCGTCAGGCTTGCGCCTGTCACGCGCACACGCACCTGCCCGCAAGCCAGCAGCCACAGCCGCCCGATCATTCGCGCTCCTCCTTCCTCACTCGGTCGTAATGTATTCCACCGACGAGATCACGCCGATCACCGCCAGTTCGTCCATGGAAAGCGCCGTCAGCTCCAGGTCTGCACCTAGAATGCGCACCTCGCACCCGCGGCACTTGACGCGCAGGATGCTGTCGTCGTATTCCTGTATGCCGCAGTGGTTCTCCACGATCACGCGGCTGTCCCCGAGGATTTCCACACGCGGGCGGTTTGGGTGGAGGTCCTCCATGAGTTCGGCGTATAAGTTATCTTTTAGCATGTTGCGCCACCTTCATATCGCATTTTACCTTCTCCGTAGGGCAGGTATAACGGTATATGTTATGTATCAGCGTACTGAAACTTTCCTGCTTCTCATACACTGTTCCGAGGTGACGCTATGAAGCTGTTCTTATCGCTGGCTCTTTTTGCCGCGTTTTTGCTTTGCCCGACCGCCTGCGCGGATGGTGTCCGCGAGGGACTTTCCCTTGCTGCCGCGCAGGCTTTACCGGCTTTATTTCCGTTTTTCGTTGTCAGCGGACTGCTTGTCCGCTGTGATACCGCGCGGCTGTCGCCGCTGCTGGCAAAGCCGCTTGCCCGCTTATACGGCCTGCCGCCCGAGGCTGCGCCTGCACTGGTGCTCGGACTCATCGGCGGGTATCCGGTCGGCGCCGCGACCGCATGTGCGCTGCTCGACGAGGGTATGCTTTCCCGCGAAGCGGCAGAGCGCGTGAACCGGTTCTGCAACTGCGCCAGTCCGGGCTTCTGCATCGGACTGGTTGGTCTCGGCGTGTTCGGCTCCGCGCAGGCAGGCGCGATGCTGTACGGGATACATATCGTTTCGGCACTGATCGTCGGATTGTTTTTCGCGCGTACCCCGTTATCTGCCGTGTCGCAGCGTATCCATAACCGAAACCGCACCTCATTCCCCTCTATTTTCTGCGCATCCGTGCAGCAGGCAGCGTCCACGGCGCTGACGGTAACGGCATTTCTGACCATGTTTTCCATCCTGCTGCGGCTGCTTTCGCCGTTTTTTGCATTTTTGCCGTACGGAAACGCACTGGACGGCATGATCGAGCTGACCAACGGCTTAGACGAGCTGGCCGTGCTGCCACTGCCGCGCAGAGCGCGGCTGACGCTTGCGTCCTTCCTGCTGGGATTTGGCGGACTGGCTGTGCAGTTTCAGGTGCGCGCTCTCGCGGAAGCACACGATTTGCCGGTTCGCGGCCTGTTTGCCGCAAAGCTGCTGCACGGCACGCTCGCAGCTGTGCTGACGGCTTTCCTGTTTTCCCTCTCACCTGCCGTGCTGACGGTTTCCTCACCGGAGCTGACACCGATATCGGTACGGTTCCGGTATACGCTTGCTGTGCTGTTCGTTTCCGCTTTGTATCCAATTTTGGGGTGGAAAAAGCGCAGGAAATGATATATAATATTTTATATACGTCCTGTATTGACCGACACCACTCGACAGGACACTTTTACCACTGATTTTAACCGATTGGAGTGACCCTACGCATGAGGCTCAAAAAGCTGCTGCGAAAAAATATAGAACCGCGCTGTACCTACTGCGCGCACGGCTCTCCGCTGGCGGACGGCGAACGCATTGCCTGCCGCAAACGCGGTGTGGTAAACGGCACCGATCACTGCCGTTCCTTCCGCTACGATCCGCTGCGGCGCACACCGCCCAAGCCGGCGGTTCTGCGCGGGCACTTCACCGATGCCGATTTTTCTTTAGGAGATACCGATGAAGATCAATAATTTCAAAAACCGTCTTACCGCACTGGCGCTGTGCTTTACGCTGCTGCTCGGTGCGGCGCCGATCACCCGCGCTTATGCCGTGAATGACGAGAGTGATACCTCATCGAGCCAGTCGGATTCCGACAGCTCGGACACCTCGTCCACCGATTCGGGCAGCACGGATTCTGCCGACAGCAAAGATTCCAAGGACGTGACCGCCGACAACGACAAGGACGTTACCGCAGCGGCAAGTGAAGCGCCGGCCGTAACGGCTACCGCCGCCCTGCTCATCAGCCCGGATTCCGACATGGTGCTGTATGAGAAAAATGCGGACGAAAAGCGTTATCCGGCGTCCACGACCAAAATTATGACCGCGCTGCTGACGCTTGAGAATGTCAAGGATCTGAACGAGACCGTCACCGCCGAGCAGGGCGACTTCGCCAAGGTTACAGCAGACAGCTCGAACGCAGACATCAAGGTCGGTGAGACCGTGCGCGTCATCGACCTGCTGTATGCGCTCATGCTGCCCTCCGCAAACGAGGCAGCGTACATGCTTGCGCGCCATGTCGGCGGCACGAGCGAGCACTTTGTGGACATGATGAACACCCGCGCCGAGGAGCTCGGCTGCACCGGAACGCATTTCAGCAACCCGTGCGGCCTGCACGAAGAAGACCACTACACCACCGCCCGTGATCTGTACCTCATTGCCCGCGAGACCATGAAGAACGACACATTCACCAACATTATCGACACCGTGCAGTACCGTATGCCCAAGACCAACATGCACGAGGAACGCATCATATTCACCACCAACCAGCTGATCTTCAGCTCGTTCAATCCGTGGTCGTACCCGTACAACAAGGGCATCAAAACCGGACATACCTCGCAGGCGGGCAACTGCTTTGTCGGCTACGCGGAGTACGGCGATGCCAAGCTGTATTCGGTCGTGCTCGGCAGTGCCACCTCGTCCAAGGAGTACCCGACGGTAGCGGCCAGCTTCACGGATACCAAATCGCTGTATAAGTGGGGCTTCACCCACTTTAAGACCAAGACCGTTGCGAAAAAGGGCGACACGCTCGCCCATGTTAAGGTAGACCTGTCCACGCAGACCGATCAGCTGGTGTTGACCGCAAAAACCGATCTGATGGCGCTGCTCCCTGCCGATGTAGAGATCGATTCGCTGGAAGCGACCCCCAATCTGCCGGAAGCCGTTGACGCACCCATCAAGGCCGGCGATGTGATCGGCAGCATGACATACAGCTGCAACGGCACGTCCTACGGCACGGTCGAGCTGGTCGCGCTCAGCGATGTGGAAATGAGCCGCGTGCTCTATTACTCGGACAAGCTGAGCCATTTCTTCCAGAGCACCGTATTCAAGATCGTGCTGATCGCAGCCGCAATCTTCATCGTGCTGTACATTCTGTTCAACATCACATTCGGCGGAATCCGGCGCCGCCGTCGCCGCAAGGCGATGCGCAAGCGCTACGATAACGATGATTATCCTCGCAGACACCGCCGATAAACAATCGCATACCGGCGGTTCAGCGAACTGCAAATACAGAGGCGGACCCATGTGTCCGCCTTTCATCTTCCCCCCCAAAAAAATCATACGTCAAAAGGAGCCTTTTTCCATGCAAATCATCGCAGACCTGCATACCCACACCAATGTAACCGACCACGCGTTCAGCACGCTCACCGAAATGGTGCAGGCGGCCGAGGACCGCGGTCTTGCGGCTATCGCCATCACCAACCACGGCCCCACCAATCCGGACGGCCCGCACGAGTGGCATTTCTCCAACCTGGACCTTATCCCGCGCAAGATCGGCAAGGTAACGGTCATTCGCGGCATTGAATTCGACATCACCGCTCCGGCAGGCGGCATCAATGTCATTTCCAACAAGAGTCTCAAGCCCATTGAGTTTGCGCTTGCGTCCTTCCACGAGTGCATGTTCCCGCCGGTGGACAGCAGCGTGCACACGGCGGCGCTCGAGGCCATCCTGTACAACCCGTATGTCAACGCATTCGGCCACCTCGGCAACTCCAACTTTCCGTTCGATCACGAGTACATCATCAGCCGCTGCAACGACCACGGCAAGATTGTCGAGATCAACAACGCATCTCTGTCCATCCGCAAGGGCAGCCATGACAACTGCATGGACATCGCCCGCCTGTGCATGAAGTACGAGGTGCCCATCTCGGTGGACAGCGACAGCCATATCTGCTACCGTGTCGGTCATGTAGAAGGCGCACTGGAGATGCTCGAGGAGATCGGTTTCCCGGAGGAGCTGATCATCAACAGCAGTGTGGAGCGACTGGATACCTATTTCAAGGGCCGCGGCCTGTATCTGTTCGACGAATAAGGAGGATTTGCGATGAGAATCGGTATTGATCTGGGCGGCACGACCGTTAAGGCGGCGCTCTGCGCCGAGGATGGCACGCTGCTGCTGAGGGACAGCCTTCCGACCCGGATCGGCAACGCAGCTGGCCTGAAAGCGGATATGAAAGCGCTGGCGCTCTCGCTGTGCAGGGCGCATGGCTGCGCGGTAGAGGACGTAACGACGATCGGCATCGGTGTGCCCGGCTCGTTTGACAAGGCGACCTGCACCCTGCGGTTCGGCACCAATCTGGGACTGAATAACGTCAGCTTTGCGGATGCGTTTTTGCCGGAGTTCGGCTGTTCGGTGCATCTGGATAACGACGCCAACTGCGCCGCGCTCGGCGAAGCGACTGCCGGTGCGGCCAAGGGCACGCGCAACATGCTGATGGTAACGCTCGGCACCGGCGTTGGCGGCGGCATCATCATTAACGGCCAGCTGTACACCGGCTGCAACGGCATTGCCGGTGAGATCGGGCACATGGTCATCAAGAAGGACGGCGAGCCGTGCAACTGCGGACGGCGCGGCTGTCTGGAGGCGTACTGCTCAGCGGCTTCGCTCGTGCGGTTTGCCGAGCGTGCGCTCGAGGACGGACGAAAGAGCGTGCTTGCCGTACACAAGGGGCAGCTGAACGCCAAGCAGATCTGCGACGCGGTGGACGCAGGAGATGCGCTCGCGCAGGAGCTGTTTGACGAATACTGCGGCAATCTGGCGAACGGTCTGGCGAGTTTTGTGAATCTGTTCCAGCCGGAGAGTATCGTGCTCGGCGGCGGACTGGCGGGCTATGGCGAAAAGCTGCTCGAGCCGCTGCGCATGCTCACTTTCCCACAGACCTTCCGCGGCGAGGACCGAAATACCGAGATTGTCTGTGCGTCGCTCGGCAATGACGCAGGTCTGGTGGGCGCAGCGATGCTTGCAGAGTAATCGCTTGCGAAGCGAACGAATCTTGCCTGCCCTGGGATATGACCTCGGCGCACCGTTTATATCCGGTCTGCATAATCTATCCCGTAGGGGTGGTCATTGGCCGCCCACATAACGACATACCATCTCGTTCATTCTCAATTATTTAACCGCTAACCGCATAGGAAAAGGGCTGACCCGTCGGGTCAGCCCTTTTCTCTGTCTTGCTGTTTTGTCTGCCGTTACTTGATGATGTTTTCACACCAGCGCTGCATGATCGCTGCGATCTCGGCACGGGTGGCGGTGCCGGTCGGTGCCAGACGGCCGCCATTCTTGCCGTTCAGCACGCCTGCGCCGACTGCCCACTGCAGAGCCGGAATCGCGTACTCACTGGCCTGCTGAACATCCACATAGCTGAGAATATTGGTATTCTCACCCACGCTTACGTCGATACCCTTGCTCTGGGCGTAGCGATACAGGATCGCTGCCGCCTGCTCGCGGGTGACGGCGGCATTCGGTCGGAAGGTACCGTCTGCATAGCCGGTTACGACCTTATTGGACGCTGCCCAGCCGACTGCTTCGGCATACCATGCATCAGCCTGCACATCCGAGAAGTTCGCCGCTGTGCCCTTCGGCTTGCCTTCCAGGTTATACAGGATCTGCACGAGCATACCGCGCGTCAGGTTGGCGTTCGGTGCAAATGCACGGCTCGATACACCGTTCATCATTTTGTGCGTGAGCACATAATCAACGGACAGATGATACCACTTTGCAGTATCTACATCCGTAAACGGTGCGGACGGACAATCCTTGCCGCCGTCGCACGGCTGATCTGCGGTGGTCTTGAAGCCCACGCTGACCTTAGCCGACGGCATCTTAAAGGTGTATTTGCCGCTGCCGAGGTCGGTCAGGGCAACCGTCTTGCCGTTTGCGTCCGTGACAGTCAGCGTACCTTCTCCGGCAGCAGTCAGCGTTACGGTGTCGCCTGCGGCCGCCTTGGTCTTATCCGCCTTGACGACATTCGCCAGTGCGGACGGGATCACAACATCGTAGGTGGTCGGGGCAACGGCTCCGCCGCCGCCACCGCCGCCGCCGGACGGTGCGGTGCTCTTGTACCAGCCGATGGCAAACGGAGACAGGCTGGAAACATGGAACGTAATTCCATCGTCGAGCTTGGTCGGCGTGAGCGTTTCCGTATCGCCGACCGTCTTGCCGCTCATATCAGTCGTAAACATATGAACGACCGAGAAGTTATAGCTGCTGTTCGGCGCATTGGTTGCCGCCAGCGTGCTGTACGGAACCTGAACGTCCATGCCGCCCTCCGGGAAGTCGGCAGGATTCGTAACCGTTACCCAATCCGTACCGCTCTTGTACTGCAGAACGATATCCAGATAAGCAGTGTTCGCTTCGGTGACTGCGCTGTTCACCTTGGAACGGAGCGCGGATTTCAGCTTGTCGAGCGAGTCGAACGTACCCTTCAGTGCAGTCGGAACGGTCGCAAGCGTGCTGCTTGCTACCTGATACTCAACCGCTTCCGCGTCAACCTTAATGTTGTTCGCGCTCGTCACATCCTTGACGGTGATGGTGTACGCCGCGCCGTTCTTGACAGCGGTGACATTGCCGTCGATCGGCAGCTTCATGCAGTCCACGCCGCCGATTATCAGCTTACGGAACAGGCGCTTGTCAACCGGCGTCATCGTAAAGGTGACCGTGCCGTTTTTGCGGATTTCGGTTGCCGGCTTAGTGTCCTCCGGTGTGCGCTTGACGACGGAAACCGTCCAGTTCGTGTCACTTGCCGGAATCACAAAGCCTTCGTACGGTACAAACTCGACCTTGACATCGGTCTTGCCGGTCAGGCTCGGGATTACCAGCTCGTTAGAGATGTTATTCTGATCTACACCGTTTACCGTCCACTGTGCGACCATCTGCTTGTTTTGACCGTTTTTTACGGCAGGCGTTGCCGTGAATACGACCTTGCTGCCGCGGGTAACACTTGCCGGACTGTTCTTCTGCGGCGTAATGGCCTTGCCGTTTGCCGCTGCAGCAACCGTTGTGCCGGTATCTGCACCCTGAATATCCAGGGTTACATCGTAGTTGATCGCGCCGTCAAATACCGCCGCGACGCTGGTATTCTTGCGAAGCTCATTCAGTGTCAGCGTATTGCCGGAGGCAGCCTGTGCAGCACCGCCGTTAACCGACCATTCCTTGAGATAGTAGCTATTGCTGCTCGGTACTGCCGTAATAGTCGTGCTGCCACCGCGCTTGACGCTTGCCGGTTCTGCCGACGCCGTACCGCTGCCCTCACTTGTTACCGTAATAGTGTATGTCGGGCGCTCGATGAGCGTTGCCGTTACATTGGTGTTCGCCGTTACGTTCGAGACGGTCCAAGTCAGCGGTGCGTCTGCGGTGTCGGTCATTTCGGAAACCTTTGTGCCGTTTACCGTCCACTGCTGCACCATATCGTCCTTGTTCTCGGGCGTTACGGTGAAAGTCACGTCCGCGCCAGAGGATACCCAGCCGTCCGAAACCGTCTTGCCGTTTGCGATGATGGCAATGCTGCCCGGTCTGCCGTCTACTGCCGCAGTGACCTTCATCATCTGCTTGAAGGTTACTGCAACTTCGCTGTTTCCGGTTACGTTCAGCGTATAACGATTGCCGACGGTATGAACGGACGCACCGTTCACCATCCAAGTGTCAACCTCATAGCCTTCGTCCGGCTGTGCGTTGAAGGTAACCTGCGTGCCGCCGGAAACCTGTTCGCCGCTCTTTACGGAAGCCGTCAGTTTGCCGTTTGCCGGCTGGCTGTACGTTACTTCGTACTCACCTGCGCTGAACTGTGCCGCAACGTGATATGCCGTTACGTTCGGCTGCGTGAGACAGCCGTTCTCGACCGTCCAAGTCAGCGTATTGCCGCTGCCCTGTACAGCCTCGCCGTTTACCGTCCAGCCGGTCACATTCTGACCTGCCGGCGGTACTGCCGTAAAGGTAAGCGACTCGCCGCCGCGTGCGGTCGTTTTGCCGCCGTCTACGGTGACGTTATCGCCTGTGGTGATGTCATACTCAACCTGCCGGAACTTCGGTTCAATGTAAATCGAGCTTGCGCTGGTCGTGTTCGGATAGGTGTAGGTCGTATCCGTGCCTGCGTCATCATCGCACACGTTGTTGACATACCAGCCTTCGATCTCGTAGCCCGGCTTTACTTTTGCCGTGAACTCGATCGGCACGCGTGCCGCAATATTCGCACCGTCAGCCGCATCCTTGAGGATAGACTCGCCGTTCGCAATGGCTTCACTCAAGTAGCCGCCTTCGCTCGTTTCGTCTGTCGGACCGAAGGTGATGCCGGTCACCAGCTTGACAAAGCGAACCTGTACCGTCGTTTCACCCTGCAGATTGTACAGTATCTTGCTCGTTGCGGTATCCGCCGTGGTCTGGCCGTTGATGGTCCAGTCCTGTACGCGGTAGCCTGCGCTCGGCACCGCCGTGATCGTGATATCCGAGTCGCGGTAGACGCTGTGCTTGCCTGCATCGAGGTTCTCCCGCTTGTATGTGCTCATGCCCTTGCGGGTGATTTCTGCGGAAACCGTACCGCCGTCACCCTCGTCACCGAGCGAATCAACAGACAGAGTGAAGTCGTACTGCGGGATCTCTGCTGCCGTAACAACGACGGTCTGATCTGCAGTAATCGGACCGGTCAGCTTGTAAAGCTGCTTCTCCTCCGGCTTCTGCTCAATCCCGCTTGTGATTGCATTGCCGTTCACCGTCCATGCGGTCAGCTCGTAACCGAAATGCGGCGCCGCGAGGAATTCCAGCATCGGCGTGTGCATGAATACAAAGCTGCCGCTGTTCAGCGAACCGTTCTGCGCGGTAATATCCGCATATGTGCCGGAGAACACGATAACCGGTTCCTTGCCGAACACAGCCGTCACCGCGGTATCTGCCGTGATATTCGTTACGGTCTCCGTGCGAGTACCCGACTGATAGGTATTCTGAGAATCATAATCAAACGTCTTGCCGCCAACGGTAAGGCGCTTAACGTAGCAGCCTTCCTCCGGCTCCGCCGTAATGGTAATCGCGCTGTCATAATCAACATGCGTGTTGGTACTGTCCTTCGTGATAGATACCTCGTTCACGCGCGTGCCCTTGACTGTAACCGCGCCGTTCTCAGCAGCAGCCACCGTCACCTGCGGCTTCTCCGCGATATGCGCGATAACCTCAGTGGTCTTTTCCAGACTTGCGATGGAGGCCTTTGTCGAATCCTTTGCATCCGCTTCCGCACCAGTCCATTTAGAAACGTAGTAATTCTCGTTTACCGCAGCAGCAAACTCAATCGTCGAATAATTGCCGACCGTACTGCCGCTGGTAATCGCATTGCCGTTTTTAATCTTTGCGGTAACGGAAGCAATGTCTGCGGTTATCGGGGCACCATTTGCATCCACTGCCTTGAAGGTCAGCGTTACCTCCTGCGCCGCATTGATTACAGCCGTAACCCTATGCGCTGCAGTGATATTGCGCAGTGTAAACTGCTTCTGCGTACCCGAATTTGCGGCTTCCTTACCATCCACCTTCCACGTCTTGACCGTGTAGTTGCTGCCCAGATTTTCCAGTGCAAACGTTACTGCCGCACCGTCCGGAACCGCATTCAGATCTGCCGCTGTGCCGTCTGCCAGCTTCGCCGAGGTCTGCACGGACGGCAAAAAAGTGTTGCCGGTTTCCGACTCGATATGGAAGATGAGCTGATGCTTGCCTGCGCTGCTGAATTCTACCTTTACATTGCGGTCCTTCTGCACATTTTGCAGTGTCAGCGTGGACTCACGGTACAAATCGGTCGTACCCGGCCAGTAATACGGTTTGCCGTCCACCATCCAGCGTGCTACCGACATACCGGTGTTCGGCGCAGCCGTGAACGTCACATTTGCGCCTTCCGCAATCTTCTGTCCGGTCGTGACTGCACCGCCGTCCTTCAGTGCTGCGGTCAGCTCACCGCCTTGGCCGCTGCTGAAGATAATCGTGTGCGAATCACTGCTGAAGGCTACTTCTACGTCCAGCTTTTCCGTCAGCACCGCTACCGTCAGTCGTTCGCCAACCTTTTTGCCGTTCGACAGAATCTCCGTCACCTTGTACTCTGTATTACCGGTAATGGACTGACCGTTGACCTTCCATTCCTTTACAAGGAAACCGTCGTTGCTCTTGGCATCAAACATCAGCCTGGTGTTCTTAGCGATGTTCTTACCGCTTTCAAACTTCTGGTCGAGGTCGCCGCTTTTGTAGCTTGCACTGAGTGAGCCGCCTTCACCGGCGCGATAGGTTACGCTCAGGGTGTCCTGCTTGACAACCAGCATGCGCTTGGTCAGATTCAGCTCGTACTTCTCGAGCAGCGACTTCACAGCCGCGTCCTCACCGTTGACCGCAATCGTTACCTCAAAGCGGCCGCTGACGTTCTTTCGATTGCCCTTGTCATCATACAGCGCACATACGGCTGTAATTGCCGACGGCAGATCGTCACCCGACTCCAGAGCATCCGCCTTGACCACCAATGCGCTCTTGTTGTCCGGCGCTTCGGTCGAAGTGTGAGTGTCGTTATCCTTATCCCAGGTAACATACAGCTCCAGCGGCTTGCGCTTTACTGTAATGGTCGTGGACGCCAGCTTGGTGCGCTTGGAGGTATCGCTATCATCCTGATATGCCGTAATGATATAGGTTCCTGCCTTCGCCGGTCGGAAAGTGCTGCCGGTGATAGCCGTTTCCGGACTCTCGCTCTGACCGGACTGACGCCAGGTGTAGGTGATATTTCCCGTAACCTCTGTTTTGCTGTCTGCGGTAACATTGTTTCCGTTTTTCGTTACAGTCTGCTGCTGCACGGTCAGATCAATCGGCGTACCGTATACGCTCGTAATCTTGTTTTCGTTGCCAACAGTGCTTTTAAGCGTGTAAACGGTCTCCGTTGTGTTGGTCTCGCCGTCCTTTACGCTCTGCACGCCTGCCAGATAATATACCGTATCACTTGTCAAGCCGCCAGTCGCGGTGGTCGTGATGGCATACAGACCGGCTGTCGGTGCGGTCCACGTTTTGCTGTCTGTGCCATTGCTGTTTGTTCTGCCGACAATCGTGCTGACCGTGCCGTCCGACGTGTTCGTAATCGTCAGCGTGTACTCCACATTGCCGAGTGCAGCGCCGTTCTTTTCCGCCTTTTCCGCCGTTTTCGTTGTCAGGGTCAGTGTCGTACCGTAACCCGGCTTAGAGGTAGTAACCTTATTTTCAACCGTAGTTTCCTTTGTTACCAGTGTGAAGGAAGGCTCCTCATAATCGCCCAACTTCGTCTGCTGTGTGCAGGTCAGCTCGGTCAGGTCATAGCTGTTCTCTGCCTTCTTCACCAGCTGATAATACTTGACGGTATAGGTATCCTCTGCGGTACTGTCTGCACCACTGGTCGTCTTATCCATCGTGCTGAGGATATAGCTCTCCGTCACGGTATCCATACCGTGAATCAGGTACTGCTCGCCGTTCCGGTACTTGCTTTCGTCGTATTCCGCGGCTGTCGGTACATACGTTGTACTGTCCAGCGTAAACGCTTTTGCTTTTGCGTTTTCGTTTTCGTTTTTGTCTATCACCACGGTTTCCGGCGTAATTGTGCTCGGCACTGTTGCGTCTGCATCACCTTTCTTCCACTGATAGGTGGTATTCATGGTGAGTTTCTCACCTGCGGTATACGTCTCGCCAGTCTTTGTTACGGCGTAGTATACGGTCGATATCGAACCGTCATCTTCCTTCTTTTCACCGATGCCGACATATTTTTCATCTTTATCGTTTACCTTGTAAACATTCAGCGTCATGCCATCGACTTCTACGGTGCACGGAACGGTTCTCTCTACGGATTCTGTCGTGGTTTTAACCGTGTTGAAATTACTCTGACCGATATACGGGGCATCCTGAGTGCCGCTGCCCTCCGAAGCACCGGATACCGTCAAACCGGCGGTTGCCTGCGGTGTACCAACCGTCAGCGTTGCCGCATCGCTGTAGAACGAAATCGGCGTTCTTGCACCGTCATAACATGTTACCACGCAGCGATACATCGCACCGTTCAGGTCACTCGTTACCGACTTTACAGTATAGCTGTCCCTAGTTGCCCCTGCAATATTGCCCCACTTTTTGCCCGGCAGACGCTGCTGCCACTGGTATCTCGTGCTGCTGTACTCATCAGGTACAGAAGCCAGTACCTCGAAGGTTGCCGAGCCGTTCATCTGAACGATTGCGTTATCCGGTCCGTTGATGTCCGGCCGGCTCTTATCATTTGCCAGAGTTGTACCGGCAATAATCTCGCTTTCAACCGATTCTTCCTGACTGGTGTAATATCCCGAGGTAATCGCATACTGATACTTCGTATTAGGTGCAAGATCCTTCAGCGTGTACTCATACTGACCACTCGAAGATTCAGCCGCATCCACAGTATCAATCAATACGAACGGTTCTTCCTTATTATCTTCAAGATAGCGGTAAATCTTGTAATACTCTGCCGGACGGTCGCCGGATTCCCACGACAGCACCATGCTGTTGGTGGTCTGCTCGCTCAGCGACAGATCCTGCGCCGGAGACGGCGGTGCCGTCACATTGCTGACAACATAGCCCAATACCGGTACTTCATCGCCGTTGAACGGTACCGTCCATGTGCCGAAGCTCCAGTCAAAGTTATAGCGCGAATCGCCGCCGCCGGTAACAGCGCCCAGTTTGGTAATCGTATTGGTGTTTACCCTTTCGGTTCCGGCGCTTGCTCCCCAGTGATAGCCGCCGCCAGCCTTGAAGCCGCCAACTACACCATACATCTGCACCGAACCCTCATAGGAGTACTCAAAGTTTACGCCGCTGCTGGTTGCAGTCGTAAAACTCTGCAGCTGTGTACCCGAATCTTTGTAATGACCAACTTTACCGGATTGCTCCGAATGTAAACCGCTCGGCAGACTGGAACGATACGTATTCGGCTGACCGGACGTGCCCAGATGCAGGTTGCTGCCAATCTGCTGCATACCCTCGTACGCCGAAGCAGCCTTATTATAAGTATCTACCGAAACCATGTTCATCGAAGGATTACCCGGAACCGCCAGCGTCATAGAACTGGTCAGCTTCGGTGAATTGCCCTTCATTGTGTCATCCGGATACTTCACCTGATACTCGTAATATGTCATCGGTGTTGCATACATGAGCACCATATTGTCGTTCGTATCATTAGAATACTCGACCGTTATTTCCTTGCTTGTAGATTTTGTTGCACCAACAGTAAAGGTATGACTGGTATTAAATTCAACACCGCCGCCGGTCTCAATCAGCGGTGCAACATATTCAAAGCCCGCCATGATATCAAAACCAAACGAACCGGATGCCGTTACTGCTACAGTATTATCCTTACTGTATCCGATTCCGGTCTGCGAGTTTCCGATATCGCCGTCATTCACCTCCGCAAAATGCGGCGACGCCTCCAGAATCGCCATTACCTTCGGATCGGTATAGCCGGTGCTGACGCTTTGGATCTTCGCGAGCATGGCATCGTTGTTCACATCTGCCGTTGTAAGCGCCAGATTGCAGTTGCTCTTGTCATAGTATGTCCAATCATCCTCCCAGCGCGTGAACGTGCTGCCAGTCGAGTCTTTGTAAAGCTGACCAATCTTCAAAAACTGCTTGTCGAAGGTCTCCTGCTTGCGGTACTCAACGTAGTATACCTGTTCCATGCCCTGCTTGTTGCCGTTAAAATTGCCGACGGCATAGTCCAGAATACCGCTGTTGTTAATGAGTCGGCCGCCCAGCCAGCGGTCATGGCCCTTATTCGAGCCTTCCAGGATAGACAGCTGCTGACTGCCGTTCACTGTGCCGACTTTATACATACTGCCGGAAATGAACAGATATTCCTTGGTATTGACGCCGTCCGCCGCAACAGCCGCTACCGCGATCGGATTCTGCACATCGTCACCCTTGGTGCCGGTATTGGTAAAGCCGTTGGTGACAACTTCTGTCGCCTTGAATTTCTCTGTCCACGAATTATCCTTCGTGCTGTACTGATAGCTGTATGCCAGCAGTCTGCTCTTATCAAACTCGCAGTCCTGATAATTATCCTTCTTATCGTAGTAGCCTACCGCAACAACTTCCGGCGGCATAGTGCCGCTCGGCTTATCGCTGACATAACCGATGGTTACGCCTGCAAAACGGGCACGGCCTTCTGGACCGTCATTGCTGTTCAGCAGCTTCTTGTTCAGCTTCTGAGCCCAGCTGCCCGTATCATTGTAGTCGTATACCGTCAGATAGGATTTCTCATAATCGGTATACTTGCCATATTTTTTCTCCTTCAGGTCGTTGACATTGACTGTCATTGCCAACTCGTCGATACCGTCCATATCCACGTCGCCGACTTCCATATCAACGCTCAGATGCGCGCGCAGCTCGTTATCGCCGTTGCCGTCGTGGTACAGCATTGCTTTCAGCGCCTCTCGGCCGCCGTCAATGACGTCACCGAGGTTAATTACGCGACCGTTGTCAGTCAGTGTGCTGCCGCTGAACGTATACTCCTTAATGCTGTCTACCGTATCCGTATTCACGTTGTTGCCCGGCGTGTAGACCATCAGGGTGTCCTTGCCGTCACCGTCAAAGTCGCCTGCGACCAGACTCAGCATAGCGCGGGTCTGGTAGAATTTCAGTTTCTTGATGTATTCACTGTCGTTTCCATCACCAATCTGGACAACCTTCGATACTCTGCGATCCTTGTTCGTCACATACAGGTGAAGCCGTGCCGAACTTTTATCAAATACCAGATTCGCAATGTATTCATCCTTGCCGGTGCCGTTCGGATCAAACGCCACAGTCGCAATACGCTCGGCATTGCCGACATCGGTCGAGTTGCTCCACCGAAACGTAGACATCTGCTTACCCTTTCCTTTGACTGCGCCCTCGTATGTCGTCTGGAACTCATCCGAGTCCACACCGGCTACGACCAGCTCGTGGTTCTGGAACAGCGGAACCCATCCCAGCGTGCCGTACGGGTTATTACGAAGTGTGGCTGTGTCTTTTATGCCCGTTTTTTCTTCCGTGGGCAGACCAAAGCCGTCTTTTGCTACTGCAGTATCCGCTGCTGCAGTATCCGCTGCCGCCGCCTGCGGCAGCACGATCTGCGGCAGCAGACCCGCCAGCATACTGCATATCAGCAGCAAACTGCAAATTCGTTTTTTCATCTTTCTTCCTCCTTGCCTTATGAAATAAACGGTTTCCACGGCTTTCCCCTTGCTTTACCGCGGAGCACCGTCCGAGGATACAGGTATTTCACCGTACTTTCAGTATAAGGGCAAAAAGGCGGCGGACGGCGAAGGTACCAAATTTGTTACCTTCGCCGTCCGCTGTAAATATTCAATTATTGCTCCTCGAGCCGATATCCGCTGCTGCGGTACGAATTGACCGTGACCCTCGCATCCTCGCCGCCGAGCTTCTGCTTAAGCCGTGAGATCGTCATGCGCACGGCATGCGGGTCGGCTCCCATCGGCTGCTGCCAGACCGCCTCGTACAGTTCCTGCGCGCTGACGCTGCGGTTCGGGTGCCGCGCCAGATACAGCAGCGCCGCAAACTCCTTCTGCGTCAGGTTCAGGTCGGTCTCTCCGATGTACGCGCGTCCGCTCAGCAGATTCATCCGCAGCGGGCCAAGCCGTACTGCGCGTTCCTTCGGGTGCGCCGCCCGCAGACGCGCTTCCACGCGGGCCATGAACACCTCCAGATCATACGGCTTTGTCAGATAATCGTCTCCGCCTGCGGTCAGGCCCTTGACGATATCCTCATTTTCGCCCATAGCGGTCAGGAACAGGATCGGCACATCGTATTCCTGCTTGATCTCGCGGCACAGCGCCACGCCGTCGCCGTCCGGCAGAAGAATATCCAGCACGATCAAGTCCACCGCGTGAAAGCACAGCAGCTCCCGGCACTTGTGTGCAGTTTCCGCCTGCAGGGTGCGGTAACCGCGCATGTGCAGTGCCGCGTCGTTGATCGCCATGATGTGCGGATTGTCCTCGACCAGCAAAATCAGTTTATCTTCCACAATCGTTCTCTCCTTGTGTTTTGAGCGGCTTTTTCGGCAGTTCGAGCCGGAACACCGTGCCGTCTGCATCAGTATGCTCCACCTCGAGCGAGCCGTGGTGAATCTTCATCGCGTCCGCGCAGATCGTCAGACCGATACCGCTGCCGCCGTCGCCGCTGCAGCCCTTCTCAAAGATATGCGGCAGCAGGTCGGGCGCAATGCCGCTGCCGGTATCGCTCACGCGCAGGCACACCCGCTCGCCCTCGTCCGTAATGCGGTAGGCAATCACGCCGTTCTCCGTGTGGCGATTGGCATTGACCGTCAGGTTGATGAGCACCTGCAGCAGCATTTCCGGATTGCCCCAGAGCGCAATACCGTCTCCGCTGTCGCTTTCCAGCCGGTTGTGCTTTTTTTTCCAGCATGGGACGGCATACATCCGCCGCACCGGACAGCAGCTGCACCGCGTCAATGACGCCCATCTCAATATCGGGTGAACCTCCGTTGGCGAGATCAATCAGCCGCGATACGAGCGCAGAAAGCCGCTGCGCTTCGGACGAAATGGTCTGCATGTGTTCATGCGCGTCCGCGCTGACCTCTCCGGTGCCAAGCTGCCAGTCGGTCAGCTGCGCGTAGCCGCTCATGACCGTGAGCGGTGTTTTCAGTTCATGCGCCATCTGGTGCAGAAATTCGCTTTTCAGCCGGTTGAGCTGGGTCAGCACCTCGCGCTGACGGCGGCTCTCGGACAGCTCCTGTTCCCGGCGGTTGATCTTCAGGCTGATGGCTCCCGCAATCAGGAACACGAACACCAGCAGATACGGCGGCGCTGCTCCGTGGCGCGTGATGGTCGTCACGATGCGGCCAAATACCGCCTCGTACACGTTCGAGCCGAACAGCAGCAGATAGCCGAGCAGAACAAGCACATCGTCCCGTTCAAACCGCCGGATGCGCCAGAACCGCCGAATCAGCTGTACGACCAGATACAGGAAAAACGGCATCGAGAGATAGTACCCGATTTTACTCAGCGGTGCGATATCCTGCGTCGGCAGGATAAAATGCGCCGCCGCCAGCACGGCATACAGCGCCGCATAGCACCGCACAACGATTGGCTTCGCCAGTTTTTCGTACAGGCTTTGCAGCAAAAGCAGCAGAAAACACGGCTGCAGCGTAATCATCAGCACCAGAAACCGATATGCGACTGCCCAGTTGTAGTTTGCAGGCAGCAGATGCAGCACATAGAAATTCTGGTCGCGCAGACCGAGCAGCACACAGATGACCGCGAGGAAAACATACTTGCTCTCGCCCTGAAATACCGCAAACAGCAGAAAATACATGCCGAACAGGCACAGCGAACCGCCAAGCACCAGTGAATACAGATTCCGACTTCGGCGCATGCGGTCGATGTTCTCCGCGGTGGACAGGTGCATCTGCGTCAGACCGCCGCCTTCGCGGTGCACGAAATTCGCGTACTGACAGACCACCTCGACCTCGCCATCCTCGCCGGTGTAAATCGGTATGAGCATGTAGTCGATGCGCGGCTCAGACTCCGCCGCAGACGCCCCCACCTTGCCGATTTCGAGCACTTTACTGCCGTTTACCAACACGCGCGTGCTGTAATCGAATGAGTAGCCGCCGAGTGTCAGGTATTGTTTCGGCTGCGCGTGTATTTTCAGCCGATATGAGCCGTATGGAATGGATTCATTGCGTTCTCCCGGTTGGGCAGCGTCCAGCTCTGCGCCGCTGCCGAGCACCTCAGGATAGAACGTCCATTCACCGTCTATTTCATATACCGCCGACGAAAAGTCCGCTGATGTTGCATCCAGTACGCCGTTCTGCGCTTCCATTGCGCTGAAATCGCCGGATCGGTTGGAAAACAGCAGCATCAGCAGCACAAAAACCAGCAGGATAGCCGCCGTTATCGATATATAGCGCATTCGTTTGTTCTTCATGGGCAGCTCCCCCTTCAAATCTCATTATAGGAGAAATCTTCAGTTTCTGCAAGATAGGAGTGAGAATGAAACCGCCTGTGTAGCAGCAAAGTATCTGGCACTGCGTAGAGGTAAAGAAATGGGAGCACACTGTGCTCCCCTACGGTAGAAAAAATTCTCTGCCGTTCCCCTTTTTCGCAGCCGCCGCTCTCCGATTTTCGCCATGCCCTCTAAGGGAAAGGGATGAAAATCAGAGGGTGGAAACCGCAGGTGTCTACCCTCTTGTGCCCCTGCCGGGTAGGCAAGTTTCGTTCGCTTCGCAAGCGTCAAACACCCATTCCTAACCGGTTAAGCAAAGAAAAACCGGCCGCTCACGCAGCCGGTTTCAATTTCACAAAATGCAGGGAATGTTATTCCTTGTTCAGCGCCTCCAGACGAGCCTTATTCGCTGCGATAACCTTTTCCTGTACCGGAACCGGTGCCTCATCGTAGCGCTCGAACTGGGAAACAAACGAGCCTCTGCCCTGCGTCATGGAGCGCAGCTTGATCGCGTAATCGCCAAGCTCTGCCATCGGGCACTCGGCCACGATCTCCTGCTTGCCGCCGTCGAGCGGATTCATGCCCATGATGCGGCCGCGGCGCTTGTTCAGATCGCCGATAACATCGCCCATGTAGGAATCCGGGATAACGACCTTGAGCGAGCATACCGGCTCGAGCAGTACCGGATTTGCCTCCGGGATACCGGCCTTGTATGCCAGACGTGCTGCCATCTTGAAGGACAGCTCGTTGGAGTCTACATCGTGGTAGGAGCCATCGAGCAGGGTTGCACGCAGGCCAACCATCGGATAGCCGGCCAGAACGCCATGCTCCATCGCCTCGCGGATGCCCTTGTCAACTGCCGGATGGAAGTTCTTCGGTACGGAACCGCCGAAAATCTTCTCCTGGAACAGATAATCGCCCTCGGCATACGGTGCAAATTCCATCTTAACGTGGCCGTACTGACCATGGCCGCCGGACTGCTTCTTATGCTTGCCTTCTACCGTAACAGCCTTGCGGATCTTCTCGCGGTACGGAACGATCGGGTCGGTCAGCGTAACCTCTACGCCAAACTTATCCTTCAGCTTGGAGCACAGAACGTCCAGATGAATATCGCCGGCACCGGAGATCAGGTGCTGCTTGGTTTCCGGGTTAAACTCGGTATCGAAGGACGGATCCTCATCACGCAGACGAGCAAGGCCGGTGGAGATCTTCTCCTCAACGCCCTTTACCTTAGGCGCGATTGCCTGCGTGTAGCACGGCGGCGCAATCTCGATCGACTCAAGCTCAACTTTGCGAACGCTCATCGAAAGCGTATCGCCGGTCTTGGTGGTAACCAGCTTGGAAACCGCGCCGATGTCGCCGCAGCCGATAACCGGAACCTCGGTCGTCTTTTTGCCGCATACGGTGAAGATGTGGCCCATCTTCTCGTTTGCATCGGCACGCTTGTTGACCAGCGTCATATCCTGCTTGACCTCGCCGGACATAACCTTAAAGTAGGAGAAGCGGCCATACTGGTCAGCGACCGTCTTAAATACAAATGCACAGGTAGAGCCGTTCGGGGTGCAGTTGATCTCGATCAGCTCGCCCTTTTCGTCCTCGCAGATCTCGACCGGCTTTTCATCGGGAGACGGCATGTAGTCCGCAATGCCCTTGAGCAGTGCGTAGGAGCCGATACCGGTTGCAGCAGTGCCGCAGAATACCGGCGCGAGAACCAGATCCTTCACACCCTGACGGATACCGGCGATCAGCTCTTCATCCGAGAACTCCTCGCCTGCGAAGTAACGCTCCATCAGGTCCTCAGACAGCTCGGCGATGTTTTCGCACAGTGCTGCACGGTGCTGGTCGATACGGTCCTTCATGTTGTCCGGGATCGGGATCTCGACACGCTTGTTGCCTTCCATGCGGTACGCCTTGCGGATAACGCAGTCCACAATGCCGACGGTATCGCGGTTGCCCTCAAAAATCGGGACAACGATCGGCGCTACCGATACGCCGAACTGCTTCTGCAGCTTGTGCAGAGAGTTATAGTAATCCGAGTTTTCCTCGTCGATCTTGGAGATGTAGAACATACGCGGCATTGCGTGCTCCTCACAGTGAGCCCAAGCCTTTTCGGTGCCGACGCCCGGACCGGACTTGCCGGTTGCGACGATCAGCGCGGACTCCGCAACGCGCAGTGCGCACTGCACTTCACTTTCAAAATCAAAGAAACCCGGGGTATCGAGCAGATTGATCTTGCAGCCGTTCCACTCTACCGGCGCTACAGCCGTGGAAATGGAAAACTTGCGCTTGATCTCTTCGGGATCAAAGTCACAAACCGTGTTGCCGTCCGCGATCTTGCCAACGCGGTCGGTTACACCGGCGATATTGAGCAGGCTCTCGACCAGCGAGGTCTTGCCGTCGCCGCCGTGACCCATCAGACATACATTACGGATCTTGTTAACCGGATAATTCGCCATAGTTTATATTACACTCCCCTGCCCTAACCTGTTATCGTGCCCTGCCGGCACGTTATACTCCTGGGCGCTTTGTTTCGCGGGAGCGATCCTCTCTTTGCGGGATCGTTTCCCTTCTTCGTTATTATACACCACACAAGCCAGATATGCAAGCTGTTTTTTGTGCAATTTTCATGTAGCATTTTTCACAACGCCGTCGAATAACAGCGGCGGCCACTTAGTGTACGTTTCGCACACATTCTGATAAAAAATCCGAATTTTCCTTTGTTTTTTGCATTTCCGGAAGATTTTCAGCAAAATCGCTCACTTTTGTTTACTTCTTACAAATAAAATGATATAATTTTAGTGCTACTTCACAAAGGAAGAAAAAACGCCCTTCGCATAATCTGACAAAGGGAAGCCTGTAACGGCATTTTGCACAGCTGTCCGTTCTGCCGATCTCAGGCAAATTCTGCCGCAGTTTTACAACACGATAGAAACCTTTGCCGCCGGTCAAGCATTTTATGCGGTATCTTGAATATCGCAGTAATTGAGAATGGAGAATTAGCGCAACGGTTTCATGCTCCATTTTCCATAAAAAAGCCGCTTACCATTGGTAAGCGGCTTTTGATATCTTGCTTAGTTCAGAAAATCCTTCAGCTTCTTGGAGCGCGACGGATGGCGCAGCTTACGCAGCGCCTTTGCCTCGATCTGGCGGATACGCTCACGAGTTACGTTGAATTCCTTGCCGACTTCCTCAAGGGTGCGGGTATGGCCGTCCTCGATGCCGAAGCGCAGGCGCAGAACCTTTTCCTCACGCGGCGTCAGAGTTTTGAGCACCTCGACGAGCTGCTCCTTGAGCAGCATAAAGGAGGCCGCCTCTGCCGGTTCCGGCGCGTCGTCGTCCGGGATGAAGTCGCCGAGGTGAGAATCCTCCTCCTCGCCGATCGGCGTCTCGAGCGATACCGGCTCCTGCGCGATCTTCAGGATGTCGCGCACACGGTCAACCGGCATGTTCATCTCCTTGGCGATCTCCTCCGGGCTGGGATCGTGGCCCAGCTCCTGCAGCAGCTGGCGGGAAACGCGAATAACCTTATTGATGGTCTCAACCATGTGTACCGGAATACGGATCGTACGCGCCTGATCCGCAATCGCACGGGTGATCGCCTGACGAATCCACCACGTTGCGTAGGTAGAGAACTTAAAGCCCTTGGTGCTGTCGAACTTCTCGACCGCCTTGATCAGACCGAGGTTGCCCTCCTGGATCAGATCGAGGAACAGCATGCCGCGGCCGACATAGCGCTTTGCGATGGAGACAACCAGTCGCAGGTTAGCCTCAGCCAGACGCTTCTTGGCACGGTCGCCGAGCTTGATATCCTTCTCAAGCTGTGCGCGCTCCTCCGCCGGAATGGCATCGCCTTCGTTTGCGATGCGTTCTGTGGCCTCGTTGCCCTTCTGCATACGCTCTGCGAGCGTTACCTCCTCCTCAGGAGACAGCAGATCGACCTTGCCGATCTCCTTCAGATACATGCGGACCGGATCATCAATGGCGAACGTTTCAGCCATGGCAGAGGTATCGACCAGTTCTTCCTCCGGAACCTCTTCCACTTCCTCCGGCTCAAAGGAGTCGTCATCATCACCGATGACCTTCTCCAGCACACCATTCGTCTCGACCTCGATGCCCATGGTCTCGAGCGTCTCGTACACCTTGTCGATGTCCTCACTCGACAGCTCCAGATGGCTCAGTGCATCCGAAATCTCCTTGAGCGTCAGGCGGCCGTTCTTCTTGCCAAGCGCGAGCAGGTCGCGCAGGATCTGCTGCTGTGCTGCCTGCTGCTCCTGTGCGTTTGCGGCTGCATTTGCGTTTGCTTTCGTCATATCGTTTGTCCTCCCGCGTTTTGTTTTTTGATGCGTCCGAATGTAAGCAGCGGGTCCTCTCCCGCCTGTGTAATGGTTCCATCCTTGACGCGCTGCATTCGTATGGTGTTTATGTATTCCTGCAGTTCCCCTCGATGCTCTCCGGCCGGAATGCTGGGTTCGAGTATCGCGGACAGCAGGCTCATTTCGTTAGGCTCCAGCCATCCCTCAAAGGACAGCACATCGACCATCTGGTCGTTTCGGTTCAACTCGAGCACGCGCTCGTATATCTTACGCAGCACCGGTGCGGAAAACCACGCCGGCTGCAAGTCTTTTTCGGCAACGGCAATCAATTTCTGGTCCGAGAACAGAAGTCTAAGCACGTTCTCCTCAGCCTTTGCGGATTTCATGTCGGTATACGCCAGCGACCTGTCTTTCGGCTGCGCCAGTCCGACCGGAGAGCGTATCTCACGCCGTTCGGCGGCCTTTCGCCGCTTGCGCTGAATGCCGAGTTCGCGCCGAACCTCAACGTTCATGGCTTCGGCGGTCACGCCTGCCATCTTGGCGGCACGTCCGGCGTAGACCTCGCGCTCAATGGTGCTCTCGATGCCGGCGAGCATCCGCGCTGCATCTCTGAGGAACAGCACACGCGCTTCATCATCCTCAAGATCGTACTTCGCGGCAATCTGCTCAATGCGGAACGCATTGTGATCCTCACTGCGTTCAATCAGATTGCGGAACGCATCCGCTCCACGTGCCTTGATGAATTCATCCGGGTCCTTGGCTCCCGGAATGCGCAGCACCTTGACCTGCAGATCGCATTTTTTCAGAATATCGATCGCGCGCTGTGCCGCCGCCTGACCGGCTCCGTCCGCATCATACGAGATGACAATGCGGTCGGTGTGCCGCGCGATAATGCGTGCCTGCTCCTCGGTCAGCGAGGTGCCGAGCGATGCAACCGCGGAATCAAATCCCGCCTGATGCAGCGCGATGACATCCATATAGCCCTCGGCTAAGATAAAATAATCGTTCTTCGTGCTTTTTGACAGGTTGAGCGCAAACAGATTGCGGCTCTTGTGGAAAATCGGCGTTTCCGGCGAGTTCAGATACTTCGGCTTGGAATCATCCAGCACACGGCCGCCGAATGCGATCACATGGCCGCGCACGTCGATGATCGGGAACATGACACGGTTGCGGAACCGGTCGTAAATATGTCCCTTTTCGCTGCGGCTGACCAGACCGGCGTCCATGAGTTCCTCGCGCGTGTAGCCTTTGGCCGTCATCGCGTCGATGAGCGCGTGGAAGGAATCCGGTGCATAGCCCAGTCCAAAGCGGTTCATCGTCCTTCGGGACAGACCTCGGTTGATAAAATACTGCTGTGCGGTTCGGTTTTCCGGCCGCCAGAGTGTGTCATAATAATAGCGTCCGGCGTCCCTGCAGAGCGCGTACAGACGCTCTCTGTGGCGCGCCGCTTTGCGCTCGGCTTCACCCTGTTCGGGTATCTGCATGCCCGCCCGCTCGGCGAGATAGCGTACCGCGTCCGGGAAGGTCAGACCTTCCGCCTTCATAATAAAGGTAATGACACCGCCGCCTGCGCCGCAGCCAAAGCAGTGAAAGATCTGCTTGTCCGGAGAGACCGAAAACGAACCGGTTTTCTCGTTATGGAAGGGGCACAGACCGAAATAATTCGCGCCGCTCTTTTTCAGCTGCACATATTGCGAAACGATCTCTACAATGTCGTTCCGCGCGGACAGCTCGTCCAGAAATATGCGGTCAAACGGCATTTCGTGTCCCTCCTTCCCTATTTATTGAACGAAAACGAATATATGATACCCATTTTCGTTAATCCTCAATCTTATTCCAGCTTTTCGGAATAAACAAATTCTTATAGACCGCTATCGAGTAGCGGTCGGTCATGCCTGCAACATAGTCGCACGCAATCCGCTCGAGCGCCTCCCCTCGGGCCTGCAGCACGAAGTAATCGTCCGGCAGCTCGTCGGGATGCTCGATAAAATATTCGTACAAACTGCGAAGCATGGATTTTGCGCGTTTTTCCTCACGCTGTGCAGCCGTACCGTGGTACACATGATCGAACATGAACTGCCGCAACTCCATCATGTCCTCGTGCATCTGCTCGTCCATGCCGATCTCCAGATACCGCTGACCGTACTCGATCATCGCCGTCACCAGTGTATCAATGCGCTTGCCGTGCGTCCCACCCAGGCGTTTTCTCAAATGCTGCGGAATATCGCTCTCGCGGATAATGCCCGCGCGTACCGCGTCGTCAATATCGTGGTTGATATAGGCAATGCGGTCGGCAAAGTGGATAATTCGGCCTTCCGGCGTACTCGCCTTGCGCCTGCCGGTATGGCAGACAATGCCGTTGCGCACCTCACGCGTGAGATTCAAATCCTCGAGCACATCCACCACGCGCAGACTCTGCTCGTTGTGCCGAAACCCGAACGGACAAACCGCATCGAGTGCCGCCTCTCCGGCGTGGCCGAACGGCGTGTGCCCGAGATCATGCCCGAGCGCAATCGCTTCGGTCAAATCCTCGTTGAGTCCGAGCGCCCGCGCGATTGTCCGCGCAATCTGCGCGACCTCGAGCGTGTGCGTCAGCCGAGCACGGTAGTGGTCGCCCTCCGGCGAGATAAATACCTGCGTCTTGTTGCCCAGCCGCCGGAACGCCTTCGAATGGATAATGCGGTCGCGGTCGCGCTGAAAGCAGGTGCGGTACGGACACGGTTCCATCGGGCGCAGCCTGCCTGCGGAGCTGTCCGCAAAGGTCGCCCACGGCTCAAGCACCGTGTGCTCACGCTGTTCGTTCTGCTCTCGAATGGTCATATGTACCGCCTCCTCAGCCTCGGAGAATCCGTCACATAATAGTTATACGAAACGAAATCTGAAAATCCTCTTTTTTTCACAAAAATTTTTTCAGAATTTTGTGAGCCTTGCAAGCCGGTATTTACTTGACACGCCGACCCATGAATCGGGTCTCCATGACCTCGGCGTAAACCTGCCCTGCTGTGGCTTCGGCGAGCGCCTGATTCAGCTCGTCCTCATGACCGGCGGGCAGCGTCACGGTCAGCGTTACATCCGCGCCGTAGTCGGTCTCCTCGACCGCGCAGTCGTGGTCCGGCAGCAGGTGCAGAATAATCTCGTACAGATTGTACGGGCACGCAATGAGCGCCACCGTATACAGGCTCATTCTCTGCACACCGGCCGCCGCGACAGCCACCTGCGCGCCCTGTGTGTACGCGCGGACCAGTCCGCCCGTGCCGAGCAGAATACCGCCGAAATAGCGCGTGACAACGCAAACGCAGTCGGTCAGGTTCTCGTGACGCAGCACCTCGAGGATCGGCATGCCTGCCGTGCCCTGCGGTTCTCCGTCATCCGAGTAGCGCATTACATTGCCTTCACGGAGAATGTAGGCGTAGCAGTTGTGTGTCGCGTCCCAGTAGGTCTCGCGCATTTCCTTTATCTTCGCTACCGCCTCCTCGGCGGTTTCAACATGCCACAGCCGTCCGGTGAACTTGGAGCGTTTTTCTTCAAATTTGTCCTCGCCGTAGCTGGCGAAAGGCACAAAGTAATCTTTTTCCATCAGCAAATCCTTAAATAATTAGGAATTAGTAATTACTCATTACCCATAATGTATGTCGAAACTCTGCCGTAGGTCTTATCATCCACGACCGCCTCAACAATCGTGCCTTCCGCGGCATAGTCGGTCGAGTCGATCTGTGCTTCGCGGTGCAGCATATCGAGCACAGCGCCGTCGCTGTACGGAATGCACAGCTTCACCTTATGCTTGCCCTTGCCGAGCGCCTTTTCGATGGCAGTCAGCAGGTCGTCAACGCCCTCGCCGCTCTTTGCGGAAATCTTCACACCCTCATCCGGCCGAATGAACGGAATGACGTCCGGGTCGCACTTATCCGCCTTGTTGTACACCATCACACGCGGAATATCCTGTGCGCCGAGCTGTGCCACAACCTTATCCACAGTCTGTGCATGAATCTGCCAGTTTTCGTCCGAAACATCCACAACGTGCAGCAGCAGATCGGCATACGCCAGTTCCTCGAGCGTGGCCTTGAACGCCGATACGAGATGATGCGGCAGCTTGCGAATAAAGCCTACGGTATCGGACAGGAGGATTTCCTGCGTGTCCGAAATGCGCTTTTTGCGCGTAGTCGGGTCGAGTGTATCGAACAGACGGTCGTTCGCCTCGATGCCCGCACCGGTCAGGGTGTTCAGCAGCGTGGACTTGCCCGCATTCGTGTAGCCGACAATGGCAACCAGCGGCAGCTCGGCCTTTTTGCGCTGACGGCGCTGCACGGAGCGCACCTGCCGCACCTGCTCCAGATCACGGCGCAGCTTGTCGATGCGGCTGCGGATGTGACGGCGGTCGCTCTCCAGCTTGCTCTCACCGGGTCCGCGTGTGCCGATGCCGCCGCCGAGACGGCTCATCGCCTTGCCCATGCCCGCCAGACGCGGCAGAATGTACTGGTACTGCGCCAGTTCGACCTGCAGCTTGCCTTCGCCGGTGCGCGCACGCTGCGCGAAAATATCGAGGATGAGCGCCGAGCGGTCGAGTACCGTGCGGCCGGTCAGTTCCTCCAGATTGCTCATCTGCGACGGCGACAGCTCATTGTCGAACAAGATCAGACTTGCGTCGTTCATCTCGGCAAGCTGCTTGACCTCTTCCGCCTTGCCCTCGCCGATAAACGTGCGGGCATCCGGTGCCGGACGGCGCTGCAGCGTCATCGCAACAGCCTCCGCACCGGCAGTCTCCGCCAGCGCGCGCAGCTCGTCCATCGTGCGCTCGTCCGCATCCTGATCGGCGTTGAAGCTCGGACACGACAGACCGACCAGAACCGCCCGTTCGATCTGCTTTTCTTCTGTTTGATTGGTAAACGGCATGGAAAATTCCTCCTTGCTGTTAAGGCAACACCGCATAATTAAAGCGGCGGTGCTTTGCGGAAATCACTCTTGTTCAATTATGCGGTATTGCCTTAAATTGTCCTCTATATTTATTACACCCAAACGCAAAACCGTACAATACTTGATTTTCCGTCTGTTTTATGGTAATATAAGGGTAGAAAAAGTGAATCTTTTTCCGTCACGACCAGTCGTGGCGGATTTTTGTTATATAGAAAATGCCCTATCGTTGTAAGTCAGCGCACCCTGCGGTAACATCTGTTATCAAATTAAACTCGTAGTTGCTGTCCATAACAACGCGTAAACGAGTTGCGCGGCACAGATATGCCGCGCCTGCGCAGAGTAAACCGTCTGTGTAGCAGTACGGTATCCGGCACTGCGGATAGGCCGGGACATGGGAGCACACTGTGCTCCCCTACGGTAGAAAAAATCCTCTGCCGTACCCCTATTTCGGAGCGGTCGCCGGTCTCTGGTCTGCGCCAAGCTAAGAAACAAAGGGAAACGGGAGTTAAGAGGGTAGAAACCGCAGGTGTCTACCCTCTTGCCCACCGCCGTGGGTACGGCGAATCTCCTGCCGTCCGCAGACGGCAACTCTCCGCTGAGGTTCAGCGAAAAACTTTCCGCCCGGACAGGATGAACCGCCTGCGCGGTTCAAGCGCACCAGACCGCCTGTACCGCAAACACCCTTCCGCAATCTGAAAACAGATAACGAAAAAGCCACCGAAAACACGTTTCGATGGCTTTTCACATTACTTGTCCAGATTGAAACGCTTCTTGAAGCGATCAACACGTCCGCCGGTGTCTACCAGCTTCTGCTTACCCGTGAAGAAGGGGTGGCACTTGGAGCAAACGTCAACGACGATGTTCTCCTTGGTGGAGCCGGTCTCAATGACATTGCCGCAGGCACAGCGGATCGTGGTCTGCTTGTAGTCGGGATGGATGCCCTGTTTCATGTTGTTTCACCTCTTTCCACGGATATGTTTACATATCTCCAACAGTCGTAAAATTATCTTACCACATGTTTTCCGAAAATGCAAGCATTATTTTTCATAAATCAGATTTTCTTCTTTCCAGCCCTCGAGCACGGGAATCATGGAAGCGGCAAGCTGCTTTGCGCCTGCCAGATCGTGCAGTAGATAATTACCGCACTCAATGCGGCTCGCACCCGGAATCTCGCCCTCGTAAGCGGCGATAAACGCCATGCTCTCCTGCACGAGCGCAATCGCGTCCGACGGCTTCATATCGCGCACAAGGAAGTAGAAGCCGGTCTGACAGCCCATCGGACCGCAGTAGATGATCCGATCGGCAAACTTCGAGTTGCGCGCATACGTTGCAAACAGGTGTTCAAACGTGTGACCCGCCGCAGGCTGGATGTAAGTACCCGCATTCGGGTACACCATTCTGATATCATAGGTGGTGATGTCGCCGTCGATACGCGAGGTATACATACCCGGCTTCAGTTTATCATGGTTTACTTCAAAGCTGGCAATTCGTTTCATGCCTTTGCCTCCTTCTCTACATCAAGGAACCGCAGTTCCGAGCGGTATTCGCGCCAGAGCAGAATATACGAGATAAAGAATGCTGCGATTTCTGCAATCGGGAATGCATACCATACCGCATTCAGGCCAAACTGCTGACCCAGAATCCACGCCGCCGGAAGGATAACGACCAGCTGACGGCAGACAGACACGATCAGGCTGTTCATGCCGCGTGCGGTGGCCTGAAACAGCGTGGAGTTGATGATGCCGAACGCCGCGCCGAGGAACGACAGGCTGATGGTCTTGAGCGCCGGAACGCCGACCTCAATCATCTCCTGTGCTGCCGCTGCATCGGACTTGTCCACAAACAGCATAAGCATCTGCTCGGGCAGCAGCTGGAACAGCACCAGACCAAGCGCCATAATGACGACAGCCGCCGTCAGCGTGATCTTGTATGCCCCCATCAGACGCTTGCGGTTGCGTGCACCGTAGTTGTAGCCCATAACCGGCAGCGCACCCTGATTGAGTCCGAATACCGGCATAAAGACGAAGGTCTGCAGCTTGAAATACACACCGAGTACGTTGACCGCCGTCTGCGAGAAGGCGATCAAAATGCCGTTCATGCCCGCTGTCATAACAGAAACGACGCTCTGCATGACAATACCCGGCAGACCAACGCGGTAAATATCCTTGATCGTCTGTCCGCGCCACTTGAACTCGCGCATGTTGACATTCAGCACCTTCTGTTGACGGAACACGCCCCACAGACCAAGCGCCATGCCGAAGATCTGGCCGATAACGGTCGCGAGCGCCGCACCGCGAATACCCATCTCCGGGAACGGACCGATACCGAAGATCATCAGCGGGTCAAGGATGATGTTGATGATCGCACCGGTCAGGCCCTGACACATCGGGATGATCATGTTGCCGCCGGACTGCTGGATCTTCTCGCACATCATCGAGATCATAACAAAAATACTCATGCCGACCGCAAGGTGCGAATACTGGATAGCGTAAGCCGAAACCGCCTCGCTCGCACCGAATGCGCCGACGAATACACCCGAAAATCCCCAGCCGAGGATGAAGAATGCGATGCCGCCAACAACCGCCAGCGCAACGCCGTGCTCTGCCGCCGAGTCCGCGTGCTTCTGGCGCTTTTCGCCCAGACGGCGTGCGATCAGCGAGTTTACGCCGACACCAGTGCCGACACCGATCGCCACGACCAGCATCTGCAGCGGATATACGAGCGAAACCGCCGCCAACGCATCCTGCGAATACTTGGCCACGAAGATACTGTCTACGATGTTGTACAGCGCGTTGATGATCATGGAGATCATCGCCGGCAGTGCCATCGAAAAGATCAGCGGACCCATTTTCGCGGTGCCCATTTTATTCTGTTGTTCCAAAAATTCCAGCCTCCCAACGTAAAAGGAAGCCGCGTTAGGATTCCTAACGCAGCTCCATACTCTCTTTCCTATATATAATAGGATATGATGCGTTATATTGCAAGTGTTTTTTACAGTTTTCCGGCAAGTTCGGCAAAGGAATGCTCGACGAACACATCGCTGACCTGCCGGAGCGTGTCTTCGCCCTCCGCGTAGGCGGGTTCGGCCATGCCGCAGAGCGCAAAACCGGCTTTTTTCGCCGTTACGCCCGCATACGGCGCGTCCTCAAACACCATGCACTCGCCTGCTGTCAGACCGAGGCGCTTTGCTGCTTCGAGATAAATGTCCGGCTCGTACTTGGGCACGCCCACATCCTCGATGGTGAGCATGAACTCGAAATATTTCATCATGTCGCGGTCGATGAGCGCCTTCTCCGCGTGGCGGCGTGCCGTCAGCGTAGCGATGGCCATTTTGACGCCGCGTGCGCGCAGACCTTCGAGAAAGTCGATTACACCGTCCTTGGGCTTTGCAATCGTCTCGTAGCGGGAGGTGATCAACTCGTCCATGCCGTCGAGCATCTGCTGCCGGGTCAGCGGCAGATTCGGATAGCGTTTCAGAAAATACTCCGCAACCTGCGGCTGAGAAAAGCCCTCGCATACCGCGTAGTCTGCGTCTGTGATGTGAACGTCGAACTGCGCAAGGTAGCGCTGTGTCAGTCGTTTCCAGACCGGCATGGAGTCCAAAAGCGTGCCGTCCATGTCGAAAATTGCACCTTTGAAATTCTGCATTGGCTTTGTTCCTTTCGAGAACGTATATCGTAGGGCGTGACGACCTCGGCACGCCGCCTTTTCAGCAACTGCACATGATTTACACGGCGCGCCGAGTCGTCGCGCCCTACGGGTGGTTGGTTATTTGGTTTTTCGGTCGATATATCTCGGCTGGAGCTTGGAATAGATGATCTTCTGCTCACTGTACAGACCGTAGTAGCCGGAGAGCATGTACGCGATGGCGATGACCAGCGCGAACAGCGCAAGGCTCTGACCGCCGAACAGCTCATACGCCAGCAGGATGGATGTAAGCGGCGAATTTGTCACGCCGCAGAACACGGCCGTCATGCCGAGACCGGCCGCAAAGGACGGCGCCAGACCGAAAAATCCGCCGTAGGCGGCGCCGAAGGTCGCGCCGATGAACAGCACGGGCACGATCTCACCGCCCTTATAGCCGACGCCGATGGTAATCGCCGTCAGCACCAGCTTGAGGAAAAACGCCTCGTATGCCGCGTGACCGGCAATCGCGCGTTCAATGACCTGCATGCCTGCACCGTTGTAGTCGCGCGTGCCGAGCAGCAGGCTGATGAGCACCACGACCGCGCCGCCAACCGCAATGCAGGCGTACTGATTCGGCAGAAAATGCTTGAACAGATGGCCGATTTTATGGAAGATGATGCACACGAGCGCACTCAGTCCGGCGCAGACCACGCCGAACGCCACCAGCTTTACAATGAGCAGCACATCCGTATTTTCCGGTACACCGGAGAGCGTAAACGCGGTCGTGCCGCCGCCAAGCTGCAGTGCTACCTGATGCGCGATCACGCTCGCAAGGATGGACGGAAACAGCGCCGCGTAGTACATCACGCCCACGCTGATAACCTCCATTGCGAACACGCTCGCCGCAAGCGGTGTGCCGAACAGTGCCGAAAAGCACGCCGCCATACCGCACATGGTAATCGTGCGGGAATCCTTGTCGTCCAGGTGCATCAGATGTCCGATATTGCCCGAAATCGCACCGCCGAGCTGCAGCGCCGCACCTTCTCGTCCGGCAGAGCCGCCGCACAGATGGGTCAGCACCGAGGTGATGAAGATGCTCGGAGCAAGCCGCAGCCGCACCGGATGATCCTGCCGCACCGAGGTCAGGATGAAGTTGGTGCCGCGTTCAAGCGGCATATCCATTTTACTGTACCAGAACGCGATAAACAGACCGACCAGCGGCAGAAAATACAGCGTCCAGCTGTATTCCTGACGGGTTTCGGTCGCCCATTCGAGGGCGTGCTCAAACGCCGCGCCCACAGCACCGACGACCACGCCGATAATGACTGCAAACAGGCACCACCGCGCAAACGCGCTGATATTGCGCCGCACGCGGTACCACGAACCGTACAGCCGCCGCAGCAGACGGCGTCCCGGCTTATTATTCTGAGGCATAGCGCCCCTCCCCTTCATGCAATCTCATTTCCGATAAGAATTGCCCCGCAGAGATAACCTGTGGGGCAATTTGTGAGTAAACTATGCTTATTTGCTCGTAGATGCGGTTTCCTTGAGCACAACATCGTGTGCGCCGCCCTCGACGATCGAGGTTGCGGATACCAGCGTGATCTTTGCCTTCTTCTGGAACTCCGGAATGGACAGAGAGCCGCAGTTGCACATGGTGGAACGGACCTTGCTCAGGGTCAGACCGAGGTTGTCCTTCAGCGAGCCTGCGTACGGAACGTAGGAGTCAACGCCTTCCTCGAAGGACAGCTTCTTGTCGCCGCCCATGTCGTAGCGCTGCCAGTTGCGGGCACGGGCAGAACCCTCGCCCCAGTACTCCTTCATGTAGCTGCCGTTGATGTTGACCTTGTTCGTCGGGGACTCGTCAAAACGAGAGAAGTAACGGCCGAGCATGAGGAAGTCGGCGCCCATAGCCAGCGCCAGCGTGCAGTGATAATCGTGAACGATACCGCCGTCCGAGCAGATCGGAATGTAGATGCCGGTCTCCTCGAAATACTCGTCACGAGCGGCTGCAACCTCGATCAGAGCGGTAGCCTGACCACGGCCGATGCCCTTCTGCTCACGGGTGATGCAGATGGAGCCGCCGCCAATGCCGACCTTGATGAAGTCCGCGCCGGCCTCAGCAAGGAAGCGGAAACCCTCGCGGTCAACAACGTTGCCCGCACCGACCTTTACACTGTCGCCGTACTTTGCGCGTACCCAGGACAGAGTGCGGCTCTGCCACTCGGAGAAACCCTCGGAGGAGTCGATGCAGAGAACATCTGCGCCAGCCTCAACCAGTGCCGGAACACGCTCTGCGTAGTCGCGGGTGTTGATGCCTGCGCCGACTACATAACGCTTGTGCTCATCGAGCAGCTCAAGAGAGTTTGCCTTGTGGCTGTCGTAGTCCTTACGGAATACCATATAAACCAGATGCTGCTTGTCGTCTACCAGCGGCAGAGAGTTCAGCTTGTTGTCCCAGATGATGTCGTTTGCGATCTTGAGGCTGGTGTCTGCCGGAGCGGTGATCAGCTTGTCAAACGGCGTCATGAACTCCTCAACCTTAACGCTGCGCTCCATGCGGGAAACACGGTAGTCGCGGCTGGTGACAATACCGAGCAGCTTGCCGTTCGCGGTGCCGTCATCGGTAACAGCCATGGTGGAGTGACCGGTGCGCTCCTTCAGCTTGAGGACTTCCTCAAGGGTGGTGTCCGGCTTTACGTTGGAGTCGGATACGATGAAGCCTGCCTTGTAGCTCTTTACGCGGGAAACCATGGCAGCCTCACTCTCGATCGACTGCGAACCGAAGATAAAGGAGATACCGCCCTCCTGCGCCAGTGCGATCGCCATACGATCATCCGATACCGCCTGCATGATTGCGGAAACCATCGGAATGTTGGCATACAGCGCGGATTCCTCGCCCTTTTTGTACTTAACGATTGGTGTGCGCAGGCTTACGTTCGCCGGCATGCACTCCGCAGAGGAATACCCCGGTACCAGCAGATATTCGTTAAAGGTATGCGAAGGTTCACTGAAATAATACGCCATTTCGTCGTTCTCCTTTTCTCCAAATAGGTCGTTTTTGATAGTTAAGTTTATTATATCCTTTTTGCCCTGTAAAGTAAAGCGGGCATATGACGGTTTTTCACGATTTTTGCCGCATGCATGTTATGCAATCCGTGCAAACGGCTGTCGCGAAATCAGCCTCTGACAGATAGAAAAATCCGCAGACGTTCCCGTCTGCGGATTTTTCATTTGGAAATGAGGAATGAATGATGGTGGCGTATTGAGGTTCTGCGGAGCCGTCCGGTATTTTTCCGGTGCCCCTTTGCTTTTGTTGTACTCAATTTACCATCGTGCGGCCGCAATGTCAATGCGTGCAAATGAATCTTAACACACTCTTAACTGCTGTGCGGTCGAATGCCGTCAGGTCTCGTCGAGCGACACCCATTCGGTATCGCCGGTGTGGAAAAAGTACAGCACACACGCGCGGACCGGTCTGCCGTAAATCTCATGCACGGCACGCGCGTAGGCGGCCAGCTGCGGGCGGTACTGCTCGGCTCTCTCGACCGCACCGCCCTTCTTGATGCGGTCGGTCTTGAAATCAAGGATAACAAAGCCGTCACCGGTTTCGATCAGGCAGTCGATAACGCCCTGCAGGAGCACGTTTTCCTCGGGTGCATCCGCCGCAACCGGAAAATACGCTTGCGCCGGAACAAGCACGGAGAACTTGAACTCACGCCGCACCTTGTTTTCCGCCATAAAGGTTTTGTACAGGTCGGAGGCGAAAAACCGTTCGATCTTGTGTTTATCCACAGCATGTGCCTGTTCTGTGGACAAAATCTTCTTTTCCGCCAAACGGTTCAGCTCGTTTTCCACGCCGTTTGACGCACAGGCGGCGTCAAAGTCGCAGAACTGCATGAACAGGTGGTGCGCTGTGCCAATCTCGGCAGGCGTCAGCTTCTTTTCTCCCTTCTCGAACAGCGGTGCGCGCAGCTGCACTTCTTTCCGCGGCGGCGGTGTCTGCTCGGCAGCCTCGTCTGCGCGGTAGCCGCGGCCGACACCGGTGGCGGTCAGCTTACTCGGCAGATCCGCGAGGTAAGCATGCGGGTAGTCGAGGTGCGGCTGCACGGTGCAGTCGCCGGTCCCCCTGTCCTCGAAACGCAGGATTTCAGTTTCCTGCGGCTGCAGGTCGTTCGGATAATACACCTTGAGCGTGAATGCGTCATTGTCCGTGCCGTGCTCGGGCACCTCCGGTGCATACTCCTCGCGGAAGGCACGCGCGCATGGATGCCGCAGCAGCGGTGTCAAAATCCACGCAAGCGGTGTGCGCGCCGCACCCATGGCGTACTGCGGCAGCTCATCGAGCGACGCCAGCAGCGACCATTTTTTCAGCGAATTCCGCAGGCTGCCGGTAGCTGCCGTCAGAATCAGTTTTTCCTTTGCACGCGTCATCGCTACATATAATACGCGCAGTTCTTCGGATATCATTTCGCGGCGCATCTGCACCGAGACTGCAATGCGCTCGGCTGTGTCGTACTGCACACCGCGGTCACGGTCGCGGCACTTACTGCCGAAGCCGAGGTTCTGGTGCACGAGCACCGGCTCCTTGAGGTCGCTGTCGTTGAACTGCTTGGCGCAGTCCGCCACGATAACAACCGGAAATTCCAGTCCCTTGGACTTGTGGATGGACAGAATGCGGACCGCACCGCCGGTGGCCTCGGCGCCGACCGTCTGGAAATCCTCGCCCTGTTCGAGCATGCCGCGCAGCAGGCGCACAAAGTCAAACAGGCCGCGGAAGCCCTGTCCCTCAAACGAGCGCGCCCGCTCGAAGAACGTCAGCAGGTTGCTCTGACGCTGTGCGCCGTTCGGCAGAGCGCCGTACAGACCGAGCGCGCCGGTCTGGTCGTAAATCTCCCACAGCAGGCGGTACACCGGCTGATCGCACGCAAAGGTGCGCAGAAAGTCCAGCCGCTGCAGGAAGGTTTCCACCTTGGGAAAATCCGTTCTCGACTGCAGAAGCGCGTCATAATAGCTGATCCTGCGGTCCACCAGGCGAATATCTGCCAGTTCCTGCTCGGTGAATCCGAACAGCGGCGAGCGCATCACACCGATAAGGTCAACGTCCTGCCGCGGGTTGTCAATGACGCTGAGCAGCGACACCATCGTGCCGACCTCGGCAGTCTCCAGCAGGCCGCCGCGCTGTTCAGCGCTGGCTGTTATGCCGATGCGCTCCAGCTCCGCAATGTAGGTCGGCGCCTTGTTTCTGGGCGAGCGCAGCAGGATTACGATGTCGCCCGGCGTGACCGGACGCAGCTTCCCGGTCTGCTTATCCGTCACCGGAAAGCCTTCGTCGAGCAGCGCACGAATTCGCTTCGCAGCAAGCCGTGCTTCGAGTTCGGTCTTATCCGGCGCATCATCGTCCTCGCCGAGTCCGTCCGCGTCCACGAGCAGGACTTCGGTCTTGTACCGCGCGTTTCCGGACTCCGGATAGTAGTCCGCACCGAGGTGCAGCGCCTCCTTGTCCGTGTACACGAGATCGCCCACGGTCTCGCCCATGACGGCGGCAAACAGATAGTTGCACGCATCCAGCACGGCCGCTCGTGAACGGAAATTCTGCCCGAGCACGACACGGCGCGGCTGCCCGTCAGCGGTGTCCGCCACCTCACCGAAGCTGCGGTATTTCTCAAGGAAAATGGACGGGTCAGCCAGTCGAAAGCCGTAAATGCTCTGCTTGACGTCACCGACCATGAACAGGTTGGTCTCGTCTCTGGAGAGTGCACGGAAGATGGCATCCTGCACGGCGTTGGTGTCCTGATACTCGTCCACCGCAATTTCGGTGAACTGCTCGGACATGGTTTTCGCCAGTGCGGACGGCTTGCCGTCTGTATACAGCAGACGCACGGCAAAGTGCTCCAAATCGTTGAAATCCGCAGCATTTCTCGCACGTTTCGCTGCCGTAAAGGCATCGTCAAAGGCGTTTACCATGTCAATGAGCGCGAACAGCGCGGGGGCTGTCAGGCCGCGGTCGTACTCCGCTTCTTCTGCGGTGACGGTCAGCCATTTCTCCCGAATGTTATTGGCAACGCCCTTCCACTCCTCGCGCATGGCCTTGATCTGCTCGAGGAACGCCTTGTCCTCAAATTTTCTCGCGGCCTTGAGTCGGTCAAACGAAATCGACCGGGCAGCCTTCACGCAGTCATCCCAACTGCCGCCAAACAGTGCGTCCAGCAGACGCTCGGCCTGATTTAAGTCGCTCGTCAGCGCGGGCAGATAGTTGTCCGCCAGCTCATCAATGCCGGTCAATTCATCCACAGCCATGTGCAGAAATGCCGCACCGTGCTGTGCCGCCGACCTTGCCTGCTCGCGCAGAACACGGCCGTGCGGCGTGTCCATGCCGCACGTGTACAATCCCGCGCGCACATCCTCGAGGAACGCCCGCGGATCAGGATGCGCCTGAATCTTCTCGTAGGTGCCGAGAATGACCTCACCCAGCTTTTGGTCGTCGCGCCCCGCCGTCAGCAGATCGCAGAGCGCAAAAAACTTCTCATCCGCCTGCTCGTAGGCCGTGTCAAGCACTTCTTCGAGCACCTCGGCACGAAGCAGCTTGCCCTCGTTTTCGTCCATCAGGCGGAAGTCGGGTGCGATACCGAGCACCGCCGCCTGCTCGCGCGCGAGCGACAGACACAGCGCGTGCACGGTCGTGATTTTCGCGCGGTGCACGAGGAACAGCTGCCGCCGCAGACGGGTATCCCGCGGGTTTGCGGCTACAGCCGCACCGAGTGCCGCACCGATTCGCTCACGCATTTCGGCTGCCGCCGCGTTGGTAAACGTAACCAGCAGTAGGCGGTCGATATCGACCGGATCCTTCTCGTCCGTCAGCCGACGGAGTACGCGCTCGGTCAGTACGGCGGTCTTGCCCGAGCCGGCTGCCGCCGAAACCAGCAGTGCGCCGCCGCGGTCGTCGATCGCGGTCTGCTGATCAGGTGTCCACTTCGGCATTGTCGTTCCCTCCTAACTGCTCCCAGAATTCCTTGTCCTTGATGTTTTTCAGCCAGCGTACCTTATCTCCGGCGGTCTCGTCGAACCGGCAGGCTGCCCGGAAATCGCACCATTCGCAATAGCTGCGGTCGGTCTTGCGCGGATCGGCTTCAATACTGCCGTTTCGCAGAGCCTGTCCCATTTCGAGCAGCTTTTTCTGCGTATAGCGTGCCAGTCTGCCGAATTTCGCCAGATCAGCTACCGCAGACTTGGCGGCAAGCGTCGGCTCGTCCTCGCCCTTCCTGGTCTTGATAGAGACCGGAATAAACCGTCCGTCACCTTCCAGACCGTGCTCCATCGCCTCGAGCAGCGACATATCGTCGCTCAGCAGACCTGAACGCCGCAGTGCCTTGTCGCGCAGGATGCGCAGCCCGTCCTCGTCCGTGTCGCGCGCCGCATCCGGCAGCTCATCGCGTACCGGAACATACAGCACGCCTGCCGGTACGATTTCGTTCAGCTCGGCGGTCAGGCGGGCACGATAGCGGTCCAGACCCTCCTGCTGCAGCGCGTACAGATAGATGATAAGCTGCATGTTGAGTCCATACCAGATGTCGGACAGCGAAAATGACTTTTTTCCGCTTTTATAGTCCATAACGCGCAGATAGAGACGGCCGTTTTTGATGTAGCCGTCCACGCGGTCCACCTTGCCGGAGAGTGAAACCGACACATCGCCGTCCTCACACTGCACGGGCGGCAGGTCGCCGCTGCGCGAGAAGTCCAGCTCATAGTCAATCGGCGCAAAGTCGGATACGCGCAGTTCTTCGATCACGTTGTCGAGGATCTGCTCCACGGCGCGCACCAGTCGGCGGAACAGGTATTGGAAGCGCGCGGTTTTATTCTCCAAGCCGCCAAGCTCCTCCGCGACATACTGCCGTACCGCTTCACGGCAGGCTTTGCGCACGGTCGGCTGATCGGCATGGGCGGCGCCGCCCTCGCACTTTCCAAGGGTATCCAGCGCATGCTCGAGCACATAGTGGATGAACGTGCCGGTCGAGAGCGCATCAAACCTCGCCACGCGGCGCGGCTTGGCCTTCAAACCGTACTGCATAAAGAACGCAAATCGGCAGGAATAGAACGTATCCACGCGCGAAGCGGTCAGATTGAGGCTTTTTCCGTACAAGCCATCAATCGTGTGCGGACTGCTCAGTGGTCCTCTGCCGCGCCGCTGCGCCTGCGCGTTTTTGACTCGCTCATCATCCTTATAGTAGTCATAGGCGGCCCGCACAGCGGCTGTCCGGTCACCCGAAAGATACGCGCACGCGAGTTCGACCGCCGGTCGTTCCGCCTGCAGGCGGTCGCGCACGGTCTCCGTCCGGTGGGTGGAAAACGGCACATCCGGCAGCAGCTCCCGCACTGTGTTTACGAAGTAGGACGGCCGCGTTTCACCGCCGCCTGCGTCGATGGTGTGATACGTCAGCAGCAGCTCGTCCGTCGGGCACGCGAGTGCTCGATAGAGCGTTTCCTGCTCCATCAGCAGGCGTTCCTCGCCGTAGGCTTTGAGTTCCACGCCGAGCGCATCCATTTTGTCGCGGTCCATGTCACTCAGCAGCGAGGTCGAGGACGGGGTTTTCGGTATCAGGCCGTCGTTGACGCCCAGCAGGATGACATATTTCGCATTTTCCGTACACGCACGCTCGATGTTGCCGCAGGTCACGCGGTCGAGCGAAACCGGAATCGTACCCACATCATACTCGCCGAGCACCAGCCGGAACAGCTGCGCGAAACGGTCGAGCGTCAGCGGCATATCCCCGCACACCCATGCAAACTGCTCCATCGCAGAGACCAGGATTTCCCACAGCTGGCGGTACTCGTCGGCCAGCTGCAGACGGCCCGCCTGCTCGTGTCCGGCGGCGCGGTCAGTCATGCGCTGCGGCGCGTCCACCGCAAGAAGAAATGCATAGAGCGCACGCACGCAGTCACCTGCAGGCTGCTCACCTGCAAGTGCCTCGCGCAGTGCGGAGAACGGCGCGATTGCCCGTTTGCGGAGTGTGTTCAGCTCGGCAAGCTGCGCCTTCGCATTCTCGTCGATTGGCAAACCATAGCCGTCCGGATGCTCGGTCCACTCGCGTTCCCAGGCTCCGCCGCGGATGTTCCAGGTGAGCACATAATTCTCTAATTTGTCAATTTCGTCCCAATCCAAGCCCGCAAGCCCGGTCTTGAGACAGGAGAACAGATCTTCATATCGGAAATGATTTCGTACCGCCTCGAGTGCATTCGTGACCAGCGCCATCGGCGGACGAGACAGCAGATCCGGCTTTTCCGCGAGGAACACCGGAATGTCGTACCGCGCCATCGCCATTGCGAGAAACGCGCTGTACGGCTCGATATCGCGTGCCGCAACCACAAAATCGCGGCAGCGCGCGCCTTCGTCCCGCACCTTGCGCCGAATGTAAGCCGCCGCGTGCTCGCACTCGTCAAACGGCGAAGCCGCCTCGTACAGCCGAACGCCGTCCGCACTCTCCTGTGGGGTGCGCACCGGCAGCAGGCTTTCGCGTTCGAGCGCAGCCAGTCCCGCCGGTCGGGCCACCTTGCTTTCGCCCAGTTCGATGCGCTCGACCGTCTGGTTATGATGTTTTGCCATCCGGGTTAATTTCTGCACTGTTTTACAGCCGGTAAGGAAAATCTCCGGGTAATCCGTATCACAGGTTACCGCCGCAGAGAGCGGCACACCCGCTGCCAGCATGGCATCAACCACTGCACTTTCCTGCACAGTAAAGCCGAGAAAACCATCCAGATAGACCGCTGCGCCGTCCAGCGTGTGACTTTCTGCCAGACGGTCGCGCAGATGTGTCAGACGGTCTCTCGGGTCGGGCAGGGACGCCTCGCACAGACGCTCGTAGGCTGTTAAAATCTGTGCAAGATCGGACAATTTTTCTGCAAGTACCGCGTCCTCACTTTCTTCGGCAGCCGCAAACAGCGTCTCCGGTGCGACCGCACAGGTTTTGCACTCGTCGATCAGCCGCAGCGCCTCCTGCAGCAGCTCCGGCTTGTCTGCCAGACCCTTCCATGCACTCAGGCCGCCCTGCACACGGCGTGCCGCCTCCTGCAAGGTCAAAAGCTGACCTGCCGGCGTCAGCATCTGCTGTGCCAGTCCGCCGACCTCAGAGAACACACGGTCAGCCAATCGTGAGAACGTCAGCACCTCGGCCGTGCGTGCGCCGTGGTTGTGCGTGGCTGCGGCAAGCCGCCGCTCCATCAGGTGCGAGTTCAGCTCGGGCACGAGCAGAATCTGCCGTCCCTCTCCCTTTTCACTCAGCGCCGCAATCTCCCGCAGGATGGCCGTTGTCTTGCCGCTCCCCGCTCGTCCGGTCCAGATCCGCATGGCACACTCTCCTTTCATTTCATAGCTATTTGATTATAGCACAACCGGAGCAAATTGAAAATTGGTAATGGAAAACGGAAAATTATCAATAACAACCGTATGGTCATTTTATATTTTCTGTGCGTTATCAGCGTATTTTCCAGTCTTTTTCGAACTTTTACAGCGTTTTGCTTGCATTTACATATTCTGTAAAATTATTTTTTCAAAAAACTCTTGCATTTTTCTCCGCTTGGGACTATACTTTCCTCAGGCGGAACAATAAAGGCTCTGCCCCGCAAAACCAAATATTTGATTCTTCAGGGCAGGGTGCAATTCCCTACCGGCGGTACAGCCCGCGAGCGGATGCCATTCGGCGGAAGCATGATTCGGTGAAATTCCGAGGCCGACAGTATAGTCTGGATAAAAGAAGAATGCACGGAAAGATTTTCCGTTTGTTTGCTGTTCTGAAATGCCGATTCGGTGTTTCAGACTTTTTATTTTCACAATGCTTTTTTCAGCGTCCCGAAGATTCTGTCTTTGGGACGTTTTTTTTGGCTGTCGCCAAACTATCGTGAAATTTTCTACAGAATTATTATATCAGGTGATTCTATGCAGGAGCAAAAACAGGAATATATGCGTCAGGCGTTGGCGCTGGCCCAGCGCGGAGCCGGTCACGTCAATCCGAATCCGATGGTCGGCTGCGTCATCGTCAAGGACGGAAAAATCATCGGTGAAGGCTGGCACGAGCACATCGGCGGCCTGCATGCCGAGCGCAACGCATTCGCGCACTGCACCGAGGACTGCACAGGCGCAGACCTTTACGTCACGCTCGAGCCGTGCTGCCACTGGGGACGCACGCCGCCGTGCACAGACGCAGTCATCGAGCACAAGATCGGCCGCGTGTTCGTCGGCTGCCTCGACCCGAACCCGCTAGTAGCCGGCAAAGGCGCACAGATCCTGCGCGACGCAGGCATTGAAGTCGAGACCGGCGTGTGCGAGGACGAATGCCGCCGCGTGAATGAAGTTTTCTTTCACTACATCACGCACAAGACGCCGTTTGTGACGCTCAAGTACGCGATGACGCTGGACGGCAAAATCGCCGCACCCACCGGCGACAGCCGCTGGGTTACCGGCGAGACCGCCCGCCGTCATGTACACGAAACGCGCAACCGGCTGCCCGCCATCATGGTCGGCATCGGCACCGTGCTTGAGGACGATCCGCTGCTCACCTGCCGCATTGACGGCGGGCGCGATCCGATCCGCGTAATCTGCGACAGCCGCGCAAGAACGCCGATCGACAGCAGAATCGTACAGACGGCGAACAAAATCCCGACCTATATCGCGGTCGTCGGTCGAAATGAGCGCACCGCTGAACTGGAACGGCACGGTGTACACATTCTCGAATGCAAAACGAAAAACGAGCGCGTAGACCTTGCCGACCTGATGCGCCAGCTCGGCGCACTCGGCATCGACGGCATATTGCTTGAAGGCGGCTCGGCACTTGCGTTCTCCGCGCTGGAGGCCGGTGTGGTGCACCGCGTGCAGGCGTACATCGCCCCGAAAATCATCGGCGGTGCAGGCGCAAAAAGTCCGGTCGGAGGTCTGGGATTTGACAAGATGGTGCAGGCGCTTCCGCTGAAGGACGTGACCTGCACGCCGATGGGCGAAGATTTCCTGCTTGAAGGGAGATTGTAATGTTTACTGGACTTATCGAAGAAATCGGTACGGTGCGGCGCATCGAGCGCGGCGCAAAGGGCGCTCGGCTGACGATTGCGGCAGATACCGTGCTCGAAAATACAAAAATCGGCGACAGCATTGCCACGAACGGCGTATGTCTGACCGTGGTCGCGCTGACGGACGACAGCTTCAGCGCCGACGTGATGGCGGAAAGCCTGCGGCGTTCCGCGCTCGGCAGTCTGCAGAGCGGCTCACCGGTCAATCTGGAGCGCGCGATGCCTGCCGACGGACGGTTCGGCGGTCATATCGTATCCGGCCATATCGACGGCACCGGCTCGGTTCTCTCGCAGCGGCGCGAGGACAACGCCGTGTGGGTGACGATCAAAACACCGGCTCCCCTGCTCCGGTACATCGTCGAAAAAGGCTCGATCGCCATTGATGGCGTCAGCCTTACCGTGGCGGCTGTGACGGACACCGACTTTTCGGTCTCTATCATCCCGCACACCGGCGCACAGACCATTCTGCTCGGCAAAAAGCCGGGCGAGCCGGTCAACCTCGAATGCGATGTGATCGGCAAATACGTTGAAAAAATGCTTACGCCGCACAAATCCAGCGGTATTACAATGGATTTTCTTGCACAACACGGATTTTAACGGAGGTTTTCTCATATGGAATATCAGTTCAATACAGTTGAAGAAGCGCTCGAAGAGCTTCGCGCCGGACACCTCATCCTCACCATCGACGACCCGGACCGCGAGAACGAGGGCGACCTCATCTGCGCCGCACAGTTCGCCACGACCGAAAACGTCAACTTCATGGCGACCCATGCCAAGGGCCTGATCTGCACGCCGATGAGTGAGCAGGTTGCGCTCCGTCTCGGTCTGGAGCAGATGGTAAAGGTCAACACCGACAACCACCACACCGCATTCACGGTCTCCATCGACCATGTGGACACCACGACCGGCATTTCCGCCGAGGAACGCGGCTTTACCTGCCGCAAATGTGCGGATATCCACACCAAGCCGGAGGAGCTCCGCCGTCCGGGACACGTTTTCCCGCTCGTCGCACGCCGCGGCGGTGTGCTGACCCGCAACGGCCACACCGAGGCGACTGTCGATCTGTGCCGTCTGGCCGGACTCGAGCAGTGCGGTCTGTGCTGTGAGATCATGCGCGATGACGGCACGATGATGCGCACGCCCGAGCTGATGGAGAAGGCCAAGGAATGGGGCCTCAAGATCATCACCATCAAGGACCTGCAGGACTACTGCCGCCGTCATGATAAGCACGTTGTCCGCGAAGCCTGTGCGAAAATGCCCACCCGTTTCGGTGAGTTCCGCATCTACGGCTACGTCAACGACCTGACCGGCGAGCACCATGTTGCGCTCGTCAAGGGCGAGATCGGCGACGGCAAGAACCTGCTCTGCCGCGTGCACTCCGAGTGTCTGACCGGCGACGTGTTCGGTTCCCGCCGGTGCGACTGCGGTCAGCAGCTGGCGGCAGCCATGCAGCAGATCGACAAGGAAGGACGCGGCGTGCTGCTCTATATGCGCCAGGAAGGCCGCGGAATCGGTCTGATCAACAAGCTGAAGGCGTATGAGCTGCAGGAAAAGGGCTTCGATACAGTCGAGGCAAACGTAAAGCTCGGCTTTGCGCCCGACCTGCGTGAATACTGGATCGGCGCTCAGATTCTGCAGGACCTCGGCGCAAAGGAGCTGCGCCTGCTGACCAATAATCCGGAGAAGATTTACGGTCTGGACGGTTTTGGTGTAGAGATCACCGAGCGCGTGCCGATCGAGATCGCACCGCAGAAGGACGACGCATTCTACCTCAGAACCAAGAAAATTAAGATGGGTCACCTCTTTAGTGAAACATTGTAATCAATCTATCCCGCAGGGCGGGATGACCTCACCTCGCCCTGCAATATATCTGTTCACCATATTGAAAGGAAGATTTTAAGATGAAGGTACTCGAAGGCAAGTTAGTAGCAACCAAGGGCAAGTTTGCAATCGTTGGTGCACGTTTCAACGAATTTATCGTTTCCAAGCTGATCTCCGGCGCGGAGGACACGCTGGTACGTCACGGTGTGGACACGGATGACATCACGCTCGTATGGGTTCCGGGTGCATTTGAGATTCCGCTGGCGGCGCAGAAGCTGGCGCAGAGCGGCAAGTATGATGCAGTTATCTGCCTCGGCGCGGTTATCCGCGGCTCGACCAGCCACTACGACCTCGTGTGCAACGAGGCTGCCAAGGGCATTGCACAGGTCAACCTGCAGACCGGTGTGCCGGTGACCTTCGGCGTGGTTACCACCGAGAACATCGAGCAGGCCATCGAGCGCGCAGGCACCAAGGCCGGCAACAAGGGCGCCGATGCAGCGATTGCCGCTCTCGAGCTGGCAAACCTGCTGCCGCAGCTCTAAAATTGTGCAAAAAAATGCTCTCTGATGATTCAGAGAGCATTTTTATTTACCATCCTCAATTCTCCATTTTCCTCCTGCAGACGAAAAACCACCCGAGAAAATCCCGGGTGGTTTTCTTTATTCTACCGAGCCTTCTCCGCCCATGAGCGCGGTCAGCTCCTCAATCCGCTCCAGCGGGAACGGTGGGAACGCCACCGGCTTCATGGCGATGGACATCAGCTTCATCGGGTTATCGTCCGCCGCTGCGCGGTTGGAATGCAGTACACCGCGCCTGCCGGTACGACCGGACGGCCGCACACCCTGCAGGTGAAGCTGTCGTCGCAGGCATGCGTTTTGTAATAACCCTTTTGATATTGCTTGCGTTTATTCTCCCGATTCATGGGAATTCCTCCTGAAAAGTCGATATTTTCGTCCTTTGGGGAGGTGGTTTACGGATTCCTGTACAGCCGACCTTCCGGTCAGCGCACAAGCTCCAGTTTACCGAATTTGTTCAAAAAGCAATGCTCCTTTAATTATTTATCCTTGAGTGCGTCCTTTACCTTATCCCAGAAGCTCTTGCGCTTTACCTGATTCTCGTCCGTGGACGTTTCCTCGAACTCACGCAGCAGCTTTTTCTGCTTTTCGGACAGGTTCTTCGGCACCTCGATGTTTACGCGGACATACTGGTCGCCGCGACCGCGGCCGTTGACATTCTGAATGCCCTTGCCGCGCATGCGGAACGTCGTGCCGGTCTGCGTGCCTTCCGGAATCTTGTACTCGATGCGGCCGTCGATGGTCGGCACCTGCAGCGTATCGCCGAGTGCGGCCTGTGCGAACGAAATCGGAATATCGACATGTACATCCGAGCCGTTGCGGGTAAAGATCGGATGCGGACGGATGGCAACCGTTACGAACAGATCGCCCGCGGGACCGCCGTTCACGCCTGCATTGCCCTGACCGCGCTGCTGGATGGACTGACCATCGTCGATACCTGCCGGAATGTTGACCTTGAACTTGCGGGTCTTGCGAACACGGCCCTGACCGCCGCACTTCGGACACGGCTTCTTGATGATCTTGCCGGTGCCGCGGCAGTTCGGGCAGGCGCCCTGCGTCTGGAACATGCCGAGCGGCGTGCGCTGGGTCTGCGTAACAACGCCGGTGCCACGGCAGTTCGGACAGGTCTCCGCCGTGGTGCCCTTTGCGGCACCTGTGCCGCCGCAGTCGTCACAGGATTCAATGCGCTCGACCGTGATCTCCTTTTCACAGCCGAATGCGGCTTCCTCGAAGGACAGGATCACCGTCTGACGGATGGATTCGCCGCGCTGCGGTGCATTACGGCGGGACGACCGTCCGCCGCCAAAGCCGCCGCCGAAGAACGAACCGAACAGGTCGCCCAGATCGCCCATATCAAAGCCGCCGCCGAAGCCGCCGGCACCGGCACCGCCGCCGTAGCTCGGGTCAACGCCGGCAAAGCCGAACTGATCGTACTTAGCGCGCTTCTCCTTGTCGGACAGCACTTCGTACGCTTCGTTTGCTTCCTTGAACTTATCCGCAGCCTCCGGATTATCTTTGTTGAGGTCCGGGTGGTACTTGCGCGCCAGCTTGCGGTATGCCTTTTTCAGCTCATCATCACTTGCGCCCTTCTGTACGCCGAGCACTTCATAATAATCTCTTTTATCAGCCATAAAAAATCATCCTATACACAGGGATAGGCGCACCGAAGCGCGCCTCTCCATTAGAGTGGAGTGTGGAGAGTGAAGAGTGAGGAGTTTTTCTCTCCACTCTCCACTCTTCTATCTTCACTCTTGCTTATTACTTATTGTCGTCGTCCTTAACCTCGGTGAAGTCAGCGTCTACAAAGTCGCCCTGCTGGCCGCCCTGTGCGCCTGCACCCTGAGCGCCGCCCATGTTCGGGTCGCCCTGCGGTGCCTGCTGCTGATAGATCTTGCCGGCCAGATCGGAGAACTTCTTAGACAGGCCCTCGGTTGCAGCCTTGATCATATCGGTATCGGTGCCCTTGAGCGCTTCCTTAACCTTTTCGATCTCAGCCTGAACGCCTGCCTTCTCATCTGCGGACAGCTTGTCGCCCAGATCGGTCAGTGCCTTCTCGGACTGGAATACCAGCTGCTCAGCGTTGTTGCGAACCTCAACTGCTTCCTTATTCTTCTTATCCTGCTCAGCGTACTGCTCAGCCTCGTGCATAGCCTTGTCGATCTCGTCCTGAGACAGATTGGTGGATGCAGTGATAGTGATCTTCTGCTCCTTGCCGGTGCCGAGGTCCTTAGCGGATACGTTTACGATGCCGTTTGCGTCGATATCGAAGGTAACTTCGATCTGAGGAATACCGCGCGGTGCCGGAGCGATGCCGTCGAGGGTGAAGCGGCCGAGGGTCTTGTTGCCTGCAGCCATCTCACGCTCGCCCTGCAGAACGTGAATCTCAACGGACGGCTGGTTGTCAGCTGCGGTGGAGAAGGTCTGGCTCTTCTTGGTCGGGATGGTGGTGTTGCGGTCGATCAGCTTGGTGCATACGCCGCCGAGGGTCTCAATGCCGAGGGACAGCGGAGTTACGTCGAGCAGCAGTACGTCCTTGACCTCGCCGCCAAGTACGCCGCCCTGGATGGATGCGCCGATTGCTACGCACTCGTCCGGGTTGATGCCCTTGAAGCCTTCCTTGCCGGTGATGCCCTTAACAGCCTCCTGTACAGCCGGGATACGGGTGGAACCGCCAACCAGCAGGACCTTGGACAGATCGGAAGCGGACAGACCAGCGTCGCTCATAGCCTGACGAACCGGACCCATGGTGCGCTCAACGAGGTCTGCGGTCAGCTCATTGAACTTTGCACGGGTCAGGGTCAGCTCGAGGTGCTTCGGACCGGTTGCGTCTGCGGTGATATACGGCTGGTTGATGGAGGTCTGGCTCATGCCGGACAGCTCGATCTTTGCCTTCTCAGCAGCTTCCTTCAGGCGCTGCATAGCCATACGGTCGTTCGACAGGTCAATGCCGTTGGACTTCTTGAACTCATCAACCATCCAGTCGATGATGCGCTGGTCGAAGTCATCACCGCCGAGGTGGGTATCACCTGCGGTGGACAGAACCTCCAGAACGCCCTCGCCGATGTCCAGAACGGATACATCGAACGTACCGCCACCGAGGTCGTATACCATGATCTTCTGCTCGGATTCCTTATCTACACCGTAAGCCAGCGCAGCTGCGGTCGGCTCGTTGATGATACGCAGAACTTCCAGACCTGCGATCTTGCCGGCATCCTTGGTAGCCTGACGCTGCGAGTCGGAGAAGTAAGCCGGAACGGTGATGACCGCCTGATTTACCGGCTGGCCGAGGTATGCTTCTGCGTCAGCCTTCAGCTTCTGCAGGATCATAGCGGAAATCTCCTGCGGAGAGTACGGCTTGCCGTCGATGTTTACGCGGTAGTCGGTGCCCATGTGGCGCTTGATGGAAATAATGGTGCGGTCTGCGTTGGTTACAGCCTGGCGCTTAGCGACCTGACCGATCATACGCTCGCCGTCCTTAGAAAATGCAACAACAGACGGAGTGGTACGCGCACCCTCAGCGTTAGGGATGACTACGGCTTCGCCGCCCTCCATAACAGATACACAAGAGTTCGTCGTACCAAGGTCAATACCAATGATCTTACCCATAATAAATACACTCCTTAAATGATAGGATTTTGTTTACTTTAATTAGTAGTTAGTAATCAGTTTGCAACCTTCACCATCGCATGGCGAATAACCTTATCGCCAATCTGGAAGCCCTGCTGGAAAGTTTCCGCGATGACATTCTCACCGAGGTTTTCATCCTCAACGTGCATAACCGCGTTGTGAAAGTTCGGATCGAATGCGGTGCCTGCAGCAGCGTCGATGACGGTGACGTTAATGCCCTTGAGGCTTTCGGTCAGCTGCGTCATGGTCAGCTCGACACCCTTTTTATATTCGGTGTCGGCGGTCTCTGCCTTGAGCGCCCGCTCGAGGTTATCGTAGGTCGGCAGCAGTGCGGTTACGGCGCGGCTGACGGCATCGGTGTACGCCTGCTCGCGCTCGCGCTGGCTGCGCTTGCGGAAGTTGTCGTACTCCGCCGCCATGCGGAGATAACGATCGTTCAGGTCGTTATACTTGGCTTCCCAGTCCGTCGCGGGCTTTGCATCAGCCTTGGCGGTCTCCTCTGCGGGAGCCTCGGTCTTTACCTGCTCCTGCTCTTCCGCCTCCGGCTTTGTCTTTTTGCTCATGTCGTTTTGTGCCTCCGTTTACAGGAAATCAATGATTTCCGTCTTTTTCATCTAAAAATGTCTCGGCGATCAGTTTGTTCAGCCCTTTTGCGAAGCGGCTGAGCTGTGCGGACAGCTTGGCGTAATCCATGCGGGTCGGGCCCACGATGCCGATCGCGCCCTGACCGATCTTGCCGATATCGTATTTTGCGTAGATCGCCGAGGTTTCACTCAGCGGGTTTTCGCCGTTTTCCGGTCCGATGAAGAACTGGATGCCGTCGATCTTGCGGGTGGCCGGCAGCAGGTGCTTGCGATCGTCCTCCATGTAATCGAGCAGCGTCTGCGCCTTTTTCGTATCGCGGTACTCCGGAAAACGAAGCAGCTTGCTGGCACCGTCGAGGTAAACCTTCTGGTCGCTCAGCTCGGCGATCAGCTCTGCGATGTACTCGGCCACCGGAGCGAGCAGCGCGGTCAATCCCGCGGCGCGGCGCACAATGTCAAATCGCTCGGCGGTGATGCTCGAGAGCGGCAGTCCGGTCAGCGTCTGGTTGAGTACATAGGTGAGCAGCTCGGCCTCATCCTTGGAGACCTCAGCCACCGTGCGGACCATTTTGTTCTTAACCGTACCCGAATCCGTAACCACTACGATTACGAAATTCATCTTATCGACTGCGATGATCTCAAACTGCCGGATGGCGATCTGTGTCATAGCCGGTGTGATAGCAACCGACGCGTAATTCGTCAGACTGGTGAGCAGCTTGCCGGCCTCCTGAATGAGGTGGTCAAGCTCGCGTACCTTGGTAAGCACGCTGTTCTGCAGTGCGTTTCCGTCCTCCGCATTGTCGGCCGGACGCTCCATCAGTTCATCCACATACAGTCGATAGCCTTGCGGTGAGGGGATTCGTCCCGCAGAGGTGTGCGGCTTTTCGAGATAGCCCATGTCCTCCAGCTCACTCATCTCATTGCGGATGGTGGCGGACGAGAACGGCAGCTCGTGTCCCTCGGTCAATGCCTTGGAGCCAACCGGTTCAGCCGTGCGGATGTAATCGCCGATGATGGCTTTGAGTATTTGCTTTTTACGTTCCGAAAGCTCCACCGAAGCAGACTCCTTTCTTTCGGTTGTTAGCACTCCATCTCCCCGAGTGCTAAACTTAATTTACCACCACATACGGACAAAGTCAAGTGCTGTTTGTGAACAATTTATGAAATGATGGTCGGAATTTTATCACACTCGTCTGCCGAGTGCTGAAATGCCAATTTTCACCGTATGAAAAATGCTCTGATTTGGTCGTTTTTCCTTGCGTTCGCGTCCACGCAGTGATAGAATTAGTATGAGAGAGACAGGCAATCGTTCGATTGCCGTAGAGAGAAAATCCGCTCTATAAAAAGGAGAACAAACATGAAGGAAATCAAAGTTGGCATCGTTGGTTTGGGCCGCCTCGGTTCGGTGCACGCGCAGAATCTCGCGTTCAAGATTCCCGGCTGCAAGCTGGTCGCTGCCTGCTCACTCGTGCAGAAGGAGCTGGACTGGGCAAAGGACTACCTCAAGGTGGAGTACACCACCACGGACTACAAGAAAATGGTTGACGAGGCAGACATTGAAGCTGTCGTTATCGTCTCCTCCTCTCCGGAGCACTGCTGGATGATCGAGTACGCGCTCGATGCCGACAAGCACGTTTTCACCGACAAGCCGCTGGGCTGCTCGCTCGAGGAATGCAAGCGCGCCGAGGCTGCTGTTGAGCGCCACCCGGACAAGCTGTTCTTCCTCGGCTTCATGCGCCGCTACGACCCGTCCTATGCAGATGCAAAGGCACAGATCGATGCCGGCCGCATCGGCAAGCCGTATCTGGTAAAGGCTACCGGTCTTGACCCGGAGGCACTGGTCGAGAGCTGCATCAAGTTCTCCAAGACCTCGGGCGGCATCTTCATCGATGCGGCTTCGCACGACATCGACCTGATGCGCTGGTTCCTCGGCGGCGAGGTTACGGAGGTTTACGCAGCAGGCACTACCTTTAAGCACCCCGAGTTCGCGGAGAACGGCGACACCGAAACCGGCATGGCAATGCTCAAGTTCGACAACGGCACGGTCGCATTCCTGCACGTTGGCCGCACTGCACCGCACGGCTACCACACCGAAACCGAGATCGTCGGCACCGAGGCGCATATCCGCGTGGCCGGTGTACCGTGGAAGGACCGCGTCATGGTATACGACCAGTACGGTGCCCGTCAGGAGATCATCGAAAACTTCCCGCAGCGTTTCGCTGAGGCGTACCTGCTCGAGATGGTCGATTTCATCGACTGCATCCAGAACGACCGCAAGCCCGAACTGACCGTTTACGACGGCACCAAGGCTACGCTCGTTACCTACGCCATCACGGATTCGTTCCACTCCGGCAAGCCGGTTCAGGTCAAGTATTGATTCATACAAGGTTTACAAAATCCTGTTTTGTGATCCAAGTCCGTTCGCGCGGCAGCGTGCATAAAACAGCATTTGCCCGCAAATACAGGAAAACCGGGGACATGAGCCTCGGTTTTCTTACTTCTGAAGGGAAAAAGTTTCCGTATGGGAACCTTCGGATGACTTTGGAACGGCCTGCGGTCCGTTCCCCTTATCGATGAAACCGTGGTTTCGCGGCAGTGAGAAGCAGAGCCAGACGGCTCTGCTTTTTCTTGCATATTTTTCTGGCATCTGCTATTATGATGGTAAGGAGGTAGAGATTATGAACAACAACAAAATCCCCGTTTTCCGCTGGCTGCTGATGTTCTGGCTGTGCAATGTGGCATCTGTGGTGCTCAGTCAACTTGGCGGCTCCGCAGCCCCAAACAGCTCGAACGGCAGTGCGCTCACTGTCACCGGTATCCTCGGTGTGGTGTGTGTCATCGCGGAGTTCATCCCGTTCTATCAGCTCAGCAGGGTATCCGACCGGCTGCGCCGCGCGTTCACGCTGAACATCATCGGCATCGCCGCAACGCTCCTCGGCCTGATCTCGATACTGCTCCGTCCGTCCGGCTACCCGGTCTATGCGCCTGCCGGCATCTATGTCGCGCTCAGCCTGATAGCCAGTGCCGGTGCGGTCTGCATCTACGTTTCCCAGTTTTTCCTGTACAGCGGCCTGAATGCCATCCGCGCGGAGCGTAACTACGATTTTCCGTCCCGGCTCATCCTCGGCTGCTTCTGGGCGCCGCTCGTCTGCCTGATTGCCTCGATCCTCTGGGCTGCCGCCAAGCACGATGCCGCGCTTCAGGACTATTTTGTGCTTCCCGGCCAGATGTTTTACCTGATCCTGCTGGCTCTGTACATCCGTGCGGCCTATAAAGCCGAAAAAGCCGCCGCATGATCGCAAAACCATAGAAAAAAGACCGCCATCGGCGGTCCTTTTTCTTATATTGAGAGATTATTTGTAGAGAGCAGGTTTATCCATCATTTCGATCGGCAGGAACGTGCCCGTGCCGCGCGAACGATTGAGCGCATCGGCGGCAACGCACGCAGCGTAGCCATCCCATGCGGACGGGCCATCCGGCTCGCCCTTTTCGGCAAGCGTGTTGACCCAGTGGGTCAGCTCGATGTCGTAAGCCTCGATAAAGCGATCCTTCCAGTCGGTCAGGATCGGGAACGAACGGGTCGCGTTCGAGCGCTTGACAACGGCATATGGATCCGGCAGGTTGACTGTGCCCTTTTCGCAGACGACCTGACACTGGATGTCATAGCCGTAGGCATCCGCTACCTGTACCTCAACATCGATGCGCGCGCCGGACTGGGTCTCCAGCAGCACGATCTGCGGGTTATCGTAGCCCTTGGTCGAGCACGCGGACTGGCGCACCTTGAGCACCTGACCGCTCTTGTACTCGTCGTTCAGCAGCCAGCGGCAGATGTCCAGCTCGTGGATGGCGACGTTGGAAACGCCCATCTCGGTCTGGAAGCCGTCCGGCTGAGATACATTGCGGTGGCACGCATGGATCATCAGCGGTGCGCCCAGCTCACCGGAGTCGATGATGCGCTTCATCTCCGCATAGCCGCGGTCATAGTGGCGCATGAAGCCCACCTGCAGCAGACGTTTGCCGTGCGCGGTTTCTGCGGCGATGATCTTCTCGCAGTCCTCTGCGTTCTGCGCCAGCGGCTTCTCGCAGAAAACGTACTTGCCGGCCTTGAGCGCCTCGAGCACATAGCCCGCATGGCTCGGGTCGGACGAGGTGATGACGACAGCCTGTACCTCGGGTGCTGCGATCAGCTCCTCGCCGGTCTTATAGGCTTTCATACCCTCGTACTGTGCAGCAACCTTGGCTGCTGCCTCCTCGAAATAGTCTGCACAGGCAACGACCTGACAGCCCGGAACGATGTCCGTCAGGCGTCGAATGTGATCGCGGCCAATTGCGCCGCAGCCAATAACACCAATATTCAGCATGCTGATCCTCTCCTTTTAACAGCAAGAATAATCACTTAAAATCTCGTTAATACTCGCGGATTCCCGCGTTTTTTCACACTTTTTTCTTCATTGCATACATTGTACCGCAATCCCGCCGTCACGGTCAACCGTCCCACCAAAACATTGGTAGCCTGCCTAAAAAAGCACCGCAAATTTATGGCAAAATGAAGTCTCAAAAGCAGATGACAGTGCATTTTTGATTGTGCACTGTGCGTAGTTATGCTTGACGTCAGCGCTGCTCTCCCCTATACTTTGAAGTAGAAAAGGAGAATGTGTCAATGGCAGTTACCATACAAAAAATCGCAGAGCTGTCCGGTGTGTCGCGCGGCACGGTGGACCGTGTGCTGCACGGACGACCCAACGTCAATCCGATGATACGCGAAAAAGTTGTCCGTGCCGCAGAAAAACTCGGCTATCAGCCTCCAGTGCCGCCGAAATCGGCAGATTGCAGGCAAGCGGCTATTCTCATTCCGCAATGGACGGACGGGCACTTCAACCGGCAGATCGTCAGCGGCATTCGCAAGGCGCTGCGCTATATCGCCGATCCGGCGTTTATACTGACCGAGCAGCCGCTGCGCACCATGACCATGCAGGAGCTGCTCCGCGCGATGGACGAACAGATTCGTTCCGGCGTGGACGGACTCATCATCCGTGCCGAGAATACGCCGGAGGTCCGTGCCGCCATCGAGCAGGCAGTGCAGCAAGGCGTGACCGTCATTACCTACGATGCCGATGTGCCGCACAGCGGCCGTCTGTGCCATGCCGGACAGGATCTTGTCCGCGCAGGCGCTATCGCCGCCGGTGTCATGGCGCGGCTCATCCGGCCGCCCGAGCACGTTCTCATTGTCACCGGAAATCTGCGTATGGAAGCACACAAGGGCCGCGTGGACGGCTTCTGCCGCCGGCTGCTCGAGCTTGGGTTCTCCGAAGATGCCTACCGCGTGATTGAAACCAACGAAATGCCTGAACTCACCGGCGAACTCGTCGCGCAGGCGCTTCAGGCCGACAGCCGCCTGCACGCCGTCTATATGGCCTGCCAGCCGCTCTCCGGCTGCATCGCGGGCATCCGAAAAGCGCGGCGCACCACCCGGCCGCATATCGTCTGCAACGACCTCACGCCCACCGCGAAGCGGTATCTGCGCGAGGGAACGGTGGATTTCGTGATCGGTCAGTCATTCTCGCAGGAGTCGTTCCACGCCGTGCTGGCGATGTATCAAATGCTGCTGCGCGGCGTGAAGCCCAAACGAGAGCTGTATTATACCGATCTGCGGTTGATCACGCAGGAAATGCTGTAAACTGCGTTCAGAGTGGGGAGTTGAGAGCGGAGAATTTGTAACGATTTTCGTCCATTTGCATCTATTGATAGGAAATCCTACCATCTGACCGAACAAATTGTGCGGCGCTGACACGCCGCACTTTCACCCGATAGACCTCCAGGCCGCCGAGCCTGCCGCGCGTGCGGCACGTTCCCGCCGTCCACAGACGGCAACTCCGCCGTTCCGCAAATCGAAAAAGGGTTTTCCACAACAAAAAAGAGCCGCTTTACAGCGACTCTTTTTTGTTTGATATGCGTGGACTGATTACTTAGCAGCCAGACGGCGAGCCTTAGCAGCCATGCGCTCACGAGTAACGTCGAGCAGTACGGCGCCGATGATAACCAGGCCGAGTACGAGGTTCTGTACTGCCGAAGAAACGGACAGCAGGGAGAAGCCGTTACGCAGAACAGCGATGATCAGCGCGCCGAGCATGGTACCAACCATGGTGCCCTTGCCGCCCATGAAGGATGCGCCGCCGATGATGCAGGCTGCGATTGCGTCGGTATCGTACGGCTGAATAGCGTTAACGCCGTTGCAGATACCGGAACGACCGATGGATACGATACCAGCCAGAGCTGCCATGAAACCGGACAGGGTGTAGCAGAAGGTCAGCACGTTAGCGGAGTTGATACCGGACAGACGAGCTGCTTCCGGGTTGCCGCCTACACAGTAGATGGAACGGCCCAGAGCGGTCTTGGTCAGCAGGATGTGCATGATAACGTAGATGACAAGTACTACGATAAAGGATACCGGGAAGCCGGCTACGGTCGAAGAACCGAGCCACATAACAGCATCATTACCGGAGAAGGATACCATCTGAGAGTTGGTGATGATCAGCGCACCGCCCCACAGTACGTTCTTCATACCGAGGGTAGATACGAACGGATGCGGCAGGTGCAGACGGGTAAGAAGCATACCGTTGATCCAGCCGATCAGGGTGCCGCCAACGATGGCAACAACCAGCAGCAGAACCGGGTTGTTCATGCCCTTGTTAACCAGCATACCGGCAAGGCAGGCAGCGAACGTTGCGTTCGCACCTACGGACAGGTCGATGCCGGCGGTGATCAGGCAGAGCAGCATACCGGTGGATACCAGTGCATTGAACGAGGTCTGCTTAAGAACAGACATCATGTTGGAATACTTAAAGAAGTTCGGCGAAGCGATCGCCAGAACTACACAAAGGATTACCAGTGCGCCAAAAGTACCAGCATAAGACATCAAACTGCTGGATTTCTTCGATTTAGTCATCTAATTTACCTCCCCAAGCTGCCTTCATAAGGTCTTCCTGATTGAAATGTTCGCTGTCACGGTCTACTTCGGCCATTACTTCGCCGCCGCGCATTACGATTACGCGGTCGGACATGCCGAGGATCTCAGGCATTTCCGAAGATACCATGATAACGCACTTGCCCTGCTTGACAAGGCTGTTCATTACATTGTACACCTCGACCTTTGCGCCGACGTCGATACCACGGGTCGGTTCGTCAAAGATAAAGATCTCTGCATCCGTGTTGACCCACTTGCCGATTACGACCTTCTGCTGGTTACCACCGGACAGCTGGCCTACGATCTCGTCGATCGACGGGGTCTTGATGCGCAGCGACGCAATGTTCTGCTCGCCTGCCTCGAGAATCTTCTTTTCGTTCAGGAACAAGCCAGACGAGAAGCCCTTCATGTTAGCAAGAATCAGGTTGGTGCGAATGGTCTGAGCCAGTACCAGACCCTGTCCCTTACGGTCCTCGGTGAGGAACGCGATGCCATGCTTGATAGCCTGACGCGGAGACTTAATCGATACTTCCTTGCCCTTGATCTTGATCTTGCCGCTGTCGATCGGATCTGCGCCGAAAATCGCGCGCATGATCTCGGTACGGCCGGCGCCGACCAGACCTGCAAAGCCCAGAATCTGTCCGCCGTATGCCTTGAAGGATACATTGTTCAGGACGCCTGCCTCAACAACGCTGTCAACCTCAAGCATCGGCTCCTTGGACTTGGTGCCGAATTCCTTCGGGAACTGATTATCCAGCGAACGACCTACCATTGCGGTGATCAGGGAGTCATTATCCCACTGATCGATCGGCTTGGTTGCGATGAACTCACCGTCACGGATAACCTCAACGCGGTCGCACAGCTCGAACAGCTCCTCCAGCTTATGGGATACAAAGACGATGCCGATGCCGCGTGCCTTCAGTTCACGGCACGTCTTCATCAGCTGCTCAACCTCTTTCTCGCCCAGAGAGGAGGTCGGCTCGTCCATAATAATCATTTTTGCGTTGATCAGAACCGCCTTTGCGATCTCGATCATCTGCTGTACGCCCATACCAAAGTTACCTGCCGGCTTGGTCGGATCTACGTCCTGACCGAGCGAAGCCATAACTTCCTTTGCCTTTTTGTGCATGGTCGGGTAATCCAGCAGAGTACCCTTTTTGATCCACTTGTTGATGAAAATGTTGTCAGTAATGCTCAGCAGCTTCTCAATGTTAAGCTCCTGATATACGCACGCGATGCCAGCCGCTGCCGAATCGTTCGGGTCCTTAAAATGCTGCTCGACGCCGTCTACGAAAATCTGACCCTCATCTGCCTGATGTACACCAGTCAGCACCTTGATCAGCGTAGATTTACCTGCGCCGTTCTCACCGATCAGGCCGAGGATCTCGCCCGGCTTGACGGAAAGCTGCATGTTTTTCAGAGCCACTACGCCCGGAAAACGCTTGGTCGCGTTTTTCAGTTCTACTACGTATTCACTCAT
>ERZ772878.116-NODE-116-length-105539-cov-89.6543_pt1 | contig 105539 bp, 100 predicted proteins | sample MGYA00580578_ERZ772878 | MGnify/ENA primary metagenome ERZ772878 (study PRJEB29015, sample SAMEA2737686) | human gut metagenome | biome: human gut; feature: human-associated habitat; material: faeces | place: China | collected 2012 ...
GATTACCGTGACCGGACTTACACCGGCTAGTGTGGTCCAGCTTCGCTGGACACACAACGTAAATGAAAGAAAAACGGTATAAACATAATATTTCGTTTATGCCGTTTTTCTTTTTCATTACATATAAAATCACGACTTGTGAAAGGACGCTTATAGCTGCCCTTCAGATTCTAAGAAAGCACCACAAAATCTGCGGCACTATGCCAGGTAAACTCCGTGGTTATTTCACTAATAAAGATTTTCCAGTCATCTCAGCCGGCTGCTCCATACCCATTAATTCAATGAGTGTAGGAATGATATCAGCTAAGCATCCGTTCTCTCTCAATTTATAAGATGGATCGGCATTTACTAAAATGAACGGTACCGGATTGGTTGTATGAGCAGTAAATGGTGCTCCTGTCTCATAATCAACTAACTGTTCAGCATTACCGTGGTCAGCGCAGATGAATAACTGTCCGTTTACTTCTTTGATGGCATCGACTGCTTTTCCAACACAGGTATCTACCGTCTCAACTGCTTTGATGGCAGCTTCTAAGATTCCTGTATGACCGACCATATCCGGGTTTGCAAAGTTAATGACGATCACATCATATTTTTCAGAACGGATTGCTGCACATAACTTGTCACAAACTTCCGGTGCGCTCATCTCTGGCTGTAAATCATAAGTTGCAACTTTTGGAGATTTTACTAAAATTCTGTCCTCTCCCTCATTTGGTTCTTCTACACCACCATTAAAGAAAAATGTTACATGAGCATATTTCTCTGTCTCTGCGATTCTTGCCTGTTTCATACCGTGTGCTGCAAGATATTCGCCAAATGTATTTTTCAGTTCTACCTTCTTGAATGCAACTTCTTTGTTTGGAATGGTTGCGTCATATTCTGTGAAGCAGATATAAGCAACATTCTTTCTTGCGCCTCTCTCGAAACCATCAAACTCATCCATACAGAATGCTCTTGTGAGCTCACGTGCACGATCCGGACGGAAATTAAAGAAAATAACTGTGTCCTTATCTTTGATCGTAGCAACCGGTTTCCCATTCTCTGTGATGGCTGTTGGAACGAAGAACTCATCTGTCACATCTTTTGCGTAGGAAGCATCCATTGCTGCAACTGCACTCTCTGCCTGTTCGCCCCCTCCTTTTGTGAGAACATTATATGCTTTTTCTACACGATCCCATCTGTTATCACGGTCCATAGCATAGTAACGTCCGGAGATAGAAGCAATCTTACCAACACCAAGCTCTGCCATCTTTGCTTCCAGTGCCTCGATAAATCCCTTTCCGGAAGTAGGTGCTGTATCACGTCCGTCTAAGAAACAGTGTACATAGACATTCTTGATTCCCTCTCTCTTGGCGAGTTCGAGTAAACCATAAACATGTGTGATATGGCTGTGGACACCACCATCAGAAAGAAGTCCATATAAATGAAGATCAGAATTATTTTTCTTCACGTTCTCCATTCCGTCTAATAAAGCCTGATTTTTGAAGAAATCACCATCGTTGATCTCTTTTGTGATTCTTGTGAGCTCCTGATATACAATTCTTCCTGCGCCCATGTTCATATGTCCAACTTCAGAGTTACCCATCTGTCCATCCGGAAGACCTACAGCGAGACCGCTGGCATTTCCTTTTACAAACGGATATTCTTTCATTAACTGATCCATGACAGGTGTTTTTGCCTGTGCAACAGCGTTTCCGTCTGTTCTGTCATTTAAACCGTATCCATCTAAAATCATTAATACAGTAGGTTTTTTACTCATGTTCTTATCCTCTCTTCTTCTTAAACTTTGAGGTGCCTGTACGACACATATCTCATTTATCTATAGGAAACCATAGATTTAGAATCTGCAGTCACTATTCCAAAATTAAATTACCGGTCTTCTCTCAGGTTACCGACAATATCAATCGCATCCCCCTCATTATCAGCCATCCCGATAATATCTGTCCGGCTTGTATCAGAGTCATATAAAATCTCTCCTGCCGGATAGTCATCCGCACTTTTATGATAAACCACCCCGTCCGCATCAATTCCGATATCTGCGGAAATAGAAGCCAGATATTCATAAAAATCTGATTGTTCTTCCGGTTCTGTAAGAATCCTTGTTGTAAGATTCTGCTGTATACAAGGGACAAAAGAAAGTTTTACTGTTCCATCCTCTGTAATGGTAACTTTTGACAGTGTTGTATACAATGTTCCGGTGGAAAACCAGAAATTTCCAAGACTATATGCAATCGGAACATCACCCACAAAGGCAGCGCCCTGAAGCCGGTGCGGATGTCCTCCTATGATCACATCTGCTCCTGCCTGTGCGATCTGTTCTGCCAGATGCCGCTGTGACTGATCCGGATAAAGCATCCCCTCTGTTCCCCAGTGCACTTCTGCGATCACATAGTCGCTGTTTTGTGCTGCCTCCTCTACTATTTTCAAAAATTTTTCCGGATGTAATGCTTTCAAAACACCCGGTTCCGTTTCGGTTGCAGCCTTTGTATACTGTTTGGAACGCTCAATCTGTGTTGCCGATACAAAGGCAACTTTACGTCCATTCATCACATAATAAATAATTTTCGATGCATCTTTGAGATTTCTTCCGGCGCCCGAATAAGGAATGCCCTCCTGATCCAATACATCTAACGTGGAAAGTAATCCTCTTTTCCCATAATCATAGACATGATTATTCGCCAGTGTCACTGTGTCGGTTCCAAATATTTCCAACAATTCTGCTTTCTGCGGGTCGGCACGAAATGTGTAAGCTTTGCCGTAAACTGATGTTGCCCCTTTTTTATTTGCGTAGGTAAATTCATTATTCATGATCATCACATCTACGCCCTGCATCTGCGCAAGTAAATCTTCTGAAAAGCAATCCCGCAACCCATCCGGCTGTTCTTTCATATACTCGGTTGTATACCAGTTCTCTGCGAAATTAATATCACCGGCGAATCCAAATACCATTTCCGAGGCAGCCGCTGTCTGCATCCAATATACGTTTTCCAGTTCATGCTGTCCAAATCCACTGTCCCTGCAATATAGCAGCCACAGCACATGGATAGAATTTCCGGTTTCCTCATACCAGACATCCGGGTCATTCCCGCCATCCAGCACATCAAATGCAATGTGTATCACTGCATCCCTGCCATACTGCGCATAAAACCACATCAAAAATGATTCATCCACCGTACAGCCTGCAAGCATATCTTTCGGAGCATACTGTAAAATCACAGTAAATGCATCTGTCAGATCCTCAATCTCAATTTTCGGTATATCACTCTGCTCCAGCGAAACTGTCTTTTCCCCAGAACGCATACTCTGTACTGTTGTCTCGCCGATAGCTTTATCGGACACTTTCCGGTCATTCTCACAGCAGATCATCCATAAAAAAGCAGCAAATACTGTCACTACAAGTGCATATATAATTTTTCTGCACTTTTCAGACATTCTATTTCTCCGTCGTAAAATATTAAAACATTGTTATTCCTATAGCTACTATCCGCGAAATTGAATCCGCTTTCTTGCGCCGATAGAATTATAACTTATTTGAAACGGGTTTTCTACCATTTCTGATAAAAAAGGCACGTTTACCACTGTATTTCTCCCTACATACCGTGATAAAACAATATTTCCACCGGACAGGGCGGTTGAATACGCCCATTCCGGAGAAAACTGAACCTCAAGTGTCTGTACCGCTGATGTATTGTTAATATTAAAAGATACACTTCCTTGACTGCTTCCATCAGAAGCGTATGTTTCCTTCAAGCTGCCTAACATGCTTTTTCCGTTATATATAACATCTTTCAGGAAATAATCTTCATCAGCCTTAAACTCTACTGTAATCCGGTCGTTATCTTTTACATATAATTCATCCAGTCCGGAAGCTCCATTGACTGTATATTCACCATGCAAAGAAGTATTCCCCGGATGTGCCTCTGTAAAATCCTGTGTCTTTTGTGTATCCTCGCCCATATTATCAATAACATTGATCTGGTTATAAGATTTACACCGTCGTACTGTAAATCGCTTATTTTTAGCTGATATGGTTTCTTTTTAAAATTTGCTTTGTAAGTGTGGTTTCCATCAAATGTGACCTATGCGGCCAGAACAGAGGTTGAAGAAAATAGCAAAAATAAAGCACATAAACCACATATCCATTTTCTATTTTTCATATAATTCGCGCTTTCTTACTATGTAAATTACACTTGCCATACATCCTACAATAACCATTGCTGCCATTGTTTTTCCCAGTTGACTTTCTCCGGTCTTTGGTGATAATGTATCTTCTGCCTGTATTTCTTCATTTACACTCTGATCTTTAACTGTATTATTTGTTTCTTCTTTTACTGAATTTTCATTCAGTCTACCCGATATATTTTGTCCAGTTGTATTAGATTCTTCCGGTGTCTGTGGTGTTTCTGGATTTTGTGGCGTTTCCGGAGTCTGTGGTGTTTCTGGATTTTGTGGCGTTTCCGGAGTCTGTGGTGTTTCTGGTGTATTCGGCTGCCCTGGTTCCTCGTTTTTTTGTGTTAAAGCAGCAACTAATATTTGACTTGCATATTCGTTTACTGTATACATATCATTAATTTCAACCGGGTTTCTTAATACATTAAATTCACTGCCAAAGTAATACCATTTCAGATCATAATTTTTTAAATTATTGTTATATTCAGATAAATCAATTTCATCATTCTGCATAGAATATTTTACGTCCAATAATTTTTCCGTTCCATTTTCATCTGATGTATATAACCTGACGATCTTTTTATCGTATTCAGGATATGCATAATTGAACTGATCATCATTCATCTTTTGCCCATCTTCACCATGCCATTTTATAAAATTTAACCCGTCTATATCGGCTGGCTGATATAATTTCCCAAGATCTTCAGCTGCTGTACCTCTCTGTACAGATTTTGTAGTTTTGTTCTCATATTCTCCCGAAATTGGATTCCATTCCTGAAAATGAACAAATACAAGATCATCGAACACTCCATTTTTATAAACATTTACATAAAAATCCTCAAGATCTTTGTAAGTTCCATTGTTCTGTATGAAATAACAATCATATGATTTTCCTGCATTACTTAAGACAAATTTTTCTATTACCCATTTTCCTGATGCAGCATCTGTATCATTAAAAAATGTGTATTCATAATCTCCTGTTGCTTTATTGTATACAAAATCAACATAATGAGAATATTTCTTACGCTCGTCTGGATTATCAAAGCTATAATGATATGAATTTTTATTTGTTATCCATGCATGCACTGCAGTTGCACCGTCTGCTTTGACGCTCATTTTTACAGAATCCCCTTCATCAAGCCGTGCGCCTACATCCTTATCCATAACAACCTGTGTAATCGTAGGTTTTTCATCTGCAAATACATGTGTAATTCCGATTATGATAAAAATAAAACAAATCGTAAATGATATGCATAACTTTCTTAAATTCAAATTTTTTAAAATATAAACCATTTTCAATTCTCCTGTCATCTTCAATAAAAAGGAAATATTATTTTTTTGTGCATAAGCTCCAAATGATCTTTCTTAATCTCTGCAATATATAGATACCTAAAATCAGTAACAATACGTCTACCGGGATCATCAGATATGCCATGATATCTGAATTTAATAATTCACGAAAGAAAGTTCCTAAACAATAAATACCTGCCATTGCCACTATATCCGCAATCAATTCCCCTGTGGTTAATAAAAACATAATAATTGTGATCCATATATTCTGTTTTTTTCTTTTACTGACATTATTCTGTCTGCTCCCATCCTTCAAACGTATATCCGAGTTTTTCCGGATTTGGAAGTGTCACGGTGTTTCCTTCCAGTCCTACGATGTAACGTACCGGACAGGTTGCATCTCCATAATCTAATGTGATCTTAAAGAAATCTGCTGATATACATGTCATGTTTCCGGATGTATCTTTGCATGCCATATAATACGTTCCAGGCTCTACAACCGTCTGATTACTCTGAGCTGATGTACACGGTGTGAAAACCACCTCTGTTTCTTCCGGATTTTGCAATCCAAAATAAATCTCTGTAATTCCGGAGCCTTTATCACTCATGTTCATTGCTACCGTCTGTGTCTCGGCAACATTATTGGTCGATGTAAAATCAAGTTCCGGGGCAATATCATCTATCCAGTCTGCGTAAAATATCTTGTCCTGTGCCACACTGTCTTTGTCCATCGGATTACCCTTATCATCTTTCCATGCCAGAAAAGCAGCCATTGAAGAAGCTGATTACCTGACAAAGACTGAAAACAAAAAAACTTTGAACCCGAGAAATACAGCAAAAAGTCTTCATTATTCGGCGTGATCGTTTTTGAGAGTGATCAGGATCTTAATCCTAAAACCGCATACCAGTGTTACGATGACAGATGGCTGCTTGAACTTGTATTTAACCGATACAAAAGTGATGACTGCCTTGACAAGACAAATGTCCAGGGTGATTTCTCTGTTATCGGGTCAGAATTCGTAAATTTCATCACTACAGTAATGACGTGCCGGATTATCCGTAAAGCCACCAGAGCCGGTCTCCTAAATAAGATGAGCTACGGCGATCTGATGGATGATCTGTCAAGTGCATGGCGAAAGACCAATGCACCTCAGAAGCCAAAAACAGATGATGGCTGCTGGGTTCATACACTGCAGATTGTTTTTGAAGAACTCGAGGCACTCGGTCTTTCAGAACCCGTCCATAAGCCTGAACCAAAGAAGCGGGGACGCAAGAAAAAAGAACCTGAAGTGTCAAAAACCAAACGCTCAAGAGGGCGTCCAAGAAAGGATGCTAATCAGTCTGTCGGACTTCTATAGTCCGACAGACTGGGAATGTTTTATTTAATTTGTCGTAAAGTACCAATACCTGATCCTGGATATTTGAAACATCTGTCTGCATTCCATTAAATGATGTGATCAGATTTGAAATAGATGTAACACTGTTCTGGATGTCCTGTGTATTCTGTGTAATAGCATTTGTGTTGTTTTCGATATTCTGTGTATTTTCATTGATTGTCTGCTGAATGCCATGAACAACTTCATCTTTTAAATATTTTTTAAAATCCGAAAGATCTTTTTTGTTATGTTCTGCCATTTCTTCCAATGCTTTTTTAATTGCCGCAATCTCCTCATCCGACAACTCTTTATTGCTTGTAAGCTGTTTTATTATTTCTGTCTTTAATGATTCAAAACCGGTGGCTGTGCTGTCTTTCAGTGAATTTATAAACCCGTTTTATATTGCTCTGTGAAATTACCTTTTACCGGTAATTAGCACAAACTCTCTGTGAATTTACCTTATTTGTAGTTTACGATCTTGCCGAAATCAGCTTTTAAGCTTGCTCCGCCAACTAAACCACCATCGATGTCTGGCTGTGCAAATAATTCTGCTGCATTACCTGCATTTACAGATCCACCGTACTGGATACGAACTTTCTCTGCTGTATCTGTTCCGTAAACTTCTGCGATGCACTCACGGATTGCTTTACAAACTTCTTCAGCCTGCTCGGTTGTAGCTGTTTTACCTGTACCGATTGCCCAGATTGGCTCGTAAGCGATTACCATGGAAGCAACCTGCTCTGCTGTTACGTCTTTCAGATCGGATTTGATCTGTAAACGGATCCAGTCCAGAGTGATTCCCATCTCTCTCTGCTCTAATGTCTCGCCACAGCAAAGGATTGGTGTAAGTCCTTTTTCGAAAGCCTTTAATACTTTTTTATTTAATAAAACATCATCTTCTTTGAAGTAATCACGTCTCTCAGAGTGTCCTAATACAACATATTTTACGCCTGCGTCTACTAACATCTCTGCGGAGATTTCTCCTGTATATGCACCTTTTTCTTCGAAGTACATATTCTCAGCTCCAACTGCTACGTTGGTTCCTTTTACTGCCTCTACAACCGGAACGATATCGATTGCAGGTACACAGTAAACAACTTCTACGTCATCACTTACTACAAGTGGTTTTAACTCTTCTACTAATTTTACAGCCTGGCTTGGAGTCATGTTCATTTTCCAGTTTCCGGCTACGATTTTCTTTCTTGCCATTTTAATGTTCCTTCTTTCCCGATTTTTTTACATCCGCGGATTGCTCGAAAACTCTCCGAGTTTCCTCGCGCGCGTTGCGCTCTCAAATAAGTAAGCAATCATGTGACTGCATGCAAGCATGCGCACAAGATTACTTACTTATTCTCAATCCACTGGAATCACGTCTATTTATCGTTTGCAGCTGGCAACTAAGGCGTTGCAGCTGCATTTACGTCATGGCTGCTCTTATTTATCGTTTGCAGCTGCAACGCCTGGTAATTCTTTACCCTCTAAGAATTCAAGAGAAGCTCCACCACCGGTAGAAATATGTGTCATCTTGTCACCGAATCCTAACTGGTTCACTGCTGCTGCGGAATCACCACCACCGATGATTGTTGTAGCGTCTGTATCTGCTAAAGCTTTTGCTACAGCGATGGTACCTGCTGCAAGTGTCGGGTTCTCGAATACACCCATAGGTCCGTTCCATACAACTGTTTTAGCTGTCTTAACTGCATCAGCAAAGAGAGCCTGAGTCTTAGGTCCGATATCACATCCCTCACGGTCAGCCGGCATTTTGTCAGAGTCATAAACTTCTACTTCAACCGGAGCATCGATTGGGTTAGGGAAATCTTTGATTGTTACAGCGTCAACCGGTAATAATAATTTTTTACCCAGTTTTTCAGCTTTCTCCATCATTTCTTTACAATAATCAAGCTTGCTGTCGTCTACTAAAGATAAACCGATCTCATATCCCTGCGCTTTTAAGAATGTGTAAGCCATACCACCACCGATGATAAGAGTATCACATTTCTCAAGTAAGTTAGAGATAACATTTAATTTATCAGCAACTTTTGCGCCACCAAGGATTGCAACGAAAGGTCTTACCGGATTTTCAACTGCATTTCCTAAGAAGTCGATCTCTTTCTGCATTAAGTAACCAACAACGGCTGTGTCAACTAACTGTGCAACACCTACGTTAGAGCAGTGTGCTCTGTGGGCTGTACCGAATGCATCGTTTACGAATACATCACAGATAGAAGCGAGGTCTTTGGAGAATGCCTCTCCGTTCTTTGTCTCTTCCGGTCTGAAACGTGTATTCTCAAGTAAAATAACTTCGCCGTCTTTCATAGCTTCTACTGCTGCTCTTGCGTTTGGTCCGACTACTTCCGGATCAGCTACGAATTTTACTTCCTGTCCTAATAACTCAGAAAGTCTTACTGCTACTGGAGCAAGTGTTTTTGTCTTTTTATCTTCTTCTGTTTTTACTTTTCCTAAATGAGAGCAGAGAATTACTTTTCCGCCGTCAGCGATTAATTTCTTAATAGTAGGAAGAGCTGCAACAAGACGGTTCTCGTCTGTGATCTTTCCATCTTTCAAAGGTACATTGAAGTCACATCTACAAAGTACACGAAGTCCTTTAACATTGATATCATCTACGGATTTTTTATTTAATGACATATTAAGTAGTCTCCTTTATTTTTATTCAATAGCAAAAAGGAGCCCGGTCCAAAAAGACCGGACCCCTTTGCTGAGTCTTATCTGCACTCTGGCAGCCTGTCGCTTAAAAAAGTAGTCTACCGTGCAGTGATTGTACGTTCTGATTATGCTAACTCAGAGAAGTATTTGATTGTACGAACCATCTGAGATGTGTAGCTGTTCTCGTTATCATACCAAGAAACAACCTGTACTTCGTACTGATCATCAGATACCTGGTTAACCATTGTCTGTGTAGCGTCGAATAAAGAACCAAATCTCATTCCAACGATATCAGAAGATACGATTTCGTCTTCGTTGTATCCGAAAGACTCGTTAGCTGCTGCTTTCATAGCTGCATTGATATCTTCTTTTGTAACACCAGCTTTTTTAACAACTGCTGTTAAAATTGTTGTAGAACCTGTTGGGGTTGGTACACGCTGTGCAGATCCGATTAATTTTCCGTTTAATTCTGGGATAACTAATCCGATAGCTTTTGCAGCACCTGTGCTGTTAGGAACGATGTTAACTGCTGCTGCACGGGATCTTCTTAAATCACCTTTTCTCTGTGGTCCGTCAAGAGTCATCTGATCACCTGTGTAAGCATGGATTGTTACCATGATACCAGACTGGATTGGTGCATATTTGTTTAATGCATCAGCCATAGGTGCTAAGCAGTTTGTTGTACAGGAAGCTGCAGAAATAATTGTATCTGTTGGTTTTAATGTCTCATGGTTTGTGTTGTAAACGATTGTTGGAAGATCGTTACCAGCTGGAGCGGAGATAACAACTTTTCTTGCACCTGCATTGATATGAGCCTGAGCTTTCTCTTTGCTTGTGTAGAATCCAGAACACTCTAATACAACGTCAACTTTTAATTCACCCCATGGGCAGTTGTTTGCATCTGGGAATGCGTAAATTTTGATTTCTTTTCCGCAAACGATGATAGAATCATCTGTGTAAGATACTTCATCAGCGTGCTCATATTTTCCCTGAGAAGAATCATATTTTAACAAGTGTGCTAACATCTTAGGGCTTGTTAAATCATTGATTGCTACTACTTCATATCCTTCTGCTCCGAACATCTGTCTGAAAGCAAGACGACCAATACGGCCAAATCCATTAATTGCTACTCTTACTGCCATTTTAAATTCCTCCTAGAATTGTATAAAATATACTTTTGGAAAACTATTGTTCCCAAGCTTCCTTTATTTTAACCAATTTCTGTATAAAGTTCAAGTGTTTTTCATGAGTTTGTTAAATTTTTCACTATATTTGTTTTTCGACTATGTTTTTCATTCACTTTGTACAAAATCACGTACAATCTATTCCATTTTCTTGTAAAATAAGTTATATTAGATATCAGATAAATGCATGATACAGGCGTTTTATTATAACTTAGCCGCTGTATTTTTAGAAATTTTTAATTATTAATTTTACTAATAATTTTTTCACGGAAAGGAATATAGATTTTATGGAAACCAAATTTTCGCATTACCGGCTCTGGGACACACACATGCACAGCCAGTTTTCCGGGGACAGTGAAGCCCCGCAGGAAGAAATGATCTCTTCTGCTATCAAAAAAGGACTTGCCGGGATCTGCTTTACAGATCATCTTGATATTGATTATCCTGAGGAGCCGGATATTTTTCTTCTCGATCTGCCAAATTATACTTCGTCCGTACTTGCCTATCAGGAAAAATATGCCGTAAAGCTTCCGGTACGCCTCGGCATTGAGCTTGGCTTACAGCCGCATCTTGCTGCGCTGTACACGGATATTTTATCGCAGTATCCATTTGATTTTGTCATAGGTTCCTCCCATGTTGTGCATGGACTCGACCCGTATTATGCGGCTTTTTATGAAAAACGGACAGAGAAAGCCGCCTACCGCGAATATTTTGAATCAATCCTTGAAAATATAGAAAGTTACCATGATTTCGACGTATACGGACACCTCGACTATGTTGTCCGCTACGGTCCGACCTCCAATGAAAATTATGACTGGAGAGAATATCAGGATGTGATCGATGAGATTTTACGAAAACTTGTCTCCCTCGGAAAAGGGATCGAACTGAACACCGGCGGCTTCAAGTACGGTCTTGGCCACCCGAATCCAACCGAGGAGATCATCCGGCGTTACCGGGAACTTGGCGGCGAGATCATCACGATCGGTGCCGACGCCCACAAACCGGAACATGTTGCATTTGATTTTGCAAAAGTTCCTTCTATATTAAAAGACGCCGGCTTTGATTACTTTACGGTGTTCCGGGAGAGGAAACCGGAGTTTGTGAAGATTGAATAGAAAAAGTGGCGGTGTAAAATCCGCCATTTATTCTAATTCCAGATTCCACTATCTGCAATCTTTTTTATGCTTTGAATAACTGTATCGTAAGTTTCTGGCACAAATAGCAAGCCTAATGTTATTTCCTCATAATCTTTTTTATAAGTCTCTTTTTCTATAATTTCATATAAAATATCCGTCACACATACATTTTCTTTTGCTGATGGACAAACTGCTAATGTTGAACGCTGTTTTCTTACTTCATCATGATGCAAATTCATAAATCATTCCCCATTCGATCAATTTCTTTGCCGTTGCACCGGTTAATGCCGGAATCACTTCCGACAACTGATCTTTCGTAAAACATTTCTTTCTCACATAAGAAATCAATATATCTATTGTCTCATGAATTGACAGCTCCGTGTACTTTTCTGCCTGCCCAATACTGTCAAGTAACTGTAGAAGATCAGCATTCGAATCTGAAACCATAATCGGAGCCTTTTTTATTCTAACTCTTTCGCTTCCCACTGTTATAGTACGGCCATTCGTCGCCTCACGATTTGTAACCACTTCAATCACCGCTGGCATCTGCGTTGTTAATCCTAACTGATTGGCAAATGATTCTCCTGTGACATACCCATAAATCTCTGATTTACTTTGTATATATTTGCGCATAATAACCAGCGACGGATCAAGATAACTCTTCCCAAGTAATCCGTCACGCTTTGGAATATAATAGATTCCATTATCGTACCGTTCCAAAAAACCATTAGCAACAAGTCGTTTCACGGCCTGCCGAACTGCATTTTCAGACAATCCCTGAATTGTCAAGTCATTCAAAAAAATAGGTTCATTATATCCATAATTTTCCATCAGATAAGTTTTTAACATTTTCTCACCTCTTTTTAAGAGAGTACCATATTTATATATATTGTGTCAATATCTGTGTCATTTTATTATGAAATTGCGATTATCCATATGTTCTGAATCATATTTGTTATTAATTTCCATATCCCCCTATGTCCTAATTAGCGGCCAGTAATAATAATCCTCATAAATATCAAACGCAGTAATGATATCCATTATTTTTGCAATAACATCACTTAATGTATCAGCCTCAAATAAACGCCAATAATTTTCTACTCTTTTTGTATCGCAATAAATTACCTCTTTTATTTTTTGCGAATACAAACTGTTTTCTCCAATCAGCAAAATAAAACGCTGTTTCTTTTTTCTGCGAATGATAACACTCAATCTATTTAAATGATATTTACTGCTAATGCATTTATGAATGGAGGCTGCATGTCCAGTGATAGAAAACATGTCTTTTCCTATTTTTCTAATCATCCCGTCTTCCATTGCTGCTACCAAAAAATCTTTCAAATTTTTTTCTTCCCTATCACAAAGTTCAGAAAGATACTGCAATGAAAGTGGCTCTCCTCCCCACTCTATCGCTTTATCCGTATAATCAAATATATGCGAATAGACTCTCCAAAAATTATTTAATGACTTAGACGAATAACATCCTCTAAAGTTGATCCATGCCGTTGAATCTTTTGTATGAATTCTTCTTGTTCCATATGCCGTTATTAATTCTTCCAAACTTTTATGATATTCTTCTCGCTCACCGAAAGCTCCATTCAGTTTACAGATCGTATTTTCCAATTCTGAAAAAGAATTTATTTTCTTTTTATAACGTTGCAGTGTCTTATTTCTTGACCACTTTTCTTCCATGAGTTTTTCTTCATATACCCTGTCGATCGTATCTACCCGATGCATTTTAGTCTCAATGAATTCCGGGTAAATATCAAATGTAACAGGCACTTCAGATAATTTATATTTCAATTCAGAATCATATAATTTAAAATCAACTTTTGCCTTTTCAGAGAGTCTTTTAACACCATTTTGAGGCACTATAAAATTTGCATACATACAGCCATCATATTCATACTTAATTACATGATCAGCCAATCCCAGCTTTCGTCCTAATTCAAAAACTTCATCATCTGAATTGATATTCTGGTTTTCAAAGTGCTTTCGCATTTCTCTGTATAACATTACTCTACTTGAATTCATGTTGTGTAACACATTTAATGCTATATAATACATAGTTATCTGCCCTCCCACAAAAGACGAATACGCTCTGCGAATCCCGCTCTGATTAACGGTCGTCAAATGCACCGCATGAATGTGTGCATCTTGCTCGTGCGCAAGTTGCGCATCCTCGCGTAGTATTTTTTATGTAACAGAAACGAAGTTTCTTATTTGCATAAAAAAAGAAGCTGAGACACTGCTGATTGATTCTAATCAGCTGGTGCACAGCCCCTTTCTGTCTTACTCATAATATTTTGCTGCGCTATCACGGAATTTCTCGAACAACGGACAGTACACATTCACAATATCCGCAAACATCTCGCATGCAAAACTTCCATCATAATCATGCGCAAGCTGATTTCGCACTTTTAACATCTGCATCCGGGCTGGCAGTTTTACTTTTTTCCAGATTATTCAGGCATTTGCAAAAAGTATGATACCGGTTAATAAATCTGCTTTCCATATTTGTGAATATCCTCCCGTAAAAATTCATTGTGAATACTGTCGTAGTCAAAAATGTCTATTTTCCGCAATGTTTCAATCTGTTCTAAATCTGTTTCCAATTTTATAAGATTGTTGCATCCATACACCACAAAATCAATATCACTCGTTGGTGTGGATGTTCCTGTTGCAAAAGAACCAAATAAATCCAGCCGTTTCACCCCGTTTTTTTTGCAGATTTCTGTTACCTGCTCAATCAGTTCTGATATCGGCATTGTATTCATGTATCGTCCCTCCAGTCACCATCAAGAACAATCTCTGTCATCCTCACTCGTTATTGACCTAAGTATAGCGGATTACTTTTTGAAAAACAATATCCAATCTCTCCCTGCCCACAGACATTTATTCCACATAAATGCCATTCTCTCCAACATGTATGATTCCATCATACTGCGAAAGGCTTTCTTCTCTTGTATCATGTGTAATGACTAAAACGGTTTTTCCTTCAAACTCTTTTCCTGTAAACAGATAATGTTCTACTGCCGATTTCATTTTTGCATCCATTGCAGAAAACGGCTCATCGAGAAGTATCACCTCTGCATTTTTTGCTGCCATACGCAAAAATGCGACTGCCTGTTTTTCCCCTCCACTAAAACGCTGACATTCTTTTTCTTTTCTGTTGAATATCCCTTCAAAAAATTCCGGCCAGATATTCTTTCCTACGCTGTCGATCCCATCCATTGGATAAGAATGAAAAACGGTTATATTATCTACGATCCCCGCTCTGTAAATATGTTCGTTCTGATCCGTATAGGATATCAATTCAGAAATGTCATAGTTTCTGATATCTTCTCCATCTAATCTGATAACGCCGGAACTGTTTTTTTCATACCCCATAATAAGTTTGAACAAGGTTGATTTTCCTGCTCCGCTGTGTCCGACAACAGCATACTTCATGCCTTTTTTTATTGTTAAATTTATATTTTCCAATGCAAAACTTTTCCTTTTGAATGTCACATTTTCGAATGTTATATCTGAATTTAATTTTTTCTTTCGTGGCAGGACTGTGACATGCGTATCCTGCGTATAAGCTAATACTTTTTTCTTCACGTCCTTCATGGACTGTATTGCCGTGAAATTATAGAGGACAGTGTCAATTGGTTCGATGAAAGAAGATACATAACTAAGCGTGGCAACTCCGACTCCTACAGTGATCTCGTGCTTATAAAAAAGAACTGCCACCACTGCAAATGTAAATATTTTCACGAATTTAGTCGTTAATTCGCTCACGCCTAATACCATGCTCTTCTTTTTCCCATACTGATACCGCTTTTCTGCTGTTTCATTTAAAACGTGTTCATGCTTATCAAGTATTTTTCCTACCGTCATCTGATTAATAACACGAAAACCTTCCAATAAATCCGTAATCTCTGTAACGTACTCCGCCATCTGTTCCTGATATGTACTTCTTGCGTCAGTCAGCGATTTTCCTATCATTCTCGGTATCAGGATCGCAAATATCGAAGTCAGAATTATCACCAGCGCAATTCTCCAGTCAACTCCGAAAAACAGCACGACACCATACACAATTATCATGTTTACGCAGCGTATGATACTGATAACCGGCTCCAGATAATCCTGCTCTAACGCTGTAATATCATTTCCCTGTAAGGAAACATATTCGCCAATGGAATGCTTATAGAACTTTGAAGATTCCATATGAAACAAAGAATACAAAAAATCTCTTTTCAGTAAATTTTCGAATTTTATTCCGCCTTTAAATGCATACAACGCACAAAAATACTGTGATAAAGTATAAAAGACCAGTAATGCACCATATGCCAATACCACCATCACGATCTTTTTGAGAGGGCTTTGCAGCCCATAATCAAACAGCCATTGTTGAAGCAATGGTGAAAAAGCCAGACAGATAACACCTGCCAAATCCCATAAAATCTGGGCGATAATATATTTTTTTGTTTTATATATATACGTGTTCAATGTTTTTCTCCTTATATACCCGGCTCTGATCCCTGCTTTTTCACATGCCATCGATGATGCTTATACTCACTTCCTTTAATAATGTCATAATAATCTATATTGTGTCAATTCAATATTAATCCCAACTCATAATCACACCATTTCTACATCTTCTGCAACCGTATCAGTTTCCTCTTGTCCAAGTGTTCTGGAAAAAAACATGCACACAGTCACAATCAGTGCCAGCACACCGGAAGTAATAAATATTGCTGATGTATCCACATATGCAACAACGATACTCACCAGAAACGATGCCACAGGCATGGATGCTGCACCTGCCGCGGTTGTAATGCCGGATATTCTGGCAAGGTAATCTGTGCGGATTCTTTTTACTGCAAACACACTCAAATACGAATTTACCAATGCCACCGTATATCCCAGAATAAAGCTAAATACTGCGGTAAACGCATAAACCAAAATCCGGCTTGTATAAAGCGGTCTGCACACCGGGAGCATAATATAAAACAAAGCAATCCCCAAACCACTCGCAATCCAAAGCCCCTTTCCCAGAATAATACGCTGTACCATTGGATAAGTGACGGATCCAAGCAGCATACCTACGGTTATGGAGATTCCAAGAATCGATAATATCTCCGCTCCACCGCCCAATATATCACCGGCAAGGGGTGCCTGCAAACTATTCAATGGAACTAAAATTGCATTCAAAAAAACCGCCAAAAGTAAAAAAATGCGGATCATTGCATCTTTTTTCACATAAGAAAATCCATCTGCCAGATCTTTCACATATGCCTTACGGTCAAATTTCTGCTTGACAAGCCCCTGCTCTTTTGTATTTACAAATACAATGATCAGTGCGGACAGCAAAAAAGTTGTCATATCCACGTAAATTGCACCGGAAGTTCCAATTACAGCTATAATTGCCGCTGCAACAGCCGTTCCGATTAATTCTACCATACTTGACAAGGTTGTCGATAACGATATTCCATATTCATAGTATTCTTTTTCCAGCACCTTTGGCGTCAATGCAGCACTTGCCGGTCCCCGGAATGCCTCTACCGTAGAAATCGTCAAAGTTGTAACCAGCAGCATCCATGCCTGTAAAAATCCAAACAGATACCCGGTTGCCACAAATGCAACACAGACCGCACGTATCAAATCCGTGACAATCATGATTGTTTTCTTTTTCTGTCCCTCTACCCATGCTCCGGCTAACGGCGTAATGATAATAGATGGGATTCTATTCACACCATAAATGATAGCCGACCATGCGGCATTTCCTGTGATTTCATAGACAATCCATGTGGATGCAATTGCGTCAATGGAATCTCCGAAACGATTGATCAATGCCGCTATCATAATTTTCATGTACTCGGTCTGCCGAAAGATATCACGGTAGCCGACCTTACTTTCCTGTTTCATACAACACTTTTTATTCCTTTCTTCTTTTCGCCTTTTTTCATTATACAAGCTCCGCACAAATTTGTAAAATAAGTAACCAGAAACAAAAAAGTTTCCATTTATGTATATATCAAATTGATTGATATACATTGTCTTTTTCTTCTTCCCGCTATATAATTTATTTCAAAATATATGTTGATTAGAGGTTATTACAAATGAGTGTCAGAAATGCAGGAAAAACAATCCGCGAAGCACGGATCAAAGCGGGGTTAACACAGGAACAGTTATCCGAAGGGGTATGTTCTGTTCTCTCTCTTTCAAGAATCGAAAATGGTTCCGCCGGTGTCAGTCCTGTCACATTTCAAGCACTTATGGCTCATGCGGGTGCTCCCTGCGAAGTTTACCCGATCTTTGCAAGCAGAACAGACTTTGACTGTTTCTATACCCTCAATCGTGCGCGCTTCTATCTGGGTTCCTGGCAGTTAAGTCAGGCATATGAGGAATTAAATAAGCTGGAAGAATGGAACTTTGCAGATAACAAACTCTATTATCAGGAATATCTTTATTTAAACGGTCAGATTCAGGTGTGCTCTGGCTGTGCAGACCATCATGCCCTTTATGACCTTTTTTCTTCCGCGCTCCATATAACACGTCCTGAAATTGACTATTCAGATTTTCATCATCTTTTATTATCTATTGTTGAAATCGAACTGCTTATTGGAGTTGCACAGGAATTACTTTATCTGGGAAAAAGCGATCTTTGTTATAACATCTGTTCACAAATTGCTTCCTATCTTGCAAACGCTGAAATCGATTACCTGAAAAAAGATTCTTTATATGCACAATACGCCATTGTCTACACAAAATATTTATTAGAAATGAAAGATTACAACGAGGCTCTTTCCATAGCAGACAGTAACCGCCACAAAATGGTACAGAATTCTGATGATTCCGCTTTATTGGAATTAACTTTTCTGACTTCTCTGGGTTACTATTATACTGGCGAAATTGAAACTGCCTACACCTATTTTAAGAATACCTTTTATGCGGCTCATTCCATTGAAAGCTGCTATGCCACCATTTGCAGAAACTATGTTTTAAGCAGACATCTGTTTTCACTAGATGATTACCTGGCACAAATGGATGATATTCCTCTGATTATTTTTCCAATCAAAAAAGCCATAAACACCTCTGATTTAACAGATGGTACTTATGACTTTTTCTCCCCTGACATTTTAACAATTGGTAGATTAATTCATGACCTTCGTACCGAACAGAGTATTTCACAGATTGTATTATGTCAGGGATTATGTTCGAAATCCAAGCTTTCAAAAATTGAAAATGACACCCTGCAGCCAGATATCTTTTTAACAGAGGCTTTATTACAGCGGCTTGGCAGATCAGAACGCGGTTTTACTTTCTGGGGAAGCGAACGTGAAAGTAAAATCTATGAATTAAAATTTAAGTTAATGCATACTCCAAAATATCAGATTGATACCGTGTCACTGCATTTAAGCCAATTAGGTTCTGTACTTACTCAAAAAGATGTTTTACCAAAACAATTATTTGATTTAAGTTACGCAATAAACAGTACACTATCTTCTCAGGAAAAAATAAAAATTTTGTCAAATGCATTATCATACACTCTGCCAGATTTTGATATACATCTTATTTATAATTATCGATTATCATGGGCAGAACTTTCACTCTTAACAAATATTGCTATTAACTATCAATCAATTGACCCAAATAAAAGTATTTTATATTTTTCTAAAATTCTTGACTATTGCGGATTAAATTCATTTGATATTTGTTTTACAGCCACTTTTCTTTCGCCTGTTTTGACATTTTTTTGCACAAATTTGTACATAGACAAACATTTTTACAAATTATTAGATTTATTCTCCGAAAAATATTTTAGTGCTCAAAAGAAAGTCTTATGCAATTTAGGATACTTCTTTTTTTATTATGCGCAGGCTCTTGGAGAAGTTCACAACTATACTATGGTAAAATGTTATGGTCATTATGCCTGCGCTATTCAGGAGCTTTATGAAACTAAACCAAATTCCGATGTTCTAAAAGAATACTTATTGAAAGATTTTGATATCACTCTGGTTTAGGCAATCCATTGAACCCCATCAATTACAGTTTCTCCATAAGGCACAATCCCATCACTGCTTACTCCACCAAACAATGTAAGCAGTGAACAGGCAAGCATCATTCCTGCAACCATCTTTTTGATTTTGTTTTTCAGATTTTTCTTCATGTTTTTCTCTCCTCTTCATTTGTTTTTCTTCTCCATTTTATCTGCCTCCACCAAAAAAGAACATTACATAAACGGAAACTTTTTTGGTTCCATTTATGTAATGTTCCTTTTTGTTTTCTGCTTTTATTTACCTTGCATCTCATGTTCGCCATCATGAAAACCTTATTTTCCTGCGACCGCTACCCCATGAAATTCGACCGCAAATGGTCCGTCATAATCTTTATCTTTATAACGCTCGGTGGAAAATGCCATATCTTTCTGTAATTCCAACAGATTGCCGCTGACGGAACCTCCGGTTACCGGTGTCACTTTCTCACCGTCAGAAAGATATGCCAGACGGATCTCGCCGCCAAAATATCCGCTTAAGCTATCCATGGAGAAGTCAGAAAAACTTACCACATAAAGGTATGGTTCTTTTTTCATCTCCTCAAAAGCTTTTGTGCCATTATCCAGTTTTACCGCACTGTAGATTCCGGTCGGCTCGACACCTAAATAGTATGCAAACCGGGCATTTCCATGAATTGCCTTCAGTTCTCCCTCTTTTAATAGTGTAAGATCTTTCATCGGGATTCCCTCACTTGAATAAGGATTGGATGCATGGAGCGTGATATTTAATTTTTCTCCCTGCACTTTTTCTCCCTGCACATCCATTCCTGCCTGATAGTTAGAATAACCCGGATAGACCATGCCGGAGGATGACCGGTCCATGTAAAAATCGATCAGTGTGCGCACATTTTTTTCGGAAAGAAGCAGCTTATAGTTTCCTTTTTCCGGTGCTTCTGTCGCCCTTGCCCTGTCGCATACCCGTTCCAATGCTTCTTTTGCCTGTGCCGTCAGTGCCTCTGTGTCAAGATCATCATATGCGAACTCCTGATACTGCTCGACATCCTGTGGTGTAATACACTGTACGACAAACTCTCCGTTCACACTGTTTTTTTCATAGGAAACATCAATACCCTCTGAATTGTAAATCGCAGTCGTCGTTTTTTCCATGAAAAACTCAGCCGTATTGATAAATGCATCTTCCTGCACATCCACACAGTAAAGTGCTTTTACAAATGCATCTCCGATCTCCTCAAGGCTTTTTCCACAAAGTGTGCTTTTTACCTGCACTTTATTCTCTTTTTTCCCTTTTGGGAGTTCAAAAAATGGATTTTTTACAAAGGAAGCTGCGTAATAAGCACCTTTTACCGCCTCATCTACTTCCTCCTGTGTCATCTCCGGAAAAATGTTGATATTTGCGGAACCACGCATTTTCTTTCCGTCTGCCTCAAAATCACGGTAAATGGTAACCGCAGACACCGCATCCTGTTTCATCCTGCGCATATCAAGTTCTTTTTTTATAAAATAAAGTTCTGCACCTTCGACTGTTTTCTCTGTCACAAGGTAGGTTTCTATCTGAAATTTCCGAATTGCCTGTAATATTTTTTCACGCATCTGTCTCTCTCCTTTTTATCCCAATCTGATTCTGGCTTTGATATATGGGCCGCCGTCCGACACTTTTACCCATTCTTTGTGTCCTTTTCCACAGTAGCCGGTTCCTGCAAGTTCACACTCATCTGACATCATGGAAATGGATTTTAACAAGTCCGGGACATATCCGGTCAGTACGATCGGAGAAAATACTTTTCCGGTAAATTTACCGTCTTTGATTTCTCTTGCAATGTCAACTAAGCACTGGATTCCCCAGTTTTTCGGATCTTCCATGCCGCTGCTCGCATTTTCCAGATAAAAGCCATAGGAAATAGAGGCGATCATATCTTCCACTTTATCTGTGCCCGGCTCAAAGAATGTATTCGTCATCCGCGTGTACGCTTTGTGGCTGTTCTTTTCCCTTCTTCCGTTTCCGGTCGGTTTTGTGCCAAGTGCCATAGCAGCCTGTGCATCACAGATTCCGGTCTTTAAGATTCCTTTATCAATGATGACGGTATCCTGCGCAAGTGTTCCCTCATCATCAAAAAAGAAAGTTGCGGTCTCAGATGCTGCTGCAGCACCGTCATGCATGGTAACTAATGGGGATGCCACATATTCGCCAATGTATTTTTCTGCCAGCGCACGTTTTTTCACAAACATATCCATCTCAACACCGTGTCCGAATGCTTCATGCACGATCATGCCTGTGACATCCGGTGCACAGATGCAGTCATACTCGCCCGGTGTGATTGGTTCACTTGTGGCAAGATCATTGAGTTTCTGCACTAATGGTGGGATTTTTGTTTCCATGTCATCTAAAATTTCCATTCCACCACAGCCGGAGCAGCTGTCAAACGCCATCTTCATCTCCTCGCCCTTCGGGATCAGTCCCATGATCATGCCGTTTGTCCACATGACGTTCTGCGTCATGTCTTTGTTTGGAGATAAAAATAATTTGTGATAAATCTGGTAAACGCATGCTGTCTTGATCTCAACGATTTTTTCATCCTGTGCCATTGCTTTTTCACGCACTGCGCCAAGGCGTTTTACGATCTCCTCATCGCCTAATTCTTCCGGCAAAACTTCATAGTCAGTGCTTTTTTCAAAATGATATGCTTCGTCCGGAATTTCTGGATACTGTTTCACTTTCATGTCATCCGGAAGCTTTTTTGCCCACGGCATCACATGATTTTTTACTTCCTCTGCAATGGTGTCAATCTCATTCTCATCAATGTGGCTGAACGCATATTCTCCATAGCTCTCGCCATCGTATACTTTTACCACATATCCTAACTCCACAAACATGTTCTCCGTAATGCTGATTCCCTGTTTTGAAATGGTGTACTGTTTGCCTTTTGAATCTGTCATCAGAATGGATGCATACGAATATGTCTGCAGCAATCTATCTAATAATTGTTTCAGGATCGGTTTTTTCTGTTCAATCAGTTTACTTGATACAACCTTCATCTTTTTCCCTTTACCTTTCAAGTTTTCGTTGTCCTTATCGACTATCTCAGTATAGAAAATGGTGTTATATTTGTAAATAGCTTTCATGTAAGTGGTAAAGTTTGTACCGTAAGACGTAAAAAAGACCTTGCAGAGTTTATACACTCCACAAAGTCTTTTTCATCTTTTATAAATAATATTGCCTGTTTTATTTGAAGTAAGCCACACCGGATTCAAATATCTTGATATCCTGCTCACCATAGATGTTCATTGCAACACTTCTGTCACGTCTCTCAGAGTGAGCCATCTTGCCAAGTACACGGCCATCCGGGCTTGTGATACCTTCGATCGCCATGTAGGAACCATTGACATTCCATTCTTCATCCATAGTCGGAACACCTGCTTCATTCACATACTGGGTAGCAACCTGTCCGTTTGCAAAGAGCTTGTCTAACCACTCCTGTGGTGCTACAAAACGTCCTTCGCCATGGGATGCCGGATTGCAATATACTTTTCCAAGCTCTGCACCCTGTAACCATGGGGACTTGTTGGAAACAACTTTTGTGTAAACCATTTTGCTCACATGACGTCCGATGGTGTTGTATGTCAGAGTCGGTGACTCAGCTGACTGCGGGCGGATCTCTCCGTAAGGAACTAATCCTAATTTGATCAGTGCCTGGAATCCGTTACAGATACCAAGTGCAAGACCGTCTCTCTCATTTAACAGCTTCATGACTGCCTCTGTCATCTTCGCATTGCGGAATGCAGTCGCAAAGAATTTTGCAGAGCCGTCCGGTTCGTCACCGGCGGAGAATCCACCCGGGAACATAATGATCTGGGACTGTTCGATTGCTTTTACAAATTCATCTACAGATTCACGGATATCGTTTGCATTCATGTTTTTGAATACCTTTACGATCGTATTGGCACCTGCACGCTCAAATGCATCCGCACTGTCGTACTCGCAGTTGGTTCCCGGGAATACAGGGATGAATACAGTTGGTTTTGCCACTTTGTTTTTGCATACACAAATGCTGTCCGCTTTGTATAATCCTGTTTTAACTTCATCCTTATTCTCTGTTGCACGGGTTGGGAAAACTTTTTCTAATGTAGCTGTCCATGCGTGTAATGCTTCCTCCATGGAAATTCTCATATCACCGTAAATAAAGCTTTCTTCCTCATTTACCCATCCGACAAGTGCTTCGTATCCTGCAAGTCCTGCTGCATCGAATGCTGCTTTTACCTCTGCAACCTTTTCAGCCGGAACTTCTGCCACAATGTTACCGAATCCCGGAGCGAATAATGTTTCTTTGGAAACATCTTCATTTACTGTAACACCGAGCTTGTTACCGAATGCCATTTTGCTGACTGCTGCTGCAAGTCCTTTTCCGTCAAGTGCATAAGCGGATACGATCACGCCAGCCTGGATCAGTGCATGGATGGTATCGTATAATTTCATGACCTGTGCGTAATCCGGAAGGTCAAATTCATCTTTTTTAATTGTAAACAGTACTAACTGGTCTCCCACTGCTTTTAATTCCGGTGTGATGATATCTTTTTCTTTTGCGATATCCACAGCGAAGGAAACAAGTGTTGGTGGAACATCAATATCATTGAAGGTTCCGGACATGGAATCTTTTCCACCGATAGATGGAAGTCCGAAGCCGATCTGTGCATTGTAAGCACCGAGTAATGCTGCAAATGGCTGGCTCCAGCGTTTTGGATCTTCGCTCATTCTGCGGAAGTACTCCTGGAAAGTGAAACGTACTTTCTTGTAATCACCACCGGCAGTCACGATTCTGGATAAAGACTCTAATACTGCATAAACTGCTCCGTGGTATGGGCTCCAGCTTGATAAGTATGGATCAAAACCATAAGACATCATGGTCACGGTATCGCAGTCTCCCTTTGCAACCGGAAGCTTTGCAACCATGGACTGTGTCTCTGTAAGCTGGTATTTTCCACCGAATGGCATGTAAACGCTGTTCACACCGATGGAACCGTCGAACATCTCTACAAGACCTTTCTGGGAGCAGACATTTAAGTCTGCAAGCTCTGTCATCCATGCAGCTTTCATATCATTTGCCGCAACTGCCTCTGCTACCTTTGGTGCTGCGATCTTTTTGAAATAATTTTCTTTTTCCTCAGGCATCTCAACTTCTACGTTGGTCTCCTGATGTGCACCGTTTGTATCTAAGAATGCTCTGGAAAGATTTACGATCTCTTTTCCTCTCCACTCTAATACAAGTCTTGGATCCTCTGTCACAACTGCAACTTCCACAGCCTCTAAGTTCTCCTCAGCTGCGTAGCCTAAGAAGGTCTGTACATCCTCCGGAGCTACAACAACTGCCATACGCTCCTGGGATTCAGAGATTGCAAGCTCTGTTCCGTCAAGTCCTGCGTATTTTTTCGGGACTTTATCTAAATTAATGCGAAGTCCGTCTGCTAACTCACCGATTGCCACAGACACACCGCCCGCACCGAAATCGTTACATTTTTTGATGATGTGGGCAACTTCCTCACGGCGGAATAATCTCTGGATCTTACGCTCTGTCGGAGCATTACCTTTCTGTACTTCTGCACCGCAGACAGAAGTGGACTGTGTATTATGTGCCTTGGATGAACCTGTTGCACCACCGATACCGTCACGTCCGGTACGTCCTCCGAGTAAGATAATGATATCGCCCGGATCAGAAGTCAGTCTCTGAACTGCACGTCTTGGAGCAGCGCCCATAACGGCACCGATCTCCATACGTTTTGCGACATAATCTGGATGATATACTTCTTTTACATAACCGGTTGCAAGTCCAATCTGGTTACCATAAGAGCTGTAACCGTGAGCTGCCTCGCGGACAATTTTCTTCTGTGGAAGCTTTCCCGGCAATGTATCTTTGACAGAAACGGTCGGATCAGCCGCACCGGTCACACGCATTGCCTGATAAACATAAGTACGTCCTGACAACGGATCACGGATTGCTCCGCCGAGACAGGTAGCTGCACCACCGAACGGTTCGATCTCCGTCGGATGGTTATGAGTCTCATTTTTGAAGTTTACAAGCCATTCTTCTGTCTGTCCGTCCACTTCAACCGGAACTACGATAGAGCATGCGTTGATCTCATCGGATTCTTCCTGATCCTGTAATTTTCCTTCTTTTTTCAGGCGCTTCATGGCAAGAAGTGCAATGTCCATTAAGCATACGAATTTATCGGAACGTCCTTCATAAAGATTTTTGAATGTATTCAGATAGTCATTGTAAGTCTCTTCGATCGGTTTTTTGTAAAATCCGTCATCAAACCTCACGTCCTTTAACTCTGTGGAGAATGTCGTATGACGGCAGTGGTCTGACCAGTAGGTATCAAGAACACGGATCTCTGTTACGGATGGATCTCTGTGTTCTTCCTTTTTAAAGTAGTTCTGGATATGTAAGAAATCCTTGAATGTCATAGCAAGGTTTAAAGAACCGTAAAGCTCTTTCAACTGTGCTTCCGGCATATCTGCAAATCCCACAAAAGAGATCACATCTGCAGGATCTTCAAAATTCTGTACCAAAGTCTCCGGTTTCTCAAGACCAGTCTCTCTGGAATCAACCGGATTGATGCAGTGATGCTTGATCGCCTCTAACTGCTCCTCCGTGATATCGCCTTCGATCACATAAGTAGTTGCGGTACGGATAACCGGTTCTTCCTCTTCGTTTAATAATTTCACACACTGCTCTGCTGAGTCTGCTCTCTGGTCAAACTGTCCCGGTAAATATTCTACAGAAAAAGTTTTTGCATTGCCAAGTTCGAAGGTTTCCTCGAAAACCGTATCTACCGGCGGCTCTGAAAAAACAGTGACCAGTGCCTTCTTGTAGGTCTCCTCTGAAATATTTTCTATATCATAACGAATCAGTTCACGTACACCTGTCACGGAAGAAATTCCAAGATAGCTCTTAATCTCAGCCTGTAACTCTTTTGCCTTGACTGCAAAAGCCGGTTTCTTTTCTACATAAACTCTTCTTACCTTGCTCATAAATGTTCCCTTTTCCTTTCGCGATATGTTTTCTTTTATTCTGCTTCTGGCATGATTTTTTCTGCCACGCCAGATATTACGCTTCGCAATTATGACGTACTGAGTCATTGCGATTCAATCTTAGGATAGTATAACATATGGTATTAGATTAGCATAATTAATATATTTAATTTGTTTTATAAGTTTATTTAATATTTAATCCACTATTTATCACGCACACTTCACACTCATTTAATCATAAGAATCGATTGACACAATTATAAGTACGTCTTATAATTATATCTATTCAGGCACATCAGTCTGTATATACGCTCATTATAATCTGAGGTTTTCTCTGACATGGAAACCTTATTGGAAAGGTACACGCATTTTTATGGATATCAACTACGAGTTATATAAAGTTTTTTATTATGTTGCAACCTCTTTGAGTTTTTCCGAGGCAAGTAAACAGTTATACATTTCACAGTCGGCTGTCAGCCAGTCGATCAAGACATTGGAGAAAAAATTAGAGCAGCCTCTTTTCATCCGGAGCACGAAAAAAGTACAGCTCACCCCTGCCGGAAAAGTACTCTTAAAGCACATTGAGCCTGCCATGAACTTAATCCAGCGCGGTGAAAGCCAGCTTCTCGATTCTGGCAGCCTTGGACTTGGACAGCTCCACATCGGTGCCAGCGATACGATCTGCCGTTACTTTTTAGTTCCTTATTTAAAGCAGTTCCACAAGAAGTTTCCAAATGTGCCAATCAAAGTAACCAATGCAACTTCTGTAAGCTGTGTAGACCTCTTAGAGCAGGGAAAAGTGGATCTGATCGTGACGAACTTCCCAAATGCACATTTGAATCATTCCTATATTCAGAAAACAGTCTGCAATTTTACCGATGTTTTCATTGCGAACCCTGCCTACTTCAATCTGAAACAGCAGGAGATTCCGTTTGAAGAACTGAAACAGTATCCGATCCTCATGCTTGACCGCAAGAGTACCACAAGTGAATTTCTGCACAACCTGTTTTTGCAGCATCAGTTGGAACTGATCCCGGAAGTGGAATTAAGCAGTAACGACCTGTTGATCGACCTTGCCCGCATCGGACTTGGAATAGCCTTTATCCCGGACTACTGCTTAAGCCGGGAATCCAAAGACCTGTATGTTGTGAGAACCAAAGAAAAACTACCATCCCGCCAGATGGTAGCTTCCATAAATCCAACTTTGCCAGTGTCACAATCTACGGAAGAATTTTTAAAACTCCTGCCGGAGTTATAAACCGGAGTTTAATTAGCGTAGTATCGCAGATTCTGTGGTGCGGTTATAGGTTGTGAGGGGCAGATATAAGCGTCCTCTCGCAAGTCTTGATTTTATAGGTTTATGAAAAGAAAAACGGTACAGACGAAATATGATGTTCCTGCTCGCCGGGCATTCCGATAAGCCTCTGAAGAGTCTTATCTCCATGGCTCACGAAGGAAATCATATTTGTCTGTACCGTTTTTCTTTCATTTACGTTATGAATGACTTGTGAGAGGACGCTTATACATGCCCAATTTACGCTATGAATTGCACCACAAAATCTGCAATTTACGTTATGGAACTCACGGTTGTGGAATTAAGGATGTTTTTCTCTAAACTCACTACTAATTCTTCAGCATTCATTGTATCTAACTGATATATGCCTTTATTTGTTTCATTTAAAAATCTGCCTGTAATATCACATTCATTATTCTTAGGATACTGTAAATCATTATGAATATCTTTCACATAAAATCCATAATTAATATAATAGCTATTATCAAAATTTGATTTCTGTAAATTAATTACTACAATTATTTTATCTGAATTATAATAATAATTTTTCTTACAATACATAAATCCATATTTACTCGTAATCTCTTGTACTATCTTTTTAAATTCTGTGTTATCCATAACTGTTTCCACCTACTGCACTTTTATCAATATCAATTCTTGAACCAGCCGAGCACTTTTTCTATGTAAGATAACAAAAAGGCAAACTTCGGGAACAATATTCGCAAAAAGCAGACCGATATCAGCAGTCTGGAAAATAATTTAATAATTACCAAAGAAAACCGCATTGTCTCCACAGCACAAAGTGCTATGAAAACAAAGGGTATCACATACAACCATAATAAATTTTATTTTTTATAGTGAACTAAGTCATAGGGATAATATGCTACATCCTTTAAACTACTATCATCCAGATTTAGTATTTTAGCAATAGCGCCTGCTTCAAAACTCCAATACCCATAATAATCATTTTTGCTTGATTTATGACTATCATACCAAGCACATTCCCTATGTATTTCGTACCATTTTTCCTGTAAATACTCTTTCAACGCTTCACAAGCTATTATTTCATCATTATCCAAAATTTGTTTTAAACATTCGTATACTTTAAATTCAAACTCAACTCCTTCTCTCTCCCAAGTAGAATCGATTTCTTTAATTAAGAAATTTACTAAATAGTCATCAAACTTTTCAGATATAAGTCTCTGCTCTAATTCAAATATGTCACTCTTACTAACTTTGAACAGTACTCCCAATGAAAGCACTTTTACCAACTCAATATAGCCATATTTTCTGTCCCACATTTTGCTATAATAAAACAATAATTTTTTGTAACACTCTTCAATCGTTTCCAAATTTTCTCCTAAAGAATATAATAAATTAATTTCTTTTTCATAGGAATTAATTAAAATACTATATCCATTACGAGTACCTCTATCTAATTCGCCCTTTTCAAGAGTTGTTTTTTTTACGGCATCTTCAAACATTATTATATTTTTTCTTTCCTTTTGGCTTAAAATGATAAAATAATGTTCATCTTTCATTCTATCTCTCATTTTTCATTCTCCTATTGTTTGATTCCATCAATTAATTTTGTTATATCAATTTCACCATTTGATGAGACATGAACCAATATAGAACCTACATTATCTGGATTTAGAATCATTTCCATTTTAATATCATTGGCAACCCCTTCACCAACAGCATTTTCTAATCTATCATATCCATTTATCACTCATCTGTGGAGTTCCATCAGCCAGTATTGCCAACCTTGAACTACCATACTTTGCCTCTCCAATTATGTATGGTGGATGACCGTCTAGATTATAATATACTCCATCAATTCCCTGATGCGTTGGAGCATTCAAATCGGTCACTCTATCGAGACTTATTCTCTCATATCCTTGACTTTTAAAATACACATCCATCTTCATCTCGCCATAATTACCTTTTTGAATGTTATTGCTTAATAGAATATCTCCATTCTCTACCCCTTTTACAATATCGTCTACAGAGTCTTCACCGCTCTCAAGAGCCTCACGCATCGCAGCATCATTATTTGCAAAAATACTTCTTAACTTATTCTGTGTTGCTGCCATTATCCCATCAAGGATTTCTCCTATGACAACACCTGTTACAAAATCTGCCACCATCTGTCCTGGATCAAAAGCATATGCCCACTTCTCATCCCATGACATACTGTCATCAAAGACTGCATACGCAAGTCTTTCACCTGCTGATACCGCTGTATCCACAACACCTTCTACCAAATGGTTCATTCCTGGAAATTTTGCTCCAATTGCCCCTGTTATAAAACCACTGACTGCATAATAGCGTCCGTCAAAACACATATCACAGGAGGGAATTTCTCCCGATTCCCTTTTCTCACCTTCCGACAGTCCAAGATAAAAACGGGGATAATAATAGCTGGTGTCCGGCACTAACGGAAGCCCAAACTAGGACGCCATTCTTTTCAGAAATCTCCAGTCCGTTTCCTGATGCTGTATCAGTATTCCCAGCTACTGTAAACACCGCCGGAAACTAGGCGGCTCGTCTCCTGCCCCAGCGCATTGTACTCCATCCCAATGCGCATCCTGCCACTCTTTTACCGCTCTACCCAAAGAATCCCGTTCCAGCCTTATCCTTGTATCAGAATTTTCCGCCCCGATATTTGATAAATTCCACAAACCCTTGATTATATGAAGAGATTCCATTTCTTTATAAATCGCACCCCACTACCATTTCAGGTGCATTGTACAAAAAATACTCCAACATCATTTGCTTTTTCCTCTTTACTTAAAAATAGATAACCTATTGCATCATCTAAATAGAAGATATCTTGAAATTCTTCTGGAAAATCTCCTCCATATATCTGCATGCAAAATTGATAGGAGGCAAGTTCTAACTTTTCTTCTTGTAAAAATACAGGATTTGCACCAAAAAGAGAGCCATAATTATCATCAAATTCATTCATTTCTTTATCAATTACTATTTCTCTTGCTGAAATCAAAAAATCCGCATCATTTCTTGGAGAAGCAACAGAATGTAAAATTACTTTTGTATATCCGTTTTTTATATTCTGAAGTTCTTCTATATCACCGTTATAAACGATCGAGTCCAAAAAATAATCTTCTCTATTATAAGTAGTAAATACAGAAATAACCTGATCCTTCGGATAATTAAATTGAAGAGTTGAATTTAAAAAATTTGTAGGTATATTAAAAATAAAAACCATTTTTTCTCCATTAGGATTAGTAGGCCACTCTACATCAGGAGGTAAAAAACTTTTTCCTCCAATACGCAAAATATTCAATTCATTATCTACCTTTTCAAATCTTACTAAGTTTGACATTGCATTTATTCTCCTTCATATTCTACTTCTTTCTGTGTCGGCATATAAAACCATGTATTTTGAGGCTCATGTCTGCTTTCTTCTTTATCATTTTCACTGCACAAAATCACAAGAAGGATCAAAAACAAGCTTACTACAATGGATGAAAGAAAATTTTTTATCATATTATTTTCCTCCCAGGATCTATGCAAAACGCCGTTTAGTCATCAAGGCTTGGATAATACGACGAATTTCTCCACTCCTCTAATGTATACACTTCAAACTCACTGTCTGCCAGTCCTACCATATCCTTCCATAAAACCTTATCAAAATTGACACTCACATAAAACGTGCTCCAGCTCACACTGTGATCCTCCCACATCTCGCTCACATGAACGGAATAATACTCTCCCAAATATTCACTTCCCGCCCAATCTTTGTATACTTCCTCTGTTTCAAGATCATATGTTTGATATAAATACGCCTGCCCATCACTCTTCAGATCTACATAAGCAGCCCAGTCATCAATCTCCGGCACCTGTTCCGAAAGGCAGTCTGATATTTTAACAATCGTATCTTCCCGTGTTTTGGCATTCTGCGTACACTCCTCTGCTTCTCCGAAGGCTAGTGCTGTGGAAATTTCACTGTCATCACCCCACACACGGCTGCCACATGCTGTCAGCAGACCTGCCATAGCCAGTACCACAAAACTTATTTTCCTTCCCTCCATAGGATATACTCCTCCCAATCTTTTTCCTCGTCATCCCACATAAAATAATCGTGCATTATAGATGCCGCCGTATCGCCATAGTCACTTCCCGTTGCATAAATAGGTCCTATGATAGATACATAAATAAATGGATTGTCCTTATATTCCCATGCTTCCGCATACCTCTCATCCAATAAAATATCTGAATGGTCAACTATACTTTCTTTGTAAGATTCATAACGGCGAGGACCATGATGAGGAAGTTTCTCACTATACATATTACCACATTCACAAGTACCAAATGAATAGATATTCTTATTAACTTCACAATCACTGCATGTCATAAGCGGTTTCCCGTTTTCAGCAAGTATTCCATGATCTTCATAAGCATCTAATTTTACATCTTTACTTTATCACAATGAATAACAGCCTCTCTTGTGACATACTCCTCTTCTTTTACAATACCTACTTTACTTAACTCTTCGTAAAAAGCATAGTGTTTCACCATCATATCACACGCAATATCTTGGTATTGTTTTTTAAAAATTCCTTTCAAAAACTTTCGAAGGCAATTTCCTTCCAGTTCAAAAGTAAAATCTCCTGCTATAATGGCATCTCCATTTTTCTGTACCCTATCTTCCGGCATAAGACTTTCTTCCTATATAAAAATTCCGTTATATTTCTTCCGTATTTTCAATCAGAATTGCGAACTTGTTTCGCAATTACCTATAAATAGTTTCCACTATTTAACTGCTTTTTTATACTCTTCATTATACAACCACTCACACTCTATATCACTCCATTCCCGTTCCTGAAGCACTTCGCCCGTCTCCCTGTTAACAGCATAACTTGTAAGATAATGATAATGAGTAAAAACAGGTTCATAACCATGAGTATAATAGTCTGTATAATCTGCAAAAATATAATATTCCTGATCTTCCGTCATACCTCTACATGAAAAATTTCTTACACAAGGAAACTCCTGATCTTCTGGAAACTGATATACATATACCGACTGTTCCTGTTTATATGTTCTTACAACTATTGAATCATAATCCCCCTCATCCGAATACATATAATAAAAAAGAGCTCTTGCAGCTTGTTCCTCCAGCATCTTTCCATCTGAAACATCCTCATTAAAATATAACTGATTAACCGCCTTTTCATATGCTTCACTATAAAGCAATTTATAACCTGCATCAGTCTCTATCCATTGAGACTCCCGAAGAACTTCGCCTGTCTTCCTATTAACTGCGTAATCCGTGTGATATTCATCATAGAAGCCCTGCGAAAGGGCATCTGTTACATAACGTGTACCGTGTGCAAAGACATAATATTGCCCATCTTCTGTCCTATCTTTGCTCTGTAACATTTCATACTGCAAGTCACTTTTTTCCTGCGTTTGGTATAAATATACCATTTCTCCCTGCTGCATAGTAGAAATAACCTTTGCGTCATAATCATAGTCACAATCTGAATATATGTAATCAAAAACAGCCTTTGCCGCTTCTTCCTCTGTCATTTCAAAAGTGTATATCTCGTTCTTCACTTGTAAAATCCGTTTATTCTCCGTACCACTTAAGACTGTATAAAAAGCAATTAAACTTATGATCCCAATACCCGCTCCACAAACATACTGTTTCCCACCTTTTCTTTGATTCATTGGTTTCCTACCTTTTCTTTGATTCATTATAATCTTTCCATTCCATCATATGCAAAATCTGCACATCTCCATTTTTATCGATACTGAAATATCCTTCTGCACTGCTAGTCCACTCCTCAAACGTGCAAATAGTTTCATTACATTCATACTCATCATTCTCATCATATACACCATTTCCATTACTATCATTCCTGTAAAATGCAATTGTTTTAAACGCATTTCCAGAAAACTCAAATTTATAAAAGGAATAGCTTTCTTTATTTTCTTTTGTATATTTATACACAATCTCGCCATTTTTACAAACACCATAACATTTTAATGTTTCTTCCACCTGTTCATGAAACAAGACAAACAGCACATTATTTTGATATGCAAGAATATAATAATCTCCCGATGTCTGAATATGTAACTCCGGTATATGATCTCCATTTATGTCACACGTCAGATACTTCATACTTCCATCATCCATATCTGCTATCGTACTTCCACCAGAATTTTCCAACGCTCTCTCTCCTGACAAAAACTCATCATATGCCCTCATTGCCTCATCAGTATTCCCATGCAGCGCTTCTGTTCCAGTAAAATTTTTCCCGAAAGCTTCCTCATACGTTACCATAGTAACAGGGCAATCAAGCATTGTAAAAAAGTCTTTTGTCACTTCATCCCATTGTTCCTGATTCAGATGCCCGCTCATACTTTCATCTCCGAATATATAAATTTCATATTCTATTCCAGTCTCGCCATAATAAGCAGTAAAATAAATTTCATTCTCCACTTCTCCTGCCCTATTCAATGTTTTATATCCATATCGGGTATTATTTGCACTCGTAGAATTACAGTATCCTATCTGATTCGAACCAAGAAGTACTTCATATTCGTTCAGCCAGTGATAAACTTCCACTTTTTGTTCTTCCACAAGATACTTTAATATGCAGAAACCATTTATTCCAATGTCCATTAGCAATTCTGGAAGTCCATCCCCATCACAATCAATAAAACGATATCTTGTTTCTTTTACAAATTGTTCTATAAACTCCATGTCATCTAAATCAGATATCCCTCGTAGATGATCCCGAAAATAGACAGCCTTTTCTTCTTCATACTCCAATGGCATCTGATTTGTAATGATCCTATAAAAGTTCTCTTTATATGCCAGTGCCACCTGATCTGTATAAATCTCCCAATTAATCGAATATTCTTTTGACGAAAAATCAACTTTCTTTACTAACTCACATATGTTGTTGCTGTCCTGTTCGTTTGTATAATTTGTTTTGTTTTCTCTTACGCTGTTTTCCTCTGTTTCAATCTTTTTCATTTCGGTTTCTGCCGCCTGTTTATAATTTAAGACACCAACCAGCAGAATTATAACTACTATTCCTATCGTCCCCATATTCACAATCTTTCTTTTCACAATAACCTACATTCCTCTCTCATATACAATAATATCTATCACAACATAATCAGACATATTCTCTCATTTGTACCCACAATACATTTGCCATCCAAATGCGGCATCTTAAATTCCATGATATCACAATATCCATCCATTCTCTCTGGCATAAAATCCAGTTTTAAATCCTTGTCCTGCGTTTGGTATTGCCATTTTAATAAACCTAGATTATTCACGGATCAGCCGTGAAAGTGGCTGAAAGCCACATAGTTACTGTATTTTAGCTGAATATTGCTTTTCACCTATCAAGTGAATGAAAAAAGAGCATCCATTTGTGGTAAAATTAAGGTGTTCAAAGTCTTAACAATCCCAAACAAAGGAGCCCTTTATGAGTATTGTAAACACCTTAGCCTTAGAAAGCAATAGACAGATTAAAATAAATTTTGATGGAGGAGATCTCTCATCCGATGCAGGCTTGCTTCTTATCAAAGAATTCATGAGCAAACTTGGTATTGATACACTTTTAGAAAAAGCGTTTAAAACCAATGATCCTGTATTCAAGTCTGTACTTGAAAAAGATGCGCTTGCATCACAGCCTACGGTATCAAGATTCTTTAACCGTATGGATGAAGACACTTTAAACCAGTTCCTTGCGATTGCCAGAGTACTTCGGAGGAAAATTTACAGTATTCAGATGCCACAGGCTGTTATTCTGGATCTGGATTCCACTCTTCTTGATGCATACGGCAGACAGCAACCGGATTTTGTTTCTTTGTATCCATATCTGTCCTCCTTTTGTTAGTTTTAACTAACCATATCTCATAAAAAAACCGACAATTTATGATTCCTGTGTTCACAAATTATCGGTTGATAATCCATGCATCTGACCGCTTTTTCCTAGAAATACTCTTTCCAGCCGTTATTATAAAAGGAACGCAGCTCCCTGATATATCCTTGCATGACATAAAATCACTTCATCAAATTCCTCAATACGGCTTGCCATAATTCCTTGCAATTTAAAACACCGTTTTTAAAACGGTGTTTTAAATATAGCATACTTTAAACTTTCTGTCATTCACTGATTATAATTTCATATTTCTCAACCATTTTCAGAACTTCCGCCATAAAATCGTCTTTTCCATGGGTAAGGTATGCAAAACTAATTTTGTATACCCCCTCCTTTGTATAAATCCGCAGCTTTTTCCAGGTTCTTTTCCCCTGCTTTACTGCTGTAACTGCTTCGATTCTCTGTATGTTCCGCCAGTATAACTCCGTTTCCTTTCGTATAGGATGTTTTATCATCATTTTTTCTTCCGAATACCGTACTCTTGTATTACACATGATAAACAGAAGGATCAAACATGCCACACCGTAAATCGGCGCAAACAACAGGGAAAACCATTCCGAAGGCTCACTCTGTGAAAAACCCCGCAATGGATTTTCCTCCCCCGAAAGCAACAGCATTGCCAGATATTCCAGCAGGATTAAAATTCCCAATCCTGCCAGAATATAGTACTCCGTCCCATATCGCAGAATCCGCTTCTGCGGACTTTCGTAGACCTGAGAGCGGTAATACACGGCAACCGTTTCAGGGCATTTCTTCCTGAGTGCGTCACAGAATAGCTCATAATTCAACATGCCGATACCCACTGTGAGGATTTTTGTTCCATCCGAAAGATATAAATTAACCATATTATCAAAGCTGCCGTCTATTTTCCGGATTTCCTGCCATCTGACTGTCCGGGGCTTCTGAAAGGCTTTTTCTATCTGTATTGTATCTCCATTAAAATAAATACATTCCCTCGCCATGATATTTCCCGCAAATATGGTAACTATTAAAAGCAGAATTGCCATTGCCACACACAGGCTCCACATCCCCCTCGCCTCCCCGGGGGCTCCGTCCATTATGTAAAGGATGCTGAAAATTCCCACAAAAACAACTGCCAGCACTCCCAGCGCATATACGACATACCTTTTCCCCGGCGGCTGACATAATATTGCCATTCCCTCCGGGATTTTATTTATCTGCCGCCGGTTTCTGCCCGTTATCAGATAAATGATACCGACGGTCAGAACCAGTATAAGCGTAAACAACAGTTTCTCCATCTTCCCTTTACCCCCTGTATTTCGCAATAACGGAAACAACCTTGTCCATTTCCAGCGGCTTCGACAAGTGCTCATTCATACCCGCCATGCGGCACCTCTGAGCATCCTCTGCAAAGGCATTTCAGAAGCGTCAGAAGCTTTCCCCCTGCATCCCTGACAAAAGGTTCGCGGTGGAAAGTCGGATTATAATGCGCGCAACATTCAGCGTTTCCACAGGCAGCCCGGAAAAAAATGCGGCAACTAACGGCGCACTTTCTTCCTCCTGATGCCTGCCATCGGTAATACACCTCTAATATTGATATTTTTTCAAAAGTTGCTCTCTTTTGAATAATACTGATATTTTCACCAAACTTCACAATATCAGACATTTGGAATCTGTTGAACGAAGCTGACTGAAAGTATTCAGATTGATAGCAACGAAAATATAGTCATTTTTCAGACATTATTTCAATATCTGATAACTCATCATGAAAAGAATAACCAACATACACATAAATACTTTAACCAGTTTCTGGTATGTCGTTTCCGCCGGATTTATGACCGGGTTCCATGTTTCCTCTGTTCCCGGCATATTGTTTATATTGCTCCGATTTCCTCCGGTTTCCTTCTGAGCACAGAGCCGGTTTGACGCATAAGTAAGCATTTCCTTTGCCGCCTCTGCCTCCTGCTCCGACACCTCAAGCGTCCTGCCATCTGCAAAGGTGATCCTTTTCCATCTTCCATTCTTATTTTTCGAGTAAGTCCATCCGCTGATGTCTGTGAGAAGCGGAAGATAGTACACACCGGCTGCGTCCTGTTCATCAATGATAAAATGATAAGTGACCGTGAACAATCTGTTCCTAAAAACCGGCTGCATAAGAAAATATTCCGTACAGAAAAGCTCTCTGATTTGCTTACGTTGTCCCCAGGCATCAAAGCAGGAAAGTGTCCGCATGATTGGATGAATGACAATAAGAACGACAAACACTGCTCCTGTCAGCAGCAAAAAGGCTGCGTATAGCATAATCGATGCATTATCGCTGAAAGGCGACGCCGCTTCCCTGAGCATCACTCCGCAAAGGGGAATCACCAGTGCGGCTTCCATCAGAAAGGTACCCCGAAAAACGGCATTCTGGCAAAACAGATAATAAAAGCCGACAAAGGTAACAGCATTTTTTCCACTGCGGTAGCGAAGCGGAATCCGCATAAGCAAAAGCTCAGACAAAAGACCGACAAGCAGCACCACTTCCTTACACACAAGTATATAAGTCCCATACATCCATATGTATAACCCTATTCCGTGGGAGGAGCCATAAAGAGCCAGCAAATCTCCGTCCTTTGCATTTTCCAGAACACTATGCAGGATATTTTCCCCGAAAATCAGGTGATAGCCTATACCACACACCAGTATAATCCATGCAATATAATCCGGAATACTGGACAGCGCCCAGCGTTTGCAGCTGCCATGCTCGTGCTTCAGCTGACGCCAGAACCCGATTCCCCATAGAACCGGATAAAGAAACACAACAAGAAGCAGCGCAAGGTTCGTTTCCGGCAACATTGTCGTTATAAGCAGACTCAGACATTTTGCCCGTGAAGTTTCTCTCAGAAGATTCGGCACATGTGTGAAAAACGATGCCACCGCCACCAAAAGTATCGCAAATATTCCCGGTATCGCCATCAGACTGACTGTTTCCGCTTTTGACTTACGTTTCACCAGATGGTACAGGTCAGCAAGATACAGACCTGCATTCAGATAAAGAAGTAGCATCGTGAGCCAAAAGCTCGGTAAATAATCAGAACCCGCCTTATACAATCCAAAGAAATCCCAGAGTGCTTCTATCATTTTTCCTTCTTCTTTCCATTACGCTTTTATAACTATTTATTCTTCCATTAAACTTCCATCTACTAATTTTTCACAGTTTATTCTGCAATGGGAATGGGTTTTCGGTCTCCATCCCGACCTTATGAACATTTCTTTTTATATAAATAATCCTATATTATTCACGGCACAGCCATGAAAGTGGCTGAAAGCCACATAGTTACTGTATTTTCGCTGAATATTGATTTTCACCTATCAAGTGAATGAAAAAAGAGCATCCATTTGTGGTAAAATTAAGGTGTTCAAAGTCTTAACAATCCCAAACAAAGGAGCCCTTTATGAGTATTGTAAACACCTTAGCCTTAGAAAGCAATAGACAGATTAAAATAAAAAGTCTGTACTTGAAAAAGATGCGCTTGCATCACAGCCTACGGTATCAAGATTCTTTAACCGTATGGATGAAGACACTTTAAACCAGTTCCTTGCGATTGCCAGAGTACTTCGGAGGAAAATTTACAGTATTCAGATGCCACAGGCTGTTATTCTGGATCTGGATTCCACTCTTCTTGATGCATACGGCAGACAGGAAGGCAGAGCCTTTAACTTTCACTATCAGAGCAATGGTTATCATCCACTTGTCTGTTATGATGGAATGACCGGGGATCTGATAAAAATCCGGCTGCGTGATGGAACACAGTATTCCTACACCGGAGTAGTTGATTTTTTGCAGCCGGTACTGGGTGAATATCTGCATGACTATCCGGAAATCCCTATTCTACTTCGTGGTGATAGCGGTTTTTCTACGCCTGATCTTTATAAGCAGTGTGAGGAAAACGGCACAAGCTATGTGATCCGGCTGAAGGAGAATGTTTTCTTTCCATTGCGGATCCCCATCTGTATGAAGTAGGTTGGATCCTTGGATTTTCTGTCATACCAAATCTTCATACTTCATTATAACACACCACACAACATATAATTTAAGAGAATTTGACAAAAAAAATACCGCATTTCTGCGGCTTGTATGGATTTTAGGGTTGAGCAAGTGGCGAAGACCCGTCAAGTTAAAAATCGAACATATTTTTGGAATATATGTTTGCTTTTTACTTTTTGCTATGCTATAATCGTTATATAAATCAGTAAGAACAGATGTTTTACGGAGGTCATTTATGGGCTATGGAAAAATTACTGCCAAGCAGCAGGAAATATTAGATTATATCAAAGATGAGATTTTAAAAAGAGGCTATCCCCCCACAGTGCGTGAGATATGTGAGACGGTGAACTTAAAATCCACCTCTTCCGTTCATTCTCATCTGGAGACATTGGAGAAGAACGGCTATATCCGCAGAGACCCCACCAAGCCCCGTGCCATTGAGATCTGCGACGACAGCTTCCAGATGGTGCGTACCGAGATGGTCAGCCTCCCCGTGATCGGTAATGTTGCTGCCGGGCAGCCTATTCTGGCCGAAGAGAACGTTCAGGACTACTTCCCTGTTCCCGCCGATGTAGTACCCAAGGGAGAATCCTTCATTCTGAATGTCCGCGGAGAGTCCATGATCAATGCCGGTATTTTCAACGGTGACCGTGTCTTCGTTCATGTCCAGAACACAGCGAATAACGGTGAGATCGTTGTGGCCCTGATCGATGATTCCGCTACCGTCAAGACTTTCTATAAGGAGAAGGGACATATCCGTCTCCAGCCGGAGAACGACACCATGGATCCTATCATTGTAGATGACTGTCAGATCCTTGGCACCGTGTTCGGTGTATTCCGCTTTTACAGATAGCAAAACAGCCTGCAGCATGATTAGCTGCAGGCTGTTTTTAACTATATTTTACATTTAGTTCTCTGGGAATCTTACTTTCATATAAGAAATGATCTCATCCACACATCTTTCATATCCCAGCTTGGAGCTGTCCAGACACAGATCGTAATTTCTTGCATCTGTCCATTCCCGTCCGGTATGATACTTATAGTACTCCGCACGGTGCTTATCTGTCTTATTGATAAAGCGCTCCAATTCCTTCGGGCTCATGCTATGCTTCTTCGCTGCGCCTTCCAGACAATATTCCTTCGGGGCATGAATAAATACGCTGAGGACATTCGGATAATCCTTCAACACATAATCCGCACACCGTCCGATAATGACACAGGATTCCTCCTTTGCCAGATCCCGGATGATCTTCGCCTGATAGTTAAACAGATTGTCCGTGGAGGTAAAATCATCACTTTCCGGAGGAATCAGTTCCCCGTGATACTCCTTTTTCGCAATATGGAACAGCTTCGTGCTCTTCACTTTTTCATCTGCATTTACGAACAGCGCTTCATTGATGCCACTGTCATCACTTGCCAGCTTCATCAGCTCCTTGTCATAGTAATGAACATTCAGCTTCTTCGCCAACATCTCACCGATGGTTCGCCCGCCGCTTCCATACTGTCTTGCAATGGTAATGACTACATTATTCATTTCGATCACCATACCTTTCTGTCTCTGCTGCTTCCACCCGCAGCGGCTTAAATCAAGAGTTATTCACCCAGATATGCTTTCTTAATGGAATCATTATTCAGAAGGTCGCTTGCCTTGCCTTCCAGAACAATCTTACCGGTCTCCAATACATAAGCTCTGTCTGCGATGGACAATGCCTTCTTCGCATTCTGCTCTACCAGCAGAACTGTAGTACCGCTCTTGCTTACTTCCTGGATAATATCAAAAATCTCATTTACAAAAATAGGGGACAGTCCCATGGACGGCTCATCCATTAAAATAATCTTGGGATGAGACATTAATGCTCTACCCATGGCCAGCATCTGCTGTTCACCACCACTCAAGGTACCCGCCATCTGATTCTGACGTTCCTTCAAACGGGGAAAGCGTTCAAATACGGTCTCCAGAGTCTGCGCGATCTCTTCTTTATCTTTTCTGGTGTAGGCACCCATCATCAGATTCTGTAATACGGAAAGCTGTGCGAAAACACGTCTTCCTTCCGGAACATGCGCCATACCCATGGATACGATCTTATGTCCGGGAATCTTGACCAGATCCTGACCTTCAAAAGTAATGGTTCCTTCCTTCGGTGTCAGCAGACCGGATACGGTGTGCAGGATCGTTGTCTTACCGGCGCCGTTGGCTCCGATCAGTGCAATGACCTCTCCCTCATCTACGTGAAAGGAGACACCCTTTATGGCCTGTATCATGCCGTAATATACTTTGATATCATTTACTTCTAACATTGCCATAGCTGTTGTCCTCCTATTCACCCAGATAAGCCTTGATGACTTCCGGATTGTTCAGCACATCACTGGTCTTGCCCTGACACAGGACACGGCCGAAATTCAACACCGTAAGTTCCTCACAGATTCCGCCTACCAGTTTCATATCATGCTCGATCAGAAGGATCGTCATATCAAAATGCTCTCTGACAAAACGGATGGTCTCCATCAGTTCCAGCGTCTCGTTAGGGTTCATACCTGCAGCAGGCTCATCTAACAGAAGGAGCTTGGGCTTGGTAGCCAGTGCTCTCGCAATCTCCAACTTTCTCTGCTTACCATAGGGAAGATTGTCCGCCAGTGTTTCCGCTTCCTCTTCCAATCCGAATACCTTCAGAAGCTCCATGGCCTCCTCCGTCATCTGCTTTTCTACTTTATAATATTTCGGCAGACGTAAAATACCGGTAACCGTGCTGTAGCTCATATGATTATGCAGACCTACTTTTACATTGTCTATCACAGACAGATCCTTGAACAGTCGAATATTCTGGAAGGTTCTTGCAATTCCTGCCTGATTGATTTCGATGGTCTTTTTACCGGTAACATCCTTTCCATCCAGCGTAATAATACCCTCTGTGGGCTTATATACACCTGTCAAAAGGTTGAATACGGTGGTCTTACCTGCACCGTTGGGACCGATCAGTCCGTACAGGGAACCTTTTTCAATCTTAATATTGAAATCATCTACCGCACGAAGTCCGCCGAAAGAAATGCCTAAATTTTTTGCCTCTAATAATGCCATGATTATTCAGCCTCCTTTTTCACAGACTTCTTGAATCTGGCTGCCACTTTTTCTCTCCATTCAATACACTTCGGAGCCCAGTTGAACAGCATCATTACGATCAGTACGATGGAATAGATCAGCATACGATAATCGTTCAGACCACGCAGTAACTCCGGTAACAGGGTAAGGATTACAGAAGCAATAATGGAACCGCGAATATTACCGATGCCACCCAGTACAACGAATACCAGTATCATAATAGACATGTTATATCCAAAGTTCTTGGGTAATGCCGTCAGTGTGGACAGATTATGCGCATACAGTACGCCTGCTACACCTGCAAGTGCCGCAGAAATGGAGAATGCCATCAGTTTATACTTTGTAATATGAATTCCTACGGATTCCGCTGCAATGGTATTGTCACGAATTGCCATGATGGCACGTCCGTCTCTGGAATGGATCAGGTTCAATACAATAAACAATGTGATCAGCAATAACACAATACCAATGGTAAAGCTGGAATCATGAGGGGTTCCGGTGATACCCTGTGCACCTTTGATAATAACGTCTCCGTCCTCTGACATGTTCAGATCCATGGTATTGGTAAAGGAGATATGGAATCCATTCTCATCCCGGCCTACAAACATAATATTTACCAGATTCTTAATAATTTCGCCAAAAGCCAGTGTTACGATTGCCAGATAGTCACCCTTCAAACGAAGTACGGGGATACCGATCAGCAGTCCGAACACACCTGCAAAAAATGCACCGATCATAATAGCAAAGAAAAAGCGAAGTCCGGAAGGCATTGCGCTATTCTCCATGACTTTGGAGAAAAAGGCGCTGGTGAATGCTCCGATACACATAAATCCTGCATGTCCAAGGCTCAGTTCTCCCAGAATACCTACGGTAAGGTTCAGAGATACCGCCAGAATTGCATAAGTACACAGCGGAACCAATAGTCCCTGGATCAAGCTGCTCACACTGCCGGCAGACACCAGAATCTGCATGATGACATAAGCTGCAATCACCATTCCGTAAGTAATAAGATTATCCCGGAAAGTTTTATTTATTTTCTTATTCGATAATTTCTTCATATTATGCACCTGCCTCTTCCCTTATACTTTTTCCTGAATATTCTTGCCAAACAGTCCGGCAGGTTTTACCAGAAGCACAACGATCAAAACTGCAAATACAATAGCATCAGCCATCTGGGAAGAAATATAGGCTTTACCAAAGATTTCGATAATCCCCAACAATATACCACCAACCAGAGCACCGGGGATAGATCCGATTCCGCCAAATACAGCCGCCACGAAAGCTTTAATACCGGGCATGGAACCGGTGTACGGTGTCAGGGAAGGATATGCGGAACATAACAGAACTCCCGCTACAGCGGCCAGTCCGGATCCGATGGCAAAAGTCAGTGCAATGGTTCCGTCCACATTGATACCCATCAGCTGTGCGGCCCCCTTATCCTCGGATACTGCTAACATTGCCTGTCCTGCTTTGGTCTTGTTGATAAAAAGCATCAGACCTGCCATAATGATCAGACAGGTAACAATCGTAACGATGGTCTCTCCGGTAATATTGATCTGTCCGTCTGCCAGCTTCACAGCGGGAACGGATACTACAGAAGTAAATGCCTTGGCATTTGCACCAAAGATCAAAAGAGCTACATTCTGCAGCAGATAGCTGACACCGATTGCGGTGATCAGAACCGCTAACGGAGAAGAAGCCTTTCTTAAAGGCTTGTATGCTACTTTTTCAATAGCCATTCCCAACAGGGTGCAGGCGATAACAGCTGCCAGAACACCGATCACAGGAGAAAGTCCCATGGTACTGCACATTGTATAAGTAATAAATGCACCGACCATAATGACATCACCATGTGCGAAATTCAGCATTTTGGCAATACCATATACCATGGTATAGCCTAATGCGATCAGCGCATAGACACTTCCAAGGCTGATACCGTTGATCAGATAACTGATAAAACTCATGTGAACTACCTCCATTCATGCGAATGCACAAATTATCATATAAAATAAAGTATAACAGAACATACCGGGAAAAACAACTGCTCTCCCATTATTGCAAAGTCTCTGACATTAAGCAAAGAGGGCTACCCTGCGGTAACCCTCTTTGGAAACTTTATCAGCAAAATTACATAGCCTTGTAAGCACCATTCTCGATCACAACAGCCTTAGGAGCCTTGTTAGCCTCACCGTCTGCGGTCCAGGTCATGCCGTTACCGGTCAGACCATCTACAGTGATCTCTGTCATGGCAGCCTTCATACCATCACAAATATCAGAAACACTCATATCAGGAGTAACACCGCTCTTCTCGATAGCAGCCTTGATCACATAGATAGCATCATAGCTGTCTGCTGCGAACTGGTTGGGAGTCTCACCGTATTTTTCCTTATACTTAGTTACAAAAGACTGGGTCAGATCATCGGTTGCATCAGCTGCGAAAGGAGTTAACAGCATAACGCCTTCGGTCAGAGATACATCAAAATTATCTACACCACCGAGAATACCATCCATACCATCACATGAGAACCACTTGGGAGCATAACCCATAGCAGCTGCCTGTGTAAGGATAAGTGCGGATTCCTGATAATAAATAGGAAGGAATACCATGTCTGCTCCGGCATCCTTTGCTTTCTGTAACTGTACGGAGAAATCCGTCTTGTTATCAGCAGTAAATGCCTCCGCAGCTACTACTTCAAAGGGCTGGTTTTCAGCTTCCTTTACAAACTTCTCATAAATACCGGAAGAATATACATCGGAGCTGTCATAAATAACAGCAATCTTCTCAGCCAGACCATTCTCACCAATATACTGTGCGGATGCTAGACCCTGGTTAGGATCGGAGAAGCATACGCGGAAGTTGTTATCATACTGAACACATTCTACTGCAGATCCGGAAGGAGTGATCTGGAACATATTGTCTTCTTTGGTCTTGTCGGTAACCGCAATACATGCTCCACTGGTGGTAGATCCGTCGAGGACCTGTGCGCCCCAGTCCTTTAATGCATTATAAGCATTTACGGATTTCTCAGCATCTGCCTCGTCATCCTGGAACTTGAACTCTACCTGATAGCCGTTGATACCACCTGCTGCATTGATCTCTTCTACTGCGATCTCTGCACCATGCTGTACAGCCAGTCCGTAAACTGCTGCGCCACCGGTGGTAGGTCCGATACCGCCAATCTTGAATACACTGCCGGATGCTGCACCGTTGTCAGCTGCTGTGCTCTCAGTTGCTGCGTTAGTACCGGTTGCAGCGGAACCATTGTCTGTATTGCCGCAACCAGCCATAGCCATAACCATGGCAGATGCTACAACAACACTTAACACCTTGTTGAATTTCTTCATAATATCTTCCTCCTTTTTAACAATGTATACAAATATACAATGTATAATTGTTATTTTTGTATATTACTCGCTTCTATTTCCTTTGTCAATGGACTTTATTTTCTAATTTGATGTTTTTTGACATTAAAATAGATCAACAAAGCTTAATTTTTATTTAAAAGTAGTATATTTTTTATTTTTGGGGGTAAGACTATCTATGAAACAATCATTAAATAGAAACTTCAAAAAAATGTCTGTATGGATTTTGCAGCAGCAAATTTCATACAGACAGGATAAGGAGATTTTATGGGTAATAAATATTTGGACGGAACCGCTCTCACCATAGCTATAATAGGTGCAGTGAACTGGGGGCTGATCGGGCTTTTCCGCTTTGATCTTGTAGCCTTCCTGTTCGGTGACATGTCCTGGTTTTCCAGAATTGTATATGTTTTGGTGGGAATCAGCGGACTCTATCTCATCAGCTTCTTTCTCCATCTGGGAGACAGCGAAGCTTAAAGTTCCTCTACGGGAATCTGTACGCCATCTCTCCAGATACGTTCCAGATCATAGAGCAGACGGTTTTCCTTGTCAAAGACATGTACGATCACATCGCCAAAGTCTAACAGTACCCAGTTGGCTGTCTCATAGCCTTCGGTCTGTCTGGCAGGGAAACCGGCTCTTCCCAGTTTCTCTTCCACATTATCACACAACGCCTGAATCTGACTGGAATTATTACCGCCGGCAATAATAAAATAATCTGCGATCACAGATACTTTACTGATGTCTATTACTTTGATATCCTCTGCTTTTTTATCTTCCAGCGCCTCTACGGCCAGTTTTGCCATTTTTCTGGATTCTTCACTCATGCTAACTCCTCACACTTTCTATTTTATTTATCCATTCTTCTTATAATAGTTATAGGTTTCTTCTGTCATGGGATCCATCTCACCGTCCCCCGATTTCAGATATTCCAGCGTATCCTCTAAAATCTTCGCCACGGCAGCATCCAGATCCGTAAATGCCAGGTGGCGTATCTGGGTAAGGTTCGGTGCCTGTTTTCTCCCCGGTTCAATATAATCTGCGGTAAAAATGATCTTCTCCAGAAGTGTCATACCCGGACGCCCTGTGGTATGATATAAAATTGCACTTAAGATCTCAGGATCTTCGATTTTATATTCCTTTTTCGCCAGATAGCTTCCCACTCTGGCATGTAAAAGATAGGGATTGCGCGTTTCCACATCCGTCGCCGGAAGATGATACTTTTCGCAGACAGACAACAGTTTATCATTTTCCATGCATTTGGCACAATCATGAAGCAGTCCCGCGATCTGTGCACGCTCCACATCTTCACTATATCGCATGGCAAGGGCCGCCGCTGTGTATTCTACCCCCAATGTATGGGTAAAGCGCTTGGGATCCTGTACTTTTTGCATCTCTTTGGTCAGTTTTTTTAAGATATCACTCATCCAGGTAAAGCCCCTTTTCTTCCATATATTCCCTCACTGTTTCCGGCACAAGATAGCGCACAGAAAGACCTTCGGATCTTCTCGCTCGGATTTCCGAAGAAGAGATCTCAATTCTTCGAAAAGAGAGCAACTGTATCTTCGCAGAAAAATGTTCCTCCAACTGACTGATCTTCTCCTGCATTCCCTTCATATCCGCATCTCCCCGTACCGCAGCTATAATCTCGCAAGCAGCAAACAGGCGGCCTGCGCATTTCCATTGTTCCATGGTAAACAGGCAGTCAGCCCCACAGATGAAATAAAAAAGGTGCTCCGGATATTCTCTGTGCAGCTGCTCCATGGTCTCATAGCTATAGGAATTTCCGGGACGTTTTATCTCAATGTCCAGGCAGCGGAATCTGTCGTTATCTGCGATAGCACGCTGTACCATGTCATAACGTTCTGTCCCGGGCAGAACCGTAATGCCCTCTTTTGTCTTCAGATAAGAACAGCCCGTCGGTATCATCCAGATCTGGTCTAAGTGTGCCGACTCCAGCGCCTGTTCAGCCAGCATCAGATGTCCTATGTGGATTGGGTTAAAGGTGCCACCCATAATGCCTATTCTGCTCATGCTTCCTCATCCCTTTGCACGCAGTTATCATTCTTGATTGGTTCTCGTCGGCTATGCTCTGACCTTATCTGGGCAGTTCGATCTTCGGCTTGTCCTTGTCGGGCTTGTACAATACGATCTTCTTGCCAATCACCTGTACGACCTGGGAATGGGTACGCTCCGCCACCATCTCCGCAATAGCTCTGGGGTCGTCAAAACAGTTCTTCAGAACACCGATCTTGATCAGTTCATTATTATTAAAGGATTCACCAATAGCTGCGGTGAGTTCCGGAGTCAGGCTGGATTTACCCACCTGAAAAATGGGATTCAGATTGCTGGCCAGACTCATTAAATAAGCTCTCTGTTTGCTTGTCATAATCTATCTTTTCCTTTCACAAACTTACTTATAGTAATCAAAGGACAGACCGTACATGCGTACCGTATCGCCCTCCTGGATACCCAGTGCTTCCAGTTCCTCTAAAATACCGGTATCCTTCAGGAAATTCTGGAAGAAGGTAAATCCCTTCTCACTGTCCAGATTGGTGTATCCCAGCATCTTCTCGATCTTGGGTCCTTCTACTACGTACTCGTCCTCTTCTTCATCATAGGTTACGGTGTAAGCATCATCCACAGATCCTGTCATACTCTCCGGGAAGTACTCCTGCGCAAAGACAGTGGTCTCTTCTCCGATGTTAGCAAGCATATCGTTCACTTCGTATAACAGTTCCTTTACGCCCTGACCGGTTACTGCAGACATAGGGAACACCTTGATGCCCTTCGGTTCAAACTCTGCCCGGATTGCAGCTACCGGATCGGATCCATCCTCCGTATAGATAGCGTCAATCTTATTCGCCGCGATCACCTGAGGTCTGGCTGCAATCTCCGGATTATAGGCTTCCAGTTCTTTATTGATGGCATAGATATCCTGAATGGGATCTCTTCCCTCCGTACCGGCCGCATCCACGATATGGATGATCACCTTGGTACGTTCGATGTGGCGCAGGAATTCGTGTCCCAGACCGATTCCCTCGGAAGCTCCCTCGATCAGTCCCGGAATATCCGCAATGACGAAACCACCGGTTCCTTCCAGATCCACTACACCCAGATTCGGATTCAGGGTCGTGAAATGATAGTTGGCAATCTTGGGTCTGGCATTGGTCACTCTGGACAGGAACGTGGATTTACCAACATTGGGAAATCCTACCAGTCCGACATCAGCGATCACCTTCAGTTCCAGCAGAAGTTCCAGTTCCTGTGCAGCCTGTCCCGGCTGTGCATACTTGGGTGCCTGCATGGTACTGGTAGCATAATGCTGGTTGCCGTTACCGCCCTTGCCGCCTTTTAAGAGAACAACCCGTTTGTTGTCCCCCGACATATCCGTAATTACCTGCCCGCTCTGTGCTTCTTTGATCACGGTTCCCGCAGGGACTTTGATAATGATGTCTTCTCCGTCCTTGCCGCGGCAGTTTTTCTTGCCGCCCTCTTCCCCGTCTCCGGCCTTGTACTTACGGATGTGCCGGAAATCGATCAGGGTATTCAGTCCCTCATCTACAACAAAGATCACGTCACCGCCGTGACCACCATCGCCACCGTCAGGGCCGCCACTGGGAACATATTTTTCGCGGCGAAAGGACACATGACCATCTCCGCCTTTACCGCTTCTTACGTAAATTTTAGCTCTGTCAGCAAACATTTTGTTCTCCTTTCCGACATAAAACTCTTTACGGACTAAAAGGGCTTCAAACAATCAGTATGTTTGAAGCCCTGGTTAAATCAACTTATTTCTCTACAGGATATACGGAAGCCTGCTTCTTGTCTCTGCCCTTTCTCTCAAAACGGAGAACGCCATCAACTAAAGCAAACAGAGTATCATCTCCACCGATACCAACATTGACACCGGGATGGATCTTAGTACCGCGCTGTCTGTAAAGAATATTTCCAGCTTTTACAAACTGGCCATCAGCTCTCTTCGCACCTAATCTCTTGGATTCGGAATCTCTACCGTTCTTGGTAGAACCAACTCCCTTTTTATGTGCAAAAAATTGAAGGTTAAAGTTAAACATGGTCTACACCTCCTCGATTTTTACTTGCAAATACTGTTCCCCGTACTGTCTGCTGAGCTTCTGCAGTGAAAACACCATAAAGTCCATCAGAAATACGGTCTTGTCCTGCGGAATGGAATTTTCGAAATCACATTTGATAAATCCCGTCTCCTCATTCTGCGTCAGCAGCATTTTTTCGTCGACCATCTCGTCCAACGCCATGATCGTACTCTGTACGGTCACGGAAATCGCTGCACAGAGGATATCCGGTTCCTTACCGAACAATCTCTTCTTCGCATATTCCGCATGCCCCATGCAGTAGAATCCACGATAGATCCCTTCATGGTTCTTACGAATGATAATAGTTGTCATAACGATTACGCGTTAATCTTTTCGATCTTAACCTGAGTGTATGCTTGTCTATGACCATTCTTCTTGTGGTAACCGGTTTTTCTCTTGTACTTGTATACAATAACCTTCTTACCTCTACCCTGCTCCATAACGGTTGCGGTAACAGTTGCGTTAGCAACGTCAGCACCAACCTTGAGGGTATTGTCACTTACTGCGATCACCTGGTCAAAAGTAACAGTGTTACCAGCTTCTGCATCGATCTTCTCAACTTTGATCACATCACCTTCAGAAACTTTGTACTGCTTTCCACCTGTTGCAATAATTGCGTACATAATAAGGCACCTCCTATTATTTACTCGCTAACTTTGGTGGTAAAGGATCCTAAAATCCGACACACTTATACCTAGTTATGCGGCATACCGTAGTATAATAACATGAGGCGCCCTAATCGTCAAGATATAATTTTATTTTTTTGAATTTTTTTTTGAAAAATATTTCAGATATCTACTTTTCCAGAATATCTGCATTATTTTTCTTCTCGAAGTCTTCCACATACTGAATGATCAGCTTTACGGTTCCTTCGATGCCGAGGATGCTACTGTTGATGCACAGATCGTAACTATCAGCTCTGCCCCACTTCTTGGAAGAATAATAGTTGTAGTAACTCTGACGCTGCTTATCCTTCTTCGTGATCATTTCCTTTGCCTTGGCTTCCGTCAGATCATATCTGGCCATGATACGTTTGGTCTTCACGTCGTCATCGCCGAAGATGAACAGATTGATGCAGTTCTTGTAATCTGCCAGAGCATAATCTGCACAACGGCCTACAATAACGCAAGGGCCTTCATCGGCGATCTTCTTGATCGTATCGAACTGTGCAAGAAATACTTTGTGGCTGATAGGCATATCTACAAAAGAGGATGCATTGTAGCCGAAAGAATAAGTATCCATCACCAGATTATACAGGAAAGAATTGGTAGGTCTCTCATCATGGTTCTGGATCATTTCCTCACAGAAACCACTTTCCTGTGCCGCTCTGGTAAGAAGTTCCTTATCATAGCATTTAATTCCGAAATACTCTGCAACCTTTTCCCCGATTTCACGGCCTGCAGAACCAAACTGACGTCCAATGGTAATAATCGTATTCATACACACACCCACTTTCTGCTGTACTTGATAACTAGCATTTTTTGTATTTTCATTATACGTGATATTTAACAAAAAATCAACCAATTATCAGTCTTTTTAGTCGTTTATTACTAATTTTCATATGATGCATGCATTTTTTCTGCTATTTTCATGCCTTCTTCCGTCTGTGCCAGGCCTCCTAACGCCGTTTCCCTCAGGGAAGCATCCATTTTATCCCCGACTTCTTTCATGGCATCCATAACCTGATCCGGTGGAATCCGGCTTACGATCCCCGCCATTGCCATATCCGCACAGGCCATGGCATTCACAGTACCGATCACATTTCGTTTCACGCATGGAACCTCCACCAGTCCCGCTACCGGGTCGCATACCAGTCCCAGCAGATTCTTCATGGCCATGGCAGCCGCTGTAGCAATCTGTTCGCAGTTGCCTCCCTGCAGATATGTCAGAGCTCCGGCCGCCATGGAACTGGCGGATCCGATCTCCGCCTGGCATCCTCCCGCAGCACCGCTGATGGAAGAACGGGTGGCTATGATCTGTCCAATCCCCGCCGCTACATACATGGCTTTCAGAATTTTGTCGGTATCCCTGCACCGTTTTTGAAAATAGGGAACCAGCACCGCAGGCAATACCCCACAGGCTCCAGCAGTAGGTGCTGCCACGATCCGTTTCATACAGGCATTGGATTCTCCCATCTGTAACGCTCCTGCAATACATTCATCTACATATTCCCCGCATAGTGACTCCTTACCGGTATTGTGTGTGTATTCCTCCATCCGTTGGCCATCACCGCCGACAAGTCCGCTGGAGGACTTAATATCTCCTTCATAAGTAGCCGCTGCCAGCAGCATGGCATCCCAGGTAGTCCGCATATGCTCCATACTGTCCTGCTTTGACACATTCCGCTCCGCCATATCATCTTCCATAATCACCTGCCAGAATTCTTTTCCTTCCGTATGACATTTCTGTAATACCTGTTCAAATGACTGATAGGACATAGTTACTCCTCCACATTGATATAGGTCACCTTAATGATGCCGTCCAGCTGTTCCAGCCAGGCCACCGATTCCTCCGGCACTTCCTGATCTGTCTCTATGACCATAACGGCGTAGCCGCCCCGCTTGTCCCGGTAGAGTTGCAGAGTTGCAATATTCACCTGCTTTTCAGCCAGCATGGAGGTCACCTGTGCCACATGTCCCGGCTGATCCACATTGTGTACAATCAAAGTCGGCTTTTCCGCAGAGAAATTTACTTCGATTCCATCCAGTTTTGCGATCAGGATCCGGCCGCCGCCAATGGAAGCCGCCTGCACTTCTATTTTCCGCCCATGTTCTCCGGTCAGCCGCAGAACCGCCGTATTGGGATGGGCATCTTTCAGGGTAATGGTGGAAAAAGAGAATTCCATTCCGTCCTTTTTCGCCAGGAAAAAGCTGTCCGGAATCCGGATATCATCTGGCCGCATTCCCAAAAGGCCTGCGATCAGCGCCTTATCCGTGCCGTGTCCGATGCCCGTGGTAGCAAAGGAACCATGCAGAAGGATTTCCGCCTTCACCACATGGTCCTGAAGTAATTTTCCTGAAATATAACCGATCCGAACCGCTCCCGCAGTATGAGAACTGCTGGGGCCGACCATTACGGGTCCTAAAATATCAAACAGATTCATAGGCGCCTCATTTCTGTACGAAACATAAGCTATAAGTTTTATTTCTCCAACACTGTCAGAAGATGTTCAAAATATTCCGGCAGCGGAGCATCGATCTCCAGATATTCTCCGGTAGTGGGATGAATAAATCCCAGTGTCTTGGCATGAAGTGTCTGCCCCTGTAATTTGAAAGGACTTTTCCGGTTGGAGTAGACTTCATCCCCCAGAAGCGGATGCCCGATGCTTGCCATATGCACACGGATCTGGTGCGTCCTTCCGGTCTCCAACACACACTCTATATAAGTATATCCCTGAAATCTCTGTAATACCCGGTAATGGGTCACGGCACGTTTTCCGTTCTGGTGGTTCACCGCCATTTTTTTACGGTCATTCGGATGCCTGCCAATGGGCTGGTCGATGGTGCCTTCCTCCTGATTCAGCTCTCCGAAACAGATGGCACGGTATCTTCTGTTGATGGAATGTTCCTTCAACTGTTCTGCAATGCACCGGTGGGCTTTGTCATTTTTGCAGGCAATGACAGATCCAGTGGTATCCTTGTCGATACGATGTACAATACCGGGGCGCAGTACTCCGTTGATCCCGGACAAATCCCTGCCACAGTGATACATCAGTGCATTAACCAGAGTGCCGCTGTAATGTCCCGCCGCCGGATGCACCACCATCCCCTTCGGCTTGTTCACCACGATCAGATCCACATCCTCATACAGGATATCCAGAGGGATGTTCTCCGGTTCAATATCCGGTTCCACAGATTCCGGCACGGAGAAGACTACTTCATCATCACATTTGACACGATAACTTCCCTTTACCGGCTTACCGTTTACCAGCACATTTCCGTCTTTGATCAGCTTTTGGATAAAAGAACGGGACAGATTCTCCACAAGCAGACTCATACATTTGTCAATCCGTTCGTCTTCCATCTCATCTGCTATCTGAAATCGGAGTTCTTCCATTATTTCATCTCCCGATAACGATTCTGCTTAAAGTTGAGGAATTCCAGATCCTTTTCCTTGTATACGAACAAAAACAGAATAAACAGGCCAATGGTAGCCACTACCACATAAATATCCGCCACATTAAAGATCGGATAATTGATCAGTACGAAGGAGATAAAATCCACTACATAATCCAGTCGGAATCTGTCGATCATGTTGCCGATGCCTCCGGCAACGATCACTGCCAGCAATACATGCACGATTCGGAATTTCTTCTGTTCCGGAAGTTTGAAAAGGAAAAACAACAGCACCGCAAGAAATACGATTCCCACAAACAGAATAAATACCTTCTGGTTCTGCAGCATACCGAATGCTGATCCTCTGTTCTCCAGATATTGCAATTCCAGAACTCCGTCAATGATCACATAGGCCGGCTGGTTCTTCAGATGTACCACCGCCAGATGCTTGGTAAACTGATCCAGTACCAGAAGTACGGCTGCAATCAGGGCATCTATGATCAGCATAACAACTCGACTACTTTTCTTTTCCTTATTCATGAGCATCCTCTTCACTAAAATTGATTTCTTCGATGGCAGCCAGAATTTCCTCATCCGTAACGGTTCTGTCGATAACTGCCTTTCCGATCTTCTTTAACAGAATAAATTTGATCGTACCGGCTTCCATCTTCTTATCGGATTTTGTAAGTTTCAAGATCTCCTGCGGATCGATATTTTCCACGGAGATTGGCAGATAAAACGGTACAAACATATCACGGATCTCATAAAATTCTTCCATGCTCAGCATTTCTTTTTTCCAGGAAATATATGCTGCAGCTACCGTACCCAGTGCCACACACTCTCCATGATACAATTCAAAATTCTTGTATTTCTCGATAGCATGTCCGATCGTGTGTCCAAGATTTAAGAGAGCACGGTCTCCCTGCTCGGTAGGATCCTTTTCCACCACCATTTTCTTGATGGAGCAGGTACGGATCACCATTTCTTCCAGGGTATTCAGATCCCGCTCGCAGATCTCATACATGTTCTCGATCAGCCACTCATAGAAGGGCGCATCCTTGATCAGTGCGGATTTCATTACTTCCGCAAATCCGGAATAAAACTGTCTCTCTTCCAGCGTTTTTAATACGGACAGGTTCATATATACCAGTCTGGGCATCTTAAATGCGCCTACCATGTTCTTATAGCTGTCAAAATCCACACCTGTCTTACCGCCAATAGAGCTGTCTGCCTGTGCCAGCAATGTAGTTGGAATCTGTACAAAATCAATGCCTCTTAAATAAGTAGCCGACACAAATCCGGTCAGATCACCGCAGACGCCGCCGCCCAGTGCCAGCAGCATATCTTTTCTATCAAAACCCTCTTCAATCAGGAAACGGTACACGTCCCTCACGGTATCCAGATTCTTGTGTTCTTCTCCTGCAGGGAACACATATTTCACAGCCTTACGGCATTTTCCCTCAAGAAACTTAAGAATCTGTGCCGCATACAGTCCGTCTACGGTGGAATCCGTCACAATGCATAATCTCTTGTCTGCTGCGCCAAGCTCTGCCAGTTCTTCCCACAGGCCGTCAAAAGACTGCTGGAATACAATATCGTAGCAAGGCTTTTTGTTATAAAGCACCGGTAATCTCTGTGCCATGTTGTTCACCCTTCAGTTCCTTATAAACTGTTCTTTCTTGTATAATTTATATCTGTTTTTAAAAAACTTCCTGCAGTTGCCCACAGGAAGTTATCTTCATATGACATTTTAATGGCATTTGACATTTTATGACATTCCATTTTTGATCGGCATTTCAAAAGATCCGGCGCCGCCGAAAATATCCTGAAAATCACCGGAGATATCTACGCTGGCCGGCGTAATAATGAAAATATAATGGGATATTTTCTGTAAATTACCCGATATTGCGAAACAGGATCCGGAAGTAAAGTCAATGATACGCTGGGCGATATCCACGTCCAGGCCTTCCAGATTAAGTACCACTGTCCGGTTGGCCAGCAGTGTCTCTGTGATCTCTCTTGCATCCTCTACGGAAGTAGGCTTGATCACACAGACCTCCATGCCGGTTCCAGGCATTTTCTTGGTCACGGTGCGGTGGATCGGTGTTACCTTAGGCTGTGAGGAACGCTTACTCTTCTCTTCCGGTTCGTCATCCTCCTGTGCCTGCTGTCTGCTCTTGGCCGGGCTGAATTTCTTTACCGGTTCTACTTCTTCCTCATCATCCAGATAATCGTCATCATAGAAACCTTCATCCTCTTCATCGTTCAGTTTCATATAATTCAGGAACTTATCCATTACACCCATTGTTGTGTGTCTCCTTTATTATTCAATCTCTTTCTAGATCGTCTTACTATAATCTCTTTCTCCGAAAATACCGGTTCCGACTCTGACGATCGTGGCTCCTTCCTGCGTGGCCACCATATAATCGCCGGTCATTCCCATGGAAAGAATATTCATAGAAATATTATCAATGTTTTTATTTCCGATGTCAACAGCTAATTGCCGAAGTTTCTGAAAATAGCCCCTGTTTTCTTCCGGATCCTCCACAAAGGGGGCGATCGTCATCAATCCTCTGATATGTATTCCCGGAAGCGTTGCAATCTCACGGATCAGTGTTGCAGTTTCTTCTACCGTAGTTCCGAACTTGCTTTCCTCCTGTGCAACATTTACCTCGATCAGGATATTGACTTCCACCTGCTTCTTCACGGCTTCTCTGCTGATCTCTTCCGCCAGCCGGAGGCTGTCCACGCTGTGGATCAGGTAAACCTTATCTACAATATATTTTACCTTATTGCGCTGCAGATGGCCGATCATATGCCATCTGACATCCGAAGGCATCTGAGGGATCTTGTCCACCAGTTCCTGAACCTTGTTCTCCCCGAAATCTCTGGCTCCCGCACGGTAGACATCCATCAGCATATCCACCGGTTTGGTCTTGCTGACTGCAAGCAGCGTCACTTCCTGCTCCGATCTGCCCGCCTGCTCACAGGCTTTTGTGACGTTCTCTTTTACCGTTTTGTAATTTTGTGCCAGTTCCATGCTCTGTATGGTCTCTTCCATAGTATCCGCCATCCTTTCTAGCTTTCCGGTGTCTGACTTTCCTGTGTTGCTTCCTGTGTGGTCTCCTGCATCGGTTCCTCTCCGGTCTCCGCTGGAAGTGGCTCTGTGCTCTCCGGTATATTGTCGCTTACTCCCGGTTCTACACTGTCTGTAGGAATATCCGTCCTGCCGGTATCTGTTTTCTTGATATTGGTGATGATCTGATCATCCGATACCGAAGAACCGTCCAGTACAATATAGTCATATACATTCAGGCCATAGGTCGTATTGGCTTTTACGATGGAATACTCGTCATTCTGATACAGAATATTGATCTGCTTGAAGTCAGCATATCCCTTATTCACATTATACACACCGATCAGTGTTGCACGCTTGCTTACCGTATAGGTCTCCTGGCTGTCTGTCTTGTACAGGACATCTCCGGCCTTCAGCACCGAAGTATCCATGTAGTACACGCCTTCATTTTCATCGTAGCTGTACACACCGGTCTCCACAAATTCACTGGAAATGTCCCCGTTATCCCGGTAGCACTGTCTGATCACACCCTGGGTTCCCGTATTTTCATTGGTCGTGACAAAATCTTCATCGATCAGGAAAAATTCCTTCTCCACAATGGAAGAATTTGGAATCTTCAGTCCGGTCTCATCATTTAATATCAGCTCGATATCCAGAAATCTGTCGGATACAAACGTAACCATGGAATTTGTAAAGGTAAGTGACAGAAATGTATTGCCATCACTGCCGGTAAACAGCTTTGCCTGCCCCCAGGACTCATACTGATTCTTCAGAAAACGTACTTTGACATAATCCTCCTGTTGGATCTCTGCGCCTCGCTCTGCATCGATGGGAATGACCACCGACCAGTTTTCCTCCGTGGAAAGCTTGTACACCGGATCTCCCACAGCCATCAGTTCATTACCGAGCATCTGTTTCTTCTCGTAATTTTTGTTATCAAATACTTCCTGGGTAACACCTTCCACGGTCAGATTTTCATAACCGTCCGTCCAGTAAGCCACGATACCGGTGGTGGGCGCATAACAGAAATTTACAATATTTGCAGCCGAACCGTTATTTTCGTTTTCAATGCTTTGCAGCATATTTACATTGGCCAGTTTCAGCACCGTGTTCTTCAAAGAATATTTAAAATCATAGGTACTCTCGTAATTTTTGTCATCATACCCATGCATAAAATTCACGATTTCATTACGGAATTCCGAAAGTTCCTGGTCACTCAGGGTATTTTCTCCAAGGCTGGCATCCTCCAGTTCTTCCGTCAGCCGGCCCGTCTCGTCCACGATGTAAACAGTGTCTCCCTTGGCCACCCGTTCGCCTTCTCTTGCATAAAAATTCACATATCCGGCAGTATCCGTACTTACAACTTCCTCTGTGCGGATTGCCACTCCACGGTAAATATTATTGGTAGCCAGTGATCCTTCCGTTACTTCATAGCGCACGATGTGGTCTGTCTGAAAATACAGTATCACACAAATGATTACATAAATAAAAATAGCTCCGAAGATGAGCATACCGATATTGAGGTTCAAAGGTTTTCTGTATTTTTTTATTTTTCTCGGTTGTTCTGCCATTGGAAAACCTCCTTTCCTCTCCCTTACATTTGAGAAGCCCCGGTTGGCATCCGAGGCTTCTCATACGTGAAAATTATAATTCGTTCTTCTTACAAAGATACAATGATCTTATCCTTCACAGACTCCGGTAATTCGGATTCGTCCCTGGATACACTGAGGATAAAATCCACCTGGAAGAAATCACTCATTCTCTCCAGTTTTTCAACAACTGCGGAAATGTCTTTGTCTTCCAGTGCTGCGATTTTCAGAAAGCTGTCAAAATACATCTGCTCCAGATCATGATCCTGAGAAATGATACCGCATACGAATCCCAGAAATTCGCTTTCATTCTCGATCATATAACGGGAAACGTCGATCAGACGCACCTTGTTGTTCAGTTCATACATATGTTTCGTACTTTTGTCCAGATATACGATACTTCCCGCAATATCCTTTACCTCGCTGTTGACTTTGTCCAACAGCTGTTTTGTCTTGCCCTTGCCCTTTTTGCCTACAATCAACTGAACCATTGGTGTAACCCTCCTGTCGTAAAATTTATAGGAACTTCACGCAACCTATTTACTTTATTATAGTTTATAACCCCTCAAAAAACAACAGTTATTTATTGATTTGCTCCAGGAGTTGTACCATTTCCGGGTACAGCACATCACTGGCTGAGGAATTCAGGATTACCGATATATAAGGAGCTCCGCTTGTGTCTCTGGATAAAAGGATCAGACAATGTCCCGCCGCGTTGGTCGTACCTGTCTTGCCGCCGATGACTGTAATGTTCTCCGGTGCCTGAAAATCTCCCCGCAAAAAACGGTTTGTGCTGTTCACCGTAAGTTCCTTGGCTTTTCCGTCCTTGTCATAATATGCGGTTTGGTAGCTTGTCATGTGAATGATCTCATTAAAGGAATCATATTTGATTGCTTCATTAAAGATCAGATACAGGTCATAGGCTGAAGTATAATGATTGTCATCCGACAGACCATGAGGATTGGCAAAACTGGTATTTGTAGCCCCCAGTCTCTGTGCTTCCTCATTCATCATCTCCACAAAATGATCTACACTGCCGCCGATATTCTCCGCGATCAGCATTGCTGCGTCGTTGGCGGAATACATCAGCAGAATATGTAATGCCTGATCCAATGTCATGGTATCTCCGGCTTTTAATCCGCACAGCTGTGCACCGGATTCCGTGATCTTTACGCTATCCGTAGCTGTCAGCACAGTATCCGGTGATGCATTCTGTAATGCCACCAGTGCCGTCATTACCTTGGTCAGGCTGGCCGGATACAATCTTTCATGTGCATTTTTGGAATATAATACCTTTTTATTGTTTACGTCGAACAGTACAGCGGCCGAGGCCTGTGACATGTCTACGCTGCCATCCCCCGTCTGGTCCTCCGTCACCACACACAGATCCGCAGCAAAGGGCTCTGCCCTGCCCGCTCCGGTTCCTGCCAGCACATTGAAACTGCTGACACTGGAATTGACATCGTACGGAAATGTATACGCCACATTACCGCATCCGGTAAGCAGACTCATGCAGAGGATCAAGGACATGCAGAAGCAGATCCGACGAACTTTATTTGTACATTTCACGCCACTCTAAATCTCCTCTGTCTAAGGACTTGATCAACAGTTCCGCGCTGGCGAGATTCGTTGCCAACGGAATATTATGCATATCACACAAGCGCATTACATTGCTTACATCCGGCTCATGGGCCTTGGGTGCCAGTGGATCCCGCAAAAAGATCACCAGATCGATCTCGTTGTGTTCGATCTGTGCACCGATCTGCTGTTCTCCTCCCAGATGTCCAGCAAGATATTTGTGTATATTCAGGTTGGTGACCTCTTCGATCAGCCTGCCGGTAGTTCCTGTGGCATATAATTCATTTTTACTTAAAATTCCGCGATATGCAATGCAGAAATTCTGCATCAGTTTCTTTTTGGCATCATGTGCGATCAGTGCAATGTTCATATAGTCCATACCCCTTCTCTGTGTAATGTATGATTTCTTTTGTCTAGCTTCTCTTCGCCTGTAATCGTACGTTCAGTACAACACCCATTCCAATATACAGACTCATCAGCGAGGTCAGGCCATAGCTTACAAAAGGCAGCGGAAGTCCTGTATTCGGTAAAATAAACGTAGCCACTCCGATGTTCACAAAGCTCTGGAAAGCGATCAGTCCCCCCATTGACGCCGCTATGATCGTCCCCGCGGTATCTTTCGCCTTTCCCGCGATAGAAACGCACTCCATTGCCATCAGCATCAGCAGTATGATCACTACGATACTTCCCTTAAAGCCAAACTCTTCACCGATAACAGCGAATATGAAATCGGTTTCCGCTTCAGACAGGAAATTGCCATTCTTTACCGATGTGATCTCATTGTTTTTATAGCCCTTGCCGTCCAGTTCTCCAGAGCCTATGGCCATTACAGAGTTCAACTGCTGGTAAGCCAGATCCGTGGAATATTCCTCCGGATTGACGAAGGCAAGGATACGATTTTTCTGGTAAGTCTCCAATATGGTACTGTCCGGCTGCATTGCCAGAGATACCAGTATGATCACTGCAGGAATTGCCACCGCCAATGCTCCGAAGATCAGCTTATAACTGATGCCTCCGGCATACAGGATCACGCAGAAAATAAAGATCAGCACAAGGCTGGTAGACAGCGCCGGCTGTTCCTTTACCATGATCCAGGGAACACCCATAAGTACCGCAATCGATGCGATCACAGGGAAAGTATTCAGCTTCTCCTTATATTTCATAATAAACTGTGCAAAGAATAAAATCAATAAAATTTTTGCAAGTTCTGAAGGTTGAAATTGCAGTCCACCGATCTTAAGCCACCTCTGGGCTCCGTTGCCTTCTTCACCCATCAGGATTACCAGTCCGAGCAGTACCAGATTGCCTATGTACATCAGCCAGTAAAGCTTCAGGATCACGGAATAATTAAAAAAAGAAAGGGCGATCATGATAACAAGCCCCGCAACTACACCCGCCATCTGTTTGGTCTGCTGGGCAGGTTCCGCACTGCCGATGGTTATGATGCCGATGATGGACAGTGCAAGTATCAGTATGATCAGTTTAAAGTCATAATCCCGTAATCTATAATTCTTAAACATCCGTTTGACCTTTCTGTTTTTTATGCTCCTTATGGCATTTTCGCAGTCTTCTGTAAATCAATAATGGGAATATTGGCAATCAGGCTGGGGCTCTTATTCCGTCCACCCTTACTGCCCTTTGCCTGTATCTCGATTTCCATATGATCAGTATCGATCCGCATATATTTCGAAATCACTTTTGTAATATCCGCCTTGATCAGTTCCATCATCTCCGGAGAACAGTTCACCCGGTCCGATATCAGCAGGATTTTCAGACGGTCCTTTGCCACCTGGCAGGAGCTTTTCCTGCGAAAAAAATGTTTCATATTCATCCCGTCCCCTTCCTATGCTTTCCGAAAAATACCAGTTACTTTTGTCCAAAAAGATACTCCTTTTTCGAAATCCAGGAACGGAATTTCTTTTCCCAGCACACGATCCACCACATTGCGGTAAGCCTTACCCGCCGGTGTATCGCTTCCGACTAATGGTTCTCCCTGATTGGTGGCGATGACTACATTCTCATCATCCGGAACGATTCCGATGAGCGGTACCGCCAGAATATCCACCACATCATCCGCAGACATCATATCTCCGCGCTTTACCATATCCATGCGCAGTCTGTTGATGATCAGATCCATCTGTTTGAAGCCGTTGGCCTCCAGCAGTCCGATAATACGATCTGCATCTCTGATGGCCGAGACCTCCGGTGTTGTTACCACCAGTGCCCTGTCGGCCCCGGCAATAGCATTCTGGAAGCCCTGTTCAATTCCCGCCGGGCAGTCCAGAATGATGTAATCAAATTGTTCTCTCAAGTGGTCGATCACCTTCACCATCTGTCCCGGGGTGACTGCCGATTTATCTCTGGTCTGTGCCGACGGCATCAGATACAGTCCCGGATGTCTCTTGTCCCGGATCAGTGCCTGTTTGATTCTGCAGTTCCCTTCGACCACATCTACCAGATTGTAAACGATACGGTTCTCCAGTCCCATGACCACGTCAAGGTTACGCAGACCGATATCCGTATCGATCAGGCAGACTTTGCTGCCCGCTTTTGCAAGACCTGTTCCAACGTTTGCGGATGTAGTGGTCTTACCTACACCGCCTTTTCCTGAAGTGACGACAATGACTTCGGAGCTTTTCTTCTCCGTGGAAACGTTTTGTTCCATTTTGGATTCCTCCTGTTTGATTTTGTCGTCCCCTGGATTCTTTTAAAAAGTACCCAGTAATTCTTTTGTAAGGGGATCAAATACGATCTTCCCGTTCTTCAGGTGTGCAATTTTCGGTTGTACTTTGGGACGAATGCCCCATTTCGACTGTTTCGCATTGGTTTTATATTTGAAATCGCCGATTTTTAATCTTTCCGGCTCCATTTCAAGCGCTACAATATAACAATCTTCTCTGCCAGATCCGCCCGCATAAGCTTCCCCGTACAGTCCTCCCAGAATGATGATGTTGCCTGCGGAGATCACCGCACTGCCCGGGTAGACATCCCCCAGGACCACGATGCTGTTCTCGGTTTCTATGACTTCCCGGTTTTTGAGGGTTCCCTTGTAGAACTGCCCCTCGTCCCCGGTGGAAAGCTTTTTCTCCATATGCTGCAGAGCTTTGATAAAGTTCTTGTTTGTGGTCTCATCATGGCCCACGATACAGGCGATCCTCACATTGCTGTTCTTCCGGATGGTATCCAGGATGCGGATTTCTTCCACTTCGGTCACCTCCCGTCCCTCCATGGATAATGCCATGGTGGACGTACCGAAGAAGTTTTTCGCCTCTGTGAATTTCACCGCCAGTTCCTGCAGGATTTCTTCCAGGGAAGCATCCTCTCTCATCAGAAGAGTGATCCCGCTCTGATAGCTTTTGATCAATACTGCATCTTTCATTTTCTTATACCTGTCTTTTTATTTTCTTAATATCCGAAGTCCCACATTTGGCATTCATCTGTCTGTGTTATCTGACTCCGGATAGTTACATCTCATTGGATACTGCATTGTCGAGAGTATCCGCAGTACCTGTGATCAGATCATCCTCTTCCGCCAGTCCGTAATAATACTTGATAATATCTCTGGTGAACTGGGCTGCATAGTCTGAAGAATATCCGAAGGGTATTCTTGTGGCAATGGCGATCTCCGGATTCTCATACGGCGCATAGCAGATAAAAAGCGCATGGTTTGGTCGGGAAGCTGTCTGCTCTGCCGTACCGGTCTTACCTGCGGCATTTACCGCCAGATCATTAAAGTACTTTTTATTTTCCACCACCTGACGCATTCCCAGATGGAACGCATCCCAGTATTCCTGCGGCAGGTCAATCTGATTTCTCACTTCTGCATGGTACTCTTTCAACAGATTGCCCTGGGAATCTGTTGTCTTATCCAACAGTGTCAGATTATAGCAGGTCCCACTGTTGGCAATGGTAGTGACATATCTGGCCAGTCCAACGGTAGTGTAGCTGTTGCTGCCCTGTCCGATGGCAGAACGTACCGGATCCTTGGTGGATATATCCGGTGCATATTCTCCGATCTCCACTCCCGATTTATCTGTCAGTCCATACAGATCCGCATATTTGCTCAGGGTATCCAGACCCGCTTCCTCATTATAGCTTCCGGTTCTGGTAGCCAGCTGGTAGCCCACATTGTAGAAGAAGTAGTTACAGGAATCCTTGATGGCAGATGTCACATTTTCATAGCCATGTCCGGAAATTTTCCAGCATCTGGGGGATGGTGTGATCTCGGTAAAAGTACCGACACAGTTCACACGGCTCTGAAGATTAATCACATTCTCCAGAAGTCCCGCTGTAGCGGATACAATCTTGAACGTGGAACCGGGTGCTGCCTTATACTGGGTGGCAAAATTCAGCTGTGGGCTGGACTTGTCCGCATTCAGCTGCGCATAATATTCCGCATCCACGGTATTCGCCATTTTGTTATTGTCATATCCCGGATAAGACACCATAGCCAGCACATCTCCCGTATTGACATCCGTAATGACTACAGAGGCATTGCAGGGATCCAGTGCCAGTTGGGCCGGTGTGATCTCCAGATTATTGATCCGGTTCATCATAAACTGATATGCCGACAATTTACCGGAATACAGTGCTTCTTCATCCTCAGCCGGGATGTCCACCACCTGCTGTTCACACAGGAGCATACAGATCTGTTTCCCGGTGATCTTGTCATTTAAAAGCATATACTTGTAGAAACGTTTCTGGAACTCCGTGGTATGGTCGATGGCATTAATGGTGTAATCCAACAGTTTGTCATAAACTTCTGTAGAATCCGAATATTTGTCATTCAGATCCAGCTTGCTGACATCGATCCAGTTCATGGCGATGCAATACTGCAGATACTCCTTTAAGGAGATCACTTCCTCCTTCGCCCAGGCCGTCTGCGTAGCATCGTTATCATCCACCAGTTCCTTCATGATCACGCCTTCCTCCCGAAGGAGGCTTACGATATTACTCTGGTAAACCTGATATTCCTTGGAAAGCTTGCTATAGGGAGTTGCCCCTTCTGTAAGTTCGTAAGTCAGTCTGTCGTAAACACCCTGCTTATACTCCAGATAAGCGGCATAGACTGCCTTTTCCGTCTCTCCGGCATCTTCTGCCTCGAAATGTTTTCTGTCCAGGATATTGTTGTTGATCATGGCAAAATACACGTCATAGATCGGGATCTTAATGGACGAGCTCTTGGCATTCTCCGGCAGATTGAATTCTTTGGCGTTGATGATCTTGCTTGCCACCAGACCGGCCAGCTTCTGTTCGATGATATTATATACTGCCTCCGTAAGATCCTTATCGATGGTCAGGTAGACATCCGCTCCCGGCTGTGCCTCTTTCCGCTCTAAAATAGTGATCACCTTACCGGTATTGTTCACCACCACTTTTTCACTGCCCTTGGTACCCTGCAGAGTAGTCTCCATATATGCCTCAATACCACTCTTACCTACCACATCATTGATGGTATAGGTATCCTCCAGGCCGCCTTCCGTCACCACCTGGTCATTTAACTCTGCCAGTTCATCGGAAGAGATTTTTCCGGTATATCCCAGCACATGGGCGAAATATTTGCTGTCTATGTAGTGGCGCACCGTATCCTCTACGATGGACACACCGTCCAGCTGGTCGGAATTCTCCATGATCACCGCCACTGTCTCCGCACTGACATTGGTAGCCACAGTGGTTCCCACATATTTCCGGAAGGAGGTCAGATTCATGGCATACCGGATGGTTACCATCTGCAGCCACTCCTCTTTGGTATAACCTTTTCCCGGCACGAAGGGGGTCTTGGTGTTCTCGGGATCTTCGTACTGACCGATAGCAAAGCCCTTGGCACGGCTTAAGTACTCTATCAGTTCCTGGGCTGTCATGGCTTTTTCTTCTTCACTAAGCTCGTCTATGGTTCTGTATCCAAGCACATCCGCCTGAAAACGAAGCAGCGCCGTGCCATCCACGGAATAGGCATAATCGCCGTCTTCATCAATAATGATCTTAAAATCCGTGATCACACTGTCACCGTTTTTCTCGATCAGCTTTATCAGCCGATAGACAACGTCATTAACCTTTGCGTTCTTATTCCGGCTGGACTCAAACACATCCTCGATCTTCACAGAATAAGCCAGTTCATTTTCCGCCAGTACATTGCCGTTCCTGTCCAGGATCCGTCCTCTGGTACTGGATATATCCCTGGTCTTCTCGATCTGAAGGATAAAGTCGTTCAGATACTCTTCTCCGTTTACGATCTGCAGGTTGAAACAGCGGTAAAGCAGAACACCGGCAAAAAAAGCAAACAGTATCATAAGTACTGTCAGTCTGCTGGTCACAATATTAATAATGTGATCTCTAATTTCACGAAACAAATTTCTGTGCGCTCCTTTTTTCCTTCTCCTCCAGTTTCTGATTAATCTTCAGGATCAGAGGATACAAAATAATCGTAACAACGATGGTGTAAAGTGCCTCCGGCAGGATCACACTTGTAAAATAATACGGGAAATGAAAACGCCCTCTCAAAAGAAACATCAGAATGTAACAAATCAATCCATAAGAAATGTCGCTGACAATAATAAGCGCCAACGGCAGCTTGATATCCTCCGGATAAAAGATCCGGCTGAATTTCCCGTTAACAAAGCCTATGTACATCATGACCATGGCATAAAATCCCAGGAAACTTCCGAAAAAAATATCACATAAAAGCCCGCAGGAAAATCCGATCAGCAGTCCCTCCTTCTCCCCTCTCATAAATCCGAAGGAAGAAGTCAGAATGATCATCAGATTGGGAATGATTCCGCCCATTGCCAGGCTGTTAAATACACTGCACTGCAAGACAAAAAATAAAAGGATCAGAAGAACCACTACAATCTTGCGCAGGAAGCTGCTGTTATTCTCCATCTGCGCCTCCTCCCGGAACCTGCTGTTTCTTGTCCGTGATCACCAGCACCTCACTCAGATGCTCGAAATCCACCACCGGAGTCAGGTATCCGGATTTCGTCAGATTGTTGGTATCTTTATTGATGGTACTGATATAGCCGATCAGGATATTGGGAAGATATTTATCACTGATATCGGAAGTAACTACCTTATCTCCCTCTGCCACTGCATCCTGGCTGTCCACCAGCTTGCTGAAAAGAATCACTCCCTGAGCCATCATCTGCAGATCTCCGGATACGATCAGATTGTCACCCGTGGCAAGTGTCATACCGCTGACATTGGAATTGTCGGAAATAATGGAAGTCACCCGGGACCAGTTCGGTCCTACGGACGTAATACGTCCCACCAGACCGCCTCCGGCGATCACATTCATATCATCCGCCAGCCCATCATTAGAGCCTTTGTCAATGACAAAAGAAGAATACCAGTTGCCGGAATCTCTGCTGATGATCCGGGCACCGATCTTATTGTAGTCCCCGTATTCTTCATCCAGCTCCAACAACCCTCTCAGTTCATTCAGTTCATATTTGTCCTGCTGCAGCAGAGTGTTCTCTTCCGTCAGGGAAGCCACCTGCTCCTTCAGGGCACTGTTCTCCGCTAAAAGTGTCCGGATCTGCACCAGTTCATCGGAACGATTTGCCAGCCATTCTCCGGCCTTGGCGATCCCCTGTTCAAAGGGTACGATCACATATCCCACCACTCTGTTGAACGGTCGGTTAAATACATTGGTTCCAAAGGTCACCAGCATCATGATGGTGCAGAGGATAGTTAAAATAAAAAGGAGATATTTACTCGGTAAAGTAAACCTCTCCCCTTTTCTTTTTACGACTGGGCTCATTTACTCATCCCTTCAATTGCATAAGCTACCGTTTTATAGTTATCATCCTTGATGATCTTGGCAAGTCCTGTTGCCACGCTGGTCAGCGGATTCTCAGCCACATTCACATGCAGTCCGGTACCGGTTGCCAGTCTCTCTGCCAGATGACTTACCTGGGATGCTCCTCCGGTCAGATAAATACCGTGACGGTAAATATCCGCTGCCAGTTCAGGGGGTGTTCTCTCCAGTATCACCTTTACATTATCAATAATGGTATTAAAGTGCTCCTCCAGAGACTCATCCACCATTCTTGTGGGAATCTCACGTTCCACCGGCAGACCGGTGACAATGTCTCTGCCGTATACTACAGCACCCTTTCCTTCTTCTTCCAGTTCCTTCAGGGCAATCTTCACATTCTCAGCCGTCTTGCCACCGATGATCAGAGAGAATTCTCTTCTGACTGCCGCACGGATGGCATCATCAAATTTCATGCCGCCCACCTTGATCAGACGGCTCAGTACGATACCGCCCAGTGACAGGATGGAGATTTCCGTGGTCTCGTAGCCGACATTCACCACCAGGACGCCCTGGGAATTTTTTACATCGATATCCAGACCCAGACCGTCTGCCACGGCCTTCTCCACTACCATGATCTTCTTGGCCTTTACGTTAGCTCCTTTGATCAGATCATAGAATGCTCTTTTTTCCACCTCGGTAACATCCGTAGGCACTGCAATGAAGAAATCAGAAGGCTTGGTATTGCCCTTCTGCAGATCACCGATAAAATACTTTACCAGCGTCTCCATATTTTTGATATCCGCGATCACACCATTGGAAAGCGGATAAGAAATATGAATATTGCTGGGAGCTTTCTCATACATTTCAAATGCAGAGTTACCATAAGCAAATAAAGTATTCTTATTCTCGATGGCAATCATATTTTTTTCGATCATGATATTGTCATCATTGCGGTTATAGATCTTTATATTGTTGGTACCAAGGTCGATACCAAATGCATTGTTTGCCACTGTCGTTATCCCTTTCTTATATCAAAAATTTTTGCTCTCTGAAGCTAGTATACCTGTTATCCCCAATAATAATGTGGTCTAACAGCGGAATGTCCATCTGGTTTCCCACCTTTGCCACATTTTCCGTCAGCTCCCTGTCGGATCTGCTGGGAGTGGGATCTCCGCTGGGATGATTGTGCACGAGGATAAGACTGACTGCCTTGTCCTTTAACGCCTCCAAAAATATCTCTCTGGGAGAGATCAGTGCCATATTGACGCTGCCGTCCGACAATTTCTTCTCACGGATCAGCTGTCCTTTGGCATCCAGACAGAGCAGATACACACATTCGGTATCCCTGTGTCTGAGCTTTTCCATAAAATATTCCGCCACATGATCCGCTCTGGTGAAGCAGATACCCTCTCTGGCTTTGGCCCGGCTCATCCTGTTGGACAGTTCGGCGATGCATTTTAGTTTCACCGCTTTCACCATGCCGATGCCCCGGATCTCCATCAGTTCTTCCACACTCACATCATGCAGACCCAGCAGTCCTTCTCTCGGATAGGTGGCCAGTGCCAGTACCTTCTCAGCCAGCGCCACCGCGGAATCCTCCTTCGTCCCGGTTCGCAGAATCACCGCAAGCAATTCCGCCTCCGTAAGATTCTCCGGTCCGAACTGCAGAAATCTCTCATAGGGAAGTCCCCGGTCTGTATTTACCTGTACATTCTTCTCGGGCATAAGTCTCCTTCTGCCTGCTCCGACGTATGCTGCCTAACGGATAAAACGGTATACCACGAACGCTATGATCACACCGATCACACTGGCGATCGTGATGTTAAACTCCAGCCCGAAAGTCAGAATAATGAAACCGAGATTCAGTTCCACTGGACTGCTGAGGCCGAAATTCTGTCCGTAATTCAGAAAAGTACCGTCGAAATAAGTCCCTATAAATCTGCCGATCACAAATCCGATCAGTACCAGGACGATCAAAACCCAATTAATTCTCTTCAAGGTAGTTCCTCTTCTTTCTTCTGTGTACTCTCCATGGCTGAACAGTCTCCCCGTGAGCCTGTCTTCCATACGTCTTTTTATACTATCACAAAAAGCTTCTTCTGTACACAAATTTAGTAGATTTTATTTTGCGCTTTTTCTACAGGATTCGTATTTTTCAATGTAGTTCTACATTGCTTTCCGGATCTGTTCTTCCGTCACAATACCTTTTTGTACCAGTACCTGCAGGGATTTCAGAATACCGAATTTGGCATGCTGCCAGGTCAGTCCGCCCTGGAAATACACTGCATACGGAGGCTTGATGGGGCCGTCCGCAGACAGCTCAATGGAGGAACCGGAAACAAATGCTCCCGCTGCCATAATGACCTGTGCATCATATCCCGGCATATCCCAGGGTTCCGGTGTCACATGACTGTCTACCGGTGCCGCCGCCTGAATTCCCTGGCAGAAGCCGATAACCCCCTCAGGCTGACCGAAGGTCACTGCCTGAATGATATCGTGTCGGCTCTCACTGCCGTTCGGTACTACCGCAAAACCTATTTTTTCATAGACATTGGCTGCAAAGATCGCACCCTTCAGTGCTCCCGCCGTCACCGTGGGAGCCAGGAAAAATCCCTGATAAAAATCTTTCAAAATGCCAAGGGAAGCGCCGACTTCCTTGCCCAGCCCCGGAGAGGTCAGACGGTATGCCGCATTTTCCACACATTCTTTCTTTCCAGCAATATATCCGCCGATAGGAGCCAGTCCGCCTCCGGGGTTCTTGATGAGAGATCCTACGATCATATCCGCACCCACGTCGGAAGGTTCTATAGTCTCCACGAATTCTCCGTAGCAGTTATCCACCATGCAGATCACGTCCGGCTTAATACCTTTAATGAAGGCGATCAGTTCGCCGATCCGCTGTACGGACAGGGTGGGTCTGGTCTGGTAGCCCTTGGATCGCTGAATCGTTACCAGATGAGTTTTCTCATTGATATTCTCACGGATTTTATCGTAATCAAAGCTTCCGTCCGGCAGCAGATCCACCTGGCGATAAGTCACACCGTATTCTGCCAGCGATCCCTTCGACGGGCGGATACCGATGACTTCTTCCAGCGTATCATAGGGTTTGCCTACCGGGGACAACAGTTCGTCTCCAGGTCTTAAATTGCTCATCAGAGCCAATGCCAGTGCATGCGTGCCGCAGGTGATCTGAGGGCGCACCAGTGCATCCTCCGTATGGAAAGTCGCTGCATAGACAGCCTCCAGGGTATCTCTTCCAAGATCGTTGTATCCGTAACCGGTAGTGCCCAACAGGCAGGCCTCACTGACCTGATGCTGCTGCATGGCATTTACCACCTTTAACTGATTGTATTCCGCGTTACTATCCACTTCATCAAAGCGGTCTCTTAAACTTTTCTCAATGGTGCAGCCGTAATCATATACGGTCTTGCTGATTCCCATAGACAGGTAGATCTCTTCATTACTGCTTCTCATAAATCTCTTTTTCTCCTAATTCTCTGATCATGTATTCCAATATTTTCTCTTCGTTATAATCAAACCGGCCCTTGTCGATCCAGGTGACTTCACTCTCTCTGCGAAACCATGTCAGCTGTCTCTTGGCAAAATGCCTGGTATCCCGTTTCAAGGTATAGACCGCATCTTCCAGGCTGCATTCTCCATCCAGATATTCCAGAATCTCCTTGTAGCCCAGTCCCTGCATGGACGTCATGCCCTTACGGCATCCCATATCCTTCAGTTGTCTTACCTCATCCACCAGACCCTGTGACATCATTTCATCGATTCTGTCCTCGATCCGTGCATACAGCTTTTCCCGGTCGTCCGTCAGCACAAAATAGCTGAAATTATAGGGACTTGTCCGTTCTTTTTCCCTCTCGTTGTGTACAGAGATCGGTTCTCCTGTCAGTTCATAATATTCTAAAGCACGGATGGTTCTCTTGATATTATTGGCATGAATATTCTCCGCCGATACGGGATCGACCTTCTTCAGCATCTCATGCAGACTCTCCGGTCCCTGTTCTTCTGCCAGAAGTTCCAGTTTTTTTCGATATTCGGTGTTCTCTTCGTTTTCCGTAAAATCAATGCCCCGAAGCACCGCCTGAATGTAAAATCCGGTGCCTCCCACCAGAATAGGGATATGGCTCCTGTCATATATCTGCTCCATACATTCCAGACAATGTTTCTGGAACACTACTACATTGAATTCTTCCCAGGGCTCCAGAATATCGATCAGATGATGGGGCACCCCCTCCATCTCCTCCGGACGGATCTTGGCAGAACCGATATCCATATGTTTATATACCTGCATGGAATCTGCCGACAGGATTTCTCCGTTTATGGCTTTTGCCAGCGCGATGGACAGTTTTGTCTTTCCCACAGCTGTCGGCCCGGTCAGGACCACCAGTGGTTTCTTTTTATTCTGTATTACCGACATTATTTTTTCCTTACTCTTTTTATCCTGCTATCCGTTGTTCTGGGTACAGTTTGCTGCATCGATGGCGATGACCAGCATCAGACCCTCCAGTTCATCCTGTGGATCGGAGAAATTAATAGTATACGTATCTCCCCAGTGAAACAGTTCTTTAGAGATATGGATGATACTGCTGCATCCATTGTATACATCATAATCCCATCCCAGAAAATCTCCCTCCACGCGCCAGCCGTTATAGTCGATCTCATATCTGGGCTTGAAAAAAGAAAACTGTTTGCGGATTTCACCACGGACCCGGCCACCGATCTCGATTTCAAAGGCCGGAAGAAAGGTAAGCAGCCGCTGTCTGATCACTCCCAGTTCATGGTTATTTCTGTCGTATACATGCAGCTGGTGTCCCAGGGAGAAAAACTCCGCTTTTACAAAATATTTTGGATTTTCATTTTCATCATAGACATCATAGGAATCTGTCCAGGAAAACACTCTCTGTTTGATCAGTAAACGCATTATACTATCCTCTTAAATTTCTTCTCCAGATCTGTCTCCGTCATGGTAATAATAGTGGGTCTGCCGTGGGGACAGTTGTAGGGATTATCCAGGGTCAGAAGTTCGTCGATCAATTTCTCCGCCTCCTGAAAGCTCAGACGGTTATTGCCTTTGACCGCCGCCTTGCAGGACATGGATGCAATCTTTTCCTCAATGACCTGAAAACTTCCGCGATTGCCGGTCTCCTGGGACAGTTCATCCAGCACTGCCAGGAACAGTTCCCTCTCACTGCATCCGTAGAGATCCACTGGTACACTACGGAGGGCATATTCGTTGCCTCCGAAAGCATCAATCTCAAATCCCAGCTGTGCAAAAGCATCCTCATAGGTGTGCAGAATGCTTTCCTCCTGCCCTGTCAGGCTGACAATAATCGCCGGCATCAGACGTTGGGACACCACACTCTTTTCATAAAACTGTTTCATCAGGCGTTCATATTTTACCTTTTCATGAGCCGCATGCTGGTCAATGATGAACAATTTGTCTTCAAACTGGATCAGCCAGTAGGTATCAAAGACCTGACCGATAATCCGGTAACGGCTGCGATTCTGCATGGACAACAGTTTTTCCTCGAACAGATTCAACTGCTGGGTATTTTTGATCTCCGGTTCCGGGGCGGCAGCTGCATCCTGCGACGATGCCGTGGGCTGTCCGGAAGCAGTTGTTGTGGCCACCTGTTCCTGTACCGGGTTCTTCCTGTCTTCCGGCGGCACTGCCTCCACGAAGAAATCATCTTCCTGCGGTACGGCTGTGGTGCTGACTGCTTTGGAAACTTCTGGTGTATTACCGTACAGGACGGCCTGCGTTTTTTTCACCGTCACAGTTCCTGCAACACCCACTGTGGAGTTCTCTATTAGCTCCGGCTTGCGGATACTGGTCTGTACCCCGGCATGATTTTCCTGCCAGACAGGTTTCTGTATAAATTCTCTCCGGTCCCTGGAAGCCGCTTCATATTTTGCTGCCTCCATGACACGATAGCTTTCTTCTCTCTTTTTTTCAAATACTTCCGGTGTGTGTTCTTTCCAGGAAGCTCTTCTCTCTTCCTGTTCTTTCTTCTGGATTGCCTTTTCATCCTCCAGAGAAGCATCCGGGATCATCTCCCGGTTCCGCAAAGTGATGGCGATCTTCTCACTGAGCATTCTGGCAAATGCCATGCCGTCAGAGAACCGCACATCCATTTTGGAAGGATGTACGTTCACATCCACCGTCTCCGTATCCATGGTGATATGCAGTACGCACAGTGGAAACTTATGCTGCATCAGATACTGCTTGTAGCCTTCCTCGATAGCCTTGGCGATCACACCGCTGCGGATAAAACGACCGTTGATAAAATAGATCTCGAAGTTACGGTTGGAACGCACCAGTACCGGTTTGCCCAGATATCCTTCGACTTTGATGCCGTTCTCTTCGATCTGGACAGGCACCAGCTCTGCGGCAATCTCCCTGCCGTAGATCCGGTAAATTACCTCCCGCAGGTCACCGTTTCCGGAGGTATGGAATCTGGTCTGGTTTCCCAGTACGAATTTAAACGAAATATCCGGTCTCGACAATGCCAGATGTTCCATCAGATCCGTGATATAACTGCCCTCTGTGGCAGGCTGTTTTAAGAACTTCCGGCGTACCGGCGTATTAAAAAACAGGTTCCGCATGAGGAACGTTGTGCCGTCCGGTGCACCGATTTCATCAATGGATTGCTCCCGCGCCCCTTCCAGTACCATGCGGGTACCCGTGAGATTTTCCTTTCGCTTGGTAATGATCTCCACCCGGGAAACTGCCGCGATACTGGATAAAGCCTCACCACGGAATCCCAGACTCGCAATATGGTTCAGATCATCCGCATCCTCTATTTTACTGGTGGCATGGCGCAGGAACGCGGTAGGAAGCTGATCTCTCTCGATACCGCAGCCGTTATCCGTCACGCGGATGAATTCAATGCCGCCTTCCTTTGCCTCCACCGTGATTGCTGTAGATCCGGCATCAATGGCATTCTCCACCAGTTCCTTTACCACACTGGCTGGTCTCTCCACCACCTCACCGGCAGCGATCCTGTCGATCGTCCGGGAGTCCAGTACATGTATTCCCATAAATCTCCTCCCTTATGCTTTCTAGCCGTTCCAGCGGTTCTTTAACTTATTCTGCAGGCGGTACAAAGTATTCAGTGCATCCAGCGGTGTCAGAGTCGTTACTTCGATCTCCATCAGTTCCTTCAGCACATCCTCGTCCGTCACCGTATCAAACAGAGACATCTGCGCCAGATCCACTTCATCGTATTTTGGCTGTTTTTTTGCTTTCCCATCGCCCTTATTATCAATGGCGATACTCTGCACCTTTTCGGTGATATCATTGTCGGACAGCTGTTCCACGATCTCTTTTGCACGGTCAATGACCATATCCGGCACACCGGCCAGTTTGGCCACCTGGATACCGTAGCTCTTGTCTGCACCGCCCTTTACGATCTTACGCAGGAATACAATATCGTCTCCGCATTCCTTGACTGCGATGCAGTAGTTGTTGACATTGTTCATTTTGCCTTCCAGCTCGGTCAGCTCATGATAATGGGTGGCAAACAGTGTCTTCGCTCCCAAAAGCTTTCGATTACTGATATGTTCGATCACTGCCCAGGCAATGCTCAGGCCATCAAAGGTGGACGTGCCTCTTCCGATCTCATCCAGGATCAGGAGACTTTTGGATGTGGCATTCCGTAAAATATTCGCCACCTCATTCATCTCCACCATGAACGTGGACTGCCCGCTGGCCAGGTCATCCGATGCACCCACACGGGTAAAGATTCTGTCTACAATGCCGATGTTGGCACTTCTGGCAGGCACGAAACAACCGATCTGTGCCATCAGCACGATCAGTGCCGTCTGACGCATATATGTGGATTTTCCCGCCATATTCGGACCGGTAATGATGCTGATACAATGACTTCCATTATCCAGATAGGTGTCGTTGGCAATAAACATGTCATTAGTGATCATCTGTTCCACCACAGGATGTCTGCCATCCTTGATATCAATGACACCTTTTTCATTTAACTTCGGGCGTACATAGTGATTGCGCTCAGACACCAGGGACAGGGATGCATAAACATCCAGCTTTGCAAGCGCCTTGGCAGTATTCTGGATACGTACCAGTTCCTGTGCGATGGTATCCCGGATTCTGCAGAAAATATCATACTCCAGTGTCTGAAGCTTGTCCTCCGCATTTAAGATCGTATCTTCCAGTTCTTTTAATCTCGGTGTGGTATACCGCTCCGCATTGGCAAGGGTCTGCTTGCGGATATAATCCTCCGGCACCAGATCCTTGTAGGAATTGGTCACCTCAAAGAAGTAGCCGAACACATTATTTTTTTTGATTTTGAGATTCTTGATTCCGGTACGTTCTCTGTCTTCTTCCTCCAGCTGGACCAGCCATTGTTTGCCGTCATGTTTGGCGGCACGCAGATGATCTATAGTCTCATCGAACTGATCCTTGATCATTCCGCCTTCACGAATAGATATGGGCGGTTCCTCAACGATCGCCTCGTCAATCAGCTGATAAATGTCCTCCAGTCCATCGATTTCTTCCCGGATGGCTGCCAGCTCCTCTTTCTGGAAGCCCGACAACACCGTCTTGATAGGCGGCAGCATCTGCAGAGAGTTACGAAAAGCGATCAGATCTCTGGGGTTTGCCGTCTTATAAGTTACTTTGCTGAGCAGTCGTTCCAGATCGTAAACCGGATTCAGGTACTCTCTGATCTCGTCCCGGGAGATGGAATCCTGATTCAGTTCCTGGATTGCATCCAGACGTTTCTCCATTTCTTCCTTATCAATCAGAGGCTGCTCAATATAGTTTCGCAGCAATCTGCCGCCCATGGCCGTCTTCGTCTTGTCCAGTACCCACAACAGAGACCCTCTCTTCTGCTTTTCCCGCAGTGTCTCTGTCAGTTCCAGATTTCTTCTGGTGGAACTGTCCAACAGCATGTATTTGCTGGTAAGATAGGGAGAAATATGAGTAAAATGTTCCAGATCCGTCTTCTGGGTATCATATAAATATTGCAGTAATGCTCCTGCTGCCAGAATTCCTGTAGGAAATTCCTCAACACCGAGGCCGATCAGAGTATTCACCTTAAAATGTCTCATAAGGATCCGCCGGCAGCCGTCATCATCGAACATGTGAGACTCCAGTGAGCTGACCGACATATGTAACCGGGACTTCAAGTCCTCCACATCATATCCGCTGACCAGAAAGGCCTCATTGCAGATGATCTCCGAGGGCTCATATTTCATCAGTTCGTCCTTCAGTTTCCGCAGGTCTTCTACCTCTGTCACATAATAATCTCCAGTAGTGACATCCGCTGCGGAAATGCCGATTCCATCCGAGGTATAGGCAATGCACATCAGGTAATTGTTCTTGCTGGCTTCCAACGACTGGACATCCAGGTTGGTCCCCGGGGTCACCACACGGATAACCTCTCTCTTCACCAGTCCCTTTGCCAGCTTTGGGTCCTCCACCTGTTCGCAGATGGCTACTTTATAGCCCCTGCTGACCAGTCTGGCCAGATATGTCTCCACCGCATGATAGGGAATACCACACATAGGAGCACGTTCCTCCAGTCCACAACTTTTTCCGGTCAGTGCAATTTCCAGCTCTTTGGATGCTACTATAGCATCGTCAAAGAACATTTCATAAAAGTCTCCCAGGCGATAAAAAAGGATGCAGTCCTTATACTGCTCCTTGGTCTCCATATATTTTTGCATCATTGGTGTCAATTCAGCCATGATTTTCTCCTGTTCTGTAAAAGAATACACGACAAAGCGGACACGCAAAAGCTTGCGTATCCGCATCTATCTTAGCACAAAATATTGAGGTTGTAAATTAAAGAACCCGTCCACAAATGATAGTTTTTGCCCCTTATCCCAACCGTGCGGCGCGCTCCAGTGCATCATCAATATGCGCACACACATTCTCTCTGCCGACCTTGTCCAGGAAACCGCTCTTCTCCATGACGTGCATGGGCTGTTCCCCTACATGGGACAGAATGATCTGGATATTTTTCTTCTTGCAGTCTATATATAGCTGTTCCAGATTATGCATAGCTGTGGCATCGATAGCGCTCACGCTGCGCATACGCAGTACCAGACAATTCATCTTCTCATCCAGTGTGATCTTCAGGATCTTGTCCGCTGCGCCAAAGAACAGAGGGCCGCTGACCTCATAAACCATAGTGTTGTGCGGTACGACTCTTAAGGACAGGCTGTCCGCATCATCCTCATCGTCCACATATTTCCAGCCTTCCACTTCCGTCACATCGCTCATACGTTTCATGAACAGAATGGCTGCCAGCAGGATACCTACCTCAATGGCTACCACCAGATCAAACACAACGGTCAGTACAAACGTGGTCACCAGAACGATGATATCGCTCTTGGGTGCAGTCTTGCAGAGTCCTACGAACTTCCGCCAGTCACACATATTGTATGCCACCATGAACAGGATCGCTGCGATGGTAGGCATGGGGATCAGTGCCGCATACGGCATCAGCACCACCAGTATTAACAGCAGTGTCACAGAATGTACCATACCTGCAATAGGGGTACGTCCGCCGTTTTTCACGTTGGCTGCGGTTCTGGCAATGGCTCCGGTAGCCGGAATTCCTCCGAACAATGCGGAAGTAATGTTGCCGGCACCCTGGGCGATCAATTCCATGTTGGAGCGGTGTCTACTATTCACCATGCTGTCTGCCACCACACAGGAAAGCAGAGACTCGATAGCCGCCAGAATAGCGATGGTGAAAGCATCCGGCAGGACATTCTGTACGGTCTTCAGGCTGAAGGACGGCAGAGAAATTGTCGGGAGCTTATTGGAGATCTCATACAGATCTCCGATGGTGTTTACATTCATATTAAGCAGTGCTACCATGGCACTTCCCACCAGTACTGCAATCAGTGAAGGGGGAATCTTCTTGCAGAAGCCCGGCAGATACTGCCATACGATCAGGATCAGCAGACTGATCACACCCACCAGAAGGGCCTGCAGATTGGTGGTGGATATAAACTGAAATACCGCTTTTAATTTGTCCATGGTCTCGATCAGCGGCTCTTCACTGACAATGGTCAGTCCCATGAAGTCCTTGATCTGTCCGATCAGAATTGTCACGGCAATACCTGAGGTAAAGCCCGTGGTAATGGTATAAGGGATGAACTTGATCAGATTACCCAATCGGAATAATCCCATCAGAATCAGGATCACACCGGCTAACAGTGTCGCAATGATCAGTCCGTCCATACCGTTCTTCGCCACAATACCGGCTACGATAGTGGCAAATGCCGCTGTAGGCCCGGCAATCTGCACACGGCTGCCGCCTAAGAATGAGATTACAAAACCTGCCGTAATAGCAGTATAAATACCCTTCTCCGGAGTCACACCGGACGCCAGTGCCAGTGCAATGGATAAGGGCAGTGCAATGATAGCCACGATGATACCCGCGATCACATCTTTCACAAACTGTTCTTTCGTGTAGCTTTTCATCACGGAGAAAAGCTTGGGTTTTAGTTTTTCCATAACAATCTCCTTAATAATACAAAACTCGTGTGAAATTATAAAATTTTTATAAAGTCACACGAGCCTTATCATATCTCTATTTCGTTTTCTTGGCAAGATTTTTTTGGCCAAATTATTCTACAATACGATTTTTTCCATTATTTTTTGCGGTGTATAGCTTACGATCTGCAGAAGTAAACAACAGATCCATCTGTTTATCTGCCTCATAACGTTCCATTCCACCGCTGATCGTAATATCCGTTTGTTTGGTTGCCTGAGAGTATTTCCTTAACCCCTCCTGAATATTCTGAAACGCCTGCAGCACCTGCTCACGGTTGTCTTCTTCGAATACCAGCATAAATTCCTCGCCGCCGAATCGGGAGGCAATTCCCTTTCCCAGCATTTCCTCCAGCATCAGTCTGCCGGCTTCCCTTAGCACATCATCACCATATCCATGTCCATAGGTATCATTTACTACTTTAAAATCGTCCACATCCATCAGTATGATCCAAAAATTCTTGCCTGGTATCCGCATCCATTCATCCACCTGTTTTACCAGATAGCGTCGATTATACAGTCTGGTCAGTGGATCATGATTTGCTGCAAATTCCAGATTTTCACTGAGTGTCAGCAATTGTTTCCGTTGTTCTTCATACCTTTTGAGCAGTACAAATATCATGGTAAATACGGAAAATGCTACGATGATAAAAGATCCCAGCGTTGTTCCTATTATACCGATTTCATCCATATTGCTCCATCTGGAAGGACGTTCAAAACTGATCATCATGATTACAAGATATTCCAGCAGGGTGAACGCATAAGAAGCAATCACCATGCTTCTGGGGAAAAATACTGCCAGTCCCACAATTCCAAGAATCAGATATACAATGGCTGTGTTCCCATAACAATAATACAGATAAGGGAACTCAAACCAGGAAAGTATTAAAATGATCACAACCGCAGGTAATTGCACCTTTTGGGTAATCCATCCGGCACATCCGATGATCAGGATCATCAACAGGCATACTCCACAGAGTATGGTGGGTAGTTCCGTCCCATGAATACAGAAATTGCAAATCGTCCCAATCAGGTTTGCGCTTACGGCCGTGATCACAAGAATCTGATACATATTCCAGGACATATCCTTCTCTATATCACAATTTCCCCAAAGTTCTTTTTCCTTCTCTTGTTTCATTTTATTTTCCTTTTACACCTGATGACCTGTGTAATAAAATCCATGGCATTCATCCAGCGATACATTCACTATCTTCCCCACAAGTGATGCATCCCCCTGAAAATGTACCAATGTATTGTTGGACATTCTTCCGGTGACCATGGAGCGGTCGTTTTCGTTGATCTCTTCCACCAGCACATCTGCAATCTGTCCCTGATATCTGCTAACCTGTTCTCTGGCAGTCTCCTGCACGGTCTTAAGTACCCGGTCAAACTGTTCCTTCACCTGCTCCTCTGGCACCTGTTCCATGGCTGCCGCCGGAGTACCGGTACGTTTGGAATAAATAAAGGTAAACGCATTGTCATATTTCACACGGCGGATCACATCAATGGTCTCATCCACGTCTTCTTTCGTCTCTCCCGGAAAGCCTACGATAATATCCGTGGTAATAGCCATATCCGGGATCTCCCTGCGGATCTTCTCCGCCAACTCCAGATACTGTTCCTTGGTATAACGACGGTTCATGGCTTTTAAAATCTTCGTGGAACCGGACTGTAAGGGCAGATGCAGATGTCTGCAGATCTTTTTCGAATGCTTCATCACCTCAATGAGTTCCTCCGACAGATCCTTGGGATGGGAAGTCATGAATCGGATCCGCTCCAGGCCTTCGATCTTCTCCACTTCCTGCAGAAGCTGCGCAAAGGTAATGGGGTCCTCCAGATTCTTGCCGTAGGAATTCACATTCTGTCCGAGCAGCATGATCTCCACCACACCGTCCGCCACCAGGCCTTCAATCTCCCGAATGATATCCTTCGGATTACGGCTGCGTTCCCTGCCGCGGACATAGGGGACAATACAATAGCTGCAGAAATTATTGCAGCCGAACATAATATTGATACCGGATTTGAAAGAATATTTTCTCTCTACCGGCAGATCTTCCACGATCTTGTCCGTATCCTTCCAGATATCAATGACCATTCCCTCATTTTCAAACAGGGAGCATAATAGCTCTGCAAATTTGAAAATATTATGCGTTCCGAAGATCAAATCAACAAAACGATAACTGGTCTTGATCTTTTCGATCACGGAAGGTTCCTGCATCATGCAGCCGCACAGGGCGATCTTCATATGGGGATTTTTCTTCTTGTAACCGTTCAGTACCCCCAGTCTTCCGTAAACGCGCTGATTTGCATTGTCTCTGACCGTACAGGTATTGTAGATCACGAAATCCGCATTTTCGTCCTCAATGATCTCATAGCCCACTTTCTCCAGAATTCCCACCAGTTTCTCGGAATCCCTGGCGTTCATCTGACACCCGAAAGTCGTCACGCAGCAGGTCGGCTTTCTGCCCAGCTTTTCTCCAAGCTTTGCCACATGACCGGAGGCTTTCTCCATAAAATAATACTGTCTCTCCGTTTCGTTCATTTGTGTTACATTCGTCATATAAAAAAATGTTGCCTTTCCAAATCAGTTTTTGTTCTCATCTTATCGATTCGCATATTTTGCTGCAATGGCGATCAGCAGTTCCGTAGTCTTCTCCATGGACTGTACGCAGGCGTACTCGTATCTGCCGTGGTAATTCTCTCCACCTGTGCACAGGTTCGGACAGGGCAGCCCCATAAAGGACAGTCTGGCTCCATCTGTACCGCCGCGGATCGGAGATACTTTGGGCTCGATCCCCAGTTCTTCCATGGCAGCTTTCGCGTTGTCGATCAGATGCATGTGCTGCTCCATGATCTCCCGCATGTTATAATAAGAATCTTTCACATCTACCACAACAGTGCCTTCCCCATACTTCCGGTTCAGGAAATCCGCACAGGACATAAACAGCTCTTTTTTCTGTTCAAACAGCTGTCTGTTATGATCACGGATAATATAGTCCGCAGTAGTTTCCTCCACATTGCCGCTTAGGGCATCCAGATGGAAAAATCCCTCATAGCCTTCGGTATACATTGGATTCTGCTCCACCGGCAACAGCTTCTGGAACTCCTGCGCGATCAGAATGGCATTTTTCATTTTACCCTTGGCGGAACCCGGATGCACACTCCTGCCATAGACATGGAGTTTTGCTCCGGCTGCATTAAAGTTTTCATATTCCAATTCCCCCAGCGCTCCGCCGTCCACGGTGTAGGCATAATCCGCACCGAACAGCTTCACATCAAAATGATCGGCTCCAGCACCCACTTCCTCATCCGGGGTAAAGCCGATCCGGATCTTACCATGCTTTTTCTCCGGATGCATTAATAAAGTCTCCGCCATGGTCATGATCTCAGCCACACCGGCCTTGTCGTCCGCGCCAAGCAAAGTCGTTCCGTCCGTCACGATCAGATCTTGTCCCATATAATGTAACAGTTCCGGAAAATCCTCCACCTTCATGACAATATTCTCTGCTGCATTCAACACAATATCTTTTCCATCGTAATTCTCTACGATCCGGGGATTTACGTTGGTATCCGTCACCGCCGGAGAGGTATCCATATGGGAAATGAAGCCAAGTACCGGAGCTTTCTCGCAGCCTGCGGATGCCGGAATTGTGGCATAGACATAACAGTGCTCCTTGTCATAAGTGATCTCTGCGGCCCCCATGGCCTCCAGTTCGCTCACCAGCTGTCTGGCCAGATCATGTTGTTTCATGGTACTGGGGATGGTGGTGCTTTCTTCACTGGACTGGGTATCGATCTTTACATATCGTAAAAAATTTTCAATGGTCTTGTCCATAATCTCACTCCTTAACTTATACACCATCTCGCTTAAAAGCTCGATGATGTACATTCGCCAAATACAGATCCTTGTGCAAGCACGAACCTGTACCTGGCTCATCGTATACACAAATACAACTGTCCTCTCTTACGCTCTTATAAACGCGGACAGCTGTATCTTATTTATCATATCATGGTGTCGGCAACCCTTCAATCATTAATTTCAAATTTTATATTTCTTGGAAATTATATTTCCGTATTTCCCGACAGATTCCTCTTGACAGCGTCAGTACCGCCAGCAGATTCGGTACTGCCATCAGTCCGTTACAGATATCCGAAAAATCCCACACTGCTTCCAGCGAGCAGACCGCTCCCAAAAAAGTGACCAGTCCATAGCCCAGGCGATACCACTGGGTTCGGTCACAGCCGCCCGTCAGATACTCAAAAGCTTTCTCCCCCTGATATTCCCAGGCGATAATCGTGGCAAATGCAAACAGTACAATGGAGATTGTGAGCATCCATTCCCCTGTTCTGCCGAAAGTATCTGAAAAAACAGCGATCATGAGGGCTGTACCGTTCAGGACTTCTCCCCGGGGGTCCCTCTGCCCCAGCATTCCACTGGCCGCAATGGCAAGCCCCGTCAGAGAGCAGATCACAATGGTATCAATAAAGACACCCGTCATGCTGATATATCCCTGATGCACCGCATCTGACGTATCTGCGGCAGCAGCACTGATTCCCGCCGCCCCCAGTCCCGCTTCATTTGAGAAAACACCTCTGGAGACCCCATAGCGCATCGCCATTCTTCCGGAATTGGCGATTCCGTTTTCCACTGCAAGCATCATCCCTGCCGCCCCTCCTGTCATAGCCTCCGGGCAGAAAGCTCCCCACAGGATCTGCACCACACCGGCGGGAAGATTCTTAAAATGGGTAAAGATCACCATTCCCGTTCCAAACAGATAAAACACTGCCATACAGGGCACCAGATATTCCGTCACCTTCGCAATGGTTCCTATCCCTCCCAGAATCACCAGAATCGTAAGCAGACTTAACACAATTCCCGTGACTGTCTGTTTTACCTGAAACGTCACCGAAAGTGCCTCCGCAATAGAATTTCCCTGTGTCATATTTCCCATGCCGAAGGAAGCCAGCACTGCAAATGCTGCAAACAGCATGGCGAGGATCCTGCCTGCCGTTTTCTGTGGGAATGCATTTTGCAGTACATACATCGGACCGCCTGCCGGTTCCCCCTTTTGGTTTTTGACACGATACCTGACACACAGTGTGCTTTCTACCAGTTTGGTCGACAGCCCGATGATCCCGGACAGTAACATCCAGAACAGAGCGCCCGGCCCTCCCAGTACCATGGCAGTGGCTACCCCTACAATATTTCCCGTTCCAATGGTGGCCGCCAGTTCCGTGGTCAGGGAAGAAAACGAAGATACTCCCCTGCCCTCTGTTCCCTTCCGGCTTTCTGGCAAAAACACACGCCTGAGTGCAGCAGGCAGATTCTTCAAGGGAAGAAATCGTAAGCTAAGCATCAGATAACAGCCGGTTCCCAGCAACAAAAAAATAAGCCAGGGTCCCCATATGATCCGGTCTGCCTGCTGTAAAAGTTTTTTTATTCCTGTGATCATAAACAGTCGTATCTCCCCGACTTATTTTCTAAAATATATTCTTTATTTTTCTATTTTATACCGTTGCTATCACTGTCCGGCTGCTTTTCCGGATTCCTGTATTTTCCGGAATGTATTTACTGGATATCCGGCAGAAAACCCGGTATCTTTTCTGCGATCTCACGGATCCCGAACAGATATCCGATGCCTTTCTCCAGTTGTCCTTCGGAAGCATTGAGCAGTGTTGCGGTCAGATGCAGCTTATGCTCTCCATATGCAAGATCACACGAATACTCACCGTTGTCGTTTTCCATGGTCATCCGGTCCTCCGCTTCTATTTCAGCTTCTTTATCCCACATGATCTGTGCATTGGTATCATAAGGTGCCTCTCCTTCGATTTCAATATAGGTCCCGGAATCATAATCATGCAGATAAGACTGCATATAATCGGTGATAAAATAATAAGGGGCATCCGCACCAATATCATCCCAGGTGACAGGTTCTGTCTCATCTTCCAATACAACCTTCATGGCATAGAGTGTTCCGGTCTCGGAATCCACGACACACTCTATACTGACTCCCGTAACCTCCTCTTCCTTCATGCGCATACAGATGTCATAGGCCATGATCGCGACTCCATCCGACAGCTTTTCATCATACAAAATATATCGTTTGATGGAAATATGATCTGTATCCATATTTTTGAAAAAATAATCCTCCGGGATCACACCCATATCCTGAAAAGTGTAATTCCATTCCGTATTTAAAATATATTCATCGATCAGACTATATATTTCACCATCCGTTGCAGCTTCATAATCCTGTTCAGAGATATAGTACTGTTTTCCCAAAGCGATACCGTCTGCCAGATTTTGAAGTCTGCGCACGGTGTCTGTCTCATACTCTTCCTTCCAGACGGTATAATCCGTTCCTGTATTCGATATACTGACTGACCCAGTCAGCCTGCTTTTATCCTGCAATCGTAACAGCCCTTCCGGTCCTGCGAATGCAAATACGATCAGCACGAGCAGTCCGCCCATACATAGTAGGAAATTGCGCCGGTTCTTATTCTCCTGTTTTTTCATATTCCGCCTTTTGCTCCCCTGTTGCTTTTATTTTTTACAGCATGTTTTTCCCCGGGAAAATATAACCGCATTACCGTGCCTTCTCCAAGCTTGCTGTCAATCTTCAGTTCCCCCTGATGCAGGGTAATGATCTTCTGACAGAGAGCCATTCCGATACCGGCTCCGCCCTCCTTGCGGGATCTGGACTTATCCACCATATAAAAAGCCTCCGTGATCCTCGCGATCTCTTCCTGAGGGATCCCCCTGCCGTTGTCTACCACCTTGATCTCATATCCCTGTGTGCGCTTACTTCCCTTCATCAGAATAAATCCGCCTTCTTCCACAGCCTTTACGGCATTATCCAGCAGATTATATAACAGTGACAGAAGCAGATCCCTGTCCCCCCAGATCACTCCTCTTTCCAGATCGATCTTCCCCCGGATCCTTTTACGTCCAAAGGGGATCCGCATCGTATCCCGAATATTTTCCTCCAGTTCTTTCGTCTGAAGCTTCTTGAATTCTAATTCCTGTCTATCCATTCCCACCAGCTCCAGCAATTTGTGAGAGAGGCTTTCCAGACGTTTTCCCTGACTGAAAATATAATAAGTGGCTTCGCCCCGCTCCTGTTCTGTCAGTTCATAGGAGTTCAGCATATCCGCATATCCGATGATAGAAGTCAGCGGTGTTTTGAGTTCATGGGCAAATGCCGCCGTAAAATCTTCCTTCTGTTTTGCTTCCAGCTCTTTTTCCTCCATCTGACGTACCAGTCTGTCCGTCATCCGGTTAAAGCTTCTGGACAGTTCTCCGATCTCATCTGTGCCCTGATAGACAGCTCTCTTCTCAAAATCCCCTCCTGCAATCCTTCCCGCAGTGCGGTTTAACTGCTCTATGGGGCGGGTCAGATATCTGGACAGCAAAAAAGCTGCCAGACCACCGATCACCAACAGACCTGCCAGCGCAATACCATATTGCCGCATCATACTACTCCGTTCTTCATAAATGCCGCTCAGATCCTTCAGGATCCCTAGATATACCGTATCTGCCGAATCCGTCGCCTGATCTGTGATGATGCTGAGCAGATAATAACACGTTCCTACCTTGCGGACTCCGTAGACCTGATCTGCACCGGGATCCATAGTCCGGAGCATTTCCTCCGCAAGCCTCCTGATCTCATCCTGTGGCAGTTTCAGGCTGCCTGCCAGAGTGATCGTGCCATCTGTTTCAAGGATCATACATTCCGTACCGTTCTGATCCGTCATCCGTTCTGTTGCGGAATTTCCTGCCTGTATCCCAGCAAATTCCGCTCCGTATTTTTCCATGTTCTGATACACCATATCATATATGGTCTGAAACAAAAGATTTTCCCGTTTTCCCTGTTCTGTCTCCCGTTCCAGCATCCGGTCAAAATAGGAAGACAGCATGAAAGTTCCAAAGAGCAGAAAAATCACTGTAAGAAGCGCAATCACTGAAAAAAACAATTTATGAGCGAACTTCATTCAACCGATACCCCACTTTATATACTGCCACGACCATCTCTTCCCAGTGCAGTTTTTTCTTCAGCCGCTGTACATGCAGGTCCACCGTGCGGCTCTGTCCCATATATTCACCGCCCCATACGGTCTCGTATATAGTCTCCCGGTACAAAGCCCTGTTTTTATTTCTTGCAAACAATAACAGAAGATCAAATTCCTTCGGTGTCAGATAGATTTCTTCTCCATCCAGTGTCACTCTGTGGGATGCCGTATCTATAGTTACATTGTTGACCTGTATCATCGTCTCCGTCTTATGATATCTGCGCAGCACTGCCTCTACTCTGGCCAGAAGCTCCACGATCTCGAAAGGCTTCGGCAGATAATCATCTGCGCCCATGCGAAGCCCTTTTACTTTATGTTCCGTAGAACCCAAGGCTGTCAGAAAGATCACCGGAAGCTCACAGGCTTTCGCATAATCCATCAGTTCATAACCATTGATTCCCGGCAGCATGATATCCAAAAGTGCCAGATCGAATTTCTCCCGCTCCATAAGATCCGCTGCGGTCTGCCCGTCCGGTGCCCAGGTGCACTGGTACCCGGCTCTCGTCAGATTGATCCGGATCAGATTGGCAATGGGCTCCTCATCTTCTGCAATTAATATTCTAAGCATTTCCCTGTCCCTCGACCACATTTCATAAGCTCACGAATTCGTGCTATCGCACTCTGCATTCTGCTTCGCAGGATATTCGTTCGCTAATAGTGCAAGAAAAACAAATGTCTGCTTCGCAGCCGCTTGTTTTTCTTTTGCACATATTTATATTATAGCATATCTCATCTTTGTATCCAATTTGTATCATCTATTTATTCGGCACTATTTTTTCGTCCGATCATACCATATATTAAATGAATTATTGGAAAGGATTGCTATGAAAGACTATTCTTTTGAAGAACATTTTGAAAAATATCCACTGGCCATGGCCTATGTTCCCTGGCAGCATTTCACCAAAATGTATGAGAATCTGGAAAAAGGCTACCAGGCGGGTACTATTTTTCCGGAGCTTGACAAACCTTTTACCGGAAGGAGATGCGTAAAATGAACAGTGAAGAAAGAATGCTGCACGACATCGGCATTGCCGACTTCGTTCTGACGGATCTGATGCTGTATCTGGACACTCACCCCACAGATCGGAATGCCATGGAGTATTTCAACCATTATACCAGGATCAAGACACAGATGGAGCGGGAATTCTCCAGAGAATATTACCCCCTGCGGAAAGATCTGGCAGAAAGTAACAAGGAGTGGCGCTGGGGCAACGCTCCCTTACCCTGGGAAGGAGGATGTAACTGATGTGGAGTTATGAGAAAAGATTACAGTTCCCTGTAAATATCAAGGAACCCAATGCCAAACTGGCCCAGGTCATCATTTCCCAGTACGGTGGCCCCGACGGGGAAATGGGTGCCAGCATGCGTTATCTGTCCCAGCGTTATTCCATGCCCTTTAAGGAAGTGGCAGGACTGTTGACGGATATCGGAACTGAAGAGCTTGGACATTTGGAAATGGTTGCCACCATCGTTCACCAGCTGACCCGTGACCTCTCCATGGAAGAGATCGAGAAAAGCGGATTTGCCAATTATTATGTGGATCACACCATTGGTGTCTGGCCTCAGGCAGCAGGCGGTGTGCCCTTCAATGCCTGTGAATTTCAGGTAAAAGGAGACATCATCACAGATCTGCACGAAAGTATGGCTGCGGAACAGAAAGCCCGCTCCACCTACGACAACATTCTGCGCCTGATCAAGGATCCGGATGTCTGTGAACCCATCAAGTTCCTCAGAGCCCGGGAGATCGTCCACTACCAGCGCTTCGGTGAAGCCTTGCGCATTGCCCAGGATCACCTGAACTCCAGGAACTTCTATGCATTCAATCCCGGATTTGACCGCTGTGATTCCTGCGAGACCTGATAACTTTTTTACCATGCACGCTTCCAGAATCCAATTTTGTATCAAAACAATTTAGAAAAGGCTGCCGGTTCCGAATCCTATAATTTCCGCTTCGAAACTGGCAGCCTTTTTTCAATTTTCAGAATTATCTCTTTTCGCCGGGTATTATCTCTCTTCGCCCATGAAGAACAATGCCAGTGTTCCGGGGCCGGAATGAGAACCAATGGTGGGGCCCACATAGTTGATGAGGAAGCTGTCCATGCCAAAACGCGCCTTTACCAAGTCTCTCACCAGTTCCGCCGCAGGCAGATCATCACCGTGGCTGATGAAAACAATATCGTTCTGGTCACGGTAGGATCCCATCTTCTCCTCCATGTAATCCACCAGTGCATGCAGAGATTTCTTACGTCCTCTTACCTTACCGATGACAATCAGATGTCCATCGTTATCTACATGAAGCTTGGGTTTGATACCGGCCAGTGTTCCTACAAATGCCGTAGCCTTGCTGACACGTCCGCCGCGGTAGAGGTGATACAGATCATCCACGGTAAATACATGTACCAGATGCAGACGATTATTCTTCACCCACTCTGCCACTTCTTCCATGGATTTGCCCTGATCTCTCAAAGTCACTGCCTTGTGGACCAGCAGTCCCTCTCCCAGAGAAGCGCACAGACTGTCGATCACGATGATCCTGCAATCGGGCTGTTCCTCCATGATCTCATCCGCCGCGATCCGCATGCTGTTGTAAGTACCGCTCAGTCCGGAGGAGAAAGCGATACAGAGGATCTCTTTATTTTCTTTCAGATATTCCGTAAAATGAGCCTTTGCCTCCTCAGGGTTGACCTGGGATGTAGTCGGCATCTTGCCCTGTCTCATCAATGCATAGAATTCTTTTTCGGGAAGTTCCTGTCCTTGTCCGTAAGTCACACCATCCATGATATAGCTAAGGTTCATGCATCCAAGATCATGTTCCTTCAGATACTCTACCGGCAGATCAGCAGTACTGTCTGTAACGATTTTAAACATTGGTTACCCTCCTGATGCTATCAATTTTTCCTAAGCATACATCAAAAGGGCCCCCATTTCAATTTTCGCTGACAAAAGTGATACATTTTGTCACATTTTTCTGACTCCCAGCATTCTTCCACGGAAGAAACGATTTCTCATTTTTGCTCTGTCAAAAGGAATCAGCGGATACAAATAGCTTTGTCCGGAGATTGTCTTATTCGTAAGGAGCGCCAGCGCAAATATAATCAGTCCGGCAATATACCCCCATATTCCGAAAAGCTGTGTCAAAATCAGATTGAGGATCCGCATAAATTTCAAGGCATAACCCAATTCATAATTAGCCTGCGTGTAATTAGCAATGGCCACAAATGCCATGGCAAGCATAACCTCACTGGAGAACCACCCACTCTCCACCGAAAATTCTCCCAGCACCAGCGCCGCCATGACACTCAAGGGAGTACTCAGCATATTCGGTGTGTTGACCGCCGCCAGCCGCAGTCCGTCAATGGCCAGCTCCAACAGTAAAAACTGCAGGATCAGAGGCACATTGGGATCCTCTTTCAGAATAATAAATTCCAGATTCTCTGGGATCCACATCCGATGATTCATAAGGAGCAGATATGTGGGTGTCACGAAATACGTGAGCAGTGCGATCAGGAAACGGGTCAGACGCAGATACGTTCCGGTGACCGGCGGAAAGTAATAATCATCCGCCTCTTCCACCACATCAAAGATCGTGGTGGGCAGGATCATGGCAGAAGGGGAATTGTCCACCAGGATCACCAGATTGCCTTCCAGCACCTGGGCTGCCGCCGTATCCGGCCGCTCCGTGTATTTGAACTTCGGAAACGGATTGTACCACTTCCGCTGGTACAGACATTCCGCCAGGCTTTCCTGATTCATGGCCAGAGCATCCACCTGAATGGAACGGATCCGTTCCCGGATCTGCGTAAGAAGTTTCGGATCCACACGGCTCTCCATATAACACAGTACGATATCTGTTCTGGAATTCTCCCCGGCATTAAGCATTTCCATATGAAGATCCGTACTACGGATCCTGCGGCGGATCAATGCTGTATTGAATACCACTGTCTCCACGAAGCCGTCCTTGGATCCCCGGAGTACCTTGTCCTTGTCCGGCTCCTCCACCCCTCTGGTGGGATAGGTTCTGGCATCGATCAACACCGCCTTTTCATAACCGTCCAATAACAGGACAAAGACGCCGGACAGCAAAGCTCCCAGTATTTTCTCCCAGGTATCGTCCAGATCCACCTCCACGTAGGGAATCGCGATTTTGGACATCTCATGGGCATCCTTTGGGAAGTCCTCCGCCTTCAGATCCATCAGATACTGTAATATTTTCTGCATCAGTTCGTCCTTGCAGAAACCATCGATCAGATACATGCAGGCATCGGTGTCACCGAGACGAATCACCCGGTGAATAATATCGAAATTGGTTTCCAGTCCCATCAGTTCATCCACATACTGCATATTCTGCTGAAGCTTTTCCGATATTCTGACGAGCTTTGGTTGTTTGTTCTGTGGCATAAAAAATCCCCCTTGGGTCTATGATCTAAATTTCATCATGTCCCATTCGGGGGATTTTATTCTGCTGTTTTGTTGTTTTACCTGTTACTTCGTGGTGCTTCCGAAGCCGCCGTTACGGATTCCTTCCGCATCATCATCTTCCGTGATGCCATACTGCATAAAGATTCCCTGTGCAAATCCAGTTCCCGCAGGAACCTCCACGGTCTTGCCTTCATTGGAATCATTGGTAATCTTCATGAAGATATGTCCTTCATTATCTGAAAAGAAATAGTCACTGTCAATGATGCCCACGGTATTGTTCATCTGCAAACGGTATTTAAAGCCCAGTCCGCTTCTCGGATAAATCTGTAATACCCAGTCCTCCTTCATTTCAGCACGAATGCCGGTAGGAATCTTGATGGTCTCTCCCGGGGCCAGGGTAAAGGCAAACGGTGCGAAGAAATCATAGCCTGCGCTTCCTTTCGTGGCTCTCCTGGGAAGTTTTAAATTTTCATACATTTCCTTGATCTGTGCTTCCGTATACTGAGGATATCCCTCCTGCATGGCAGTCAAAAACTGCCCCGGACTTACAAAATGAAATTTTGCTATTCTGTGCATTGTCTGTTCTTTCCTTTTTCTTCTTACATTACCGGCTGAAACCAGCCGCTTCCTATGCGTAATCCCCGCAGTGCAATACCGGCACCCGTCTATGGTCACTGGCCAGGGTCTTCTTCACATCGATCACCCGCTGGTTCTTACTGCCCTTCCACAGGAGCTTTACATCTTTTTCCTCCACATGGAATTCACCGTCTACTACCACATCCACATACTGCATCACCGGCAGATCACAGATGTCTTCCCAGCTGTCCCCGGTGTACATCCAGATCGTTTTCGTGGGATACTTTTCCCGGATTTCACTCATGAATTCTCTGACATCCGCCCGGTTCACGGGATGCATCGGATCTCCGCCGGAAAAGGTAATACCGGAAATGTACGGCTTTTCCAGCTGTTCGAAGATCTCCTGTTTTGCGCTTTCGTCAAATAAGAGTCCTCCGTCAGGATCCCAGGTAATAGGATTCTGGCATTCCTTGCAGCAATGGTTGCAGCCTGCCACCCACAGTACGACCCGCAGACCATCGCCGTTCAGCATATCGTCCTTGGTTATATTATGATATCTCATTTATCTGTCCATCCTGTCTCTACATACTTTTCCGCTCTGCGATCTCCGCCATCTTGGCATCGTTCAGTCTTGTATCTCCATGTACTCTGGAGTAAGACAGATAGCCGTTCATGCGGTCGATCTTGGTCAGATTCCGGCTGCCGCAGACAGGACATACATCCATTTCCAGTTCCTGATGTCCACAGTCGTCGCAGTAAGCCAGAGACAGATTTACACCCTCGTAGAAGCCCATATCCATGGCTCTGTGGATCAGTGTCTTGATGGCTTCGGTATTGTAATCAATGGGATATTTTACATACTGGATCTTACCGCCGTTGCTCAGATCCCAGAAACGGTTCTCCAGATCCTGTTTCTGGATCGGCGTAATATCCTCTGTCACATGGCAATGGAAGCTGTTGCTGACATATTCTCGGTCGGATACCCCCTCGATAATACCGTATTTTTCACGGAACTGCTTGACCTGAAGACCGCACAGATTCTCTGCTGGGGTTCCGTAGATGGCATACAGATTGCCGTCCTCTTCCTTGTACTCGGAGATCTTCTGGTTGATATGCTCCAGAACTTCTACCGCAAATGCACCGTCTTCCACCAGTGATTTGCCGTTGTACAGTTCCTGCAGTTCATTTAATGCCGTAATGCCGAAGCTGGCCGTAGCGGATTTCAGTAACGGTTTGATCTTGTCTGCCAGCTTCAGATGTCCACCCAGGAAACCGCCCTCGCAATATGCCAGAGGATTCGTGGACGCACGCATTTCTCCCAGATAAGCATAGGTCCGGATATGCAGCTGACGGATCAGTTCCAGATAATAATCCAGCACTTCATAAAAGTCTTTGCTTTCTTTTCTTGCCTTGGCCAGAATCATAGGCAGATGCAGGGATACCGCACCGATGTTGAAACGTCCCACAAATACCGGCTGGTCCTTGTCATCTGCAGGATGCATGCCGCCTCTCTCATACCATGGAGACAGAAATGCTCTGCATCCCATGGGAGATACGATCTTGCCATACTGCTTGTACATGCTTGCCACATAGCCCTTGCCGGTAAGACTCAGCCAGTCGGGATACATGGTCTTGGCAGAGCATTCCACACCTGCCTCGAAAACATCCTCCAACGGCTTTCCGGGGCCGTGCAGATTCTCATCATATAAGAATACGATCTTAGGGAACAATACAGGCTTCTTGTGATCCTTTTTGCCCTGTCCCTTTCTGCGGACATCCAGCATGGTAATAGTCGCCATCTTTGCAAATTTACCGGTGCCGGTTCCTGCGGTCACGGTAATAAACGGATAATCACCACGGCTGCTGGCCACAGTATTGAACTTGTACTCCCACCCCTGGAAGCCCTGTTCAAATTCTTTCTGGACATCTGCCAGTGCCTCTGCTTCCGCCACATCTGCGGCAATACCCAGACGCTCATATTTTGCCAGCGCTCTGTTATAAGACTTCTCAGCATACGGTTCCAGGATCAGATCCACGCTGGGTACGGTGAATCCGCCGTACTGCTGGCTGGCTGCACTTAAAACGATATCGCCGATAACATCAAACGCCACATCCAGTGTCTTCGGCTCATTGTACCAGATATTGCCCATCTCAAATCCGCCGGTCAGTACACTCTGCACGTCGAACAGACAACAATTCATGGTATCTCTTCTGGCGGACATGTCATGGACATAAATATAACCGTCCCGGCACGCCTGGATCTCTTCCGTGGTCAGGAAGAACTTCTGGTACAATTCCTTGTTCAGCTGATTAAAGATCAGGCTGCGCTTGGTGGATACCAGTGCGGAATCCGTGTTGGCATTTTCCTTGTCTCCGATGTACATGATGGACTGGCTCTTTTTGTAGACATCATCCAGCATCCGTACAAAATCCTGCTTATAGTTGCGATAATCGCGGTAGCTTTTTGCAACGACCGGTTTTACCTGCTCTAAGGCACTTTCCACAATATTGTGCATAATGGGAATGGGTACTTCATCCACTTCCAGTTCATTTGCTTTTTCTACCACATAGCGGCAGATCTGCTCTTTTTCTTCTCTGGTGAATTTTGTCAGGGCACGGTACGCACTCTTGCCTACAGCGCTGATCACCTTCTGTACATTAAAAAGCTCTTTGCTCCCGTCCTTTTTAACGACGTAGATCTCTCTGTCCGGTCTGAACTTTTTGCCATAATCTTCATTTTCTTCATGGGCATGTTCAAAATTACTGCTCATCTTTCTCTTCCCTTCATCCGATAATCCCCGGCTGTTGCCCGGATTTACTGTATTCCCCTCACTTACGATAACGTTTGTAGATACCATATATGGTATCTGTAGTCATCAAAAAGCAATATATTGTGGGTGTTATGTATCAGTATAAAAAAGAATCCCTGGCTTGTCAACGAGGGATCCCTTAGAAAACTATACAAAAAAATTTTTCAAATTTTGGGTAACTTTTTATTCCGCCTCCTGTGACTGTTCCCGTAAAATATCTGAAAGCCACTGTACATAGCGCTTTTGTACCGCTTCCGGCGCTACGATACGGGCCCCCTGTCCGATACCGGCCAGCCATCCGAAGAACTGTCCGCTGACCGCCACCTTTGCCCGGATCCGGAACACTTCCTCCGACATGGGACGGATATCCGTCTCCTTTCCGAAGCGGTCCAGTACCACGCCGGTCAGGCGCACCGGAAACTCCATGGTCACCACGCTCTCCTCTCCGGCAAACATGCCGAAGGTCTGGTTCGTATAGGAGGTCACATCGATCTGTGAAAACTGTTCCACTCCTTCTCTGGGCAGATCCGTCACTTCCGCCTGTCCCATCTTGTCCACACGGTAATGCTTGATCACTCTGTCTTCACTGTCGTAGGCGGCCAGATAATAATTTTCCTCCCGCCAGATCAGGGCCCAGGGACTGACGCATTTGTTGCCGTTTGGTCTGGGCACCAGCTGCTTTTTAAGATTCCAGTCCAGGTAGACGAAAGAGATCTGCTTATTTTCCTGAATAGCCCGGTGGATCGCATCAATGCTGTAATAAATGCTCTCATTCTCCGTCTTGACTCTTCCGGCCACATAGACCTGTCGCTGCAGTTTACCGGCATCGTTTTTCCCGGCGATCTGCTCCAGCTTCCGGATCAGTTCTCTGGATTTTTTCGTGGTGATAAACCGGGAAGACTGTACCGCGTCCACCAGCAGCTTTAATTCCGGAAGTTCAAACTCCCGGCTGCCCAGATAATATCCGCCTCCCAGTCTGCTCTGCACCTGCACCACATCATAGCCGAAATCCGCAAGACATTCCATATCGTTGTAGATACTCTTGCGCTCTGCATGGATTCCCTGATTTTCCAGATATTTGATGATATCCGGTGTGCTCATTGGATGGTTTTCATCCGTGTTCTCCCGCAGCATCTTGATCAGATATAAAAGTTTTAATTTCTGTCCCGAAGATTTTGCCATGGATTATTCTTCTGTCTGTTTCTTTTCCTCTGCTGCATTCTTTTTCTTGCGCAGAGTGATTCCCAACGTAATGGCCACTGCACCTACAACCGCAATGACTACCAGTACTACCAGATAAGATAAAAATGAATTCAAAAAGCTTACTGCCATAATGTCTTCTCCTTTTCCCGATATCTTTGTATCCCGAAACTATTGCATGTATTAGAAGTATACCAACGAAATCCCCGTATCGTCAAGTGGTCCCTTCGGATATGGCCGCCGGGGTATTTATCCATTTTCCTGTCTTAAGAAAATTTTCCGCCTGTCCGGAAGCCTTCTTTATGATCTGTTCCTCATACCCCATCATCTGAAGCAGACGGATCGCATTTCTGGTGGATGCTTTTCCCGGCAGCAGCTGATAGGGGAACAGGATATCACCGTCCCGGATCACTTCCTCAAAATGATAGTTGTCATAGTATTCCTTCAAAAGCTCCGTCATTTCAATATCATGGGTAGCGGCAAAACCAAGCGTTCCGCTCTCCGCCAGACGGATCAGGATCTGCGTTGCCGCGGCGATCCGCTCCACCGTATTGGTTCCCCGAAGCACCTCATCCACAAAACAAAGCACCGGAGTTCTCCGTTCCCCGGCCGCATCCAGGATTCGTTTCAATGACCGGATCTCCACAATATAATAACTCTCCCCGTTTTCCATGCTGTCCCGCAGGGCCATGGAGGAAAATATCTGAAATATCGGTGCATGATAACTTTCCGCCGCGCAGGTATGGATCGTCTGTGCCAGAACGGCATTCACCGCCACCATTTTTAAGAACGTGGATTTACCGGAGGCATTGGACCCCGTAAGCAGAATTCCTCTGTCCGCCCGGATACTGTTTTTCACCGGCTGTGACAACAGCGGATGCCAGCCCTTCTTCATATGCAGAAAAGCTTTCTCCGTATCTTCTTCCAGTTTCGGAATACAGTACCCTTCCAGAGATTTCCGAAATCCGCCTACGGATATGGCCATATCCAGGTACCCGGTGATTGCAAGCATGTTTTCCACTTGTCCGGTCTTTTTCCGCAGCTTTTCCAGCATCCGGTTAAACTGAAAGATATCCAGATGCAATATCATCCGCAGATAATCCGCAAGGATATCCAGAGGATTTCCACCAATCTTTCCCTGATTTCCAGCCATGACCCAATAGGCTCCCCGCCTCAACTCCCGCAGGCTCTTCAGTGCCTCCCGAAGTTCATCCAATTCTCTCCTGTATACCGGTATTTTCTGCTTCTCCAGTTCTTCACATACATCGATCAGCCGTAATACATAAGCGAAGCTGATAATATACGGTTCGATCACTTTTTTCTCCCGAAAATATGTCATGATATGCCAGAGCATACAAAAGACGATTCCTATGGTACCCATCGCAGGCTGTACGAACAATAACAGGAGAAATGGAAGGTACAGCAGATTTCCCAGCACAATCTTACGGTTGGAACGCTCCCCCAGATAATCCAGGTTGTCCAGATAATCGTAGAGAGAATATTTTCCCAGATGTCCCAGCCGTTTCATCAACAGCTGGATCCTTACTTTTATATTCTCCTGCTCCTGCAGCCAATTAACCACTTCTTCCAGATGTTCCAGTGCCTCTCTCCCGCAGGAAATATTCCGGAGCGTATAGTACAGATATTCCTCTCCCGCCGCAGAATAGGTCCGGTCGATCCGGCGAAAGACCTCGTCCATTCCCAGATCGTTCCATGTGATATCATCCAGCTGCTTCTCTTCCTTATGCCGTTCCAGATAGCTGCCCAGTCTTGCAAACCGCTCCAGTGAATATTCCTTCGGTGGTTCTTTTCCGTAATTTTCACGAAGATACTTCTTGAAAAGTTTTTCCTGATTTTTCGTCTGTATCAGCTCCTGCACTATCATAAATATAAAAAGCAAAAGCAATACGCCCGCAAATACAACAAATTCCATATTTTTTCTCACTTTTCCGGATATAAGAAGGCAGGCACCGCCCTGTGCAGTGCCCGCCCCCATATTCTGACCTGTTTTTTATATTTCTTATTTGTAAAACTCTTTATGCGACAATAAAGAACTTTAACAGGAAGATCAAGGATAATACATAGGTAAGTACGGATACGTCCTTAGCTTTACCGGTAAATACCTTGATAACGGTATAGGTGATCAGACCGATACCGATGGCATGTCCGATAGATCCGGAGATCGGCATGGCGATCATCATCAGAGCCACGGGAAGCGCCTGGCAGATGTCATCAAAATCTACATTCTTAAGACCTGCTACCATAAGGACACCCACATAGATCAATGCGGAAGAAGTAGCTGCCGCAGGAATGATACCGGCGATGGGTGCGATGAAGATACATGCAAGGAACATAATACCGGTGGTCAGTGCGGTCAGACCGGTGCGTCCGCCTGCTTCCACACCGGAGGCAGACTCTACGAAGGTGGTAACGGTGGAAGTACCGGTTACGGAACCTGCCAGAGTTCCTACTGCATCAGACAAAAGTGCCTGCTTCATGTTAGGCATTTTTCCATCCTTATCCAGCATTCCCGCACGGCTTGCGGTTCCTACCAGAGTACCGATAGTATCAAACATATCAATGATACAGAAGGTAACGATCAGAGTAATTGCAGTAAACCAGCCAATCTGTGCAAAGCCCTGGAAGTTAAACTTAAACAGTGTAGTGGACGCCATATCTCCGAAGGCCGGTACGAAGGATGCAGTTGCCAGAGAAGCAAAGGGATTTGTTCCCAGGAAAATGGCCTCTCCTGCCCAGTAGATGATGCTGGCGATCAGCATCCCCAGTAAAACAGCACCCTTGACACCTCTCTGTGCCAGAACAACAATGGCAAACAGACCTACGAACATGGTAACAACCGACAGCACCATTGCGGAATATCCGGATCCCATATTGGTCTTAGCCAGTGAAGGAGTCAGTGCACCGAAGAAGTCTCTCATAGCATAGAAAGGTCCCCCGTTCTCGGAATAGATTCCTGCATTGGAACCGACGCCGATGTTTAACAGCATCAGACCGATGGCCGGTGCGATACCGAGACGTACGCCCAAAGGAATGGCATCCACGATCTTCTCACGGATATTCAGCACGGAGAGGATCAGGAATACAATACCTTCCACCAGAACAATACACAGGGCAGCCTGGAAGGATGCCACATAGGTCATGCCGGTCAGGGCTACGATATTGGTTACTACGACTGCAAAAAAGCTGTTCAGTCCCATGCCGGGTGCCATGGCAAAAGGCTTGTTTGCCAGAAATGCCATTACGATGGTACCGATGGCGGATGCAATACAGGTTGCCAGGAAAACACCGTTCCACAGCTCCGGCATGGTATCCTTGCCAAAACCGGTCAGCAGGTTCGGATTCAGGGCTATGATATAAGCCATGGTCATGAACGTGGTCAGTCCGGCAATGATCTCTGTCCTTGCGGTGGTGTTGTTTTCCTTCAGTTTGAAGATTTTTTCTAACATCTTTTCCCTCCTAAGTATTCTGGGAGCCATGCGGGGAGCTCCGTTCTATGTCTTCTGAGTTATTTTTCTTACTCAGTCAACAGTCTCTTTACGATCTTCTCGCATTTTGTGTAAATACGTTCCGGATTCTCTCCCACATTAAATTCTCCGTTACGATACAAAATCTTGCCGCCGATCATGGTCATGCAGACATTGGACTTGCTGCCGCTGTAAACCAGATTCTTGGGGATGTTGTGAATGGGATGCATATTGGGCTGGTGCAGATCGATCATAATAAGATCTGCATATTTTCCCTTTGCAAGAACATCTGCGCGGTTCAGGCGCATTGCCTTGGCACCGTTCACCGTTGCCATCTTCAGTACCTCCACGGCATCCATGCTGGACGCATCCTTCTCTAACAGTTTGCTTAAGCCGGTGACTAAGAACATCTCCCGGAACATGTCCAGACAGTTATTGCTGGCCGGTCCATCGGTTCCAATGGCTACCGGGATCTTGTGCCGCACATAGTCGGCAATGGGTGCAATGCCGCTGGCCAGTTTCGTGTTGGAGCCGGGATTCGTGATCACATACATCCGATGTCTGCGGAAGACATCCATATCCTGTTCCGTCACATGAACGCAGTGGAAACCTCCTCCGCCAAAATCAAACATTCCCAGAGAGTCTAAGAACATGGGCGGTGTCATTCCGTAGCGAGCCTTACACTCTTCCACTTCCTTCTCCGTCTCGGAGATATGGGCATATACCGGTGTCCGGTAATGATGTGCCATTTCCGACACTTTCCAGAGCAGTTCCTTGGAACAGGTATATTCCGCATGAAATCCCAGCTGGTAACTGATCAGGGAATTCTTCTTATTCCATTTTAAAAACTCCTCTTCTACCTGTTTTGGAGAAGAGCTGAAATTGTTCAGTCCGGATACCAGTACACAACGCATTCCGGTGTCCAGACAGGCCTCAGCAATAGTATCCGGTGTCAGGTACATATCGAAAATGGAAGTCACTCCTGAGGTCAAGTATTCCAGCACTGCCAGTCTGGTCAGTTCATAGATGTCCTCACCGGTCAGTTTTGCTTCCAGAGGAAATACCTGCTTGTTCAGCCACTGATCCAGAGGCAGGTCATCTGCCATGGAGCGCAGGAAAGTCATACCGGAATGGGTATGTGCATTTTTAAATCCGGGCATCAGAAGGTTTCCCTTGCAATCCAGTTCGATATCCCACGCAATTCTGGGGAACTGGGATTTGTCCCATTCCTCTGCAAGTTCTTTCTGTTCCGCCACATAGGCGATCTTGTCGTTTTTTACCCATACTTCACCATAGAAGACTTCTCTGCCGGGTTCCATGGTGAGAATTCGTGCATTATATAATCTGATATTCATCTGATTGCATCTCCTCCAAATCCAAAGGGAAGTAATTCTTTTAAGGTATAGCGTTGATAATCCTGTTCACTATTTACCACGTAGATCACAAAATCATCCCTGCAAAATTCCTGCATCACCTGTCTGCAGATACCGCATGGATACGCATATTCCACCGGTGCCTCTCCGGATATTCCTCCGGCAATGGCAATGGCTGTAAATTCCCGTTCTCCCTCGCTGACCGCCTTGAAAAAGGCGGTACGCTCCGCACAGTTCGTAGCTCCGTAAGAAGCGTTTTCAATATTACCGCCAAGGTATCTGTGTCCATCCGCAGTCAGTAGTGCCGCTCCCACCGTATAACCGGAATAAGGAGCATATGCCAGTTTTCTGGCTTCCAATGCCTGGCTGACCAATGCCTTTTCTTCTGTCTCCTGGATCATCCGCATCTCCTTTTTCTCTGTGTCTATACAAATTTCTTCACAGATTCCGTTACCAGCTTCTTGAATCTGGGAGCTGCCATATCCGCAGCTTCCTGTACTTCCTCATGATTCAGAGGCTGATCTGTCATTCCCGCCGCCAGATTACTGATACAGGAGATGCCACAGATCCGCATTCCCATGTGGTTGGCAGCAATTGCTTCCACCACTGTGCTCATGCCTACCGCGTCACAGCCAAGTGTCCGGAGCATACGGATCTCTGCCGGAGATTCGAAGGACGGGCCGGTCAGCTGGGTATAAATACCCTCCTGTAAATAGATACCGTTCTCCTTCGCGGTCTCACGGATGATCTGCTGTAAGTCCTTGTCATACACATGGCTCATATCCGGGAAACGCAGTCCCAGTTCATCCATATTGGCACCGATCAGAGGATTGGGGGCAAACACGGAAATATGATCTCTGATCAGCATCAGGTCACCGGCATGGAAAGAAGTATTCACACCGCCTGCCGCATTGGTCAGAAACAGAATCTCAGCGCCTAACAGTTTCATCAGTCTGGTGGGCAGTACCACATCCGTCACATCATAACCTTCGTAGTAATGTACTCTTCCCTTCATGCACACCACAGGAATCTCATCGAGATAACCGAAGATAAATTTACCGGCATGCCCCGGTACGGTGGAAACAGGAAATCCCTCGATCTCCGCATAAGGGATCTCTGTCACCACACGGATCTGTTCCGCATAATCGCCCAGGCCCGATCCCAAAACGATCGCCACCTTAGGTACAAAATCCGTCTTTTTTCTCACACACTCATAACAGTTCTGTAATTTTGCATATACCTGATTCATCTATATCCTCCGTTTAGCCGTATTTTCATGCAATTTAGCAAATATTCTTCCTGTTTTTCAGAAAAATAAAGCAAAGTCAACAAAGGTATTATACAAAATGCACGGGAAAAAAGCAATGGAAAGCTAACATCCCATACAATTTCTCCGTGCTTCGCACTCTCGAAATTGTAACCCACATTCGCATTTCGGACTATCGTCCTCCCCTGCTCATGTGTGTTTACTCCCCTCATAGAAAGTCTGTTTTGCCTGCAGGCAGTCTTGCAGACTTTCCATGGGTGGGTTATGGAATCATATAATAATACAAACCATGCCACCGTTGCTGTCGTTGACGATCTTCTGCATGGTATCCTGGAGTTTCAGCTGGCTCTCTTCTCCGATGGAAGCAACTTTCGTGGTGATGCCGTCATCCACCAGCTGTTCCACAGTCTTGCCGAAGATATTAGTCTCCCAGATACCGTGCTCCGCCTCCGCCTGATCGATAAAATGGATCAGATCCTGAGCCTGCTGTTCTGTGCCCACGATGGGAGCGATCTCTGTCTCGATATTTGCGCGGATCATATGTATGGAGGGGCTGCTGGCCTTGATTTTGACACCAAACTTGTTGCCATGGCGGATCAATTCCGGTTTCTCCAGTGCAATGTCTTCTCTGTCCGGAGTCACAACGCCGTAGCCTTTGATCTTCACCATGGACAATGCATCCTGCACCTTCGTATATTCCTTTTTCATTTCTGCCAACTCTTTTAGTTTATTCAACAGTTGGTATTCATCCTCTACGTTCTCTCCCAACATTCCGGAAAGCATTTCGTAATAATACCTATCGTCGATTCCTACCTGTACCGGAACAATACCGTTCCACAACTGCACCGGCTCCATCTTGCAGCTTTGAATATAATCTCCCTGCAATTCCACAGGGTGTCCCGCCACATCCCGAATCCGGTCATAGCTGTTCATCAATTCCCGGATCTGTCTTAACAGGTCCTGTTTTACCGCATGATCCACCGGAAGCATATCCATCCATTTCGGGAAATAAAATTCCACTGCTGTCAGAGGAAATTCATACAGGATTTTTTCCAGAAGGCGATTAATATCTTCCTTTTTCAGTTGCTCGCAGTTCACCGGCATCACGGCCACATCGTATTTCTTCCCGATTTCCTCCGCTACCTGTCTGGTCTCCTCGGAATAAGGTTTCTGGCTGTTCACCAGCACAAGGAAGGGTTTTCCGGACTTTTTCAGCGCCAGGATTGTCTTCTCTTCCGCTCCCAGATAATTGCTTCTGGGAAGTTCCCCGATACTGCCGTCCGTAGTGATCACAAGACCGATGGTGGAATGATCCCGCATGACTTTATCCGTGCCGATCTCTGCCGCCTGGGTAAACGGAATCTCTTCCTCCGACCAGGGAGTCTTCACCATGCGCTCCGCATCTTCTTCCATGTGTCCCGCCGCACCGTCGATCATATATCCCACACAGTCGATCAGCCGTACCGATACTTCAATATCATCATTCAGTCGCACCTTTGCCGCTTCGTTGGGAATAAACTTTGGCTCCGTAGTGGTAATGGTCTTACCTCCCGCGCTCTGAGGCAGTTCATCCTGCGCCCGCATTCTGGCATGTTCATCCTCCATATAGGGCAGCACCATTTCATCCATAAAGCGCTTGATAAATGTAGACTTTCCGGTCCTCACCGGTCCCAGTACCCCTATGTAGATTTCCCCTCCCGTCCTTTGTTGTATATCCCGATACAGATCGTATGTATTCACTGCATAGTCCATAAAAATACCTCCTGCCATTGGTGTTATATGTATATGCAGGATGCAAGCAATTATGAATTAACTTGAGAGTTAGTGAAATACATTGGCAAAATCCACGAACTCCCGGAGCATGCGATACACATGTCTCGATGTAAGGTCTCCGGATGTGAATTTTCTACGAAAAGTGATGAGTAGTTCTCGTCATGACGGGGCCGCCTACAGTCGACATCCATGTCGACAATCGGCTGACGCGGACATCGTGTCCGCTTTCCCCCTGCCTTTCAGCACTTTTCTAGAAAATATCAACATCCTCCGACAAACATCTTCGACATGGCACCGCATACGCCGGGAGTTCTG